>Ga0209573_1002683_pt1 | contig 21797 bp, 19 predicted proteins | sample TNRBio252014_DNA_FD_185870 | JGI IMG/M metagenome (GOLD analysis project Ga0209573, IMG submission 185870) | Wastewater treatment Type I Accumulibacter community from EBPR Bioreactor in Madison, WI, USA - TNR Reactor_6/25/2014_ DNA (SPAdes)... | ecosystem: Engineered > Bioreactor > EBPR >...
CGGAAACGCCGACGCAGCAATCAAATCCAGTCCAGCCAAGCCGGGAAAAACCCGGAAGCCAGCGCTCGCCCCATCAACCAGCGCGGCTCACCCCCTCCCTCCCGACCGGCGTCATGAATAAGACGGGCTAAAGCCGCCAGAAGATTGGGAAACGGAGCCATGGCACCCTCCTCGAGGTGCCCGCCATGGATTCAGACTTTTCGCCGCCGGGGTCGACTCGTTTTCCGATCGGCAACCCCGCGCAGACTCGTATTACGAGAACCCACTTCTCATGCGAGGAGAACTGAACAGCCCTGCACTGACACGGATTTTTCTGCTGAAGGAATTAATCCGCCTAAAATGTGAAACAGACATGCAATAATCTTGATTAGTATTATAACGCGCTCCGCGAACGGTTGCGGATACCTTGCAAGCACATCTGATCCACTCGTCAGTGCATGTCGACATTCCTAAATTTTTTCAGAACGTCGATATGGACTGTCGCTTAGATCGTGATCGCGACGATACCGATGTCTGCTGTCTGGCATCGAGAAGTTGTCGCAAATGGCGAGGAAGAACGGAGCCAGAACGACGCTTTGCTGACCGACGGCTGATCGACGCGAACGGGGGCCGCTTTGGAGGAGCCCATTGGTCGTCGGCGATGTCCGCAGTCGGGAAAATTGGAGGCTGCGCTTCGGTCGTCGGTCATGACCCCGACCGTCGGGCAGGTCGATCAACCCTCGATCCCATTCGCAACCATCACGGGTTGCAGAAAGCCGGCACGACCCGCGGCCGGTCCCGACGTAATTGCGACCGGGGTTTTGAGAAGTGCTATCGCGATGGTGGTGAACGGTCATACGCAGCGACGGAGACTTTCCTCCGTCTCGACCGTAGCCGCTCACGTGGACACTTCCTCCGGCTGCGCCGGCCTCCGCCATATCGACGTTCCCCCAGAGTTGATGCGTCCGGTTGCGTCGACCGGCGCCGGTGCATTCCCATAGGTATGCTCGAACCAGGCTTGCACTTTCGTCCGGGCGAGGTCGTGATCCCGGGTTGCCGCGGCGTTATGGCGGACCACCGCGTCGACCTGATCACCTCTGCAGTAGAACGTCAGGATGCCGTCGTCGCGGCCGGGCTGCCGCTGCGTTTCGTCCCAAGCCTCGGCGAAGCCCAAATCGGTCCAGAAATCGGTGACGAAGCCGTCGTCACGGCGCCAGATTTTCTCGCGGACTCCGGCGAACACCTTTTCGTTGCGGCCGAGGTCGGTCTCGGCGATGAACCGCCGGAGCAGCCGCGGCAGCGGCACAGCGATATCTACCCTGCGCAGCACGGTGACGGGACGGCGACGGTGCGCGAGGCGGACGGCCTGGCGCTTTCGTGGCGCAACGCCTACCCTGACCACCGAGGAGAGGTAGATCGCCCCCGCCCTGCACCGCACGCTGGCGGCGGGACCCGAGCCGACCCGGCCGCGTGCTGGCGGCAGCCGGCCTGGGTGAAACGCGGCTGATCGACAACGTGCCGCTGGGGTAGATGGCGAGCCGCCGATCACGCGGCGCAGCCGATGACGGAAGCCGTCAGAGGATGAAGTCTGCCGCTGTCCATTGGCTTGCCACAGCCCCGTAGTCGAACACCCGAATCTCCATCTCGGCACCGCCGACACCCTCTGTGTTCACCTGGATCAGCGTTTCGCCGTCGCCTGACTCGACCGTCCGGACTTGACCCGCGGCCGTGAACGTCGCTGTTCCGATGAAGATGAGTATGCCGGCGTAGACGTCTGCCAGATCGATCCGGTCGCCGAAGGAGTCGCCTATTCGGGTGAATCCATCGATCCACTCGCGACGGGCGGCATCGGGACCGGCATCCGAGACAGCATTGTAGTCGAACATGTCGTTGCCTCCACCGCCTCGCAGCGCATCGGCACCGCAACCTCCTATCAGCCGGTCATCGCCATCGCCGCCATCGAGAGTGTCAAAGCCAAAGTTTCCAGAAAGCGTGTCGTCGCCGTCTCCCCCGAACATGTTGTCTGTGCCCGCTCCTCCTCTGACGACGTCGTCACCGCCGTAAGCGGCAAATACGTCGTTGCCGGAGCCACCGTCGACGGTGTCGTCGCTGACCCCGGTGCCCAACCCCCCATCGAAGAAATCGTCACCGGCGCCGAGATTGATCCGATACCGGCCGCCATCGACATAGACGTCGTCGTTACCGCCCCCTGTGTCGATCGTGTCATTCCCCGCGGTGTCGCCGATCGCGACGACAAGGTCGCCACCATCTCCGGCGAACAGAGTGTCGTCCCCCAGACCGGTATAGAGAGTGTCGTCGCCGCCGCGAGCGAACATCGTATCGTCGCCGCTGCCTGCATCGATGGAGGAGTCGCCGAATCCCCCATAGACCAGGTCGTCGCCGGCGCCGAGGTCGACCGAGTCGTTGCCGGTGTCGCCGATCACGATGTCGTCGCCGACACCGGCGAAAATCGTGTCGTCGCCGATATCCCCGGTCTCCGCCCCGATCACGTCATTTCCGGCGCCACCATAGACCAAGTCATCGCCTCCACCGCCGAGGAGGGAGTCGTTGCCCCCGCCGCCCAGCAGAGTGTCGTCGCCGTAGAAATCAAGAACGCCGTCGCCGTGGACGCTGTCGTTGCCAGTTCCTGCAACGATGCTGTCATTGCCTCGATCGCCGAGCAGCGTATCGTCGCCGGCTCCGCCTTCGATGGTGTCGTCGCCGATGTGGCCGCTGATGTCGTTGTTGCCGTCGCTGCCGGTCAATTGGTCATCTGCGAAGGAGCCGGTCAAGTTTTCGATTCCGAGGAGGATATTGATACCGCCCCCGCCGGTGTCTTGGGCAGTGGTGAGGCCGAGGTCGGCGGTTACGCCGGAGGCACCGAAGTACATCACCCGATCCAGGCCGTTGCCGCCCAGGATCGTGTCATTGCCGATGCCGACCTCGAACATGTCGTCGCCGTCGCCGCCGATCAACAGGTTGTCGCCCGGTCCGCCAAGCAGAAAGTCCCCGCCATCGCCGCCATCGATGGTGTCGCCGCCGCCCACACTGGACCCGTAACCTTCGCCGGACAGATTATCGCGACCGGCGCCCCCGACCAGTAGGTCGCCGCCCAAGCCGCCCGACAGGAAATCGTTGCCCGCTCCGCCGTCCAATGTGTCATCGCCGCCGCCGCCGTCAGAGCGATCATCACCGGAACCGCAGGTGATCAAGTCGTCGCCTGCATCGACATCGAACCAATCGTCTCCATCGCCGGCATCGATCGTGTCGTCACCGAGTCCGCTGGAGCCGACGTCATCGCCATCGCTGGCATCGATCCTGTCGCCGCCGGTACCGGCCGAGATCACATCATCGCCCGCGCCCGCATCGACTGTATCGTCACCGGCGCTGCCTTCGACGACGTCGTCGCCGAAGCCGGCTATGACCAGATCGTCACCGGCGCCGGCGTAAACGGTATCATTTCCACCTCGGCCGAAGATCGTGTCGCTGCCGGTACCACCGACAACGCTGTCGTCACCGTCACGGACATTATCGTTTCCCCCACCGGCATTCACTGTATCCGTAGCGCAGGAAGGCACGCCTCCAGATAGAGAATGATCGGCCCTGGGCGAGACAAGAACCGGGGTTATAGTATCGTCTTCATACGTTGCTTCAAACCTTGCCATCACGCCCCCTTTTTCGCTGCATCATAGCGCGCGCCACCTGAATTGTACGCCGAGTTTTGGTTGAGCTCAAGTAATCTACGTGTATTAACTGATGTTGCAGGTAGACGTCGTCTCGTGCGCCCATATCCTCGCCCTCCGCTACGAAGCCTTCAGCACGCTGATGCCGGTGATGAAGAGAAAGCAAGCCCGAGATCGCGCTCGACCAGATCCGTGCGGCTCTGGCGGCCGGGATTCCGAAGGGCGTCGTGCTGATGGATGCAGGCTACGGCGCCGACACGGCTTGCGCATCGGAGATCACGTCCGTGGGCCTGGCCTATGTCGCCGGCATCCAGCCGCACAAGAACGTCTGTGCGCCCGCTACCGGGCCGCTGCCGCCCAAGCCGTGGTCCGGACGCGGCCGCCCGACCAGTCGAATACGGCGTGTTTCCCTTCTTCAATCCGTTGGGGCTGCCCAACTGGCACTCGTTCCATCACCCGGCACTTGAGTGCGAGAAAACCTGCCGGCTTCGCCGAACTGGTGACTCAGCCTGCTTGCAGGCCCCTGACACGGATTCTCATCGAGCGCGGCGACCAGCGGGTGCGGAAGTTCCGGAGTTTGCGCCTTGTGGCGTGGCCTGAGGCGATCGTCGTCGCCGACGAGGCGGCGGTGAACACCAAGCCGGGCTGAGACACGACCCTCAGGGCCGGGCTGGTGATCGAAGGCGGAGTTCGACGACGAACTATCCTCATGCTGATGCCGCTGGCGAAAGGTCGAACCGAACACCTTCAACCCGCGGCCCAAGCCGCGTAGCCTGCTGTTTGGTGACAAGAAAACGCGGGCGGTAGATGCCTGACCTTCCCGACCATCGCCGGCCCCCCGATCCCGATCCGCTGAACGAAGCCGGCGATTGGGAACAGATCCTGTGTGACGCCTTCGCCGACCCGCGTCATAGCGATGCTTTTCTGCCGTTGGCCGAACAGGCCGTTCGCGCCCGACCCGGCGATGCGGTCATCTTGTGCCTAGCGGCGACGGCGGCGCTGTTGGATGGCCGCGCCGAGCGGGCGCTGGTGTTCCTGAAGCGGTTGTCGAAGCGTTACATTCCCACCAATACCGATCATCTGCTGCAGGCCCTGGCCTTGGCGCAACAGAACAAGCTCGGCCCGGCGCGCATGCTGCTGGAACGCCATGGACTGACACGTTGGCACGAGGCGATGTCTGCCTTTCCCGGCGGCTGGGGGCGAAGTGCGTGGTTGTCGGATCACCTCGACACGATCATGGGGCGCCGGCGGCCGGCCACGCGGCAGCGGGCGACGCCGGGCGGTATCAAAACGACGCCGAAGCCTGCGGCCAAGGCCCGGCCGGCGGGGCGGCCGCGCAAGGCGCCGGTCCGCGCCCCCGCCGAAACGCCCGCCCCACCGCCGGGGTTGCCGCTGCTCGACATCGACATCCCGTTCGAGATCGAACTCGATCTGGCACCCTTGCTGGCGGCGACGCGCAGCCTGCCGAGGTCTGACGGTCGTTGGTATCGGCTGCGGGAGAAGCTGAGCCACCTCAGCCTGGCGCAGGGGTTCGACGAGCTGCTGTGCCTTCCGTATCTGCGCGGCATCGAGACCTTCGCCCATCAGGTAGAGACCGTACGCAAAGTATTGCAGCGGTTCCGCGGCCGGGTGCTGCTGGCGGACGAGGTCGGGCTCGGCAAGACCATCGAGGCCGGGATGGTGCTGAAGGAATACCTGTTGCGCGGCATGGCGGAGCGCGTGCTGGTGTTGGTGCCGGCGTCGCTCGTCGGGCAGTGGCGCGAAGAGCTGGAGAGCAAGTTCGACATTCCGTGCGCCAGCACGCACGACTCGATGTTGCGCGACGATCCCGAGCGCTTCTGGAGCCAACCCCGGCTGATCGCCTCGCTGGCGGTGGCACGCCGGCGCGAACACGCCGAACGGCTGCTCGACCGGGACTTCGACCTCGTCATCGTCGACGAGGCGCACCACCTCCGCGACCGCACCAGCCAGAGCTGGAAGCTGGTGGACCAGCTGAACAAGCGCTTCCTGCTGCTGCTCTCGGCGACGCCTGTGCAGAACGACCTGACGGAGCTCTACAACCTCCTGACGTTGCTGAAGCCGGGCATCTTCAAGACGCTCAAGGAGTTCCGCGGCGCCTATATGACGCCGGGCAAACCGCGGCAGCCGGCCAATCCTGAACGCCTGCGCGAATTGATGCGCGACGCGATGATCCGCAACACCCGTGCCGCCGTGGCGCTGCGGCTGCCGCGCCGTCATGCTGCGACCGTACGGGTGGACGGGGAGGCCGGCGAACGCGACGCTTACCGCGATCTCGCCGATCTGGCGCGCCGGCTCGCCGCCGACGGCAGTCCGGGACGGCACCGGATGGCGTTGCATCACCTGCTGGCCGCCGCCGGATCGTCGCCGGCGGCGGCAGCGGCGGCGGTGGAGCGGTTTTCTGCGCGCCACGCCGAAGCACCGGATTGGCGGGCGCTGGCGGAACGGTGGGCGGCGGTGGGCACCGGCGGGAAGGAGGCGGCGCTGCTGGATCTGCTGCGGCGTAATCCGGCGGAGAAGACGCTGGTGTTCGTCTACTATCGCGAGACATTGGCGCATCTCGCCGAGGTGCTGGGCAAAGCGGGGATCGCCTTCAGCCGCTTCGAGGGCAGCCTCGGTGGACCCGAAAAGGATGCTGCCATCGCCGCCTTCCGCGAGCGCGTGCCGGTGCTGCTGTGCACCGAGTCGGGCGGCGAGGGGCGCAACCTTCAGTTCTGCAATACCCTCGTCAACTTCGACGTACCCTGGAACCCGATGGCGATCGAGCAACGCATCGGCCGCATCGACCGCATCGGCCAGCAGCGCGAGGTGTTCGTGTTCAATCTGGTGACCCGCGGCACGCTGGAGGAGCGGGTGTTGCACTTGCTCGAGGAGAAGATCTCGATGTTCGAGCTCGTGGTCGGCGAAGTGGGCGCGATCCTCGGCGGACTCGAGGAGGAAGGAGACTTCGCCGAACTGGTGCTGGACGCGTGGCTGGAGACGACGGAGGCCGGCCGGATCGAGGCGTTCGATGGCATCGGCCGGCGCCTGGACGAGGCGCGACGACAGCACGAGGACGCAGAAGCGCTCGACACCGCGCTGTTCGGTGAAGATTTCGAGACGACTTAGGAAGCCGGACGGACGATGCAGACACTGCGGGATTTCGTCGCCGAGCTGCTGGAGAGCCAGGGGGCTGCGATCGCGACGCTGGAGCCGGACGGGCTGGAGGTGCTGGCGCCGCCAGTGCTGCGCAATGTCCTGGGATGGCCGGAGCTGGCACGGCTCGGGTTCGGCGCCGAATTACCCGATCAGGCGATGCGGATCGGGCTGGAAGGAGATTGGCTCGACCGTTTCGGTGGCCTGCTCGGCGAGAACGGCCGCTGGGCCGAACGGCAAATGTCGTCGGCAAACACGCCTGTTCTGGGAGATGCGCAACGTCTGCTCGACCATGCCATCGAATTGCCCAACGCCGTCTGCCGCTTCCACTCCGTCGAGGCAACCTGGACGCGCTGTCTGATCCTGACCTTTCGCTATACCGCCATTTCCGACGAGAAGCGGCAGGGCTTGGCATGGCTCGGATTGAACCTCGGCACCGGCGCCGTACTCGACGAAGTGTCGACGCGGCTGCGTGCGGCGCTCGCCGATGACGATGATTGGCGCCTGCCCGAGCCCGAGGTGCTGCGCGCTGCGGGTTCGACCTGGGATTCGGCGCTCCTCGCGTCGCGGCTCCAGCCCCTGCTGGATGATCGGTTGCGTCGCGAGCTGGATGCGTTCCTGCGCGCCATGCACCGAAGGCTCGATCGCGACCGAGCGCGGGTCCATGCCTATCACGACGACTTGCGGAGCGGGTCGTTGAAGCGTCTCGCCGCCCTTGCGGGCCGCGACGGGGAAAAGGCCGAGGCCGATCGACGGCGCGAGTCACTGCGGGTGGCGACCATCGAGCGTGAATACCGCGCCAAGCTCGACGACCTGCGCCACAATTACGCACTGCGCGTGTCTGCGGAGTGGGTCCAGGCGCTGGAATTGTTCGTGCCGGTGCAGCGCCTGCACGTGGTGATCCGGAGACGAAAAGGCGAAAAACGGATCCAGTTCGACTGGCACCCGGTCGCCCGGCTGGCCGAGGCGCCGCCTTGCGACTGGGGTCTGGGCCTCGGTCGGGTACGTCTGGTCTGCGACGAGAAACTGCACTTGACCGAGCCCGCCGGCCAGGCGCCGTGCGTTGCCTGCGGAAAAGCGTGGTGCCGCGCCTGTCATCCTGCATCCTGCCCTCGGTGTGGTCGATCGACGGCGCACGCGCGGGAGAGCCAACCGGGTTGAAATTGTCGCCGCGTGACGACGCGCTCCGCTTTCCGGCCGTACCGCCTTTCGGGTCTGCAAATGGCGAGCACAAACGAAGGAAGAACACTGCTTTCCTGCCGGCAGCGCGCTGTTGGGGTCCGCTTCGGAGGCGCCCGTGGGTCGTCTGCGATGTCCGCAGTCCGAAAAATCGGAGGGCGCCCCTAAAGCGACGTTGTTGACCCAGGCCGCTCCGGCCGCGCCGCTGGACTACTCATTGTTCTGCGGCCGCGCTGATGTCGGGGGAAAGGTAGCGACTGCCTTCGCGGCGAGGGGATGGTCGATCTGTTCGAGCGCGTGCAGGGCGACGGCTGCGAGGGCCGGTCGCCGGCGGGCGATCCTGGCCAGCAGCACCACGCAGTTTGCGTCGGCGAGTGGGACGATCGCGTCGATGGCCTCGGCCGACGGCGCAGTCTGGAGCGGTCGACCAGCATCCTTTTTCCCTCTTGCCTGCCGAGGCGGCCGAGCGCGCAGGCCGCGGCGATTGCGATGTCTACGTCCGGGTCGTCGAGCAGGTCGACCAGCACCGTCGCCGCGCCCGGAGCCGATACCACCAGGCGGCAGGCATCCGCACGCACCCGGCGATCGGCATAGAGCAGCAGTGCCGACACGCCGAACGGAAGCAAAGCATCGCCCGCTGACGCGCGGTAGATCGACGCAAACGGGTTCCGCTTCGGAGGCGCCCGTTGGTCGCTGACAAGAGGCAACGGCGCTTCTTCCGGCCGGCCGTGGCGCCTCCGTCTGGCATGTCAGGGCTTCGCCTGGGGCTGCTAGAGGATGAAATCTGATCCGGTATAGGCCGAGGCGACAGTGGCGCCGTCGATGATGAGAATGTCCATGTCGGACGCCAGCGTGCCGCCGGTGTTGACCTGCACAAGGGTGTTTGTGCCGTCGCTGGTCACCCGCACCTGGCCCGCGGCAGAGAAGCCCAGCGCGCCGATGAACGACAGCGTTCCGCCGAACAGGTCGGCAAGATTGATCCGGTCACTCACCGCCGCACCGGGGTCACCGAAGTTCTCGATACGGTCGCGCGCTGCCGGGTCCGACTCGGCGACGGCGTTGAAGTCGAACACATCGTTGCTGTTGCCGCCGACGAGGGTGTCCACCCCGTCCCCACCGGTCAGGGTGTCATTGCCGACGTAACCGCCAACGAGCGAGTCGTTGCCCGAACCGCCGACGAGCAAGTCGTCGCCGGTGCCGCCGATGAGAGTGTCATCCCCCGCCCCACCGGTCAGGGTGTCGTTGCCGATAGCGAAATCGCTAACGAGCGAGTCGTTGCCCAGACCGCCGACGAGCGAGTTGTTGCCCGTGCCGCCGTCAAGCGTGTCGTTCCCTCCACCCCCATCGAGCGTGTCGTTGCCGCCGACGCCGCTCAACCGGTTGCCCGTGCCGTTACCGGTGATGCTGTCGGCACCCTGGCTGCCGTTTGTGTCCTCGAAGTTCAATATCCTCTCGGTGACGCCCACGGCTCCGAACTCATGTGACAGGTGACAGGGGCGGTTTTCTCTGAATCGATGCGGCGTCCTCGAATCGGAGCCGACCGATGATCCCCGCCGAAGCCTTTCCCCGGAAGTCACGCCTCGCTGCGCTGCTGGATCACTTCGCCGAGGTCGAAGACCCGCGCGACGTGCGGCGCATCCTGCATCCGCTGCCCGAGGTGCTGCTGCTGGTCGTCTGCGGCAGCATCGCCGACTGCGACGACTACGAGGACATCGCCGCCTGGGGTGCCGCGCACCTCGGCTGCTCGCGGTCAAGGCCAATCAGCCGACGCTGCGCGCCGAGGTGGAGGCCGCCTTCGGCGAGGCCGGCGGCCGGCTCGAGACCCACACCGACCTCGACAAGGGCCACGGCCGCATCGAGGAGCGCCGCACCGCCGTCCTGCGCGAGGTCGACTGGCTCGACGGCGCCCGCCGCTTCCCGGGCGAACTCCGCCTGCCGGGCACCGCGTGTCTCGTCCGCGCCGAGACCCGCGTCGCGAGCAGGGGCGCCAGCCGCACCGAGACCCGCTTCTTCGCCTCGTCCCGCGCGCTTTCCGCGGCCGACGCCGCTGCTGCGATCCGCGGCCACTGGGCGATCGAGAACAGCCTCCACTGGCTGCTCGACGTCACCTTCGCCGACGACCAGTCCCGCCTGCGCAAGGGCCACGGCGCCCGCAACATGGCAGTCGTCCGCCACTTCGCCCTCAACCTCGTCCGAACCGCCCAGGACAGACGATCCATCAAGTCCCGTCGAAAGATCGCCGGATGGGACCCCGACTACCTCGACGCCATCCTCTCGTCAAAGCCGGCCTGAATTGGATTCGGAGCCCTGGGGTGCAGCGGCTGATGCGGCGGATGGGGATCGCCGGCGATCGCGGCGAAGCGAGGCTTGCTCTCGGGCCGAAGCCGCGGACGACAAAGCCGGCGCCGGGGCACAAGATCTTCCCGTATCTGCTGCGCGACCTCGTGATCGACCGGCCAAACCAAGTGTGGGCGGCCGACATCACCTACATCCCGATCGGCCGCGGCTTCGTCTACCTCGTGGCGATCATCGACTGGGCGAGCCGGGCGGTGCCGGCCTGGCGGCTGTCGAACACGATGGACGTCGCGTTCTGCGTCGACGCCCTCGACGAGGCGCTGGCGCGCTTCGGCCGGCCCGAGATCTTCAATACCGACCAGGGCTCGCAGTTCACCAGCGCCGCCTTCACCGGCCGGCTGACGAGCGCCGACATTCGGATCTCGATGGACGGCCGCGGCCGCTGGATGGACAATGTCTTCATCGAACGGCTGTGGCGGTCGCTGAAGTCCGAGGACGTCTATCTGAAGGGCTACGCCGACGGCCGCGAGGCGCGTGCCGGGATCGCCGGGTGGATCAGCTTCTACAACGGCCGGAGGCCGCATCAGGCGCTGGCCGGCCGAACCCCGATGGCGGTGTGGCGGGCGGGCGTCAGCGGCCCGCTGGCCGGCAACGCCGTGGACATGACGCTTCGCTTGGACGACGCCGCCGCGTCGCCCACATGCCCACCGCGACAACCGCAACAGCAGCAGACGCCTCGAGTGGCGTGATCAAGGAGGTCGGAGCCGGCCAGCCTTCCAATCAGGAACGACGATCCAGTGGTCACACCAAAGGGGTCCACTTCACTCTGGGGTGCTCGAGGATTCCGGGTCCGACTAAAGCACGGGCTCGCTCGCACCAAGAAAACGACGACCTCTGGGCCGATCAGCGCCATGCCACTCTATCCCAGCCTCCCAACCGTTTCATATCCTGCGGGTCGGAGAAACCGGTGGACGGCTAAAGCGCAGCGTGACCTGCCGGATGCGCGGGAGCGGCACACGCGCATGCCTCGCATGCGGCGATCCCGCCGCTCGCCGACGTCGGGCCGGGGCGAGGGAATGGTCGTCGGCACTGATTTGCCCGAGTTTCGTCCGATTTGCGTTTTTGCGAGGTACGAATAGGGGCGAACGGGGTACGATCGCGGGGCCGTGGCCGAAGGCATCAACCGGCTGGAGAGTCGCATGCAGATCGATGTCAATGTGGCGCTGACCCTGGTCGTTGCGATTCTCGTTTTGCTCATCGGCCGGCTGTTCATCGCTCACAGCAACTTTCTGCGCACGTTCAGCATTCCCGAGCCGGTGATCGGCGGCCTGATCATCGCCGGGCTGCTGACCGCCGCCAGGGCCTTCCTCGATGTGCGGATCACCTTCGACATGACGCTGCAGACGCGGTTTCAGCTGGCGTTTTTCTCCACCATCGGTCTCGCCGCGGACGCCCGGATGCTGATGGTCGGCGGCCGCAAGCTGGTGGTGTTCGCCCTCGTCGTCATGCTCTTTCTCGTCGTCCAGAACGCCGTCGGTGTCGCCGCGGCGCTGAGCCTGGACCTGAGCCCCATGCTCGGCCTGCTCGCCGGCTCCGCCACGCTGTCGGGCGGCCACGGCACCGGCGTGGCCTATGGCAAGCTGTTCGGCGAGGTGAACAACCTGCAGGCTGCGATGGAGGTGGCCATGGCGTCGGCGACCTTCGGGCTGGTCGCCGGTGGAACCCTGGCCGGGCCGGTCGCCCACCTGCTGATTTCCCGGTTCAAACTGAAGGGAGAGGCCGATGCGCCGGACACGGCCACGCCCGGCGAGGTCGGGCCGAACGAACGCCGGCCGCTGAGCCCGGAGTCCCTCCTTGAAACCATGCTGCTGATCATGGCCTGCGTCGCCGCCGGCGGCCTGCTCTCGGCGGTGGTCAAGCTCCCCGGGATCACGCTGCCGACGTTCGTCTGGTGCCTGTTCACCGGTATCGTCATTCGCAACGTCATCGGCTTCACCCGCGTCTACACGGTCGACTCGACGACGCTGGATCTGCTGGGGACGGTGAGCCTGTCGCTGTTCCTGGCGATGGCGCTGATGGGGTTGCGGTTGTGGGAGTTGGTCAGCCTCGCCGGCCCGATGGTGATCATTCTCGCGCTGCAAACGGTCGTGGTGGTGATCTACGCCGTCTGCGTCACCTTCGTGGTGATGGGCCGCACCTACGACGCGGCGGTGCTGGCGGCCGGCCACATCGGCTTTGCGCTCGGCGCCACATCGACCGCGATCGCCAGCATGCAGGCGATCACCAGCCGCCACGGCCACTCACCACTGGCCTTCCTGCTGGTGCCGATCACCGGCGCGTTCCTGATCGACATCGCCAACGCGCTGCTGTTGCAGGGATTCCTCACGCTTCCGTGGTTCGGGTTCTGAAGGGGCCAAGCTGATGCACAGTACAGCTCGTCGCCTCGGCCTTCTCCTCGTGCTGGCCGTCAGCCTGCTGCTCGCCGCCTGCCAGGGCGGTCCGGGAGGGGCCGAGGTCGAAACGGAGGTGCAGGCGCGGGTGGCGCAGGCGTTCGGCGATGGAGCAGCCCGCCTCGACACCCTTCGCCGTGCCGGCAGCAGCCCGCTGGCCGCTGATGCCGAGGGCCGGGACCGTCGCATCGTCTATTACAACGCCAAGCTCATCCTGGAACGGGACGTCGACCTCTCGTCCTGGCAGAGCCTGAACGTCGCCGCCGCCGCCGATCTTCTCGGCGCCACGGAGAAGGGGATTTCCGGGCTGAAACAGGGGGGGAATCATAAGGGCGACAGCCTTTACGTCCACGGCACGGTCACGTACGTCGACAACCAGGGCCGGTGGGTGCCGATACAGACGACCCGAATGCCGTCGGCCGAGCCGCCGCCGGAAGGCAATACCGGTCCGCCTGCCGTGGCCCTGCGGACGATCGACGAGATCCGCAGCCTGTTCGAGCGTGCGGGGACGGCGGAGGAGCGGCGAGAGATCGTCACCGATGAACTCGCCAGGGCCTACTCCCGCATTCGGCTGCGTCTCGACCGACTCAAGGGATCACTGGTGATCGCCGGCGGGCCCGAGTCCGGAGAATATCAGCAGGTGGCGACACTGATCGCGGACGGGCTCGGCCGGGCAGGGGTTCCGAGCCAGGCGGCGAACACCGATGGGAGTGTCGAGAACGTGGGCCTGCTCACCAGCCGGCTGGCGGGGGCGGCGTTGCTGCAGAACAACGTCGCCATGCGCGCTCACGACGGGCGCGCGCCGTTCGCATGCACCGCCGCCCCGGAGTTGCGCGCCCTGGCCAGTCTGTTCCCCGAGCAGGTGCACGTGGTTCTCCGCCGGGAGTCCGGGGTGGCGAGCGTGGAGGACCTCCGCGGCAAGCGCGTCGACGTGGGCCTGCCCAACTCCGGCACTCGCCTGGATGCGGAAGCCCTGCTCGCCGAAGCAGGATTGAGCTTCGCCGATCTCGGCGAGGCGCGCGGAGAGGGTCTGGCGGCGGGGCTGGAGTCGCTGCGGCGCAATGAACTGGATGCGGTGATCGCCACGATCAGCGCGCCGGCGCGCCGCCTTCAGGAGGTGGCAGCCGCCGGCGAGTTCCGATTGCTGTCGTTGAGCGAGGCGGCGCAGGCCCGGCTGGTCGACGCCCACGCCGGCTTCCTCGCCGCCGTCCTGCCGGCCGCCACCTATCCGGGCCAGACCGAACCGGTGCGCACCGTCGCCGTCGCGGCCCTTCTGGCGGCGCGCGCCGACCTGCCCGACGCCGCGGCGACGATGATGCTGAAGGGACTCTTCGAGGAGATCGACTTCTTCGCCGCCGGCAGCGCCGCCGGCTCCCAGATCAGCCGGGCGACCGCCAGAACTGGCGTCGGCATCCCCTGGCATCCGGCAGCCGAGCAGTTCTTCGCCCGGACGTCGCCGGGCAAGGGCGGGCCGTGAACGCGAGGCCGATGTGTGCGGAGATTGGCCCGGAACAGACCCATACAGGCTTGGAGGTTGCCGAAGCCTGCGAATCTCATATACACACATCAAGAGCGAATGCCTGATTCTTATTCCTTCGTTCCGGCTCGGACGTTGTGGTTGCCGCTTACTATGAAAGGTTTTCTTGTTCCTGTTTATCTACAGAAGCAAATAAAGATTTTTTCTTAAGGAGCTCCTCAAGATCCTCTTTTATGGATTCTACGACAGCCATCTCGAAGCGGAAGCACATCGGAAAATAGACATCGATCATTGGCTCCTTTTGATCGTTGCACTATTTTTTTGCAAGACCACCGGAATATTTTCGTTTTCCTCTTTCGAATAAGTTTCTGTATCGATATGGCGAAACTCCGATAAACTGCTCAAAGACTACTTTATTAGAATCTCCACTTGAATCTACTTGAATAGAATCTCCGTGCAAGTTCGATGCATAACTTTTTGGATAAGGCTCGATATAAACAACCTTGACTACGCCCGAAGCAACAATATGCTCGGCACAGAGATGGCAAGGAAATATTGTTGTAAATAAAGTCGCTCCTTCGATCGAGATGCCGTTTCTCGAAGCATCGCATATCGCAGACATCTCAGCATGTATTGTACGTCCAAATTCTATAATGTCCACTTTCTGCGAATCTTTAACACTATATTGACTTTTGTCCATCAGCAGCTGCCTACATATCTCAACCAAATCACTTAAAGACTGTAAATCTTTAGATAGATGATTTCATTTTTTTAGTCGATGAAAAATATCTACCAAAAGCTCAATTTTGCGTTGCTCGTTCGCATCATATCCCTCAACGCCGGCCATGGCGATGATGCTGGCGGCCGACGCGGCGAGCCCGTCGACGTAGACGGTGACCTTCGCCGTGTGCCGCCGAAGCGTGTTGTGAATCGCCTGGCCGGCGAAGCCGTCGCCGCCCGGGCTGTTGATCCTGAGCGTGATCGCGCGGACGGCACCGAGTGCCTTCAGGTCGTCGGCGAACGCCTTGGCCGTGACGCCCCAGCCACCGATCTCGTCATAGATCAGGATCTCCGTGCCGCTGTCGGCGGCCCGCATCGAATACCAGGTCTGCATCGAAGTTTACTCCGCCGGCGTCTGCTCGCCGGGTTGCTCCGCCGGGTCGTCCGGTTGCATCGGCGTCGCCCGCCCACCCTGCGTTTCGCCGCCGCCCGAGGCGAAGTCGAGGCCCAGCGCTTCCTCGCGCGCATGGTCGGCGGCTCTCCGCGCGTCGGTCTCCTCGACGTCGAAGCCCTGCGCCTCGACCACGTCCGAACGCGCCTTGAAGCCGGCATCGACCGCGAGTTTTTCCGCCTGCAGATCCTTCAGCGGGTCGATCCAGTCCCAGCGCGGCGGAATCCACTTCGCCGCCTGCCACTCGCGCCGGCGTGTCGCGAAGTCGGGCAGATCGATCGCGCCTCCCAGCACCGCGTCGGCGAGCCAGCGCGCCCACACCGGCCGGCAGAACTGGAAGACGAAGACCGCGTGCTGCAGCTGTTCCATCCGCCGGCGGAACTCGATCATCCCGGCGCGCATCGACCCGTAGCTGGTCTGCCGCAGATCGCCGGTGACCGTCGAATACGGCAGTCCCATCGCCGCCGCCAGTTCCAGGCAGACGCGATACCAGAACGGATCGAAGTCGCCGCCGACGCCGGGCGGCGTCGAGAACGTCACGTCTTCGCCCGGCAGCAGCCGCTGGAACAGCGCCGGCTGCAGCGGCGCCAGCGCGCTGCCGTCGCCCTGGTCGCTCTCGCCGAGCACCGCGTCCTCGGGCGCGTTCTGCCGGACGAATCCCACGAACAGCGCCGGCGTGACGTACGGCAGGCCACGCAGCTGCCCGGCCTCCAGCGGCCGGCGAATGTGCAGCACCTCGGCGGCCGGCACGCGGACGTACTCGGCGGTCCGCAGCGTGGTCATCGTCGCGTCGCCCGGGTGCTGGCGCAGGAACCAGTAGGCCATGCGTCGGCCGATCGCATCGAACTCGATGCCGCAGCGGATCGCAGCCCCGTTCGGCGCCGCCCCAATCTTGTCCAGCGGCAGCATCTCCGCCTGCAGCAGCTGCAGCGGCACCAGCAGGCCGTCCTCTGGCCGGCGCGGGCGCAGCCGTACGAAGCATTCGCCGGCGATGAACATCTCGCGGGCGATCAGCGCCTGCAGGCCGTAGAAATCGGTCAGGCCGTCGGCGTCGGCCTCGTCGGTCCACGCCCGCCACAGCGCCTGGATCGCCGCCTTGGCCGTGGTGTCGGCGACCAGCGGCGACGGCTTGATGCCCGTGCCGATCGCGTTGGCGACGAACGCCTCGCAGGCGTTGGCGGCGAGCGAGTTCGACAGCACGATCTCGCGCGCCCGGCGCAGCGTCAGCGCGCCGTCGGCGGCGATCACCGAGTTGATGTTGCGCAGCCCCGGCAGCCAGGCGAACAGCCGGCGCGAGCGCATCGCGCTTTCGAGCCGGGCTTGCGGCGCTCCGCGCTGGCGTCGCAACAGCCGCTGCAGCATCACAGCCCCTTGCCGTCCTGCCAGACGTAGATCCGTCGCGGCAGCGGGGTTCCGGCGGCGGCGGCGAGCTGTTCGCCTACATCGAAACCTACTACAACCGTCAGCGGCTCCACTCCGCCCTCGGCTACCGCACTCCCGAGCAGATGGAGACTCAGGCCGCATAACCCGGTGTCCACTTTTCCGGGGGAAGATCATCCTATGGTTATACCGCTACAAGGGCTTGTGCGGCGGCTGGCGACCCCAACGGGATTCGAACCCGTGTCACCACCTTGAAAGGGTGGAGTCCTAGGCCTCTAGACGATGGGGTCGGGCTGACGCATCTGGTACCGGGCCGGGACGACGAAATCAAGGGGGGACGCAACCGCACCTCACTGCCCACCCTCACCGCCCACGGTCATGGGTCCGCCGCGGCCGGGCGGAGCCTTTTGCGCTTTCGCGCCTCCGGACCGCATGCTACGAAGATGCCCAACGCGTCAGCCGGGGCAATTCGGCCGGAAATACGAACGCGGCTGAAAGCGTATCATTCAGCGTTCAAACACCAGGGATAGCGGAGGCAGCAACTCATGTTGCATGGCAAAGTGCTTGTCGCGCAAGGCGGCGGCCCGACGGCGGTCATCAACGAATCGATGGTCGGCGCGGTCATCGAGTCCCGGAAGATCGCCTCGGTCGAGCGGGTGTACGGCGCCTATCACGGCGTGCGCGGCATCATCAACGAGGACTTCATCGACCTGACGCGCGAAACCACCCACAACCTGGAGATGGTCGCGAACACGCCGACCTCCGGGCTCGGCTCGACCCGCGACAAGCCGGACGAGAAATACTGCGCCGAGATCTTCAAGGTTCTGCGCGCGCACGGCATCGAGACCTTCTTCTACATCGGCGGCAACGACTCGTCGGACACCGCGCGCATCCTGCACGAGCAGGCCCGCGCCGCCGACTATCCGCTGACCTGCGTGCACATCCCGAAAACCATCGACAACGACCTGGTGATCAACGACCACACGCCGGGCTTCCCCTCGGCGGCGCGGTTCGTGGCGCTCGCCTTCGCCGGCGCCAATCTCGACAACCGGGCGCTGCCGGGCGTCTACGTCGCCGTCGTCATGGGCCGGCACGCGGGCTTCCTCACCGCAGCCTCGGCACTGGGCCGCAAGTACGACGATGACGGGCCGCACCTGATCTACGTGCCGGAGCGGGTGTTCAGCCTCGACGAATTCGTCAAGGACGTGCGCGACGTCTACAACAAGTACGGCCGCTGCATCGTCGCCGTCTCCGAAGGCATCCACGACGAGACCGGCGATCCGATCGCCGCCAAGCTCGCCAAGTCGATGGAGAAGGACGCGCACGGCAACGTCCAGCTCTCCGGCACCGGCGCGCTCGCCGACCTGCTGACCGACCACATCAAGGCCAACAGCAACATCAAGCGGGTGCGCGGCGACACCTTCGGCTACCTGCAGCGCTCGTTCCTCGGCTGCGTCTCCGACGTCGACCAGCGCGAGGCGCGCGAAGTCGGCGAGAAGGCAGTGCAGTACGCGCACTTCGGCGACCACGCCGGCAACCACTCCGGCTCGGTGACGATCCACCGCACCGGCTTCTACTCGGTCGACTACCACCTGACGCACCTCAGCGAGATCGCCGCCAAGACCAAGACGATGCCCGCCGAGTTCCTGGCCGACAACGGCCACGACGTCACCGACAAGTTCCTGCTCTACCTGCGCCCGCTCCTGGGCTCCGGCATGCCGGAAATCTCCCGGCTGCGGATGAACAGGGTGCCGAAGATCCTCAACACCGACTGACCTGGCAAGCGCCGCGCCCTCACCCTCCCGCTCCGCGGGCCCCCCCCTCTCCCGCGAGCGGGAGAGGGGATCAGGGGCGCGGCGTCTTGTCCCCTCGTACTGCTCCCTCTCCCGCGCGGGCTACCGGATTCACACATGATGTCGGCAGGGCCGAGGGTAGAGGTCGAGGAGGTTGGCGCCTCGTTTTCTGGCTTGGAACTCCAGCCATCCGGCGAGCATGACGACCGGTCCCGGCTTGCCGTAGTCGCCGGTCCAGCCGCCGAGCCGCGCGCAGACCCAGGCGGCGTAGGCGAGCGAGCCTTTCGGGTGGGGGTTCTTCTGCCGCTGCGTCTTGCCTTCGAGCTGGGCGCAACAGGCCTCCAGCAGGGGCGTATCCTGCGGCTCGAAGGCGTCGCTCAGGGGCCGCAGCGGGCCGGGACCGCCGTCGCGGGCGTGCACCAGTTGCTGGATGCACACCGCGGCGATCACCGCCGCCGTCACCAGCCGGTTGCGTGGCGCAGGCTCCCCGATGCGGATGTCCTCGATATCGAAGCCTTGGGTCTTCAGCGTACGGAACAGCTACTCGATCGCCCAGCGGCGCCGGTAGAGTTCGGCCACCGCCCAGGCGTCCGCCACATCGGTCACGGCCCGGGTGGTCAGCAGCCGCCAGTGGATCGGCGGGGTGTCCGGCGGCGGGTCGGCCTCGCGGATGTCGACGAGGGTCAGCCGAACGCCCGCCGGCAGGCCGGCGCGCCGTCCGTGCTTCGGCCGGGCCAGCGTCACCGGCGCGAAGCGGGCTTCGAGGCGTGCCGTCCGTCGCCGGCGCCCGGGCCCGGGGCCCAGGGGCTTGGCCGGCAGGGTCAGCTCGGCGCGGCCCACGACCGGCGCCGCGTCGATCGCCGCGAACAACGCCTGCCCATCGTCCAGGCTGCGGTCATGGGCGGCCCGCACCAGCAGCTCGACGCCGTCCGGACGCAAGGCGAAGGCTTCGAAGATGTCGCTCTCGCGATCGGCGATCACCGTCACGCACGCAGCACCGGCGCAGACCGACGCCGCCTGATCGGCCCCTTCCAGCCAGCGAAAGCTCTCCTTCTCCTCGATCCCCGCCGCCCGCCGATCATCCGCGGTTCCTGATGATGGATAACGTAGAAGATAAAGGAATGGTTCAAGAGCGTAGTCATAATTTCCATCGCATCGTTGTTGAATTAAGTCGTGGAGCGAACTCGCTTCACCAGATAATCTTTACGACATCGATGATTGCGCCGGAACTCAATGACTCGCCTTTTCCGGTCGGTGAATATTATACGTTCAACAAAAAATCTTTACGGATTAGTTGAGTAAGGCAGAGAGGCTTTTTGTTCTGATAAAGGCCGGCTGCGCGCGTTCGGCTGCGGCTTGTTTTCTTTATATGTTCTCCCGCGACGACTATCTCAGCGCGCAGCCTGCGTAGGGCGGATTCGAAGCGCAGCGCATCCGCCGTATGAGAGCGTGTCGCATCCACGCATCCGGCAGGTTACGCTACGCTTTAGCCCTGCCCTACACCGCTCGCAATGCGCGCCACAGCGGACGCGGGCGAGACCGTGCCCCGTTTCGACGCATCTGGGATGCTGCGCCCGAGGAGGCGGCCATCGGTCGGGGTCATCTGCGTCGATTGAGGCACGGCCTGAAATTTTCCGCACTGCGGACATCCCCGGCGACCAACAGGCTGCTACAAAGCCGACCCTGATACCGTCACTTGCTCGGGCGACAGAGAAAGGATGTTCGCTATCTGTTCTTCATCGCCAGGAGCGACGGTCTTGGCCCGCTTGGAGGCGGACGCCAAAGATGACGATTGACGGGCGAGACCGGACATCGTAGGGCGGATCAGGTCAAAGCCCGGACAAGTCGATGCACTACCGCCACTTTCGGCAGATTACGCTTTATCCGTCGCATGCCCGCCGGTCAACCGGCAGAAGAGATTGGAAGATCACCCCATGGCCAACATCACCGGGACCATCGGCAACGACACGATCACCACCGCCTCGTCCAGCCCGGGCGTCATCGGAGGGAAGGCCACGGCGGGGCCGACAGCATCGTCGGCATGGCCGGCAACGACTCGATCGACGCCGGCGGCGGCGCCGACACGATCGACGGCGGCATCGGCGACGACACGCTCTATGGCGAGACCGGCGGCGACCGTCTCGTGGGCGGCGACGGCAACGACGCTCTCCGGGGAGGAATAGGGAACGACACCATCCTCGGCGGCGCAGGGCGCGATCTGATCGACGACGGGACGCAAGGTTTATTTGGCCCGCCAAACGAGTTCGGCAACGACAGCATCGACGGCGGTGCCGGGGCGGACACGATCCACGCGTACGGCCGCGATACGATCCTCGGCGGCGACGACGACGATACGATCACAGTCTATACTTACACTGAGTCCAACTCCGTGCTGAGGGGCGGCGCCGGGCGCGACACCATCCGCATCATCGGCTTGTACAGGGTCGAGTCGTTCAGCTACGCCGCAACCGGCATCGAGAGTATCTATGGATATGCGGCAGTGCCCGGCATCTCCGGCACGGTTGCGAACAACGTCCTCGACTTCACCGGCGTGAAGATATCTGGGGTGCTTATGCGCATCGACGCCGATGCTGGGAATGACAGACTTATCGGTAGCGAAGGCGACAATTTTCTCTACGGGCACACCGGCAACGATACGGTGCTGGGCGGCCTGGGTGACGACACGATCGGCGACTTGGCGGGTGTCGACAGCCTGGATGGCGGCCTCGGACGCGATACGCTCGACTATTCCGAAATCTTCGGCGCCGGCGGCACCATCGACCTCGGTCTCGGCAGAGCGACGGTCGCCGGCGGCAACGACACGATCGCCGGCTTTGAAAACGTCCGCGGCAGCCAGGGAGCCGACCGCATTCTTGGGAATGCCTTGGCCAACGTCCTCGATGGTCAACTCGGCAACGACACGATCCTCGGTCTCGACGGTGACGACACGATCAGCGGCCTGTCCGGCGCCGACAGCCTCGACGGCGGCACCGGGCGCGATACTCTCGATTACGCGATCGGGTTTTCCGGCGGCGGCACGATCAATCTGACAACGGGGCGGGCGACAGTCGACGGCGTCACCCCAGGGCCTCGAATCCAATTTCACCCCACCCGCTCGTTGAGCACCTGCTGCAGGTAGTCCGGGGTCCAGCCCGCTATCTTGCGGCGCAGCTTGATGGATTTGGTGTCTTTTGCGGATCGCACGAGGTTCAGGGCGAAGTGTCGGACGACGGCCAT
>Ga0209573_1002684_pt1 | contig 21780 bp, 13 predicted proteins | sample TNRBio252014_DNA_FD_185870 | JGI IMG/M metagenome (GOLD analysis project Ga0209573, IMG submission 185870) | Wastewater treatment Type I Accumulibacter community from EBPR Bioreactor in Madison, WI, USA - TNR Reactor_6/25/2014_ DNA (SPAdes)... | ecosystem: Engineered > Bioreactor > EBPR >...
TTTCAGGTGGCTCGGGAAAGCAAACTGGAAGGGATCATCGAGACGGAATACCGCGGCGGGTCCAGTGTGCTGGAACCATGGCACCCTGATTCCGTCGGATTCTCCAATCGACTGGAAAGTTCTCTGCAGTCGATTCGCAGACGAGTCTTTATCAATATGGCTTCAACCGGTCCGGGACTGATGACCGTCAGTATTCGCGCGGACAAGGAACTTGAAGATGTTCCAGGGCTGGCCGCCAACTACGAAGGTGGTGCGACGTTTTCTGAGAATCAGCCACTGCAGCGCGATCTGGATCAGGTTGTGGGGCAGGCCGGTCCATCCCGATGGCTTTCGATTGGCCGCGATCCGCTGCTTGAACACAAACTGATGTCTGAGATCATGGGTCGCAGTGGTTTGTAGCAGGACCTCGCAAAAGGTCTGCGGCTTCGCCACCGCCACCCGAATCTTTCGCCTTTGAGTTCCCCTATGAGTCGAATTGACCCCGACGAATTCCTTCACCGCGCCTCCGGTCCCACTCAGGAACACGCTTACCGCAACGGCCCGAGAATTGTTGCGATCGAAACAGTGATTCCGCATGACGTCATGCCCGGGCTGCTGGCACTGCGAATTCATACGGATGCCGGCACCGTCAATCGCGTCCCGGTGATCGGTCATGGTGAGACGTATTACATTCCAACGGCCGCAGCCGCTGTGATCCACGATTTCATGGCGCCGCGGCTGCTGGGCAGTGACGCGCTGGCCATCGAAAGTCACTGGCGATTTCTGTACGAACGCATGACGGCCTTTGGAGGAACCGGAGCCGAGCTGCGAGCGCTGTCAGCGGTCGACCTGGCCTTGTGGGATGTGGCCGGACAACTGGCTGGTCAGCCGGTCTGGAGACTGCTCGGCGGTCCCGTACGCGATTCGATTCCGGTTTACAACAGTTGTGGTGGACCATTCTACGGGCGAACCAATCGACGAACTCCGTCGGCTTCCGGCTGGCCGGGACACGGAGACCCGGGACAACCAGGACCACTGGAAGACAACTGGGCCAGCGTTCATTCGCCAGGTGACCTGGCTGAAGAACTTGTGGCACTGGGCTATCGCGGAATGAAGCTCTGGTCCTTCGATGCGGTGTACCGTCGCAGTGGTGGTCATTCCCTGATATGGCAGGACCTGCGTGAAGGCATCGCGCCATTCGAACAGATTCGGGATCGAGTGGGTGATCGCATTGAAGTGATGCTGGATGGTCATGGTTTCTTCACGCTGGCTGCAGCACGTCGCATTGCCGAAGGAATGCGGACCATTCGACCGCTGTGGATGGAAGACGTACTCCGGCCGGATTCGATTCATGCGATGGCGGCGTTCCGAGCCGAAGCGGGGGTGCCGATTGCCGTGTCCGAGATGCTGGTGATGGCAGATCAATATCGGCAGGTGCTGGAAGCGAAAGCCTCCGACTATGTGATGATTGATCCGACCTGGGTCGGTGGTATCTCGGCAACTCGTCGGATCGCGGACATGGCACAGCTTTACAATGTGCCCGTCCTGATGCATGACTGTACCGGGCCGTTCACACTGCTGGCTGGTATTAATGTGTCGGCAGCAAACGCGGGCGTGGCGTTTCAGGAGACCGTCCGAGCCCACCTTGCAACGCTGTACCCATCCCTGATTGATGATTCGATCGAAGTGAAAGCCGGTGCAATTGCCAACCCGACTCGGCCAGGAATCGGGGCGCGCTGGCTACCGGAACTATTCGACGCGTCCCATCCTGGATATCGTCGATCAGAGTTGTGACCGGGTCGGATTCCGGGGTCACCGCATGACGCGGACACGGCAAATCCCTGTCATCTGAGATGGTTTGCCTTGTGGCTGTATCGATGAAATCTATGAGTGAGAAGTGACCAAACCACTGAATTGCATTGGCGGCCCCCGGGGCAATAGACTTCCGCGCGAAGGCTACCGTCCTGTTGACACTGTCGATGAAAAAGGTTCAAGGATCACTGTCTATGTCTCATGGAATCAAGCGAGTTGCTCTGTTGTTTGCTGGTGGACCGGCGCCTGGAGCCAACGCGGTCATTTCAACGTGTGCGATTTCGTTCATTCGCGCGGGAATCGATGTTGTCGGGATCCGCTATGGATACTCGAACCTGATGGAGTATTCGCCTGCCAATCCGCTGGTTGAAGGCCTTCATTATCGAAACCTGACTGAGGTGTCTCTGCGAAGAACCCGCAGCAAGGAAGGCATCATCATCGGCACCGCACGAGCGAATCCGGGGAAACAGATCACGGCTCCGGAACACCTGGAAGATCCGGAACGATCGGCTCCTCTGAAGCGAGTCTACGAAGCGCTGCGTTCGATTGGTGTCGACGCGCTGGTGTCGATTGGAGGTGACGACACGCTGAAGACTGCCAACAAGCTGAAGATGTATCAGGACCGGTTGCCGGCAGATATGAAACGCATCCCGGTCGTACATGTCCCGAAAACCATCGACAACGACTACACGGGCATCGATTTCACGTTCGGGTATTTCACGGCCGTCGAAACCCTGGGCACAGAAATCCGCAATCTGCATGCCGATGCCGAAGCCGCGCGAGCTTACTTCGTGGTTGAAAGCATGGGCCGCAGCGCGGGCTGGCTGGCGTACGGAGCCGCAATCTCCGGTGAAGCCAACATGGTGCTGAGTGTGGAAGATATGACCGGGGACTATCTGCTGCCGGAATCCACGCCAAAGCGCAAGATCATGGACATCGACAAAGTTGTCGGTCGCATCGTGAAGATGATGCGACATCGTCAGGAAAAGGAAGGCAAGGAATACGGCGTTGTGGTTCTGGCAGAAGGCCTGGCGGAATTCCTTTCGGATGAAGCTCTGAAAGATGTGCCACGGGATGATCATGGTCATATTTCCGTGGCCAACGTGGATCTTGGCAAGATGTTTGCAAAGCGCGTCGCCGCTGAATTCACAGCTCAGACGGGCGTCAAACGCAAAGTGACAGGTCTGCAGCTGGGATATGAATGCCGCTGTGCTCGCCCGCATGCCTTCGACGTGATGCTGGGCAGTCAGCTGGGTGTCGGAGCCTATCGAGCACTATGTGAAGAGCAGTTGAACGGAGCGATGGTGTCCGTCACCGGTCAGCTGGATCTCCATTTCGTGCCGTTCGAAAAGCTGGTTGACCCGAAAACGCTGGTCACCGTCGTGCGATTCATTAAGCAAAACAGCGACTTCCACAAGCTGGCCAGGTTTTTGGAAAGCTCAGCCGGGGACTGAGCTTCAGCAAGCCCCAGGGTCTCGATGAGCGAATCCGATTGAGTCCCGACGGGACAACTTTATAGCCACGAGGGGCGAGCCCGTGGACCAGTACAAAAGAACGAGAGTGAAGTCGCGAAGGGACGACGTAAACCCCGCAATACGGACACGTGTCGTCCCTTTGGGACTGACCTTCCCCGTTGCAAACATGCCACGGGCTCGCGCCCGTGGCTAACACCTGCTGCCACTCGGTGGCTTGCAAACCAAGGCAACAAGGTACCTTCTGAAATTCAGTCCGAAACGGCGACATGAACGAGTCTGAACCTCAAACCACATCCGGCGATTCGTGGTTCATCCGCGAAGCCTGCAAGGACGATCTGCCTGAACTGGAAAGCCTTGTCGACCGATTTGTTCAGGCGAATAAACTGCTTCCCCGCACGCCGGATGAGCTGTGTGATTTGATCCCGTTTGGTTTCGTGGCTGTGTCAGAAGGCAAGATCGTCGGGTTCGCTGCCCTTGAAATTTACTCGGCGAAACTGGGAGAGATTCGCAGTCTTGCGGTGGATTCGGAGTATCAGGGGAAGGGAATCGGAAAGGCACTTGTCCTGCGATGTGTGGACCTTGCGGTGCGACGCAATGTTCTGGAGGTCATGGCGGTGACATCGTCCGAGGGATTTTTCATCGCCTGCGGATTCGACTTCACTCTCCCTGGCGAGAAAAAAGCCTTGTTTATTCAGACGCGGGACGAGTATTGATCGGGAAACTCGTTTGATCCCCGACGGATCAAAATTGGAACCTCGCTGAGAACCGGCTACAATTTCGGCATGAGTTCTGCACATGCCTGCCCCAAATGTCAGGCTCGATTTCGAGTTGATGACAAGTACCTCGGTCACCGCATTCGCTGCCCGAACAAGCAATGTGGCGAGCCAATCCTGCTGACTTCTCCCTCCCCCTCCCCCGCGCTGAAACATCCTGCCGTGCCTTCATTGAAATCACCTGCTGCGCCTGCAGCTTCGCGTTCTGATGCATTCCCGCGACGAGCGACTTCGCCCGGCGTGCGCGAGAAAGGCTCATCGTCACATCACGCCGTCAGGCCACAACCGCAACGCCCGGCAGCTCGTCGGTCGACAGCAACCGCAAAAGCTCCGGCTGGGAATTCGCGATATCAATCCAGGTCTGTTGCATCGCTGATGCCCCTGATCGCAGGACTGTTGTTATCGCTGGTCCTGGGAGGCGGAGGCATTGCGGGCTATGCGTGGTGGAATCAGCGCGCAGAATCGCAAACGCAGACACGTCTGGCAGCAGCCCAACATCCTTTGCAAACGGATGAAAAGGTGGCCGCTTCGGGTCCTTCAGATAATCGACCGTCAACCGATGAAGCCGAGGCAGCAATCGGACTGCCGCCTGCTTCCCTGACGGCCGCTCAACTGACGTCCAACGTCGCCTCGAAGGATCAGGAACAGGACGCCCTTCGCCAGCAGGCCCTTGAACAGAAACTGATTCCGTATCTGAAGACATATTGTGCGGATTGTCATGGGGCGGATCTGCAGGAATCCGGAATTGCCGTGCACGATCTGAACAGCATCGGTCAGTTGCTGAAGGATCGAAAGAAATGGGAACGTGTTTATCGCATGATCAATGCCGGAGCGATGCCGCCATCGGATTATGAACCCCGGCCAGACGAGCCCGTTCGGAAGGAGGCCGCCGAACTGCTGTATGCGGAACTGTTCAACTTTGACTGCACTCAGATTCATCATCCCGGTCGATCCACTTTGCATCGACTGAATCGCGCGGAATACAACAACACGATTCGTGATCTGTTTGGGTTGACCATCACACCGGCTGACAAGTTTCCACAGGATGACGTCGGCGAAGGCTTTGACAACAACGGTGACGTGCTGAGTGTTCCGCCGCTGCTGATGGAGAAGTATCTGGACGCGGCCGAAGAGGTCGCAGCCACCGTGATCGATACGCGAGACTTCTCGAAGGGCCTGAAGACACGATTTGACGGCGCTCAGATGAAATCATCACGCGGCGGTGACGTGGATGGCAATGGCTTCCGAGTTCTTGCCAGTAACGGAACTCTGGAAGTCGATTACGAAGCTCCCGCGGAAGGCAAGTACAAGATTCGCATCGAAGCCTCCGCGACTCAGGCAGGCGACGAGGACGCCGAGATGGAGTTGCAGATTGATGGGATGCCGGTTCAGAAGTTCGCGGTCAAGGAACACCGGAAACCGGCCTGGTTCGAACACGAACTGACATTATCTGAAGGCAATCGCAGGATTGCCGCCGCGTTCACCAACGATTTTTACGACGAGAGCCTTCCGGAACGACGCCGCGATCGCAACCTTATGGTTCGAGCGATCGAGATTGAAGGCCCGGAAGGTGGCTCGCCACCACGCTGGCATGCCATTCATCGAAAGTTCGTGACTGCAATCCCGGGGGATAATGTCTCCGTGATGTCTGCAGCGACAACCGTTCTGCGTCCACTCCTTTATCGAGCATTTCGGCGGCCAGTGACCGATTCCGAAGTCGCTCGCTATGCGTCACTGGTGGATCAGACAGTCAGTCAGCATCAGGAGACCTACGAATACGGGATCTACGTTGCTCTGCAGGCCATTCTGGTGTCGCCGGATTTCCTGTTCCGTAAGGAAACGGATCCCACGGATGGAGCAACGGAACGTCAGCTGAACGAGTACGAGATTGCTTCAAAGCTGTCGTATTTTCTATGGAGTTCCATGCCGGATGAAGAACTGTTTCAACTGGCAGAAAACAAACGACTGCTGGATCGCAGCATTCTCCGGCAGCAGATTGAACGCATGCTGAAGGATGAAAAGGCCGATTCGCTTAGCCGAAACTTTGCGTCTCAGTGGCTGAACCTCAGAAACCTGGCGGATGTGCGTCCCAATCGACGCGTCTTCGAGGACTTTGATGATTCGCTGCGGGAAGCGATGATGAAAGAGACCGAATTGCTGTTCAACAGCATTGTGAAGGAAGACCGCAGCATTGAAGAGTTTCTGTCGGCCGACTTCACTCACGTCAATGAACGGTTGGCAAAGCACTACGGGATCTCGGGCGTCAACGGCGATCAGTTTGTGCGAGTCTCCCTGCAGGGCACAAATCGATCCGGAGTGTTGACTCATGCCAGCATTCTGACTCTGACGTCAAATCCTGGCCGCACCAGCCCGGTGAAGCGGGGAAAATGGATCATGGAGAACATTCTGGGAGAATCGCCTCCACCGGCACCACCTGGAGTTCCGCCGCTGGAAGATGCCGCTCGGGATGTTTCCGATCTGAGTCTGCGGGAACGCCTGGAAATCCACCGCAAGGATCCGGGATGTGCCAGTTGCCACAAGGCGATGGATCCGCTGGGAATGGGCTTCGAAAATTTCGATGCCGTCGGTCGCTGGCGGGATGAGGAAGGCAAGAAACCAGTCGATGCGAGCGGAGATTTGCCATCTGGACAAAAGTTTTCCGGCCCGCTGGAGCTGATTTCGATTCTCAGAGAGAAAAATCAGCAATTCTACCGAACGTTTACTGAACGACTGATGGTTTACGCGCTTGGACGCGGACTTGAGTACTATGACAAGTGTGCAGTGGACCATACACTGAATCTGGCAAAGGAGCGTGGATATCGCTTTTCTGCTCTGGTGGAAGGAATCGTGACATCCGATCCTTTCATGAAACGCAGCTTAAATCGTGAAATGGCCCCCTGATGGAGGCCGAAAAGCCCTCAACCCATTTTTCGCTGCCGCTCGGAGAAACGACACACTGATGTTGTGAGCTGTTGAAACCTGCAAGTCATTCGAACCCCGCCGGCCTCGAGCCAATTCCTCCGCATTTCGTGCCTGTATCTGGAGCCTACCAATGAATCGCCGACTTCATCGCCGCACTGTTCTTCGAGGCGTGGGTACAGGTCTCGCGCTGCCACTGCTGGAATCGATGCGGATGTCGACGGCATTTGGAGCCGCAGCACCCACGGCTCCGGTCAGAATGGCATTCCTGTTCTTCGCGAATGGGGTCAATGTGCCACTATGGAAACCCAAAGGGGAAGGTCGCGATTATCAGTTGTCGCCAACTCTGGAGCCGCTTGCCGATTTCCGGGATGACATGCTGGTTCTGGGCGGCCTTGCTCAACACCACGCTCGAGCCAACGGCGATGGTCCCGGTGACCATGCTCGCAATGCCAGTGCCTTCCTCACCGGAGCCCAGCCAAGAAAAACGTCCGGAGCCGACATTCGTGTGGGTCAATCCATCGATCAGGTGGTTGCTGAACGCATTGCTGGTGAAACACGGCTGCCATCCATCGAACTGGGCATCGATCGCGGTCGCAACGCTGGCAACTGCGATTCCGGATACAGCTGTGCCTATTCGTCCAACATTTCCTGGCGAACGGCAACGACACCGTGCTCAAAGGAAGTCAATCCCCGAGCTGCCTTTGAACGCTTATTTGGAAGCCCACAGACGGCCGCCGATCTCGAACGGCGGAATCGCAATCGCCGCAGCATCCTGGATTTTGTCAGCGATGACACACAGCGGATTCAGCCGCTGTTGAGTGGAGCGGATCGCCAAAAGCTGGACGAATACCTCTCCAGCGTGCGTGATGTGGAACGACGGGTCGCTCGCGCTCAGCAGGGACCGGTGGACGTTCCTGAAATGAACCTTCCGGAAGGCGTGCCTGCGGAACTGGCCGAACACATGAATCTGATGTTCGACATTCTGACACTCGCATTTCAGACGGATACGACTCGAGTGGCCACACTGATGCTGGCTGACGCCGGCAGCAATCGGACATATCCGGAGATCGATGTTCGCGACGGACACCACGAACTGTCGCATCATCAGAAGAATGAAGAGAAGCTGGCAAAGATTGCTCGGATCGACAAGTACCTGACGCAAAGATTTGCGCAGTTCCTTGGCAAGCTGAAGGCGACGAAGGAAGGCGAATCCAATCTGCTGGACAACAGCATGATCCTGTACGGCAGTGCCATCTGTGACGGTGACCGACACAACCATGACGATCTGCCCATCATTCTGGCTGGTCGCGGCGGCGGCACGATCAACACAGGCCGCTATGTGGTCCATCCGGAAAACACACCGCTGAATAACCTGTTCCTCGCAATGTCTGAACGCATGGGCGTCAAACTGGATTCCCTCGGCGACAGCAAAGGGACTCTCGATTTAAGCTGATCCGATCCACACAGTGCCGCAACCGTAGCCGAACTCGCCAGAGTTTGGCGTGGCTCAACTCCGATTTCGCAGGCTCGATGACAAACCACCGTAAAGTCATCGGCCTGTTGCTTTTTCAGATCTGCGAAAACCCTCGCGCATCAGCACAGGCGATGCACCATTACTTCTCGGCATTTGCGAATGCCAGGAACTGGCCTGTCGAGTCGTTCCCGCCTCGGATTCCCGGGAAGCAGATTACCTCAGAATTTAGTCGCTGTCTGAAAGCTCGGGCAACATTCGTTCTTACTGAATCAATCCCCGAAGGCGTTCGAGGGCCTGCGGACGGTCGTGCAGGAGTTCATCGAGTTGCTCGTTGCGAATCTGCGACAGGAATTCACGGATGGCCGGGCCAGCCTGAATCCCCAGGGCCTGCACATCATGGCCGGTGATCAGCGCGGGCGGATTCAGAACATCGGCAGGAGTTCGAATCAGGTAGTCGTGACACCATGCGGCATCCGCATTCGCCTGACCGGTCGCTTTGGACATCGCCGTGGACAGACTCAACAGCCACGATGCATGGAGGTGGCTCAGCAGTGGTTTCACGACGTGCAGCGGCTTAATCGCGATGTCGCGCAGCACAGGAAGAGCTTCCAGCAGCCAGCAGATCGCGTCCGTTTCGTCATTCGATAACTTCAGTCGGCGACAGACCGCGCGAACAGCATTCAGTCGACCGTCTCGCTTCGACTCGGATGCGTTCCACAGCGGCAACAGCAGTGCCGCCAGAGCCAGTTCAAATGATGCGTCCTGAAGCTGCGCTTGAACATTTCGGCTCAGTGGATTCGCTCGCCCGTTCTCGTCGCAGATTTCCGGAAAAACTTCTGTTAGTAAGCCCGTCTCCTCCAACAGGTCAATGGCCTGAGCCCGAGTGTCATGGGCCAGCATACGCCGCAGTTCCTGAGCAACTCGTTCGATGCTGACCTGCCCAAGGTCCTGATGATGACTGCAGATGGCGTTCTTTGTTTCCGTCTCCAGCTGAAACTTCAGCGTGGCTGTAAACCGGATGGCTCGCAGCATTCTGAGTTTGTCTTCGCGAAAACGGGCATGGGCGTCTCCGATCGCTCGAACAATGCCAGCCTGCAGATCCTGCTGTCCGCCGACGTAGTCGATGACTCGGCTTTCGATCGGGTCGTAGAACAAGCCATTGATCGTGAAGTCACGGCGCTTCGCATCTTCTTCGGGACGACAAAACTGGACCGAGACTGGTCGGCGGCCGTCGAGATATTCGCCATCCATCCGAAACGTGGCGACCTCCACCTGTCCGCCGCCGTGCTTTGAGGAGAGCACCATTACAACACCAAAACTGGCACCGACAGCGACCGTCCGATGAACTCCGAAGATGCGAATGACGTCCGCCGGCAGCGCAGTTGTCGCCACATCGAAATCCTTTGGCGATTTCTCCATCAGCGCATCACGGACGCAGCCTCCTGCCCAAAGGGCCTCAAACCTCTTGCTGCGGAGGGTCTGAACGACCGATAAGGCGAACTCACATCGAGGATCATTTACAGGATCAAAGAGCTGCACAAAGGACCGATCTCGAACAAGTTCACAGGGAAGCGTTCATCTCACGACACGCCTTCGTTGATTGTGGTTCTCACAGCGTACTGGTTTCAGATGACCGTCAGGAAATCTCGACAGCAAAAAAACAAGCCCGTCCGGTGGATCCAAAGATCCTCCGACGGGCTCGTTCAATTCGAACTGCAGTCACCTTTACGCCGAACGCATCACCGCTTGGGAGCGGTGCACTGGCCATCAGTTTCTGCCATTGAGGTTTTCTGTTCGGTAATTCCCGGACACTGCGGGGCCATTTCGGCGTTCAATTCCTTGTAGGCAGCCCATTCCGCCGGAAGGTTGTCTTCGTGGAAGATCGCGGCCACCGGGCATTCCGGAACGCACGCTTCGCAGTCAATGCATTCATCCGGGTGGATGAAGAGGATGGCTTCCCCTTCATAGAAACACTCAACTGGACAAACGACCACGCAATCCGTGTATTTGCAGTTAAAGCATGGTTCTGCGACGACGTGAGTCATTGAAACCCTTTCAAACCAGACAAACTGGTCACTCTAAAAACAGCACCCGAAGCGGGCGATTTGATTCACTTTACGGTCCGGAAACTGATGCAAAACACTGCAGACGAGCCGAAAGACAGCAGGTTCTGGAGTCCGGACAGCGACGTTTTATGACACCTTTTTCGACAAATTCCAGACCTGTCGGTTGTTCAATTCTCCGGACAGGAAATTGAGACCGAGTCTCGCCGGAACTGGCAACTGAAGTCTGAACTTTTCGCCGATTAGCGCTATCATTTGAATGCCCGACAAACTTTCCAGAATTTCCCAGACGGAATGATCAGGCAAACGTTTTTCACGTTTGGCACTTATGTGATTGTTGCTGTGCTGACTGGCTGGCACAATCTTAGCAGTTCGTTTGTGAAGTTTTTCAGATCAGGATGTCCCTCGCTTCGCCTCTTTGGCGTTTCTCATGGGTGAAGATCACATCGACCTCGATGCGGATCCATTCGAAATTGATGTCCGGGCGATTACTTCACGTGTGTTTGTTCTTTCAGGGAGACCATATCCCGTGCCACTGACTGACCTGGATCGAAAACTACTCAGCGATCTGCTCGCCGGACAGACCGGTGCATGGAGGCAGTTTGTCGATCGGTTCACAGGATTGATCCTGCAGGTCATTCGCCACACCGCACAAGCCCACAGTCTGAAGCTGAATGAAGACGACGTGGAAGACCTGTGTGCGGACACGTTTGCCGAACTTCTGATTCGCGACATGGCAGCGCTGCGGGCTTTCCGTGGCCGCTGTTCCTTCGCAACGTATCTGGGGGTGATTGCTCGCCGAGTTGTCGTCCGCAAGCTGGCGGAACATCGGTTCCTGCAGGCGATGGGACATGTGAATGCTCATCAGGCGGCTGTCGACTTCGCCTCGTCTGAAGCACCAGTGGGGCGACACGCCGAGAATCGCGATACGGTTGAGAAGCTGTTTTCGCGACTGCCGGATGACGCGCGGCGACTTCTGAGCTGGATCTATCTGGACGGTGTGAGTTATTCGGACGTCGCACGGCGGATCGGTCGGCCGCTCAATTCCATCGGACCCATGCTGACTCGAATTCGTCAACTGGCCATCGGCAGGCCTCAGCACGCTGTCAAACAGTGATCCGTCAACGCTGACTGGCGTCTCGGAGACACTGCAGCGTCCGCTCAAAATCTTCAGGCAGCGGTGCCTCAAACTGCATTTCCTGTCCGGTATGCGGATGACGAATCGTCAATCGCCATGCATGCAGCGCCTGTCGCGAGATCAGAACATCGTCAGTCGTCTGTCCACTCAATTCCGTCGATGATGCACTGCGATCCGCTGGTGATCCCAGCAATCGCTGCACTTCAGATCGTCGAAACTCGGCCTGCCCCAGATAAAGCTTGTCCGCCAGGATCGGCGTGGCAATATGCAGCATGTGAACTCGAAGCTGATGTGTCCGGCCGGTTTTGGGATGCAGCTCCATCAACGCGAAATGTCGGAAGTCTTCGGCCGTCCGATAGAACGTCACGGCCTCGCGAGCATTGCCGCCTTCCGGACAGACCATCATCTTTTCGCGAACGCGATTGTGCACGCACACCCAGGTCTGGATCAGATCCGACAACATCTCCGGAACGCCGCGCACGATCGCCTGATAGACCTTTTTCACTTCACGGCGTTCAAACTGACTGCTGATCTTCTGATGAACCTGATTGTCTTTCGCCACCAGAATGACTCCGGTGGTATCACGGTCCAGGCGATGCACAATTCCAGGACGATGGCGCCCACCGACGTCACTCAATTGATCGAAGTGGAACTGCAGAGCCGAAACCAAAGTTCCTCGGGAACTGCCGCGCCCAGGATGCACGACCATGCCGGCTGGCTTGTTGACGACCACCAGGGCTTCATCTTCATAGAGGATCTGCAGCGGGATGTTTTCTGCCTGAATCGTCGACTGCTCAGCATCCGGAAGCTGAATCCAGATGCGATCATTGACTCGCAGTCGGCGTGACGCTTTGGGGACCAGTCCATTCAGCCGAACTCCACCCAGTTCCACAGCCCGCTGCAGTTGCGATCGGCTGTGGTTGGGAAACAGGCGACTGAGATAATGATCCAGTCGCCAGCCATGGGCTCGCGCTTCGACAGTGATGTCAATGGGCTCGTCGGCCTGACCAAGTTCTGATTCGGTCAGGGGCAGAATGTCAGATTCTTCATCCGGCGACTCGTCGGGACTCGTCATTCGCCCGATTTTTCGGGGGACGCAGGAGCTTCTGCGGCCGGCGGATCAGCGGGCGGAGCGTCCTCCGGTGCTTCAGGCTTTTCTGGCGACTCGGCTTTCGGTTCCGGATCTGCAGGCGCATCCTTCGGAGCTTCCGGAGTGGCTGCAGGGGCCGCAGGGGCCGCAGGAGCAGGATCCGCTGCCTTCGCTTCCCCTGGAGCTGGGTCAGCCGGCTTGTCTTCAGCCTTCGGTTCCGCCGCGGGCGTTTCGCTTGCTGGCGTATCATTTGCCGGCGCTGCTGCGTCGGCTGCGTCTTTCTTCGCTACACCCTCTTTGGCATCGACTGGCGCAGACGGTACCGCTGGCATCGGCGCAGACAAATCAGGAATTGAGATCCTTGGGATATCCGGAACGGCTCCAGGCCCGTCCTGAGGAATCTGCAGATCATCGGCCGGCTTGGGATTCTGCGAATGGAACCAGGCGTAGAACGACTTCGTTGATTCGGCAGACAGCTTCTTCACTCGTTCTTCAGCCAGCTCTTTGAACAACGTCGAATCAGGAAACTCCTTCAGCAGCAGTTCCCACGCCTGGATTGCCTCCTGAATGGATTCGTCCTTGCCATCGCACTGCGCTTCGGCAGCTCGCGCCAGCCCGGCCAGCACGCGTTCGCGCTGGTATCCGACGACATCCTTTCGCTCAGCCAGTCGCTCGAAAGCGGTCGTGGCGGCCGCCAGTTCTTCGACTGCTTTTTCCCGGTCTGAGAACAGCTTTTCAACGGCGTTCCCCAGCAGGAGTTCCGCCTGACGAACTCGGGCAATGATTCCGATCTTCGAATCCGGAGTTGCGTCGGCAATGGCCTGATAATCTTCCGGCGTCGAAGCCAGCAGCATTTCCCGCGATTCCGGAGCTGTCGCGGGCGGACGTCGAGCGATGTAGACGGCAACCGCGGCGACCGCCATGATGGCTGCGAGACCATAGATCACGGTCGTGCCGTACTTTTCAAGCCACGGTTTGGAATCCCGCAGGATCTTCGCCAGCTGAACTTCGTCTTCGTGATGCACAAAATGTCGGTCCGACATCGTCGGGAAGCTTTCTTCTCTGGTATTTCCGAGCGCCAAACAAGCCACGGAGTATAAGAAGTCCGGCAAAATTCGGTCAAGCTGTGGAAACCCGGCCCGCCTGATCGAGAAATCCGAAGTGGCAGATCGCACTTTTATCGGACAATGATTCGCATCTACCCAATGCTCCTCCGACGAGGGCTCAGGCGTTTTATGGCTGCTTCGTCCCCGCAGAAGGCTCGTCTTCGATCCAGGCCATCTGACGCTCAAAAGCAGACAACAGTGTCTTCACTTGGTGGTATTCTGTCATGGGTGAGGTTCTGGCGGAGATAGTGGCGAATGACACGGCCTGGTCAAAATCCCCTTCTGCAGCAGCCGCGGTTGCACGAATCAGACACGCCTGCCAGTGTTTCTGCCCCATCAATTCGATCGCCTTATCGGCGTCAGCAACAGCTTGTGACGGATTACGAATGGTTTCGTCCGGACAGGTTGCCAGCAACCATCCGCGAGCGATCCGGGCGTCCGCAGCTTCAGGAAGTTCTGCGATGACCGCGTCGAACTCCTGCTTCGCCGCCGCAAAATCACCACTCCATCGATAAACATCGCCACGAATGACCCTCCAGACCGGAAACCCCTGACTTCGCTCGACGTGGACATTAATCTCATTCAGCGCGTCCTGCGGGTTTCCATTCTTAATCAGCGCTTCCAGACGCAGCTTCAGCAAGTCCGGGACAGGTCGCGGAAAGAGTTTCAGTCCAGCCGCAAAATCCTCGGCAGCCTCGGAGAACCGCCCCAGAGCCATGTTGCTGCGTCCTCGTGCCAAACGCGTCTGAGGATCAACGCTCTGCTTTGACAACAGATAATCAAAGTCTGAGATGGCCTTTTCGTGCTGCCCAAGGGCCTGCGCCAGTTCAGCATGCGTGAAGTAGGACGATCGATCGTCGGGTTGCAGAACGATGACCCGAGCGTAGTCGGCAGCCGCCTTTTCGAAGTCACGGGCACGCACGAACAAATCGGCACGCCACTTGAGGTAAGTCATGTCTTCCGGAGCTCGTTCGATGGCCATCGTGGCATCCTGAACGGCTTCCTCAAGGCGACCCGCCGCACTCCAGATTCCTGATCGTGTGTAGAAGCCCAGATGGGGTTTGTAGGCCAGTTCAATATTTCGACCGGCATACTCCAGAGCTCGATCGAAGTCATTCTGGTCGCGGTAATATCGCGCCAATGGGTCGAGGCACAGGTACGTCACTCGGCTGTAGGGAAGATCCGATAACGCATCGAAGCACGTCTGATAGTCCTGCACCATTCCCTGGGGATCGTATTTCTGCCGCTGCCGAGCGGCTTCAATGGCCCATTCACTGCGGATCTGGGCCCGCAGCAGTAACAGGTGATGTCGCTGAGGCGATGCGGTTATTGCGGACGTCAGAATCTGATCGGCCTTTTCAAATTCCCGATTCGCTTTGTTTTCCAGAGCTTCGTGCACCAGTCGCTTCCACTCGACAGGTTCGCCCGGATCCGAAAACAGATTCTGTTCAAGTAAAACGCGAATTTCCTGCGGCTGGTCATAGTCACCGCTCCGTTCCGCGCAGGTCGCCAGCGCCTCGGTGAGGTTCACCGCGGAATAAAGTTGGGGAAGACCATGTCGCCGGGCGATCTCACCAAACCGCTGTTCTTCAAACGCGATCTCTTCGCGAGTCAGCTCGCGTTCAAAGAAACTCCCTCCGCCCAGTTTCACTTCACGCCGGACCATCTCAAGACGGTCACGCATCAGTCCTGACCAGGCGTCAGACGACTCAAGTTCCAGGTCCGCGTCGATCAGATGAACACACTCATGAATGAATGTGTTCACCACAGACTGATAATCCCGATTTGCGGCAAAGCAGGGATCATTAATGAACATTCCATTGGTCGTTCCTTCCGCCGATGCCAGGACGACGCCACGACCAATGACATCGACGACGCGATACAGCCGCAGCGGTCGATACATGGTGACACGGGTCATAATCCCGGGTGCCCTGCGCACCGCGTCTTCAAAGGCAGCCACAATTGCATTCTTCTCACCTGCGGACCACGGACGATATGTCTGCCCGGTCGCCGGACCCGAATCACGAAACTCCAGCCTGTTTGCTATCGAAACGACGGACGTCTCTTCGGAAAGTTCGACTGCCGGCAATGCACCCATCAGAACGCCGTTCAGTCCCCGCGAGGTCAGCAGCGGCGAATCGCTTCTCAGCCGATGATCCTGACCTCGCCGGACAAATCCCGGATCCAGGTTCAGGTCTGTATTGGATCTGAGTGCATCTGCCGGAAAAGTGGTCGTCACCAAACGCTCACCGGTCGATAACGGCAAATGGTCAATCCGAATGTAGTCGCCGTCGATCAGAGGAAAACTTCGCGTCAGCAGATTGGCATGCACATTGTTGAAACCACTTTCGAATCTCGCCGAACTGTCAACTGCCAACCCGCCGAAGTTAAAGGCCACGATGTTGTTATGCACCGAAGCCTGCGTTTTGCCGGTAATCTCAATCCCGCGACCATCATTCAGCACAATGGTGTTGTTGACGATGGCGACGGTCCCGCCCTCCACGGAGATCCCCTTCAGGTTTGCTTCCATCAGGTTGTGTTCCACCTCAGCCACCGCGTCGCTCAGCCCCACTGCAATTCCTGAACTCGCCGAAAACGTGTTGTTGATAATCCGGACCTGCGCTGGAGGAAACGGTTCCGGATTGGTGCTGCGAGTATCGCGAGTTTTCGCGTACAACGAATTTGCCTCCTGCCCCTGAAACAGATTACTGCGAACCTCCACATTGCCGGATGCGATCCAGACGCCATTGGCATTCTGCGCCACATGGTTGCCCGTCAGCTTGCCATCAGCGCTGGTTAGCAACACGGCTGTACTGCAGTTGCGAATGGTGGACCCCTCAAGACTGATTTCACCATCGTCAATGGATACACCCAGATCGGTTTGGGGATTGCCACCATTGATCGTTGCGTTCGTGACGATTGTGTTTGAATCCTGTGCATCCAGAGCAGTGATGTTTCCATCAAAATAACAGTCTGTCAGTTTTGCCTGAGTCTGTTTCAGTGCGGCGCCCGTACGGCAGTCCGCCGCAATACACTGCTCGATCGTCAATCCCTGAACGGATATCGAAAGCAGCCCGAATTCAGGACTGTTGAGCGAACATTTTCTGACGACAATTTCTTCCGAAGACTGAACCAGCAACCCGACTTTTTCGCCAGTCAGCGTGAAGCCTTCCACGAGGTTTCCGCGACAACCTCCCAGCAGGCGGATCGGTCGTTGGGACACGATCACTGGCGCCGCATCAGCCGCCGCACACAGGTCTACGCCGCAAGGAAGACACACGGATTCACGATACAGTCCGTCCCGTACGCGAATCGTATCCCCCGGTGCGGCCACACATATGGCTGCCGAGATTGTGCGGTAGGAACCTTTGCCGTTGGAGTCGACATTGATCTCGATGGGCTTTGCTCGAGCTGCAAAGTCGTCCACCAGATCGAAGTCTTCGACATTCAGATCCTTTTGGGACAAGGTCCGGGTAACCGTCTTCCCCGCGCGCAGAACCTCAGCATCGCGTTTTTTGTCCGTCGTGTCATCGGGCTTGCCCAGGCTGAGAATCAGATCTCCCCGTCGCAGCCCGGCCTCATGAGCGGAACTGCCCCGCGACACTCCCAAAACAAGAATGCCACCTCGCGGCAAACGAAGGTCCTTCACGCAGTCACTGGCATCGTCAATGAGTGCCGCGATCAGGCCCCATTCCGTGTAAACTTCGGCGACAATCGACTGAGAATCGGATTCCTGCGCTATGGCTCGGACCGGCAAAAAGACCTGAACAGTCAGTACCAGGGAGACAAAACATCGACCTGCGAATCCCGAATGGCGGGGGAAGCAACTCATGGGGTCTCTCCTTTCTCCACATGAGGCAAGCCATCTCGCCACATCATTCGATTCTGATAACGCCGAACGGTGTCCGGAGTTTCAACCTCGATCACTTTCACTGTCCGAGCCCATTCCATGTCAACCGGGATGTTGCCGGCCTGCAACCACCGCACGACCGCAACCGCCAGCGCAGCATGTTCCAGATCCTGCAACTCGGGGAACGCTTTGAGATACTCGGAATAGTGCTGAGAAAAATGCTCGGACATCTGACGGAATTCCGAGGTTACTGCATTCGGTGTCACACTCCAGACATCCAGTTTCAACCGATGCTCCAGCACTTCAAGTCGATCTCCGTTCTGCGTGAGGCTCAGGGAAAACTGATCGGGAACCCAGACCAGCCACACGATGTCATTCCACCACCGTTCTTTGACAGGAACCGATTCTTCCGATGTCGCATCCGCACTACTGCTGGCTGTCACCTTTCCGCGTTCCTGAATGGAACGCACCTGCCGTTCAAGAATCGACATGTATCCGGGAATTTCCGGAATCGAAGCTGGAAGCCCGGTGTTTGGATCGAGGCCAATCATCAGGGTCGTCATCAACTGATCCGCGCTCAGCAACACCTGCCCCATTCGTGTGTTGCGAATCGGCCCATAATAGGTGACTCGATTAACGCTGGGTTCCGGCGCGTTCAGCAGCCCCAGGCCTGGCGCGAGTTCGACGATCACTGTGTTACCAGGTGTCACCGGATTCCATTCGCCCGCCAGAAACTCCTTCTTCCAGACCACTTCGCCAAATTGTTGACGGCCTGTCTGTACGACAACGGCGTTGGATTCGTCGGCAGTCAGAATCCCCTGCACAGCGCCTTCCTTGCCGTAGACCATACGAATGGCCAGTGCAACATATTCCGGGTCGAGCGGTGGCAGTGCAATTCGTCGATCCTTCAGAACCAACTGTCCTTCGGCCCCGGAAAAATCCACTCCAGTGATCTGCGACACATCGAGCTGTCCGCCCGGACCATCAACCAGTTCTGCAGCGCGATACAGGGCAACTCCTCCAGCTCCCGCACGGCCGGCTCCAAACTCGCGGATCACTCGCGTCGCGATCAATCCGGGGTCCGACTCTACCGCGGCCGACTGCAATCGTGAACGCGATTTCTCCCACTCAGAATCCAGTGATGGCAATGGTGTTTTGATCCTGCGGCCGGAATCCGCATTGGTCTCCCGGGAAACAGTTCCTCCAGGGGACACAGGTTTTCCAAACTGAGCCAGTAACCGCTCAGCCTGCTCAAGTTTTCTTTCTGCTTCACGCTGCAGATAAGCCGCATGAGCCGGGTTCGCCGCCAGTTTGACCTGTTCAAAATCCTTCTTTGCGTAATAGACAAGATGCTGGACCAGATTCGATTTCACATTCGATTCCAGATCTCGTTGATAGTTCTTCTGAACGCTTTCCGCCCACAGGATCTTCATGGATTCAGGAGCGCTGTCCAGCAGTTCCCGGCTGATCTCGGATGTTGTTCGTCCAGCAGCACTCTCCCGAGCGGACGCTGTCGCCGCTTGCTGTCGAGCATTGGCTGCTTCTTCCAGCTCATTCAGGGCTCGTCCTGCATTCTCGACTCGCAGGCTTAATTGCTCAAACGTCGCCTCCTGTCCCGTAGCCGACCGACCAACTACCACACCAATCCCGAGGGTTAACAGCCAGATCAGAGGCTTCTGCAGCCGAGCGACAGATTCGGTAGTCCGCATGTAGAAACTCCATTCACTCACCGGAAATGCACATGCCGACAGGAAGCCGAACGCTGAGGCAGACATTCATTAATCTCTGAACAGATTCCCTCTCGTCCCTGTTCCCTCTCGTCCCTGCACAACCTCATTCAATCAGACCAACGCCACATGAATATACAAATGTGCATTCAGGTTTTCCTATGCGAATCCACCAAAAAAGCATACTGTCAGCCAGCGTGGCATCAGGCTCGGCCCGCGAATCTCTTTTCGTTCTCGCGAATGTCGGACGGCGGATCACGATAAAAGTCAGTCCGCGCAGAGTGCGCAGTTTCCTGACCGCCACTCGTTCGGGCAGAGAGAATTGGCATTGCTGTCAGAATTGAAGGCGATGACAATCTTTCCTCAGCGAAGGATTCAAAACGGCGACCACACCGGTCGGTCAGGATTCCACCAATTGTCGTTCCATCTTCGCGATGATGCGGCGGAATGAGTTACGGAACATGGATGTGCCCGAACATGTGCTGTGCCTGAACGGCGGCCGCATTGTCAATAAGCGGATGGCGATGTTCATCGAGGGCCTGCGGACCGACGGAATTGGCGTCCGCATTCTGGCACTACCGCGAGGACCGTGGATTCTGGACAAGTCTGAGCAGCCCACCACTCCGGATCGACTGTGTCGCATGACTGCCGAAGTTGGTATTCAGCCACACAGCCGGCTGGCATCGATCCTGTGCTTTCACTGGTCCGTCCTGCCGCTGGCCGCCATGCTGGGAATGCTGTGGCGAGTTCCTGTGGTGTACGACGAACACGATCACTATGAACTGAATACTCTGGAGGGCGACGGATCACTGCTGCGTCGCCGCCTTTACAGCGTACTGGTTCGCTGGATTCATCGACTGTTTCTGCCGCTCGTTTCGCTTGTCACCTGCATTCATCTGAATCAGCAGACTCTGAAACGACATCTGGAAAAATGGCAGCCGTCTGTTCTGGAAATTCACAATTACCCGTCGCGCATCTGGCGCGAGTTTCCTCGCAGCGCTGGCCCTCAGAGTACTCTATGCTTCGTTTACATCGGTGGTGTCTACTACGAAAAGGGAGTGGGTGCTGCCTCTGAGGCTTTCCTCGCGCTACCCGAATCTGTCCGACGCCATGCGGAACTGCATGTCTTCGGTGATGGCGATCGTCAGTTGATTGCGGAACTGAAACAGAAATCAGGCGTTGTCGTTCACAATGGCGTTTCGCCGGATGTGTTTCGCCGCTTTACAGCCAATCACAGCTGCTGCGGACTCTCTCTGCTGGCCAACACACCTCGCTACAGCCTCGTAGGGACCAACTGCACAAAGCTCTATGAGTACCTGGCGCTGGGAATGCCGGTCATCGCGACTCGAGTCGGCGAGTTCCCCGATTTCATCTCCGCAAATCAACTGGGGCTGCTGATCGACGGGGACCTTTCGGTGACTCAATTGAGCCATGCGATGCAGCGTCTGATTGAAGATCAGAACCTGTTTGAGTCCTGTTCCCTGAATGCTCGCCAACTCATGAGCCGCGACGAGATGACGTGGGAACACCAATGGGACCGCATCGAACAAACGGGCTTCGTGCCCCATCGCAAAGCGGCCTGAGACGTTACGCGACCTGCAATAACCGCAATACACCGATGACTTTCCGGCGAGCCGTGTGGCGTCAGCCCACCGAGTGCGATCCCCAAATGGTTTTTCATGTCTACCGAATCCGGAACCAACTTCCGATTACGTGACTTCAACCGACACCCTCGACTGACGACGAGTCACTCGGAAGAGCTGCCGGTTATTCGGCAATCCCGCTTCGTTGCGGAAACGTTTGCGGAAGTTCTTGACGAAGTCCAGCCAGGTCTCCGCACTGCATTCCAGACGTTCCAGAATTGGAGCACATTCGGCGGGAATGCTGCCGACCTTGTCCTTTCGAATCTGCCGGCCCGTCCAGTCGATCAGCTTCAGATACTGCTCCAATGTCATCGACAGACAACCCTTGTTGCTGGCTCGACGATGCGTGGCTTTCTCCCGCACCCTCCTTCGCAGTGGACTCAATGCAATCGGTGCCAGCCAACCTGCTCGCGAACCATGCTCAACATTCTGATCGTGCTGATTGCGACTCATCCCACCTTGGCCAGCCTGCGCCCCGCGCACGTCTCCCTGCTCTCCGCTCTCTTGCTCTCCGCTCTCCCGTCCCTTCTCCCCGCCCGGGGAGAAGGTGGCCGTCAGGCCGGATGAGGGGTTTCCCGTCGCTGTTGCCGCCACTACCTCGCTATTCGCCGCCTTCAAGTCCTCAATCCGCTCCTTCACGCTCGTGAAGTCGCTCGTCTCCGGAGTCGCCGCAATACCCGCTCGAATCGGATTCAGATCCACATACGCCATGCACGCCGTAATGGCCG
>Ga0209573_1002685_pt1 | contig 21778 bp, 15 predicted proteins | sample TNRBio252014_DNA_FD_185870 | JGI IMG/M metagenome (GOLD analysis project Ga0209573, IMG submission 185870) | Wastewater treatment Type I Accumulibacter community from EBPR Bioreactor in Madison, WI, USA - TNR Reactor_6/25/2014_ DNA (SPAdes)... | ecosystem: Engineered > Bioreactor > EBPR >...
GGAACCGACAGCACGCTGGAAGTCGCCGCAGAGGAATTGCGGCAGGCCGAACATCTGCGCTACACCCACCGCGTCGAGGACTTGGCCGATTGCAACGTCTACATCGTCACCGTGCCCACGCCGGTGGATGAGTACAAGCGCCCGGACTTCAGCCCGCTGATCGGCGCCAGCACCACCGTGGGTCGGTTACTGAGACCGGGCGACCTGGCGATCTACGAGTCCACGGTCTATCCCGGGGCTACTGAGGAAGTCTGCGTGCCGATCCTGGAGCGGGAATCGGGTCTGCGTTTCAACGTGGACTTCTTCGCCGGCTACAGCCCGGAGCGCATCAACCCCGGCGACAAGGAACACCGGGTCACCACCATCCGCAAGGTCACCTCCGGTTCCACCCCCGAAGTTGCCGACTTCGTGGACGCCCTGTACCGGCGCATCATCACCGCCGGCACCCACCGGGCGTCGAATATCCGGGTGGCGGAAGCCGCCAAGGTGATCGAAAACACCCAGCGCGACGTCAACATCGCCTTGGTCAACGAACTGGCGCTGCTGTTCAACCGCCTGGGGATCGACACCGAGGAAGTGCTGCTCGCCGCCGGCTCAAAGTGGAACTTCCTGCCCTTTCGGCCGGGGCTGGTGGGCGGCCACTGCATCGGCGTGGACCCCTACTACCTGACCCACAAGGCGCAGGAGATCGGCTTTCACCCGGAAATGATCCTGGCTGGCCGGCGCACCAACGACGGCATGGGCGCTTACGTGGCCCAACGGGTGGTCAAACTGATGAACCAGCGCCGGATCGCGGTGATGGACGCCAACGTGTTGATCCTGGGGCTGACCTTCAAGGAAAACTGCCCGGATCTGCGCAACACTCGGGTGGTGGACATCGTCCAGGAATTCCGCGATTACAACGCCCGCGTCGACGTCTACGATCCCTGGGTGGATCCGCGGGAAGCCATGCATGAGTATGGCGTCGAACCGATCCAGGAGCCGAAACCGGGTCATTACGACGCCATCATCCTGGCGGTGGCGCACCGCCAGTTTCGGGAAATGGGCGTCGAGCGCATCCGGGCGCTGGGCAAGCCGGATTCGGTGCTATTCGACGTGAAGTACCTCCTGCCAGCTAATGCCGTGGATGGCCGGCTATGAAAATCCTGGTCACGGGTAGTGCCGGTTTCATCGGCTCCACGCTGGCGTTGCGCCTGCTGGAACGCGGCGACGAGGTCGTGGGTCTCGACAATCTGAACGATTATTACGACGTGAATCTGAAGCGGGCGCGGCTGGCCCGCTTGCAGGTTTATCCCGGCTTTACCGAGGTCCGGGCCAGCCTGGAAGATCGGACGATGCTGACCAAAACCTTCGTCCACCACCGGCCGCAACGAGTAGTCAATCTAGCGGCTCAGGCCGGGGTGCGCTATTCAATTCAGAATCCCCATGCCTATGTGGATTCCAACCTGGTCGGTTTCGTCAACGTGCTGGAAGCCTGCCGTCATCACGAGGTTGAGCATCTGGTGTACGCCTCGACCAGTTCGGTGTACGGCGCCAACACCCGAATGCCGTTCTCGGTCCACGACAACGTGGATCACCCCCTCAGCCTGTACGCGGCCACCAAAAAAGCCAACGAGTTGATGGCCCATACCTACAGCCATCTCTACGGCCTGCCGACCACCGGCTTGCGCTTCTTCACCGTCTACGGTCCGTGGGGACGGCCGGACATGGCGCTGTTCCTGTTCACCCGCGCCATCCTGGCCGGCGAACCGATTGACGTATTCAACTACGGTCACCACCGGCGGGATTTCACCTACGTTGACGACATTGTCGAAGGCGTGATTCGGGTGCTCGACCGGGTGGCGACGCCTGATCCCGACTGGTCGAGCGATGCGCCAGACCCGGCCACCAGCCGCGCGCCCTATCGGTTGTACAACATCGGCAGCAACCAGCCCATCGAACTACTGCGCTACATCGAAGTGCTGGAGGATTGCCTGGGCCGCAAGGCGATCAGGAACCTGTTGCCGATGCAACCGGGCGACGTGCCCGACACCTACGCCGATGTCGAGGCGCTGGTCCAAGATGTGGGTTACCAACCCAAAACGCCCATTGAAGTCGGCGTGGCCCGCTTCGTGGCCTGGTATCGAGAGTATTACCAGGTCTAGCCGGACTCCGCCGCTTCCAGCCGCCGCCACGCGCATGGCCCACCGCCGCTCTGGTCCAGCAGGTCCAGATAGCGCGCATGAGCGACGCATTCCTCGGCGTCGGCGCGAATCACCGGCAGCGGCGGCCGCTCTCGAAGCAGCGCCGCGCGCCGGGCTTGGCCATGATTCAACGCCGAATCAGTGGTCGCCGGCACGAACAGCGAATCCTGCTGGCGGGTCATCGCCAGATAGACGTCGGCCAGGATTTCCGCGTCCAGCAGGGCGCCGTGCAGGGTGCGTTGGGCATTGTCGATGTTGTAGCGCTTGCACAGCGCATCCAGGCTGTTGCGCTGGCCCGGATGGCGCTGCCGGGCCATGAGCAGGGTATCCTCGACCGTGCAGATTTGCTCCAAAACCGTCTGGCCGCGCCCGCACCGCCGCAGTTCGTGGTTGAGAAAACCCAGATCGAACGGCGCGTTGTGAATGATCAGTTCAGCATCCCGGACGAAATGCAAAAATTCGTCAGCGATGTCGGGGAAGCGCGGTTGACTGGCGAGAAATTCGTTGGTGATGCCATGCACCCGGATCGCCTCGGCATCGATGGCGCGATCAGGTTGCAGGTAGACGTGATACTGGCGGCGGGTCAGTCGCCGGTTGAGCAACTCGATGCAACCAATTTCAATAACCCGATGGCCCTGGGCGGGATCGAGACCCGTGGTTTCGGTATCGAGGACGATTTGACGTTCGTTCATGGGCTATTGATCGCCCCGGCTTCTGGTTGACTTCAATCGACCGCGCGCGGCCGTGGCCAGTTGATCCACCCGCTCGTTTTCGGGGTGGCCGTTATGACCGCGCACCCATTGCCATTCGACCCGATGCGGGGCCAGGGCCGTTTCCAGCCGTTGCCAGAGATCGACGTTCTTGACCGGCTGGCGGTCGGCGGTCTTCCAACCGCGCCGCTTCCAGGCCGCCAGCCATTCGGTAATACCCTTCATCACGTACTGGCTGTCGGTGCAAATACGCACCCGCATCGGCCGCTTCATCGCTTCCAAACCGTGGATGACCGCCTGCAGTTCCATGCGGTTGTTGGTGGTGGCCGGCTCGGCGCCAGACAGTTCCTTTTCCCGCCCCCGGTAGCGCAGCAACACGCCCCAGCCACCGGGGCCGGGATTGCCGGAACAGGCGCCGTCGGCGAACAGGATCACCTCGTCCTGCTCAGCGACGGGTTCCACGCTATCGTCTTTACCGTTCACGATGCTCCTCGCTGCTTGGGAGCGGTCGGGGCAGGATCGAACCAGCCCGCTCCACGGATACGTCAGCCCGCCCCATGGATGGAATGATAACCGCTTTGCCTCGCCGAGAAACTATGGCGGCCATAGTCTCCTTCCATGGCCAAACCGCGCCGTTCCGGTGGCATCCTGGACGGCTTGATGATACCCTTAACTCCCATGGTGAAACCGGCCCTGCAAGGGTCGCGCCCGACCAATATCCCGCGCGGACGGCGGCAAGCCAGTCCCTTTTGAAGGCTCTTCAACCCCATCCCACTTAATAACCACAGGAGAGTCCCTAGATGACAGTCGCTCATGATGGCAAGAACCGGACCAACAACGCCAACTTATTGAAATGGGTGGATGAGATCGCCGCCCTGACCCAGCCCGACCGCATCCACTGGTGCGACGGCTCGCAGGAGGAAAACGACCGGTTGTGCGCCGAAATGGTCGCTGCTGGCACCTTCACCAAGCTGAATCCGGAGAAGCGGCCCAACTCCTATCTCGCCCGCTCGCATCCGTCCGATGTGGCGCGGGTCGAGGATCGCACCTTCATCTGCTCGGAATCGAAGGAGGACGCCGGCCCGACCAACAACTGGGCGCCGCCCGCCGAAATGCGCGCGCAGCTCAAAGAACAGTTCAACGGCTGCATGCGCGGCCGCACCCTGTATGTCATTCCCTTCAGCATGGGTCCGATCGGCAGCCCGATTGCGCAAATCGGCGTCGAGATCACCGACTCGGCCTACGTCGTGACTAACATGCGGATCATGACCCGCATGGGCCAGAAGGTGCTCGACGCGCTGGGCAGCGACGGCTTCTTCATTCCGTGCGTGCATTCGGTTGGCGCGCCGCTCGAACCCGGTCAGAAGGATGTGCCTTGGCCGTGCGAGCCGGACATCGGCCGCAAGGCCATCGTGCACTATCCCGAGACCCGCGAGATCTGGTCCTACGGGTCCGGCTACGGCGGCAACGCCCTGCTCGGCAAGAAGTGCCTGGCGTTGCGCATTGCCTCGGTGATGGCGCGCGACGAAGGCTGGCTGGCCGAGCACATGCTCATCCTCGGTCTCGAATCGCCCAAGGGCGAGAAGACCTACGTGGCGGCGGCCTTCCCCAGCGCCTGCGGCAAGACCAACCTGGCGATGATCGTCCCACCCAAGGGCTTCGGCAACTGGAAGGCGCTGACCGTCGGCGACGACATCGCCTGGATCAAGCCCAGACCCGACGGCACTCTGCGCGCCATCAACCCCGAGGCCGGATTCTTCGGCGTCGCCCCCGGCACCTCCTATGATTCCAACCCCATGGCGATGGAATCGGTCAAGGCGAATTGCATCTTTACCAACGTCGTGCTGACCGACGACGGCGATGTGTGGTGGGAAGGCATGGGCGTGCCAGCGCCCGCGCACGGCATCGATTGGCAGGGCAACGACTGGACGCCGGACAGTGGCCGGCTAGGCGCGCACGCCAATTCCCGCTTTACCGCGCCCGCCGGGCAGTGCCCGACCATCGACCCGTCCTGGGAAGATCCCGCTGGCGTGCCGATTTCCGCCTTTATCTTCGGCGGCCGCCTGTCCAAAACTTTCCCGCTGGTCTACCAAGCCTACGATTGGAACCACGGCGTGTTCATGGCGGCCACCATGGGTTCGGAAGCCACCGCAGCGGCCATCGGCGTGACCGGCATCCGGCGCGATCCGTTTGCCATGCTGCCCTTCTGCGGCTACAACATGGCGTCGTATTGGGGTCACTGGATCAACATGGGCAAGAAGGCGGGCCTCAAGCTGCCCAAGATCTTCCGCACCAACTGGTTCCGCAAGGATGCGAATGGCAAGTTCGCCTGGCCGGGTTACGGCCAGAACCTGCGGGTGCTCGAGTGGATCGTGGAACGGGTCAACGGCCATGTCGGCGCTGCGGAAAGCCCGTTTGGCTACATGCCGCGCTACGAGGACATGGACTTCCAGGGCCTGGATTTTTCCAAGGAACAATTCGACGCCATCACCAGCATCAGCCGTTCCGAGGCGCTCGGCGAGATCGAGGAAATCAAGGAATTTTTCGCCAAGTTTGGTCAGAACCTGCCGCCGGAACTCGAAATCCAGCGCCAGGAGTTTGGGAAGCGCGCCGAGAAAGCCCCCGAAGTGTGGCGCGTTGTTGAAGCGGCTTAAGCTCCAGAAAAGCGTGGATCGTCAAGACCACGCTTCTAGGGGTTAACCACGACAAAGCCGGCTTGCGCCGGCTTTGTCGTTGGCCCGAAATTTCGTGCCTCCGACTACGATTGCTGGGTCGGCGCCTCCGTCGGCGGAGCGCCGCTCTTGTCCAACTTGCGTTGTCGTTTCTCTTCCTGCTTCTTCTTCTTAGCAAGATCTTTCTGGCGCTTCTCGTATTGATAGTTAGGCTTGGCCAAGAGGGTTTCCTTTTGGTAAGTGGTGAGGGGTGCAAGGAAAATGGGATCTATAAGATTTCCCACGGTAAACATGCTCGATTTTGACAACATCCGGCGTCGTTCATTTCAGATCGACACCGCGCCGTCGCCGACCGTCTCCAAACGCAACGCCGCCGCCAGCAAGGCCTGGGTATAAGGATGCCGGGGATCGGCGAACACCCGCCGCGCCGGACCCGCTTCCACGACCCGGCCATTTTTCATCACCAGCAGATGATTGGCCAAGGCGCGCACCACCCGCAGATCGTGGCTGATGAATATATAGGCCAGCCGGTGGCGGCGCTGCAACTCGCGCAGCAAATCCACGATCTGCGCCTGCACCGACACGTCCAGCGCGCTGGTCGGTTCGTCCAGAATCAGCAGGCGCGGTTGCAGGGCCAAGGCGCGGGCGATGGCGATGCGCTGGCGCTGGCCGCCGGAAAATTCGTGCGGATAGCGGTCCTGCGTTGCCGGGTCCAGCCCCACTTCCTCCAGCGCCCGACTCACGCGGGCGCGACGGGCGGCGCGATCGCCGGCCAGGCCATGCACCAGCAGGCCTTCCTCGACAATCTCCCCCACCGACAACCGGGGACTGAGCGAGCCGAACGGGTCCTGAAACACGATCTGCATGGTTTTGCGCAAGGGGCGCAGCGCCTTGCCGGGCAAACCATCAATGCGCTGGCCCTCGAACCGAATCGCGCCCTCGCTGGACAACAGCCGCAGCAAGGCCAATCCCAGCGTGGTTTTGCCGGAACCGCTCTCCCCCACCACGCCCAAGGTCTGGCCTTCCCGCACGCTGACACCGACCCCGTCCACCGCCTTGACGTGGTCCACCACCCGCTGCAACACGCCGCGCTTGAGCGGAAACCAGACCTTCACGCTGTCGCTGGACAACACTTCCGGGGCGTCGGCGGCCTCCGGCGGCGGCTCGCCCTTGGGCTCGGCGGCCAGTAACTGGCGGGTATAGGGATGCCGGGGATTGGCGAACAGGTCGGCGACCGCGCCCGCCTCCACCACTTCGCCGGCGCGCATCACGCACACCCGATCCGCTAGCTTGCGGACGATGCCCAGATCGTGGGTGATGAACAGGATCGCCATGCCGAACCGCGCCTGCAGATCCTTCAACAGTTTCAGGATCTGGGCCTGGATGGTGACATCGAGGGCCGTGGTCGGCTCGTCGGCGACGAGAATGTCGGGTTCGTTGGCCAGCGCCATGGCGATCATCACCCGCTGGCGCTGACCGCCGGACAGTTCGTGGGGTAACGCATTCAAGCGATGAACGGCGTCGGGCAAACCGACCAGTTCCAGCAGTTCCCGAATCCGCGCCCGCAATCGGGCGCCAGTCAAGCCCTTGTGCAGCAACAAAGTCTCGCCGATCTGCTTCTCGATCGAATGCAGGGGATTCAGCGAGGTCATCGGCTCCTGGAACACCATGGCGATCTGGTTGCCGCGCACCTCGCGCAGGCGAGCCGGCGCCGCGCCCAGCAATTCCTCGCCGCGCAGGCGGATGCTGCCGCTCGGGTGGCGGGCATGGGGATAGGGCAGCAATTGCAGGATGGAGAGCGCCGACACCGACTTGCCGGAGCCACTCTCGCCCACCAGCGCCAGCGTCTCGCCGCGATCGAGAGCGAACGAGACGTGTTTTACCGCCGGCAACATTCCAAAGGAGACGGACAGATCGTGGATTTTGAGGAGGGGAAGGGATTCGGTCACGGTAGGATTCGCCTTCATTTGGATGCGCCATGGCCAAGACGCGCCTTTCGTAAACAGGTTGCGCTTCATGGTCCATGCACCAGCATAGAAGGATGGCGGATGATCGGCAATTCCTGCAATCCAGTGCTGCGTCAGCCAGGAAAACTTACAGTAGAATAACCGTCGAATCGGGCCGGACAGCCACGGATCCATTGCGGCTCCTTAATTCTTGCGAGGTAACGGAGGGAACACCATGCGGCTATTATGGATGCAGGCGGGCGCGTGCGGTGGGGACACCCTGTCCTTGCTATGCGCCGACAATCCAACCCTGGAACAACTGATCGAGGAAGGTCTCGAGTTGCTCTGGCATCCCTCGCTTTCCGTCGCGCCGCCGCGCTACCTGGAGTGGCTCATCGACGCCATTACGACCGGTCGGACTCCCCTGGATATCCTGTGCGTCGAGGGCAGCCTGATCGCCGGGCCGAGAAATACCGGGCTTTGGGATTCGCTGCGGGATCGGGGCAAGAAGGACGCGATCGCGGAACTGGCCGAGGCCGCCACCTATGTCCTGGCCGTCGGCACCTGCGCCGCCTACGGGGGAATTCACGCCGCGCCGCCCAATCCCGCCGACTGTGTCGGAATGCAGTTCGACAAAGCGTCTCCCGGGGGGCTGCTGCCGGCCGCTTGGCGGAGCCGGAGCGGATTCCCCGTCATCAATCTGGCCGGCTGTCCCACCCATCCGAACACCATTGCCAGGTTTCTGGCGTTTCTGCTCCGTGGCTTACCGGTGACGCTGGACGAGCTACAACGTCCAGCAGACTTCTTTAGCACCACGGTTCATCAGGGTTGCTCGCGCAACGAATATCATGAGTATGACGTTGAGGATACCATCCTCGGCGACCGGGGCTGTCTGTTTTTCAACCTCGGCTGCCAGGGACCATTGACCTTGGCGACCTGCAATCAGGAATTATGGAATGGCCGCAGCAGCAAGACCCGGGTCGGCGTTCCCTGCTTCGGTTGCACGTCGCCAGACTTTCCCCGCGACACCAGCCTGTTCCTGACCGAAAAGATCGGGCATATTCCCTTGCGGCTCCCCATCGGGGTCCAGCGGGCCAATTACATGGCTTATAAAGACCTTGCGCACGAGGCGACGCCAGCGCGACTCATCCGCCGTGAGATGGAGCCTTGAGCGATGACGAGACGCACGCTGGAACTGGAATTGAACCGGGTGGAGGGCGACCTGACCTTTCAGGTGGAGCTCGAGGATGGGCGGGTCGCCGACGCGCGCTGCATCGGGACGACATACCGGGGCTTCGAACAAATCATGCTGGGCCGGACGCCCATGGATGCGTTGGTCATCACGCCGCGCATTTGTGGAATATGCAGCACGGCCCATCTGTACGCAGCGGTTCGCGCCCTGGAAGACGCCTGGGACATCGCGCCACCCGCCAACGCTGTCCATATCCGCAATGTCAGCCTCATGGCGGAAATCATTCAAAGCGATTTGCGCCAAACCTTTCTGTTTTTCACACCGGATTTCTGTCATGCCCGTTATGCCGCGTCACCCCGGTTCGACGCGATCGGCGCCGCGTTCACCCCCTTCAAGGGCTGGATGCATCTTGAAACCCTGCGTTACTCCCGGCGCGTCATCGAGATCGTGGCGCTGTTCGCGGGGCAATGGCCACATTCCTCCCACATGATGCCGGGCGGCGTTACGGCCCCGGCGACGGCGCGGCGGATCGTCGATGGCCAGAGCCTCATCGCCGAACTCACGCGCTGGGTGGAACGGCGCATTCTCGGCGGCGATCTCGGGGCTTGGCTGGAGATCGCCCATGCCGACGAATTCGACAACTGGGTGTTGGAACGGCCCGAGGCCGCATTGACGCTCCTTTCGCAGGCGGCCCGATTCGCCGGATTGCATACCATGGGCTTCGGTTCGCCTCATTTGCTGTCCTTCGGCGCCTTTGCCTTGCCCGAGCCGATGGTTGGCCGGAGCCACTGGCTCGCTTCCGGAGTACGCTTTGGCGGCGATGCCCCCGTGGTTCCGCTCGACCCGAGCGCAATCGGCGAGCAGGTGCGCTACTCCTGGTTCAAGCCACATCCCGGCGGCAAGCACCCGTTCGAAGGGGAAACCGTGCCCGATTACCAGCCGGCCAGCGAGCGGTACTCGTGGATCAAGGCGCCGCGCTACGGCGGCGAGGTGATGCAAACCGGCCCGCTGGCCGATCTGGTGGTGGACGGCGATCCGCTGGTCGTCGACCTCTATCGCCGCGAGGGCGGCAGCGCCTGGCTGCGGCAACTGGCGCGGCTGCGGCGCATGACCCAACTGCTGCTCTTCCTGCGTCGAACACTCGATCAATTGGCAACGCGAATCGGCGAACCCCATAGGATTCCGGTTCCACCGGACGCCAAGCGGGATGGGCAAGGCGCGGGGATGCTGACTGCGGCCCGGGGCGCGCTGGGCCACTGGATCGGCATTCGCGACGGCGTTTTTGACCGTTACCAAGTGATCACCCCGACCGCATGGAACGCCTCGCCGCGCGACAGCGATGGCATCCGGGGCCACTGGGAGGAAAGCCTGATCGGCGTCCCCGTGCAAGATCCCGAGGATCCGCTGGAAATCGGCCATGTCATCCGTTCTCACGATCCCTGCCTGGCTTGCGCCGTACACTGCCTTGATTCCGGTCGTCAAATTCGGTTTGGAGTTTAAATGGGACGACGGGTATTCTGCTTTGGCAATCCTCTGCACGGCGACGATGGCGTTGGGTCGCGCGTCGCCGAGGCGCTGCGTCAACTCCCATGGCCCGAGGATGTTGAAGTGTTCGATCTGGGCGCTCACGTGCTGGAATTGCCTGGTTTATTGGCGGGTTGCGCGGCGGCCGTGCTGGTGGATGCATTGCGTGGCGACGCGCCCGCCGGTCGGGTTTTCGTCCATCGCGCCGAAGAGATGCTCCAAGCGGAAACGCGCTGGACCAGCAGCCACGCCGCGGATCTTCGGTTTGCGCTGCGGTCGGCGCAGGCCGAATGGGGCGCGCTCCCGCCAACTTACCTCGTGGCGGTGGCGGTGACGACCCTCCAGGTCTTCAAAACCGGGCTTTCGCCCGCAGTGGAGCGCGCGGTTCCCGTGGCCGTGGCGAACATCGCCCGTCTGCTTGGAGCAAAAGACAGCCTGTGATCGATTCCAATTCGGGGCGGCTAACACAACCTTCGGCGATCCCTTCCAGCAATCTGCCGTTGCAGGAAGAGATCGAGGCACTGCGGCGCGTGGTCTCGAAGCGGGACCACGCGCTTCTGTCACTGAGCCGGCGCATGGATCAGATCATCGAGGAGGTGCGGTCGGAACGAGATCGTCTCGATCAAGCGGTGAAGCGCGAGCGGGAACTGTCCAGATTCGTGGGGCAGGTGCTGGGGAGCATCCAGGATGTGCTCGTGGTGACCGATCCGGATGGCATCATCGTGCAAGCCAACGCGGCGGCGTATCGGGAACTGGGTTTCGAACCGGATGCGCTCCTGGGAAGCGCGGCGGACTCGTTGCTGCCGCCGGAGGTGCTGGCCGCGCGCGCGCGACAATTACCGGTGCGGCGCGTGGCGTCGGCGTCGGTCTGGGTCGAAACGATTGCCGGGAGAGGAAGCTATCTGGAAGAACACGGGCTGCTGAGCCCGGATGGAAGAATGGCGGGCATATTTCGGGTGGGCGCCGAACTCTTGCACAACCCCCAAGGGAAATTCGCGGGCGTCGCGATCACGGCCAGCAACTTTACCCAGCGCAAGGAAGCGGAGCGCGCGCTGGCGGAAAGCGAGGCGCGACTGCGGAGCATTCTGGATGGCAGTCCAATCCCGCTGTTCGTGATTGACCGGAATCATCGAATCACTCACTGGAACCGCGCCTGCGAACGAATGACCGGAATGTCCGCCGCACAAATGATCGGCACCATGGATCACTGGCGACCGTTTTACGACTCGCCGCGTCCCTGCCTGCTGGATTTGGTGTTAGATGGCGCCGATCCTGGCGAAATCGCAACGCATTACGGCGCCAGCATTCGAAGCGCGAACCCCGCCGAACACATCTTTGAAGGGGAAGGTTATTACCCGACGGTGGGAAAATGGCTCTTCTTCACGGCCGCGCTCATCCGTGACCGCCAAGGCCATATCGTCGCCGCCATGGAAAGCTTGCAAGACATCACGGAAAGAAAACGGAGCGAGGAGGCGCTGCGACGCAGCGAAACCCGTTTCCGCAACCTGTTTGAGGAAGTTCCCTCCGTCGCCGTTCAAGGCTATGGACCCGATGGGATCGTCCGTTATTGGAACAAGGCCAGCGAGCATCTTTACGGCTACACGGCTGACGAGGCCGTGGGACGCAGCATCTTGGATTTGCTCGTTCCGCCACCGATGCGCGAGGCCGTGCGGAACAATATGACCCGCCCCAGAGTGGGTCCCGCCGAGGAACTGCGGCTCGTGCGCAAGGACGGCTCGTCAGTGACGGTGCTATCGAGCTACGCGGCGATCACCACCCTGGATAACGACACGGAGCTCTACTGTCTGGACGTCGATCTCTCCGAACTCAAGCGCGCCCAGGAGCGACTGCGACTGGCGGCAACCGTTTTCGAACATGCCCACGAAGGCATCATGATCGCCGATGCGACCGGAACGATCATCGAGGTGAACAAGGCCTTCGTGGAAATCACCGGTTATTCGCGCGCGGAAGCGGTAGGCCGCAATCCGAGTTTTCTGAAATCCGGCCGCCACGACGCCGCTTTTTACGCCCAAATGTGGCAAACGCTCGCGGAGCGCGGGTATTGGCATGGAGAAATCTGGAATCAGCGAAAAAGCGGCGAAATCTATCCGGAAAATGTATCCATCTCGGCCGTGCATGATGCTGACGGCGCGATCACCTACTACGTGGGCCTGTTCGCCGACATCACGACCCTCAAGGAAAACCAGCAGCGGCTCGAACAAATGGCTTATTACGATTCGCTGACCCGACTCCCCAACCGCGCCTTGCTGGCCGACCGGCTACGGTATGCCTTAGCCAAGGCCCAGCGCGAGCAGCGGATATTGGCCGTCTGCTATCTCGACCTGGACGGCTTCAAGCCCGTCAACGACACCTGGGGGCATGCCGCGGGAGACGACTTGCTGATCCAGGTGGCGCAACGCCTCCAAAATCGCGTGCGCGCCGACGATACGGTGGCCCGCCTGGGGGGCGACGAGTTCGTGGTGCTGCTGGATGACCTGCAAACGATCGCCGATGGCGAACAGGCGCTACAGCGAATTTTGGAGGCGTTGTCGGCGCCGTTCTCGATAGGCGCCAAGATAGCGACGGTCTCGGCGAGCATTGGGGTTACTTTTTTTCCGCACGATGGCGCCGATCCGGACGCTCTCATCCGGCACGCCGATCAGGCCATGTATTTGGCCAAACAAGAGGGCCGCAACCGTTACCATCTGTTCGACCCGGAATACGACCGGCGCGCGCAAACCCGTCGGGAGTTGCTGGAACGCGCCCAGAAAGGCTTGGCCGCCGGGGAGTTCTGTCTCTACTACCAGCCCAAGGTCGACATGCGTCAAGGGAGAGTGATCGGCGCCGAGGCGCTGCTTCGATGGCGACATCCCGAGCAAGGACTCCTTGCGCCTGGCGCCTTTATCGCGATGGTGGAAAACTCCGATTTCGCCCAGACGCTGGGCCATTGGGTCTTGGAGACCGCCCTTCGACAGATGACGGCTTGGGCCGCCAAAGGTCTCGCTTTGCCCGTCAGCGTCAATCTGTCCGCGCGCCACTTGCAACAACCAAACTTCGTGGCGCAGATCGAATCTTTGCTGGCCCGCTATCCTGGCATCCCACCAGAGAGGCTGGAACTGGAGATTTTCGAAACCGCCGCCTTGGATGGAATCAAGCAAGTTTCCCGCATCATCGCGGCGTGTCGGCAACTGGGAGTCCGGTTTGCGATCGACGATTTTGGGACTGGATATTCCTCCCTGACCTATTTGAGGCATCTACCGACTCAAACCCTGAAGATCGATCAGAGCTTCGTTCGCGGCATGCTGGCTGACCCTGGCGATCTGGCCATCGTGCGTGGCGTGATCGGTCTTGCTTCCGCTTTCAAGCTGGAGGTTATCGCCGAGGGAGTGGAAAGCGTGGAACATGGCATTCGATTGCTGCAACTGGGTTGCCATCAGGCGCAAGGTTACGGAATTGCCCGGCCGATGCCGGCCGAGGCGATTTCCGGTTGGACGCGCCAATGGCGAAACCCCGAGGCGTGGAACCTCTCGGCGCTGATGGCCGGGGATACGGGCGGATAAAATCGCCGCGGACGGAACGAGCGCCGAAACGCCCTGGTGGCCGTCCACGAATTTCCCTTGCCAAAAATCGCCGCCACAACAGCTTGACCGCGCGCCGGCGGAAGCCGCGATCATTCCGCCTTTGCGGACATCGGCAATTCCCGCAACCGCGCCTCCCGCTCGGCGGGCGATAACCGACCGATAGCTTCCGCCGCCCGATAAAACGCCGCGAAATCGCGCCCTTCCCGTTCGTACAGGGTCTCAAAGGCCGGGACCAGCCGGTAGTAGGTGCTGACGCCGGCCAGCTTGGCGTTGTTCAAATCCTGATCGAACCAGCGGTCGTAGCCCGCGTGGCCGCCCCATTCCCGCTTCAAGACCCGATAACGGTCGCGCAATTCCGCCAAGATCTCTCGCTTGCCGATCCGCTTCCCGGCCTCGCTCCAAGAAGAAGCGTAAAGCGCCGCCAACCGCTCGCGGCTGGTCGCCACCAATTGCAGAAACCCCCGCCGCCGATGGTAATCCGTCGCGTAGTCTTCCCGCTCGCGCGCCGCGCCGCGCTGTTCCAGCCAGCGTTCCGCGCCCAGCCGTCCCACGACGGTCGCAAACGCCTCGTTAAAAGCGGAATCGTCGGCGATGTACAGCCGTTGGTGAGCCAACTCGTGAAACATCAATTCCGCCAACCGCCCGGTGGGCCAGTGGATGAACGTATTCAGCAAGGGGTCATCGAACCAGCCCAGGGTCGAATAGGCGGAAATATCGGCGACGTAGACATCATCGCCGCTGGCCCGCAGTTCATTGGCCAAGCGTTGCGCGGCCTCGGCGTCGAAATAGCCGCGATAGCTCAGGCAACCGACGATCCAAAAGCACCACCGGCGCGGTTCCAGGCTCAGTTCCGGCGCGGCGAACACATTTTTTACCACCCAGGGTCGCCCGAGGTTAGCGTAATCCCGATAGCTACCGTTGTCGGGCAAGGCCAGTTCGGTGCTGGCGAAGGCGCGCAACGCCTGGGCAATTTCCAGCCGCCGACGCAATGCGGGCGATGCGGCGGGATCGGCCAGCGCCTCCGCCACCGGCTGGCGGGCCTGCCACAACGCCCACTGACCCGCCGCCGCCTGCCGGTAATAGGCCAGATCGGCGCAACCGGCCACGGCCAGCGCAAGAGGGGTTACCGTCATCAACGTCCGAAAGATTCGCCGCATCGTTGGCAAAACGGTCTATGGTTTATCGAGCCGCGTAGCGCGCGCCTGTCTGTCCGCTGGGTGGCGGACCGCGCAGCGGCGAAACAGCATCGAGCGAGTATATCCACGATGGAAATCTATCTGGTTGGCGGTGCGGTGCGCGATGAGTTGTTGGGTCGGGCGGTCAGCGAACGCGACTGGGTCGTGGTCGGCGCGACGCCCGACGATCTGCTGGCGCGCGGCTTCCGCCCAGTCGGCAAGGACTTCCCGGTCTTCCTGCATCCGGACACCCGCGATGAATACGCCCTGGCCCGCACCGAGCGCAAGACCGGGCCGGGCTATCACGGCTTCAGCTTTTACGCCGCTCCGGACGTGACTTTGGAAGACGACCTGCTACGCCGCGATTTGACCATCAACGCCATGGCCCGCGACAGCGAGGATCGGCTGATCGATCCATGCCATGGTGGCCGCGACCTCGAAAACCGCTGGCTGCGCCATGTCTCGCCCGCTTTCGCCGAGGATCCGGTGCGGATTCTGCGGCTGGCGCGCTTTAGCGCCCGTTACGCCCCTTTGGGCTTCCGGGTCGCGCCGGAGACGCTGGATCTGATGCGAACCATGGTGGCCCACGGCGAAGTGGACCATCTGACCCCGGAGCGGGTCTGGGCGGAAACCGCGCGCGCCCTCGGCGAACCCTGTCCGGGCCGGTTCGTCGAAACGCTGCGCGAGTGCGGCGCGCTGGTGCGGATTTTCCCGGAATTGGACCGGCTGTTCGGGGTGCCGCAGCCGCCCGCCCACCATCCCGAAATCGACACCGGCGTGCATACCCTGCTGGCGCTGGAACAGGCGGCGCGCTTGAACGCGGATCCGGTCACCCGCTTCGCGGTACTGGTGCACGACCTCGGCAAGGGCGCTACGCCGCCCGGGGAATGGCCCCGCCATCTCGGCCACGAACAGCGCGGCGCGGATTCCGTTCGCTCGCTCTGCCAGCGCTTGCGTGTCCCCAACATGTATCGCGAATTGGGCGTGTTGACCGCGCGCTACCATACCCATTGCCACCGCGCCCTGGAATTGCGCCCGAAGACCCTGCTCAATACCGTGCAGGGTCTGGACGCGCTGCGCAAGCCGCAACGATTCGAACAGTTCCTCGTCGCCTGCGAAGCCGACGCCCGGGGCCGATCGGGATTGGAAAACCGCGATTACGCGCAGGCGGATTTCATGCGCCAGATTCACCAGGCGGCGGCGGGCGTTCGGGCGCGGCCGCTGGTGGAACAGGGTTTGGCCGGCTTGGCGCTGGCCGAGGCGCTGCAACGGAATCGGCTGGCAGCGATCGCCGAGGCGCGGCGGGAATTCAAGGCCAGCCGCCACGCTTGACCGGCGAATTTTTCAGCTCAAGGTTCCATCCATAACTCCTTCTCCTCGAATCGATGAATTCGGAGTAAGATTCATGAAAAAACCATCGCCGATTTATCAACTAAAAGTGACTCTGGCTGAATCCAAGCCTCCCATTTGGAGACGTATCCTGGTTGCGAGCGATATGGACTTGGGCCTGTTTCACAATATCCTTCAGGATGTGATGGGCTGGACTGATAACCATCTGCATCAATTCACAGTGCGCGGCGTTACGTATAGCGCTCCATACGAGGATATGGTGCATGGTTTTGAAATGGACTTCAAGGATGAATCCAAATACAAGCTGTCCCAACTCCTGAAAAAGGAAAAAGCTTCCCTGACCTACGAGTATGACTTTGGCGATAGTTGGCAGCATAAGATCGTCCTTGAAAAGATACTGCCACATGATGACTCCATGATGATTCCAAGCTGCATCAAGGGAAAACGCGCCTGTCCGCCAGAAGATTGCGGTGGCGTCTGGGGGTATGAAAACCTGATCGCGATCATTCAGGATCCCAAGCATCCTGAATACCAGGACATGCGCGAATGGCTGGAGGAGGATTTTGATCCCGAGCGTTTTGATCTCGACGAAATCAACGACGCTTTGGAAGCGTATCGCAAGCCCCGTTCCTGACGGCTCAATCGAAACACCACGCTAATCCCAGTCCCCCCACAAGGCTTGCGCCGCCGCCAGCGCCGCCACGCCGGCGGTTTCGGTGCGCAGCACGCGCGGCCCAAGCCGGACGCCGACGAATCCGGCTGCACGGGCCTGGGCGATTTCCGCCGAACTCAGGCCGCCTTCCGAACCGATCAATAGCGTTACCGCTCCCTCTGGTCGTTCCAACCCGCGCAAGCCCCGTTCCGCCAGCGGATCGAGTAGCAGGCGCCAGCCCGGTTCGACCGGCTGGTTGAGCCATGTTGCCAGCGGCAGCGGCTCCCGCAATTCCGGCAGCCGGTTGCGACCACACTGTTCGCAGGCGCCGATGAGAATCCCGCGCCAGTGCTGAACCTTCCGCGTCAGCCGGTCGCCGCTGAGGTCCACGCCGCTGCGTTCGGTCAACAGCGGCTGAATGGCGGCGACGCCCAGCTCAACCGCTTTTTGCAGGGTGTAATCCATCTTGTCGCCGCGCGAAACCCCCTGCGCCAGCATCACTCGCAGCGGCGACTCCACGTCGCCGGGCAAGGCTTCAGTCACTCGCGCCTGGGCACTCCGTTTGTTCACATCCGTCAGCGTTGCCGCGAACGCGCCGCCTGCGCCGTTGAACAGCGTCAGCGCCACGCCAGGCTTGAGCCGCAACACCCGCACCGCATGGTTAAAAGCGTTGTCGTCCAGCGTCACGGTCGCGCCGACGGTCAGCGGCGCGGGCAGATAAAATCGGGGAATGCGCATGTGGATATAGCTCAAAGTGGAAACTTGCTAGGATTAGCGCATGAGCCAACTGCTGATTCAACACTATCTCAACCAGCTTCACGATCTGCGCCAGGCGTCCGGCAGCCAGCGCGAATCGGTGGTGCGCGAGGCGTTCAAGGACCTGCTCAAGGGCTGGGCGCGGTCGCATGAACTGATTTTCGTGCCGGAATACGAGATTGCCACGCCTGCCGGCGAGCGCCGTTACGTGGACGGCGCCTTGCTGCACGCGCTGCGCATCCCGTTCGGCTACTGGGAAGCCAAGGACGAGCGGGACGATCTGGACGCCGAGATCGCGTTCAAATTCCAGCGCGGCTATCCGCGCGACAACATCATTTTCGAGGACTCCAGCCGGGCGGTCCTGATCCAGAACCGGGTCGAGGTCATGCGCTGCGCGGTGGGCGACGTGGCGCAACTGGAAAAGCTGCTCAAGCGGTTTTTCGCCTACGAACGGGCCGAAATCACCGAATTCCGCCAGGCGGTCGCGCAGTTCAAGGCTGATCTGCCGGCGGTGCTGGCCGCGTTGCGCGCCATGATCGAACGGGCGCACACCGACAATCCGACCTTTCGGACGGCGGCCCAAGCGTTCCTCGATCAGGCGCGGGGGGCAATCAACCCGACCCTGGGCATTGCCGACGTGCGCGAAATGCTCATCCAGCACGTGCTGACTGAGGAATTGTTCGTCGCGGTCTTCCCCGGCGCCTTGTTCCACCGGGACAATCACATCGCCCGCGAGTTGTACGCGCTGGAAGGGGTCTTTTTCACCGGCAACACCAAGTTCCAGACGCTCAAGGGCCTGGCGCCGTACTACGCCGCAATTCGCGCCGCCGCCGCGCGGATTGACACCCACCACGAAAAGCAAACCTTCCTCAAGGTTCTCTACGAAAACTTTTACCGGGTCTACAACATCAAGGCCGCCGACCGGCTCGGCGTGATCTACACCCCCAACGAACTCGTGCGCTTCATGATCGAAAGCGCCGACTGGCTGTGCGAAACCCATTTTGGCCGGAATCTGATTGACCGCGATGTCGAGATTTTCGACCCGGCCACTGGCACCGGCACGTTTATCTGCGAACTGCTGGAGCACTTTCGCGGCCAGCCGGCCAAGCTGAAAGCGAAATACCGCGAGGAGCTACACGCCAACGAGGTCGCTATCCTGCCGTACTACGTCGCCAACCTGAATATTGAGGCGACTTACGCAGCGATCACCGGCGAATATCAGGAATTTACCAATCTGTGTTTCGTGGACACGCTCGACAACGTAGGGCCACACACCGCCGCGCGGGGAACGACGGGCGACCTGTTCGGCGCGATCACCGAGGAAAACTTTGCCCGCATCCGCCGTCAGAACAGCCGGACGATCAGCGTGATCATCGGCAATCCGCCGTACAACGCCAATCAGTTGAACGAGAACGACAACAACAAAAATCGTGAATACCCGGAAGTGGACCGGCGCATCCGGGAAACCTACATTGCCGCCAGCACCGCGCAGAAAACCAAGCTGTATGACATGTACGCCCGGTTTTTCCGCTGGGCCAGCGACCGGGTGGCGGAAAATGGCATCATCGCCTTCGTCAACAATTCATCGCTCATTGACAGCCGCACGTTCGACGGTTTCCGCAAGGTCCTGACTCAGGAATTCAACGAAATCCGAATCGTTGATCTCAAAGGCAACGCCCGCACCAGTGGCGAACGCCGCCGCCAGGAAGGCGGAAACGTGTTTGACAATCAGATTCGGGTTGGCGTCGCCATTTATTTCTGCGTCAAAAAGCAAGGCGCGCAGGGTTGCCGCATTTTCTATGAAGCGGTGCGCGATTATGCGAAAGCGGATGAAAAGCGCGAATTCCTGCAGGCGACCCCGATCTGGCATCGCCGGTTCCAGGAAATTCGTCCCGATCCTCAGCACAACTGGATTAACCTGCCACAAAATGATTTTGACAGGCTGATTCCACTGGCTTCCAGGGAAGCCAAGGCGGCGAAACAGACATCACAGGAAAGAGCAATTTTCAAACTGTTTTCGCTTGGTGTTGTAACGGCCCGAGATGAATGGGTCTATGACCATGATCCCAAAATACTTCAAGAGAAGGTGCGCACCATCATCGAGCTATACAATGCAGACTTGATGAAGCTATCGAGCGTACTGGACAGCGATCATCTTGCTGATATGCTGGATTATTCGATCAAGTGGACGCGGGCCATGAAGGATGATCTAAAAAAGGGAATCAGTTATACCTACGACAGTGAACTCATCGTAAGAAGTCTGTATCGTCCCTTCGTAACCCGCAGTCTTTACTATAGCAAGCAACTCAATGAAATGCGCTATTTGCAACAACAGCTATTTCCTGTAGGCTTCGATAACAGCGTGATTTTGATAAGTGGCTCCTCTTCGAACAAACCATTCCAAGCGCTTTGTACAAATTGTGTGCCCTGCTATGATGTCCTGGAAAAAACTCAATCTCTAGCGCGCTATCGTTACGACACCAAGGGTAATCGCACGGAAAATATCACCGACTGGGCGCTCGATCAGTTCAAAAAGCATTACAAACCTGGCCGCGCCAGACCCAAACGGCCCATTACCAAAGAAGCGATCTTTCACTACGTCTATGGCGCGCTGCACGATCCGGTCTACCGCGACAAATACGCCTTGAATCTTAAACGCGAGTTTCCACGCATCCCGTTCCACCCTGATTTCTGGCAATGGGCTGACTGGGGCCGGGAATTGATGGATCTGCACATCGGCTATGAAACGGTCGAGCCGTACCCACTTCAGCGGGTTGATTTACCCGCCGCTGACCATCCGCCCAAAGCCCTGCTCAAGGCCGACCCGGATAACGGCCGGATTATGCTGGACGCGCAAACCACACTGCTCGGTCTGCCGCCCGAAGTCTGGCAATACCGGCTGGGCAACCGCTCGGCGCTGGAATGCATTCTCGATCAGTACAAGGAAGGCAAACCGAAAGACCCCACGCTCCGCACCCGGTTCGATGTCTACCGCTTCGCTGACCACAAGGAAAGGGTCATCGACCTGCTTGGACGCATCACCACCGTCAGTCTGCGAACCCAAGCCATCATCAACGCCATGTCTGGCGCCACCCGCTAGCCTTCGAACGTCTATACCACCCGCACCGTGGAACCGTAGCGCGCCAGCTTGGCATCCGCCAAGGGCGACCAGACCTATCAAACCTATACTCCCGCACCGTGGAACCGTAGCGCGCCAGCTTGGCATCGGTCGCCAGGAAAATCAGCGGCTCGATGAGGCTCTGCGCCACCAGCAGCCGGTCAACTGGTTCCTTATAGTCATCAAATTGCGAAATGATATGATTCGATGCTGGCAACTGGCTTTTTAGGAATGACCCGCGAGCACTCGCTCTAAGCCCATGAAAATAGCTGCCTGGAACGTTAACTCACTGAACGTGCGCCTGCCGCAGGTGCTGGACTGGCTGCGCGAACGGCAACCTGACATCCTCGCCCTACAGGAAACCAAGCTCACTGATGCCGATTTCCCCACCTTGGATATCGCCAACGCCGGCTACAGCGCCGTGTTTTCCGGGCAAAAGACCTACAACGGCGTGGCCATTCTCAGCCGGTTGCCCGCCGGCGAGATCGTCACCGACCTGCCGGGACTGGACGATCCGCAGCGGCGAGTGCTAGGCGCGACAGTCGGCAAGGTGCGCGTGCTGAATCTTTATGTTCCCAACGGTCAGGCGGTCGGCTCCGACAAGTACGCCTATAAACTCGCCTGGTTGGAAAAACTGGCCGCTTGGTTGCCCGATGAACTGGCCCGCTATCCCCGGCTGGTGGTGCTGGGCGATTTCAATATCGCGCCGGAAGACCAGGACATGCACGATCCCGCCGCCTGGGCCGGCCAAGTATTATGCAGCGACCCGGAACGGGCGGCGTTCCGACGGTTACTGGATTTGGGGCTGAAAGACGCTTTCCGCCTGTTCCCGCAGGAAGAACATACCTTTAGCTGGTGGGACTACCGCGCCGCCGCCTTCCGGCGCAACCTTGGCCTGCGTATCGACCACATTCTCGTC
>Ga0209573_1002686_pt1 | contig 21769 bp, 19 predicted proteins | sample TNRBio252014_DNA_FD_185870 | JGI IMG/M metagenome (GOLD analysis project Ga0209573, IMG submission 185870) | Wastewater treatment Type I Accumulibacter community from EBPR Bioreactor in Madison, WI, USA - TNR Reactor_6/25/2014_ DNA (SPAdes)... | ecosystem: Engineered > Bioreactor > EBPR >...
GTTCAGGATTGTCGCAGTGCCCTATGTCAGCACACATGACTCCTACTGTCACCGTAAAAAAGACCAGCTGCAAAAAAGGCTTTGTCGCAGTGCCCTATGTCAGCACACATGACTCCTACTTGGATTTGGGCGATACCGAAATTGTCTCGACGACGTCGCAGTGCCCTATGTCAGCACACATGACTCCTACGAGGAGGTGATTGACGCAGTTATCGTGTTCAACTGTCGCAGTGCCCTATGTCAGCACACATGACTCCTACTATTTTGCACCACTTTGGATCTATAAGATAGATGTCGCAGTGCCCTATGTCAGCACACATGACTCCTACTCTGACCATGGGATCCGGGCCGAGTGGGGAAAGAAGTGTCGCAGTGCCCTATGTCAGCACACATGACTCCTACTCTTTTACCGGGAAACTGCGCGATGACGATCTTTGTCGCAGTGCCCTATGTCAGCACACATGACTCCTACCTGTGACGACAATGACCCGCTCGAAAAGCCTGGGTCGCAGTGCCCTATGTCAGCACACATGACTCCTACATCGTAGGCGGCGAAAGGGGCCGGCTTTACGACATCGTCGCAGTGCCCTATGTCAGCACACATGACTCCTACCTGGAATGCCCAATCGAAGAAAACCGTATTCCTGTCGCAGTGCCCTATGTCAGCACACATGACTCCTACTGGGCATTAACCAGTTGATCGCGCTGTACGACAATTGTCGCAGTGCCCTATGTCAGCACACATGACTCCTACTTGGGCTGGGACCCATTTAGTTTTTGGTGGATTGTCGCAGTGCCCTATGTCAGCACACATGACTCCTACAGGTCATGAGAATTTGACCACGGCCCAATACCACCTGTCGCAGTGCCCTATGTCAGCACACATGACTCCTACACGAGTTGAAGACTGCGGGTGGAGTCACGATGTTCTGTCGCAGTGCCCTATGTCAGCACACATGACTCCTACCACGCTCTTCCCCAACTTCTTGCCAACGAGCATTTTTGTCGCAGTGCCCTATGTCAGCACACATGACTCCTACAAATCGCTGCCCTTCTGGTTATTATTGTATATCTGTCGCAGTGCCCTATGTCAGCACACATGACTCCTACAGGTCTCTTTACTTAATCGCCTGTTCATGAATGAAATAAATAACATTTAACCGTTTGTAACTCGGCATTTTTTGTCAAGTAATTTCGAAAAAATCGAAAAAATCAAATCATCAACGTGTTGACTGCCCCTTTGATTTCTTCCCATCGGTTGGGCCATTCGCCGATAGCCTGGATATTTTTTATATGAGATTGATGAATGGGAACGATCAAAATACTGTCTGAAGGCGCCCAATCGCGGTTTCTCTGGTAAATATCCAATTCTTTTCTCAATTTCAAAAGACTTTCTTTGCCGATTGTGCCCATGAATACGGAATACTGCACCCGATGCAGGCCCCAGCGCAGCAGTAGCTTGGAAATGCGCCCGCGCAGTCGGTCGTTTTCGATGTCGTAGCTGATGAGGTACATTAGCGGTGGTCATTTATCTGCCGGGCCAACTGCCCGGCTTCCCGGTAAATCTGCAGCCGGCGGGAACTTTGCAGGCCGCGATAGCGGCAGGGTTCTTCCAGCCAGTCATTAAACAAAGGTATAAAAAACTGCTTGCCGGAAGAATTGAGATACCATCCGGCGTTGCGTTGATCAAAAAAAGTCAGTACGACTTTGTCCGTCAGGAATTGCTCTAACAAAAGGCGATCCACCCAGGGTCGAAACGGCTCAATGAGATCGAACGACAGTGTGGCTTTGTCGTACTCATCGGCGTGCAAAATGCCCAGGTGGGGGTCTAACCCCGCTGCGAAAATGGCCTGTTCGACAATGGTGTAGAGCATGCCGTAGAGGTAATTGAGCGCAGCATTAAAGGGGTCTTCGGCAGGCTGGCGGCTGCGGCGCGCGAAACGCCAGTTTTCGGGCAATGCGGAGGCAACAGCGCCCCAATAACGCCGTGACTGGCTGCCTTCCCAACCCATAAAAGCGCTAATCAGTTCGGGCGAAAGCACATCAGTAGCAGAAGGCATCTTACCCAGATCAGCCTCTAATTGAGCGCCGGCCTGATTTAATTCGATGGCCAGCGATTCGCGCCTGTTGGCTAAGAACCTCAATACTTCACGTTGTGCTGTCGTTTTTTCGGTAAACAAGTCCTTGATCCAGGCCGTTGCTGCCGGGCTGTCGTCAAAATAAACCTGCTTTCTTCTCAAAGTGGCCAGACTATCAAAGTAAGGGCTTCTTAAACAGCCGACGGCATCGCCTATTTCATCGAAAAAATAAATGGAGAGATCATGCTTGACCGCCAATTCAATGGCGGCAGAACTGATCAGGCAGCCTGCCGTTACGGCAATGCTTTCGATCTGTTTTGGACTGATAATCTTGCGTTCTTCGCCGGCAACCGCTTCGAAAGCGCCATCGCGAACTTTGAGGGTTAGGCCGGGGGTGTGGAGGACAAGTTGCATGTGGTCAAGGTTTAAATGAAGGTTAAAGGATAAAGGGGCGGAAAAACAAGGTTAAAGATGTCAAGGTTAAAGGATAAAGTAGAAAGGATAAAGGGGGGACGTATTCATCGGGAAATGTATTTCATCGCGAAACGAGCGCCCAACTTTAACCTTTAAACTTTCTGCTTTAACCTTATAATCAACAACTTAACTTCTAAAATCCCATTCATACCCAAACTCCAGCCACGACAACGCGCCGTATTCCTCCGGAGGCCGCACGGCGTCGTGGTAGCGCCCACTGAGGCGGCTGACCCAGTGGTGGTTTTCGCCTAAAATGTGGCGGGCAAATTCGAGTTTGCCGTGTACGCCCATGCGCAGGTCTTCCACCCAGGGCGAGGGTTGGGAGCGCCCGCTCGGCACCTGCTGCTGGGCGCTGACAACCTTGCTCAGGTGGTCAATGGCGGCTTCCAGGGTGGGCAGGTAGTCGTCGGGCAGGGTAACGGCGTCGCCGCTTACGATGAGGCCGGTCACTTCCTTGTCGGGGTCGCCGGGCTGATACAAGCGGGTTTTCAGCGGGTTGAGTTCGTGTCCCCACTGCCGCGCGATGGCCTCGATGCAGGCTAAGTGGTGCGCTTCGATAGGCGCGGCGGAAGAAAAACTCAGGTCGTCGGCGTAGCGGGTGTATATCCAGTTTTCCTGTTTGGCCAACGCCATCAAGTCCTGATCGAGCGGGATGGAGACCAAATTGCTCAGCACCGGGCTGGTGGGTGCGCCCATCGGCAGGCGGCCTTTGTGGGTGCAGAGGCCGGCGAGCAGGTCGCAAACGTCGTCCGGAAAACCGAATATCGGCGCGGCAAAAACTTCGCGCACCCGTTCCGTAGGGATGAAGTGGAAAAAGTCTTCCAGGTCTGTGTTCAGCAGCCAGTCGCGGCCCAAGTGGGCCTGTGCGTTGCTCAGCACGTGACGCGGTTCGGGATCGTCTAAGGGGCGGATGACAAAGCCATACGCCACGGGGGTACGGTGCGTGTAGTAGACCGCCTGCAGGAAATCGCCGAGGTAGTCCTGCGTGCGTTTCAGCGGCGGAATCGGGTCTTCGATGTAGCGGGGGCTGCCGTCCTTTTTGGGCGTGGTAAATTCCCGGTACTGCGGGTTGGTTGCCAGTGCCATCAGGCGTTCGACAGCGATACCCAGCAGTTGGGCGAGGTCTTCGAGGCCGCGGCAGGCTAACAGCGCTTCATGGCGGCGCGCGAGGGTGCGGCGGGTAGGTTTTTTGTTCATTTTTTGGTTGTTTTCTCTGATTTGAAAATCGTCGTCTCCAAATATTTTACCCAAAATGTCAAAGAACATTCCCGGGTCTCGTGCTCCTTATTCGTCCGCACTCCGGGTACTTCAATTGCCACACGACCTATACGAGAAACGCTGATTTCTGGCGGTGCAGCGCACCCAAATCTTTGTAGGAATAATGGTTGTTCCGCACAGCAAGGTGCAGCGCACCGTAATATCGGGTGTGCAGCAGTTACAAGTGATTCGGTATTAAACCAGCACGTTTTCGCCGAATCGGAGTTCGGCGGTACGGGTACGCCAGCGCTCGTAATGGGCGGCGTCGCAGACCTCGCCAAAGCCGAAAGCGGCCGCGCGGCCTAAGCCGATGCCGGTGGGTGGCAGCAGGTTGGCGGCGGCCAGCACGTCGAAGCGCACGAGGTCAACGCCGTGCCAGCAAATTTTCTTTTGGCGGTCTACCCGTAAATTAGATTTTTTCCACCGCAGCAACGACCATCCTGCGGCGTCGGCTTACCGGACTTGTTACAGCTCGTAACTCTCCAAAACCAAAAGCAGCGCAGCGGCCAATGCCAATACCGGGAGGCAAAAGCAGGCGGGAGGCAAAACGCACATCGAAGCGCACCAATTGAACACCGTGCCATTGCACCCGCTTCTGGTTGGTCACCGCCTGAATTTGGGCGGAGATGAAAGGCTTCATGTCGGCAAGTCCAAGCGCATCGGCCATGCAGCGCAGGTGGCCGGTCAGGGCGTTGTCGAGCAATGCGCGGCGCATGCCTTCGCCGGAAGCGGCTTTCCAGGCAGCGTAGTTTTCCTTGTTGAGGGCTAACCAGCCTGCGAGTTCGTATTCGCGGGGTTCGGCTAAGAGTTCGGGTTCCCAACGGCTGCGTTCGAGCTTATACCCGTTCAGCGAGTGCGCACAGCCGGCAAATACCAGTTCTTCCGGAGCGCCCAACAGGAACTTGGGCAAGAGGTGCTGTTCCAGCGCCGTAGCGCCCGGGCCAATGCCAATGACGGTGGCCAATCCGCGGCGCACCGCGTACTGCACCAGTGGGTAATCCCAATGGTAGCGATCGGCGGCTTCCGGGTCGCTGTTGTTGTGGTTGTGAAACAGTTCGTGTTCGCGTCCGGCCAGTTCCGCGATGCAGGCGCGGAAGCCGGGGAGATCGCCTGGGTGGAGGTGGAGGTCGAGGGTTAGGGTGGTGAGGTGCATGGTGGTGGATTTTATTGATTTAAGGCCGAATTGCTTTTGGGTAAACATATCCTATGATTTTCTTTTCGAGAAACTTACCTGAACCAATTCTCCTTTATTGTTGATGACTGATCTGACAACAATGACGGTTTTTTCATCCAAAGGACTGGCATACCCATTCAAATCCAACTCAACCCTCCGCTCCGGTTCAAGATAAACCAACACCCGATTTGGCCTCCCCGACTTCAATACCACCGCATCCAGCATCGGCGGCTTTTTGGGGTTCAGCGTTCCTTTAAAATATTCCGGTTCGACGGGCTTGGCGGATTCGGTCGCCGCACTTCCCGATGCAAATACGGCAGTTGCGGTAGCATTCACGTCCGGCGGCGCCTCGCCTGCTTTCAGCAAAGCAATCCACCCCAAAGGCTGTATGCGATTTTCGCTTTCTACCAACCGGCGGCTTTTTGGAAAACGGGCAATGTTCGCGGTGTAAGGCGGCGGCTGGTTGGGGGCTTTGCCAATCTGAAATTTTTCCAGAATAGCCTTGACCAAATTGTCATGACGGCGGTCTTCGAGGAAATACAGCAGCACCGTAGTGGCCGTAAACCCGGCGCCATAGCCCAGATGAAGCAGAGGTTGAGCGGCGCCTACGACCGGCGCAAAACCGTTTTGGATACGCGCGGCGAAATTATTGGCATCGCCGCTGTCGTGGCGCAGGTAGTGATCTAGCCATACACCCTGGCGCTCCAATTGGCGGCGGCTGAAGCGGTCGTAGCACGCCAGCAGGTGCATGCCAATTTTTTCTTCGATGGCTTCCGGTTTCAGCGTTCGGGCTTCCTCAAGGCTGATTCCGAAAAGCTTTTCCAAGCGGGAAGCCGCGCCAATCCAGTAGCGGTCATCACCGCGTTTCAGGCCGTCGTTGTTGCCGAGCCAATGTGCCAAATGTTGCAAATACCGGCCATCTACATGCAGTTCGGCAGAGAGTTCCGATCCGGCAGGAATGACCTCGGCATAAGTAGCCTGGCGTTGACGGCCTGAGACAAAACTGACTTCATCCCTGCGCTGCGGGTGGCGTATTTTTTCGACTAAGTAAATGTTGATTTTAGCGACTTCCGGCTGGTAGTTATTTGTCCCGACCCAGCGTGCGTCTGACAGGCTCACCACCCGCATTAAATCCATCTGGGCTTCGCCCGAACGGGTTTTATTGCGGGCGCCGTCAAAATAATCGCAGAAAAAAACAGCTTCTTCCAAAGGTTTGGCGAAGGATTCCCGCCGCACTTTGGGATCGGCCAACTGTTTTTTTACGATCCGCTCAATCTGTGCAACATCGGCATGATTGGACAGATAATTGTATAGCAGGGCAGTCCTTAGTGCACCTTTGAGGGACGAGCCGGGCAGGTATGGATATTCGGCTGATCGGGCAGCCTCACGCACCTGACCCAGATCAACGGCGCCCGTTGGCCGAGGCTGCCCTTTAATTGAGCGGTCGTCGTCTAAAATAACTTTGCTGCCGGAACCTGGAACAGAACGGAGGAATTGCAACAAAACCTGCGCCTTTCCTTGTTTTTGAAAAAAAGTGTAAGGATTGGTCGCAGCCATAATCGCGGACTGGCGCCTGTTGTCGCGTGTTTCATTCAGTTCAGCGTACTGATCGCTGATCCAGTTTGCCAAAGTGCGAGCCCCATTGGGAATCGCTTGTTTTACCAATCGAACCAAATCATCCTGGGTTACGCGGTAAAACCGACCATCATAAGCTACATAATCCAGCGGCGCAAGGTTTTCTCCGGTGCCAATGTGCAGGGGCGATAAGGTATAAAGGCGCAATTGCATGATTATTGAATTTTGATGTTGAGCATGAATCCGCGGCCATAGCGCTGTACATCATCTGTTGAATTCCGGTTGCCAATGATCAGGTTCTTACCCGGAAACGCGCCGAGCTCAGGAATCAATGGAAAAACAGAGCCTTCGCCAAAGAAAAAGTAGCCGGGTTGCCGATACTCCTTTTGATGCAAATGCCGTCCCTGGCGGTCAACAAGCCGGTAGCGAAACAGTCGGTCAGAAGAAGCATCTAAGGCTTTTGCTTCTGAGGCAGTGGGGTGATAAAGGGACAGATTCAGGCGGGCATTGGCATTCGGTGATTCTGGCAATTCAATCGTTTCCCAATCAATTTGAAAGTGCCCTTTGCCCGTTCCCCGATCGCCTGCAATACCGAAATGCTCTAAAAAGCGAAGCGCAGGTTTGATCAGGTCAAAATTTCCCTGCACCAGAAAATAAAGTCCGGGTTTCCAATGCGCAGATTTGTCTCCACTATCCCAATCGAGGTAATTTTCGTTGGTGTGGAACAACTGACCGCTGTCCGCTACAACTGTGGTGCCGAGGTAACGGCGGTCAATGGAATTGTGGGTAACGGCTCGGGTACTGACTTTTGGAAGTACGTTTGGCGGCAAATGACTGTCATTGCCAGCAAATCGGGTATTAAAAGCTTCCCAACTGATCCAGGTTTGGCGTTTTTCGCTGCGCTTGTGGTTGCGCATCACCTGCTTGGCAGCCTGGGCATCGGCAGGTTTTTTATCTGACTCAAAATTCCGGTAAGGCTCCATTGGATGGGGCAAAAAAAGGCTGCGATTTCCCTGAGCATCTTCGAGAAAAGGGAAAGCGGAACTGAGGAAAAAAGGCTGATGTTTGGCGGAATCTCCATGGTAGCCAGGCAAAAGGTCTTTAAGTAAACCATTTGTTATCGTTTGCAACGACCAGCACAACGCTCCAAAGAGGGTATCTGAGCGGAGTTGGGAGCGAAAAAGCCCTGCTCCTTTTGGTCTCAGGAAAACAATTTTAGTTGGCATGGTCGGCAGGATTGTAGCGGAATGATTCATTAAAACCAGACAACCGTTTTAGCGCCTCCTTTGCCGGCAATTCACCCCGATAGGCTTCCCATTCCTCGCTGCCGGTTTTGTAATGAATGGCATGAATCCAAATCGGATGATCCAGCCAGAAGCGGATTCGACCATAACCGCGGGTGCCACTTTTGCCAAGAAAATTGCCTTCCAGCAAGCGCAAGCCTGCTAAAACTAAGGCGATATCGTTATTGATGATATCTATTTCTTCAGGATTATTGTCTTCATTGGAGTAAACGGTAAAAACCAGTTCAAAATCGAAATGAGAACCTTCCACTACGCGTTCGATAAACCGGGGGTTGGCAGCCGAAGTGAGCCGGTCTATGCCATTTTCTGCCTTATACTCTGTGAAATTGGCATCCGACCCAAGCCCTCCCCACATGTCAACGGTCATCTGGTCGGGCAACGCATCTCTGACAATAAGGCGTGGCAGGCCAACACCGTTGAGTTCTGTATGCTTCTCCCGGTCGTCTACACCGACGCCGAAAACCCGTGCAATTTCCGGAAGTCGCGAAACCTGACCGAGGTTATGTATGTCCAATTTTGCTTCATCGGTTACACCTTTAGGCACCTCCCGATGTACCGGTTTATTCACGCCGCCGGTGAGGTATTCCAGCAAATGGCGCATTTTTCCCTTGAGTGAACTGCCCGGAATATACGGATGTTGCGTGCGCGGGCTCCGAATAACAATACTATCTACGCCGCCGATCTGGAGTTTTTCTTTGCTGTCGCCGATGTGTAAACCGGTAAGGCATTCTATTTTTCCTCTCAGGATCAAATTGGCCCGGAAGGTGGGAATAGTGGTGATATCAGACATTGGGTGTCATTTTTTATTGGTTCTCGAAATATTTGTGATAACCGACAACGCTTTCCATCAGGGCAAAAAAATTGCGAAAAGCTTTTGTCCGCTCAGGGCCGGAAGGGGCATTGTCTACGCCGTCAATAGCTTTTTCCAGAAAGGGAAAAAGATGGTAGCGCACGCTCTTTTGCCGTCCTGCTGCGTAGGCTAATTTGGGCTTCAGCAAAATCAATTGGGTCAGCAATTCTTCTTCGGATGATATGCCTTCCTCTGGTTTTTTCTTCGTCTGAAAAGCAACCCTGATTTTTTCGATTGCCGAAAAAATATTCCGTAGTTGGTGCGTTTTCAGCCGGTCGTCTATCACAAAGGTTTCCCCGGCAGCTCTGGCGCGCCGGTCAATTTCTTTCCCAGTCAACTTATCAAGCGAGGGAAAATCATCCAGTACGATGCTCGAACGCATCTCTCTGTCCATTCTTTCCATATTAATCGCGGGTTTTATAAAGCACATAATTGAAGGGCAATACGTAATCGGAGAAGCGCTCAAAATCGGCCATATCTTTCAGCATCCGCTTAGCAACAGGCGAATCACTATTCAAGTAGCCCCTCCGTGTGAACAAAGCATGGAGCCTCCCGATATTGGTGTAAAACTCGAAGTGGTCTTCTTCTTTTTCGGGGGGCGTTTGGTTGTTTTGAATCGCCCAAAACTCAGCTCTCTGCTCTGCTTCTTTAGCTTCCAGCGCAGCCCGGATAACTTGCAACAAATGTTGGAGCAATGAGCGGCGAATGCTGCCGGTTTTGTCCCGATTCGCTTCTGGAATCTGACCTAACAACTCCTCTGAAAAGGCAAGCATTGCCTTGAACCGATCCCAGGGCAAGGTCTGTTCAAAAGCACGTATGGCATTCTTGGCCACATATTCCTTACCGGAGGCATCTTTTCCGATATGGTTTTTTGCGGCGCTTTCCTGTAACCCTGCTTCATCTCCCAGGCGAGCCACAGGGTATTTGGGATGACAGGTGTGGATGCCTGCACTGAAACTTACTTGCGTGTTTTTTCCGCTGAGTTGTTGAAACGCTTGATGTAGTGCATTCGCAAAATTAAGGACATTGAACCAGGAGCCAATTAAAAAGGCGTCATCCCCACCGGAGTAAACAACATAGATTTTGTACTGCTCAGCCAAAAGGTTCAGATAGCCCCCAAAAAAATATTGCATTTCCCGGCTAAGGGACAATGTACGTGCCAAAGAAACCTGCTCCCCCAAGCCATATCGAAAAAGGGCGCCGAGATCATCTACATCTAAGCGCAAGGCAGAAAGTTGGGCGTATTTCAGTGATTTTTCTTCCTGATAATTCAGTTTAGCAAGGTCTTCAAACCACATCAAATTGCCTTTCAGCTTTTTATCCTTTCCTTTGCCCGAAGTCTCCTGATAATGCGGTGCAAATTTGCCAACAAACCGGAAGCCATAGGCAATGGGTAGTCCTTCTAAACGCGCCTGATCTGCTGCCGGTGGTAAAAAGTGAGTGTCGTTCAGCCGGATCACTTTCACCAAAATATTGCTGGTGGTCTTAAGTGTGCCAAGTATTGGGTCAATCTCCTGCATCAGGGTTAGCCAAACTTCTTTATCCCGATTATTGCCCCATAGATAGTAGTCGCGATTGACAGCGGACAGGCTAATCAGTGGGGTTCCTAATTTTTGAAGGATACCTGTCCGTGCGTCGTCATCGCCACTAATTTCAATGAGGAATCCGGCATGTGGCACCTTTTGCCCCAATTCTTCCAAACCAGCCATTTCTTTTTCGACTGCCGGAATTTCGTGCTGAAAAATCAGATCAGATAGCTGTCCCTTGAATCGCCGCTGTTTTTCGGATTCAAGCAGGTCATTGGCATCGGTAAAAACATTCCCAAAATCATGGATGTTTTCCGGGCTGATTTCAACCTGACTATGAGCAATACCCAATTGCAGGCGGTACTGAAGGAACAGCTTTTCGTTAATGCCGCTAACTAATTTATCGAGTTGCTTTTTAAGGTCGTCCGTATTTGGCAACAGCAAATTGAAATGTCCTCCACCTACGAAGAGTACGTTGGCTTGCTCTAAATTTAATTGTTCAACGAGGTATTCTGCCAGAATATCCCCCAGAATGCCTACGAAAAAGGAACGACCTCTCAGGCGCTTGCTCACTTTTTCCGCTTCCCCGATTTGTTCAGCTTGTATGTTATGATAAATGAATCGTTGGATACCGGATATGGCACCTTTAAAGTAGATCAGTTTGTTATCGTATCCGGGATATTGGCTGCAGGAAGTCAGCGCTGCCTGAAGGCGATTTTCATCGAATCGTGAAACATCATCGTCAGGGGTATTTCCGGGTGCAGCAATACGTGATCCATGCGCCTGGGCCAGATAAAAAGCGGTGTAGCGGCCTGCTTTATCCTGTCCTGCTGTAAGTTGGCGAACGGCCTCTTGCTCATAAGTGAATGCCGGGGGGGACCCAGCAGCATCGTCTGTTTCCGGTAAAAAAGAACCTTCAGAAAAAGACAATCGCGTTTTGTTGAATTTCGGATGGGTCTCACCCGACCATGCGCGACTCAATATGGACACTAAGGGTCGTTGAGCGCTCTCGTCTAAGCCTGCAAGCAAAGATCGGGTATAATTATCCTGCATACCTGTTGGCATATTTCTGGTTTTCGATATTCAAAGCATCTGATTCCGGTTGATTCCAAACTCGTCCAAACCCAAGTGCTGCCTTATTGCCTATTCCCGGGCCAAACGGCAAATCAACATCAGCCCGAAATGAAAGGTCAAATACTATGTTCGGTTCCCCTTCATAATAGAAATGGTGTGTTCTGGACAGTTCCGCAAAATTTAAAACAAAACCATCGGAAAGCGGACAGCCAAGGCTGGCAGCCATTTCTAAAATCTGGCTTTTAAGCACCTTTTCTAAAAATGCAATGCGCTCGGAAAGAATCGGCAAGCCCTGGTAAATGCTGTAATCAATACTGCTCAGAGCAAGCCAGCGGCGCAGGTTATAGAAATGCCATTGCCCCGGAGTATGCCCAATAGCAGGCTGCGCAGTTTTAATGGCAGCAATTTCTGTGTGGTAAATTTGCCCATCAAGCTCAAAATCCCAATCAAACTGCGAAAAAAAATGGCGAGCCTCCCCGATTGCAGCATTTAGGAATAAAAGCTTAGGACGCCTGCGATCAAGTTGGTATTGAATGAGTGCGTAACGACCAGGGGCGTCACTCATCCATATATCCTTGTTTAATTGATCGGAACCAACCTTTTTTAGGATTGCATCACGAAAATATACCAGCGAATCAGGATGAATTTCCTCAGCAAAGGTTACGGACAAGGTGCGGATGTTATTCATACGCTATGATCAATTATGGTGCCTGTTTGATAAAGAATCAGGCGGATAAAATAATGTCTTTTAGTCTATTGGCTAAAGTAGCTTGCGTATTGGCAAAATTTGCCATCTTGTATTTTCCGGCATAGCGCCGCGGGCCATAGTAAACAAACTTTGCCCGGGTTGCGTACGTTTCTGCGTATTTATCTATATCCTCATCTGAGAAATTCTCCGCGTTGTCGTCAAAAACAAGCAGGTCGTTGACCTTCAAATTAGTTAAAGGTTGGTTGACTGTAACGCCCTCTGTTAATAAAAATCCCTTTTCTCGTAAGTAGGCAACTAATTCCTGTTGTCGAGCCTTCGGTTGAAAGACAACATAAACAGCTTGCTTAGCTAATAAATCCTGTTCGGTTTGATATTGTTGGAAATAGGCACGAATAGTATCTGTACGGGCACCTGTGATCGCAGATACTTCTTTTTCGACCAAAGCGGCCGTTTTGGTTTGAATGACCTGTTCTGCCTGCTTTTTAATACCCCGGAGCCATAAGTATAGCGCATATCCTGTAATTGCTAAAGCTGCTATTCCAAAAACTGTATAGAACCACGATAATTGATCCGTAACTTCTGTTTTTACAGCAGTCTGTATCAGCACTTTTAGGCTATCCTGAGAAGCATACAAGGCGTACGGGGCGCTGATTAATAGGCTGAAAATGAGATAGGTAAAGGTTTTTTTGGTCATTGGTTTCAAGCAAATATTTAGTAAGGGATATAAGTCTTCGAGGCAAGATATATAAGGGGACGGTGAAAACCAAAAAAAATCGAAAAATTATTAAACAAATTTAAGGACTTTATTACAAACACTTTTCAATTATTCCAGAAACATTTTAGTCTGCCAAATCAACTCCCCCCTCCGTTCCAACCCGGTAAATTCCAATTGATTACATGCCTTTGCAGATAAGACCACTTTCATGGAAACTTCGGTTTTATTTGTTCCATAAACGCATCATAATCCACTGTTTGGCCAGCTTCCATATCCTTCAGTCCTTCTTCAATATCAGCGCGTTCTTCCGGGGAAAGCGTAGTGGCCCAATCTACAACGCTTTGTTTGGTAAGCAATTGCTCGATAAAAGACAACAATTCTTCGTTTTCTAATTGTGCGATCGAAGCAATGGTATTCAATTTCCGGTCTGCTATGGTTTGCATAGATCGTTTTTTTGCATTTATACAAAGTTACGGTATCTGGAAGGTAAATCCAACGGTCTGCAACTATTAATGAAGTAAGGTCCCCATCAGTTGAACGGTCGCAGTGCCCTTTGTCAGCACAAATAAGTACTATTTCGCTGTTGGTAACTCGGCATTTTTTGTCAAGTAAAATCGAAAAAATCGAAAAATCAGATCAGCAGTGTAGGAATTTTCCCCGCAATTTATAGCAAGGAGCAAGGTTTCAACCAGTATTCTACAAAACAAACGTTTTTTATCTGAAAAAATTAGCACCTGTTCAAAATTCTAAAATAAACAAAAACAATGCGCTGCGCGTCTTAACTTAACGCCACAAATTGGCAATCAACCCGATCATGAGCAAATCCAAAATCTTCAACGACCCCGTCTACGGCTTTGTCAGCGTGCCGTATGGTTTGCTGTTCAACCTCGTGGAGCACCGCTGGTTTCAGCGCCTGCGCCGCATCAAGCAGGTGAGCCTGACGCATTATGTGTATCCGGGGGCGCTGCACACGCGGTTCCACCACGCGCTGGGGGCGTTGCACCTGATGCAGCAGGCCATCGAAGTGTTGCGCTCGAAAGGCGCGTATATTTCGGATCAGGAAGCGGAGGCGGTGTCGGCGGCCATTTTGCTGCACGACATCGGGCACGGGCCGTTTTCGCACACGCTGGAGCATACGCTGGTGCGGGCGCACCACGAAGCGTTGTCGTTGTTATTCATGGAGCAGTTGAACCAGGAATTGGGCGGCGCGTTGGACATGACGATCCGGATTTTCCGCGACCAGTATCCCAAGCGTTTTTTGCACCAGTTGGTTTCCGGGCAGTTGGACATGGATCGGATGGACTACCTCAACCGCGACAGCTTTTTTACGGGCGTTCACGAGGGCGTGATCGGCTACGACCGCATCATTAAAATGTTAGCCATTCAAAATGATGAATTGGTGGTGGAGGAAAAAGGCATTTATTCTATTGAAAAATTCCTGATTGCGCGCCGGCTGATGTACTGGCAGGTGTATTTGCACAAAACGGTGCTGTCGGCGGAACAAATGCTGGTGCAAACGCTGCGCCGCGCCAAAGACTTAGTGCGCGCCGGGGAGTTGGTGCCGGTTTACGGCGGCCTCGCTTATTTTTTGCACCACGATATTGCTGATACGGATTTCCTGACCCGCCGGGATGAGCTGTTGGACCGCTTCGCCGCGTTAGACGACCACGACATCACGTTTGCGCTCAAAACCTGGATGGTTCACCCGGATCCGATTTTGGCTTACCTGTCTTCCAGTTTGGTGAACCGGAAGTTGTTTCGGTTAGAATTGCGCAATGACCCGTTTGAAGTCCGCCAGATTCAGCAAATCGAGGCGGCAATTGCCGAAACCTGGCCGGACGGCGCAGCGGAATACCTGATCATCAAAGGCAAAGAAACCAACAGCGCCTATACGGTAGATATTGACGAGATCAAAATCTTGTTTAAAACCGGCGAGGTGCGCCCCATGTCTATGATTGCGGATCATGCGGTGCTGCCGGGGGTGTTTACGAAGTATTATCTGGGCTGGCCGAAGTCAGTTGGCAGAGTTTAGTTAGTGTCTGTCTTTATAGTCCGATAGCTGCGTTATGTTCTGCCCCAAAACAGGGAATCATTTGCCGGTTACTGCTGCCGCATCGCCACCACAGGATCCATCCGGGCGGCCTGCATGGCCGGGATAAAGCCGGCAACGACCCCGATGAAAACTGAAAAGCCGATGCCGATGATAATGTTGCCGAGGTCGAGGTAGATGTCGAATCCAATGGCGGCGGTCAGGGCTTTGGTAATCAGGAAAACAAAAAACAGCCCCATTAAACCGCCGATCAGGCAAAGAATGATGGATTCGATGAGAAATTCCAGCAAAATCATGTAGCGTCGGGCGCCCAGCGCTTTTTTAATGCCAATGATGTTGGTACGTTCCTTGACCGATACAAACATGATATTGGCCACGCTGACGCCGCCGACCACCATAGAGAACCCGCCAATCAGCCAGCCCAAAATATTCAGTACCCCGAAAAAGCTGTCCATAAAACTCGCGATCATAGACATTTCATTCAGCGAAAAATCTTCTTCCTGCTTTGGTTTCAGGCGATGGTGGGCCCGCAGGATGCCGGTGAGTTCGTCTTTTAACTCGTTCAAGTCCACATTATCGGAAGCTTTGACCGTCACGGTTGCATCGAATATCTGATTGGCCTTCAGGTTAGCTAAGCCCCGGGCATTTGGATAAGAAACTAAGATGCAGTCGTCGAAATCTAAGGGATTGATCAGGTCGTCGCCCGCTTGTTCGATGATCCCGATCACTTCGTAAGAGCGCCCGGACATCTTAATCGTGCGCCCAAGCGGATCCAAGGGGCCAAACAATCCTTCCGCAACTTTGTATCCGAGGATAATTTTATTGGCGCCGTAGTAGTATTCAGCGGGGGAAAAATAGCGCCCCTGAGCAAACTCCATTTTGAACATTTCGGAAAACTCCTCCGACGCCCCGATCAGGACCGCGCCATCTACACTGTTGGTATTGAATTTCAGGGTTTTAAACCCGATGACCACGTGGTAGGCCGTGAGGGAAGCGTAGCGTGATCTTGCCAAAACAGCTTCGTAATCTTCATGGTCGGGGTTGGGGCGTTTCATATAATTCCACCAGTCATTGCTTGCATCTGCCCAGGGCCATTTTTTGACGTATACGATGTTGTTGCCCAGCTTTTCCAAGCTGCCGCGCACGTTGTCTTCCAGCGAGTCCACCGCCGACAACACCCCAATGATGCAAAAAATGCCGATGGAAATGCCCAACAGGGAAAGGAAGCTGCGCAGGCGGTTGCCCTTCAACTGCTGAAGAGCCTGGCCGATACTTTCGAGAATAATTTTGTTCAATGTCTTCATAACACAAACAATGCAGGTGAAATGGTCAAAATCGAAGCGGAAGGTAAGCCGCGCGTTGGCAAAAAGCAAAATCCTTTAGATGAATCGGAAGGTTTCATCGCCTAAGCGTATCATAACTGTAAAATCAATGTTTCAAATTGACTAAAATATCCTTAATTTTATCGCAGCATAGCGACAACTTAGAACGAACACAATGAACTTATGCTTTCTCGTGGAAGCATAGAACCCAAACACAAAGCCATGATCTATCTGGGTATTATTGAAGATGAAAAACTCGTCAGGGAGAATCTTGAAGAATTTATGGGGGCGCAAAGTGATGTTAAAGTAGTCCTCAGTACCGATTCGGTTGAAGCGTTTTTGCGCCGTTTTTCCGTAGGTACGCCGTTGAACATGTTGTTATTGGACATTAATTTGCCGGGCATGTCGGGCTTGGAAGGCATTCGCCACATCCGCGGCAAGTGCCCGGAGGCAGACATCATTGTGTTGTCTGCGTACGATGATTCCGACAAAGTTTTTAAAGCGCTCTGTGCCGGCGCTGTATCCTATATCTCCAAAAGAACCAGCCTGCCCAATATCCGCGAGGCGTTGAGTACGGTATTTCAGGGGGGCGCTTACATGTCACCGTCTATTGCGCGAAAAGTAGTGGATTATTTTTCGCCTAATAAAAAAGACGACGAGGACAGTCGGTTGACCGGCAGGCAGGAGCAGGTGGTGCAGGGGCTGGTGGATGGCTTGAGTTATAAAATGATTGCCGATAAATACCTGATTTCTGTGGAAACGGTGCGGGATCACATTAAAAAAATATACAAAAAACTCCAGGTAAACAGCAAAGCAGAGGTGATTCGGAAAAAATTAGATGGGGAGATTTGATTTATTTGAGGATGTGAAGATTTGGTTTATTTGAGGATGTGAAAATTTGGTTATTTGAGGATTTGAGGGGCACATGAACCATCCCAAAATCCGGAATGACTTATGTTCGCTGCTTACGAATATGCCCCTAAAAACTTTGAAAACCTGTAAAAACACGCTTAAGTTGAGAAACTCATTACCTGCTTGTATGCTAAGCCTTTGGGGGCTGTTGGCTGCGTTTGCGCTTGTTGCGCAGCAGCCTTCTGCTCAGGCGGTCTACTACACGTTGAACGACGGGTTGTCAGATCGCTTAGTGACGGATGTGCTTCAAAGCCGTTTTGGCTTAGTATGGGTAGCCACTACGAATGGCCTGAACCGCTTTGACGGCTATGAATTCATCACTTTTGGAAAGCAGGGAAGCGCCAGCCACCGCCCCGTTCTGTCGGCCATAGACATCAAGGAAATCAAAGAAGACAAGCTTGGGAATCTTGTTTTGCTGTACCAGAATGGCTTTGCCTTTTTTGATATCCTGAATCCACACACCCATCAGGTTAAAAAAGTCGTCCCGATTCAACAGGAAGTCAGGGGCATCATCCGGCACATCACCGTAGACAAGGCGGGCGATTTATTACTCATGGCGACTAATCAGGCAGGGGTGACGGTTTGGCAATACGACTACAATACGGAAAAGCTCATTCAGCGTTTTGAATTAAAGGAAACGCGCACGGATACGGGTACAGTCGCCCAAATGCTGCACTGCCGAAACGGCAATTTCCTGCTCAACGACACCGAAAAAGGGTTGCGCCTTGTAAATGCCCGAGGTTCGGTGATCCGGACATTCCGTTGGCCGGATTTCGGAATCATACCCGATAGCACAAATCAATATCCTTCGGAAACCTGGTTTTTGCACGAAGACCAAAAAGGCATCATCCGGGTAGCTTTCAAAAACATACCGGGGGTTTTCAACGTCCTTTTTGAGAAATCTGGTAAGGCTTCGATTACCCGATTATTGGAAGAAGACATTTTTAGCTACCTTTCGGAAGACCAGAAAGGGAACCTGCTTTTCATCGCTTCCAATGGCATTGGCACTTATCCGCAACCCAAAAAAATATACCATTGCGATCCCGATCAGAAAATCCGGGAAGCACCGCATCTCCTCGGGGCTAATGAGATTTTTACGTGTATTTACAGCAACGACTTTTCCAAAACGACCTTTATGGGCATGGATACCGGCTTAAAAATTGTCCGGAATAACCGCCCTGGCGTAAAGGCTTTTTTGGCAAAAAAATTCAATGCGCCAAACGAGCGGGGCGCAGTTATGCGGGGCCTCACCGGAAACGGCGAAGGATTAGTCTATGTCATCCGGGAATCGCTTGACTTGTATGCGCTCCATTCTAAAACAGGCCAGCTCGATACCCTGCAACTGATTGACGAAGCAACCAGCCAACCCATTGCCTTCACCTGCGGCCTCGATTTGCGCCTCCTGCACAATAACCTCTGGGGCATTACCTGCTATTACTCCACGCATGGACAATTGCTGCGCTACGACACCAAAGCGTGCACGACGAAGCGTTTTTTGTACAAAGACAATTTCAGGGCGTTCACCCTGGCCCGAAACGGCTTGTTTTGGCTGCTGTGTGAATCGCAAGGCAAGGCGGGGTCTTTAGTCAGTTTTGATCCGAAAACAGAAAAATTCACCCCTTTTGTGAACCCGGATGGGAAAAACCCACTCAAAGGTGTAGTGCCGCGCTACATCTTAGAAGCAAAAAACGGCATCTTTTGGATTGGCACAGAAGATGGCTTATTTCGCTTCGATCCCACGGCCGGTATCCTTGAAAAATATGCCGACAGCAGCGAAACAGGCCGGTTGACGCTGAGTGATTATACGATTTACGTCATCCACGAAGATCCCAAGGGCAGGCTTTGGCTGGGTACAAAAAACGGGCTCAATATTTGTGATTTGAATACAAAACAGGTTGAGATTTACAACAAAACAAAAGGGGGAATGGCCAGCAATACCGTCTGCGGGATTGTGCCGGACGAAAAAGGGAATTACTGGATCAGCACCTTTAACGGGCTGTCGTACTTCGACACTCAAACGCACAATTTTCGCAACTTCTTCCAGTCCGACGGCCTCACCCACGACGAATTCAACCGATTTTCTTTTTATAAAGACGAAAAAGGGCGTTACTATTTCGGCGGAGTCAATGGCCTGAATGTCTTCTACCCCGATGATTTGCTCAACAGCACCCGAACCCCCTCCCCTATCCTGACCAAAGTGGTGCGCTTCAACTCGGCCAAAGACAGCCTGCTCACCCATTATGAAGCAGACCTCCTGAAGGGCATTACCATTGATCCTTCCGATACTTATTTCCTGATTCATTTCGCGCTTCCGGACTATGGCAATCCGCGAAAAAGCCAGTACATGGCCAAGCTGGAAGGCTTCGATTCCGACTGGTCCTACCTCGGTTTCAGCAACAATATCCGCTACAACAGCCTCCCGCCCGGAAAATACACGCTGCGCGTCAGCGGCGTTCCGCCAAACGGCAACTGGAGCGCAGAAGATTTGCTCATTCCCATTGTAGTCAAAAAGCCGTTCTATAAACGCACCTGGTTTATTGCGTTTATCATTGCGGTGATCGCTGTCGGCGCCTATCTTTTTTTCCTTTATCGCTTAGAGCAAAAGCTCAATATGGAAAGGTTGCGCATGAAATTGTCCAGCGACCTGCACGATGAGGTCAGCGGTTTGTTGTCGGGCATTGCCATGCAAAGCGATATGCTGCAACTGATTGTCAAGGATGAAGACAGCAAAGCCCGGCTGCACATCATTGGAGAGGCGAGCCGCAAAGCTATGTCCAAACTCAGCGACGTGATCTGGGCAGTAGATTCCCGGAAAGACAAGGTAGAAGACCTCATCCAGCGCATGAGAGAGCACGCGGACGATATGTTGCTGCCGATGGATGTGACGTATGAGTTGAAAATTGACAAAATTGATTTGCAGCAAAAAATGCCCGTCCACCTGCGCCAAAACCTGTATTTTATTTACAACGAAGCCATCAACAATATTGCCAAACACGCCAACGCCACAAAAGTGTGGATCGAATTTGTGAATGCGGGCAATGTCTTCGAAATGTCTATCAAAGACAACGGGCATGGCCGTGCGCGAGGTTCTTCCAAAACAGGCCAGGGCCTCTCCAATATTCAAATGCGCGCCCAACGCCTGAATGCGTCGCTCCAGATCATTCGGGATAATGGGTATACGGTGCGGTTGACGATGAAGAAGTTTGCGTAGTGCGCTTGTGGTCGCTGGCTTTAGCCGGCAGACCCCAAAATCGGGCGAAGCCCGCAAGAATAGTACACGCGAGGCGGAGCCTACGCGCGAACAGGGCGGTTGACGATGAAGAAGTTTGCGTAGCTTCCTTTATTCCCCCAACTCTTTAAAAATCAGATTTTTAACATGAGCATTCCAATCTTCCTCCATGTAATAGGCGTATTCCATGCGCAAAAATTGCCCTTTCTTTTCACCCTCTTGTTTTAAATAGAGATAAGCCTTGATGTTTCCGTTTTCGTCAAGTTCAGGGTATTCAAAAAAGCGGGAATTGGGGTTCAGATTATGGTAGATTTCCCGACTGGTTGCGCGCTCAATTCCTGGTGTGTAGTGGTAAAGAATCGTATGCTGTGCAATATCGCCTTTAAAAGATACGAGCTTTTTAATTTGAGGGGTTTCTTTTTCATAGTAAATACGAACAGAGCGGTCACCTGCCAAAAAGCGCCTTCTTTCGCGATTAAAGCCATCTTTGGTTACCCGGATCAGGGCGCCGGGGGTTTCCAGCAGGTACTGGTGTGAAGTGAACTGCCACCATTCTATCGTATTCCGCTTTCCGGTTTGCGCAGCCGGTTCCCCTTTAAAGTTGAAGGTTTGCGCAGCAGCCAATTGCCAGCGCTGCCCGGTGGAGTCCGGCAGGAAAAAATTCCAGGCTTTTAGTTGCCCCGCTAAGTATTGCAGGTTTTCAGGATAAATGACGGCTAAGGCATCCATGCTGGCAACATCCACATTGTAGAAATTTTCGCCGGAGACAACCTGATCTACCCTTTTTTGCGTTTCCAAAACGATAATGGCGTCGGCGCCGACTGCCTGAGCCTGTTTTTTTAAATTGATGACCAATTGATTAAGGTCATCGTAGCCTTTTTTTGTCGCACTCAGGTACTTGAGGTGCAGATAAGACCGGGCAGGTCTCGATTCACCGGAAAAATAGACTTCCACTTCCCGGTTGTGGGGCGGGGTCGGGGCATCGAGCAGGGTGGATTCTACCACCTTCCGGGGAAAGTCAGGGTAGGATGTACAACTACCAAGAACGGCGAGCAAGCCTGAACAAAAGACAAAGGTTAAACAACGAACCATAAAGGGTTGGTTTTTGGTGAGCAATATCCGTTGCGTGCCAGTCACTCCTGAGTGAAAATCAGGGTGTATGGATATAAAAATAAATAAATTTGTCAGGTTTTCAAATCTATGCAGGGTATTTTAACGGGAGTTTAACCGTTTATAAAATTTCCCTTAACAGCTTATTTATGACCTTCAAACAACGCCTTAATCCCATATTTACTACATATCGGACACTTCACCGGATCGTGCCCCCGTGCAGGACAATACTGCCGGCCAAAAAAGATAATCTGCAGGTGCAGTTTATTCCAGGTGTCTTTCGGAAAGAGGTGCTTCAGGTCGGCTTCGGTTTGCTCCACGTTTTTGCCGCTGCTCAGTCCCCAGCGCCAGGCTAAGCGGTGGATGTGCGTGTCCACCGGGAACGCTGGCACGCCAAAGGCTTGCGACAT
>Ga0209573_1002687_pt1 | contig 21766 bp, 22 predicted proteins | sample TNRBio252014_DNA_FD_185870 | JGI IMG/M metagenome (GOLD analysis project Ga0209573, IMG submission 185870) | Wastewater treatment Type I Accumulibacter community from EBPR Bioreactor in Madison, WI, USA - TNR Reactor_6/25/2014_ DNA (SPAdes)... | ecosystem: Engineered > Bioreactor > EBPR >...
CTGGCGATAGTGCTCGATGTGCTGCACCTGCTCCACCATGCGGGTGGAAAATGCGCCTTCGGCTTCCATGTGGCGGCTACCTTTGCGAGAACTGCACGTAGCCTTCGTTAGCAAGATCCGAGCCGAAGGAATGAAGTTTATGGAAAACAATCGCTTATTGATATTTCGCGGAAATCTTCAGGAAGCGATGTAAAGAATGTCGACAGCCAGCCGGGCCGAAATGCCGCATTTTCTTCGACTCCTTGGCCTTCTGTCGTCTGCATCGCGAAGGCTGTATCGCCGACACACACTGTCGGCAAGTCAAGAGCGACCTGATGGCGGACATCGCCGACGCCTCGATTTGCGATACCTCGCCGCAGCTCGCCCAGCACGCGGTCACCATTCTCGAAGCGCATCCTTCGTGTGGCATGGACGCGATTCACCTTGGCGCTGCTCTGGTTTCCCTTGCCGAGGTGTTTGTTTTGCCCGATGTCGTTCATCGCCGGGGCGGGGGCGTACCCCCGCCCGCGATGTTTACAAGACCCTGACTTGCACCTTGCGCGGTTGCGCGTGCTCGGCCTTGGGGATGGTGAGCTTGAGTACGCCGTTTTTGAACTCGGCGCCGACCTTGCTCGCGTCGAGTTCCTTGGACAGGGTGAACACCCGCCGGTAGCGCGCCAGACCGACTTCGGCGTGGCTGTTCTCCATGCCCTCGGGCATTTCGAGATCGATTTCGCCTTCGATGGTCAGGGCGTCGCCTTCGACATGCAAATGCAGCTTGTCCTTGGCTACGCCGGCCAGATCGGCGTAAAGGGTAATTCCCGCGGCATCTTCGATGACGTCGACCGGTGGCTGCAGGGCAGCATCGTCACGGGTGTCGGCTTTGCTGACAGCAGTGTTTTCAGACATTTGCGATCCTCCTTACTGAATGGTGATGCGGCGTGCTTGGGCGTCTTGCTTGCGACCGATGCTGATGTGCAGCACGCCGTCGCGGTACTTGGCTTCGACGGCATTCGCGTCGACGTCGTCGGGCAGGGTGACGACGCGGCGGAAGCGGCCGGCAAAACGCTCGTCGATGTGCACGGTTGCTTTCTCGCCGGGCTGCTCGATCTGGCGTTCGCCGGCAACGGTGAGTACGCCTTTCTCGATTTGCACGTCCAGCGTCGCCGGGTCGATGCCCGGTGCGAAAGCATAGATTTCAACGGACTTGGCGGTGCCACCGACGTTCATCGCCGGGAAGCCGCCACGGGCTATACCGCGAATGCTCGGCGAAAGGTGCAGACCCTGCTGCATTTCACGCTGCAGCCGATCCAGTTCCGACAACACATCGCGGGGAAACAGAGAGCGGTACATCATCATCACAAATCCTCCATACGCTTGGCTGAGGGGCGCCGGACTCGGCGCCTCCCTACCGAAATGGGGCATTTTCCGAGCACTTCAAGATCTTGATTTCGGCCTTGTTCGTCCCCATGTGCTAGCGTTATTGCACGACTGCTGAAGCGGGGATAGCGAATGGAATTCAAGGATTACTACCAGACTCTGGGGGTGTCGCGCGAGGCGACGGCCGACGAGATCAAGAAGGCTTACCGAAAACTGGCGCGAAAATATCACCCGGACGTCTCCAGGGAAGCGAACGCAGAAGCGCAGATGAAGGAGGTCAACGAGGCCAATGAAGTGCTCTCCGACCCCGAGAAACGCGTTGCTTACGATCAGTTGGGGCGTGGCTACCGACCTGGTCAGGAGTTTCGCCCGCCACCAAACTGGGATGCCGGTTTCGAGTTTTCCGGGCGTGGGCGGGCGCCGGGCGAAACAGCCGACTTCTCTGACTTCTTCGCCGAAATGTTTGGTCGCATGGGCGGCGCGCGTGGCTTCAGTGGCGGCCAGCGCACACAGTTCCAGGCGCGTGGCGAAGATCATCACGCCAAGGTGCTGCTGGACATTGAAGACGCTTTCAGTGGCGCTACCCGGCAGATTTCCCTGCGTGCGCCGAAGAATGATGCACGGGGTCAGGTGACGCTCGAAACGCGCACCTTGAACGTCAGAGTCCCGCAGGGAGTGTACGCCGGCCAGATCATTCGTCTGGCGGGGCAGGGTGCGCCGGGGTCCGGCGGTGCGCAAGCGGGTGACCTGATGCTCGAAGTTCAGTTCAGACCGCATCCGCGCTTTCGCGCCCAGGCGCGCGACCTGCATCTGACCTTGCCCATCGCTCCCTGGGAGGCCGCGCTCGGTGCGGTGGTGCAGGTCGATCTGCCGCAAGGCGCGGTCAACGTACGCATCCCGGAAGGGACGCAGAGCGGACGGCAAATGCGGGTACGCGGCAAGGGAATTCCCGGTGCTACGCCGGGCGACCTGCTGCTCGATATCCAGGTCGTATTGCCGCCGGCCGATACGGCCAAGGCGAAAGAACTGTATGAAACCATGGCGCGGGAGCTCGCTTTCGATCCGCGTTCGCTGGGGAGGGCGTAAGCGATGCGCGACGATGAGATTCTGACCGGCAGCCCGATGGAAGACAGTTGGGTAACCCTCGAACAGCTTGCCGCCGCCTGTAGCGTCGAACCCGCGTGGCTACAGCGTCATATCGACGATGGACTGATACCGCAGGCCGAGAGCGTCGCCGGCGTGTGGTGTTTTTCCAGCATCAGCATCGTGCGTGCGCGGCGCATGAGCCAACTGGAACGTGATTTCGATGCGGTTCCCGAGCTGGCTGCTCTGGTCGCCGACCTCCTCGAGGAACTCGATGAGCTGCGCGCCCGCGTTGGCAGCGTCGATCCGGGGTGAGCCGGCGGCTAGCGAAATCTTGCTCGCCGTGTGGGTGAAGGCAGCACCACCCTGGCGATTATCCAGGCAAAGAGGACATGAACGGGAGAAAGCCTTTGCGATCTTCTGACGAGCTCGGGGCCAGCGGCGGCTGGCAAGCGGTCGCCGGCTGGCAGCTGGTCGTGGTTGTCGTTTTCGCGATGATGGTTCTTTACCTGGGCAATACCGGCGAGCGCTGGTTTCCGCTGCTTGACTCGGCGAACCTCGCTTTCCACGAGGCCGGGCACCCGCTCTTCTGGCTGCTTGACAGTCGCCTGGGTGTGTACGGCGGGACCCTCGGCCAGCTGGCGCTACCGCTGATCGTCGCGCTGAGCTTCTGGCGCCGTCGCGATCCCTTCGCCACTTCCCTGACAATGCTTTGGCTGTTCCAGAACTTCTTCAACATCGCTCGTTACATGGCTGATGCGCGTGTGCAGATGCTGCCGCTGGTGGGTGGCGATCACGACTGGACCGAGATTTTCGCGCGCTGGCAGCTGCTTCATCTCGATACGCGTATAGCCGGCCTGGTCAGCCTGCTCGGGTGGGCTGGCGTGCTCGTCGTCTGTTGCGCGCTGGCACGGACTTGGTGGTGGGCGCGTATTCGTAGTCGGTGCTGGCAAGACTGAATAAAGGATGCGCGCCTAAAGCGGCGCCTAACGTGACGCCTGAAATGAGCCCGCCCGCTCGGCTTTGCGATGCCTGCTGCTGCTCGCTGCTGCCCGCTGGCGGCCACAATTTGACTTCCCCTGTCCCTTGCGGGGATACTCGCAGGGGTAGTATTGAAGCGCTGCTTTACGCTCGACCAGCGACCCTGGCCGGCTTCCTTGTGTCGACGTCGGCAGCGAAAGCATGCTCGTCGCGGGTGTGCGTGAGGGCATTCTTTGGCGCCAAATAATCAACGAGATCGGGGGTCAGTCAAGGTGATACTCAAGGAATTCAAGGAACTGGTGGTGACATCGCGACCCGGGCAGTCCGCCGGCGCGCGGGTGAACGAAATGCGTGAAAATTCGGTGCGTTGCCTCGGCCCGCATGGCCTGCACACGATGGTCTATAGCGAGTGGGGCGATGCGGCCAATCCGCGCGTGCTGATCTGCGTGCACGGCCTGACTCGCAACGGGCGGGATTTCGATGTGCTGGCCAACGCGCTGGCCAGCGATTACCGAGTGATTTGCCCGGACATCGTCGGCCGCGGGCGCAGCGATCGGCTTTTCTTCCCTGACGACTACGGGCTGCCCACCTACGCCAACGACATCATGACGCTGATTGCCCGGCTGGGCGTCGATTCCGTGCACTGGCTGGGGACGTCGATGGGCGGGCTGATCGGCATGTTCCTGTCGAGCCTGCCAGCTTCGCCGATCGTGCGCATGGTGCTCAACGATGTCGGTCCGGTGATCGCCATGGATGCGCTGCAACGCATCGGCGAGTATCTTGGCAAGGCACCTGACTTCGCCAGTCTCGACGAGGCAGAAGCTTATGTGCGCACGGTCTGTGCGCCCTTCGGCAGCAAGCTTTCCGACACGCAATGGCGGTTCCTGACCGTCGTCGGCACGCGCCCGAAAGCGGAAGGCGGGTTCGAGATGAACTACGATCGCGCGCTTGCGCAGCCGTACCAGAAAGTTTTCCTCGAAGCCACGGAAATCAGCCTGTGGCCGATGTACGATGCCATTCGCTGCCCGACGATGGTCTTGCGCGGCGCCGAGTCGGACATCCTGCTGCGTGAAACGGCAGTCGAGATGACACTGCGTGGACCGAAGGCGACGCTCGTCGAAGTGCCGGATGTCGGTCATGCGCCGATGTTCCTCGACGAGCCGCAGGTGCGCGCCGTCCAGGATTTCCTGCTCGCCGAGCGCGGCTGAGCAGCGGGAGAGGGCGGCGGTCGTGCCGGTGACTGCGTTGCGCTTGGGCGGCGCGAGGTGCTCGCCACGTCGTGATTCACGGCGATGAATCTCGCCCACCTGCTCGCCCGCACGGCCCGCGTTTTCCCGCAGCGCAACGCGGTCACGCTCGGTGAGCAGGAACTGTGGTCGTACGCCGAGTTGTTCCGTCGCGCGGCCGTGATCGCCGGCAAGCTGCGTGGCGTTTACGGCCTGCAGGCGGGTGACCGTGTTGCCCTGTTCATGGCCAACTGCCCGCAGTACCTCGAATTGCTCTACGGCGTCTGGCACGCCGGCCTGGTGGCGGTGCCGATCAACAACAAGCTGCACCCGCGTGAAGTCGCTTTCATTTGCGAGAATTCGGCGGCATCGCTGCTGTTTGTCGCCGGAGCGTTGGGTGGGCTGGCTGGGTCGGCTGGGCTGGACGGTGATCGGGGAGCTGTGGCTGGTCGTGCGTCCGGTCTGCGCATGCTTTCGATCGACACGCCGGAATACCGGCGACTCGCCGACGGCGAGACGATCGAGGTCGTACCGCGTGCGCCCGACGACCTGGCCTGGTTGTTCTACACCTCGGGAACCACCGGCCAACCCAAGGGGGTGATGCTCTCGCAGCGCAACTTGCTGGCGATGAGCCTCTGTTACTTTACCGACGTGGACCAGGCGACAGCGGCGGACAGCATCCTTTATGCCGCACCGATGTCGCACGGCGCCGGCATGTACAACTTCGCGCACGTACTCGTCGGCGCGCGGCATGTCGTTCCCGAGTCGGGCGGTTTCGACGTCGCTGAAATCCTGGCCCTGGCGCAGCATTTCGGCCAGGTTTCGCTGTTCGCCGCGCCGACGATGGTGATCCGGTTGGTCGAGCATGTGGCTGCGCACGGCAGCGACTGCCGCGGCATCAAGACCATCGTCTATGGTGGCGGGCCGATGTATCTCGAGGACATCCGGCGCGCGCTCGACGTCCTCGGTGAGCGGCTGGTGCAGATCTACGGCCAGGGCGAGAGCCCGATGACGATTACCGCGCTGGCCCGGCAGCATCTCGCCGATCGTGAGCATCCCCGCTATCGGGAGCGCATTGTCTCGGTCGGCGTTGCGCATAGCGTCGTCGAAGTCGTCGTCGCCGATGCTGACGGCCAGCCGCTGCCCGCCGGTGTGGCCGGTGAGGTGCTGGTGCGCGGCGAAACCGTCATGCAGGGCTACTGGCGCAACCCGGAGGCGAGCGCTGCGACGCTGCGCGACGGCTGGTTGTACACCGGCGACGTCGGCGTTCTCGATGACGACGGTTTCCTGACGCTCAAGGATCGCTCCAAAGACGTGATCATCAGCGGCGGCAGCAACATCTATCCGCGCGAGGTCGAGGAAGTCTTGCTGCAGCACGCGGCGGTCGCCGAAGTGTCGGTGGTCGGGCGGCCGAGCGCCGAGTGGGGCGAGGAGGTCGTCGCATTCGTGGTCTGCCGAGCGGGGCTGGCTGCGTCACCCGCGGAACTCGATCAGCTATGCCTGCAATCGATCGCGCGCTTCAAGCGGCCGAAGAACTATATCTTCGTCGCCGGTTTACCGAAGAACAACTACGGCAAGGTGCTGAAGACCGAACTACGGCGCCACTGGACCAAGTAAGGGAGAATTGAAGATGGGTGGACGTCTGCAGGACAAGGTGGCGATCATTACCGGCAGCGGCTCGGTGGGGCCGGGTTGGGGTAACGGAAAAGCGATTGCGGTGCTTTTTGCACGCGAAGGCGCCAAGGTCGTTGGTGCCGACATCGACGCCGAGGCTGCCGCAGCGACGCAAGCCATCATCAGCGACGAAGGCGGTGCCAGTATCGCCGTGGTTGCCGACATGGCTCTCGCCGCCGACGTCGAGCGGATGGTGGCGGCGGCAATGGACGCTTACGGGCGTATCGATATCCTGGTCAATAACGTCGGCATGGCCATCGTTGGCGGTCCGGCCGAGCTCGACGAGGCGACCTGGGACCGGCTGATGGCGGTGAATATCAAGAGCGCCTACCTCACCTGCCACCACGTGCTGCCGGTAATGATGCGCCAGAAGAAGGGAGCGATCGTCAATAACGCTTCGGTTGCCGTACGTGGTTGGGCGGGCGTCAACTACGGCTTCTACGCGGCCAGCAAGGGGGCGATGGTAGCCATGACGCGGACCATGGCCATCCGGCACGCGTCCGACGGCATTCGCGCCAACTGCGTTTTGCCCGGCCTGATGAACACGCCGCTGGTGCATGCTGCGCTGACCCGTGTTTATGGCGAGGAAGGCGATATCCCGAACCTGATCCGAACACGTGATGCGCAATGCCCGCTGGGCCACATGGGTGACGCCTGGGATACCGCCTATGCGACGCTGTTTCTGGCCTCCGACGAGGCCAAGTACATTACCGCTACCGAACTTCTCGTCGATGGCGGTCTGTCGGCGCGCTTCGCCTGACAAATTACGCCCCGGCAATGACGGCAAGCAGGCGGCACGACACTGGCTGCAGGCCCGCCGGTCGGCAGCTGCTCAGGCGAAAGGTACGATCAGTTTGTCCCAGCCCGAACCATTCCCTTCGAGGTCGCTGCCCCGCTCGTCAAGAGCGGCTGCGATGCGCCTTTCGAGTTCGCTGAGCAAGGCTTCCTTGTCGGGTGGCTTGCGGCGATCAGCATGGTGGCGTCGTTCGCTGCCGACACGCCGATCCAGCACCGAGTGGTGATCAGCCATTCGCCACTCGCAGCAACGGTAGTGCCGCCTGATGGCGAGGCTCTGCCCGGCGCTTGTGGTGCATGAGGCGTCTCCTTGAATCCTGAGGCCGGGGCAAGTCGGAATGTCGGCGTTCGGTCATGGCGACGGCGACGCAGGGCAAGCCGCTGGCGGGAAGGCCTTCAGGGAGAACGTCGCAGACCTCAGAACATGGACCAGTGGGGAAACCCGGTATGCCACCATGATCCATCGGAGCCTTGTTTCTTGGCGTCGACGAGTGGATCGTCGGTAGGCTCTGGCTGCCGCTGGCAGAGGTGCTTGCCTGGAGTGCCCTGGTTGAGGCCGGCAAACAGAAGCCTGAGTCGCGGGACGTCCGCGAACGGACGCTGGAGACCGGGTTTTCTCGGCGTACCACACATCAGGTTGTCGAGGGTGCGCAAGGCTTTCAGCTTGCGCGGTGCTGGAAAGCGAACTGTGCTCATATCAAGCCTCGGAAGATGGTCATCAAGAAGGCGATTGACGGTGTTCGTCGTTGATTGCGGTCGCCAGCCGTGCGCGAAGAGTTACACAGCTTTTTGAAGTTCCGTGTGACATGCGTCACGGTGTTGCGCTTTGACCATGAAAGTCATCTAAGCGATTTAGGGATCGGTGCTGGCGCCCTCCGCAGCGTGGGCATTCTCGCCAGCAGGCCGTATCATGTGCCTCTTCAGGGTGCCAGTTCCTGGAGATGTTCCGATTGCTTGTTATCGTAGAGAGTGGCGATAGCGCCAGCCAGGAACCGTGATCCGGCTTTTGCATTCATTTCAGTATGCTCTTGCGACGACGGTCTGCTGGCGCGTCTCGCTGCGCAGTGCCGGCCGCGCGCCGCGCTCTTCGCGCCGGCTGCCGCACGCGCCGCCCTGCGGCAACTGGTCGCCGACCTGCTCGTCACCACGCGCAGCGATCCACTTGCCGCAAGCTAGAAGGGAGTCCGCGAGATGCATGCTGGCGAACAAACGGTCCTCAGAGATCTCGTCCTTGTTGGCGGTGGACACAGCCACGTCGTGGTGCTCAGGCGCTTTGCCATGCGACCGCTGCCCGGCGTGCGTCTGACGGTGATTTGCAGCGATACGCATACCCCCTATTCGGGAATGCTGCCGGGCTACATTGCCGGGCACTACAGTTACGACGAAGTGCACATCGACTTGCGCCGCCTGGCCGAGTTTGCCGGCGCGCGCTACTTCCGTGCACAGGTGGTTGGCCTCGATCGCGAGCGGCGCAAGCTGCTCTGCGCGCATCGCCCGCCGCTGGCCTACGATCGGCTGTCGATCAACATCGGCTCGATGCCGGCGGTTAACCAGGTCGATGGCGCTGCCGAGCACGCCATTCCGGTCAAGCCCATTCGCCGTTTCAACGAGCGCTGGCTGGCTTTGCTGGAGCGCGTTCGCCAGCATGCCGGGGCGACGACCATCGCTGTTGTTGGCGCCGGTGCCGGTGGCGTCGAACTGACGCTGGCCATGCAGTATCGCCTGCGCAAGGAACTCCGCATGCTCGGGCGCGACCCCGACGAGCTGCGCTTCCACCTCTTTTCCGCCGCGCGCGAGATTCTGCCAACGCACAATGCGCGGGTGCGGCGTGCTTTCCAGCAGGTGCTCGTCGAGCGCGCGGTGGTGGTCCACTGCGACGCCGAAGTTTGCGCCGTAGGCAGCGGGCAGTTGCGCACCGCCCGCGGCGAGACGCTGGCGGCTGACGAGATCGTCTGGGTGACGCAGGCCGGTGGTGCGCCGTGGTTACGCGATACCGGCCTGGCGCTCGACGGCAGCGGTTTTATCCAGGTGCGCGACAGTCTGCAGAGCGTGAGCGACCCGCTCATATTCGCGGCCGGCGACTGCGCGGCGATGGTCGACCAGCCCCTTGAGAAAGCCGGTGTTTTTGCCGTTCGCCAGGGTCGGCCACTGGCCGACAACCTGCGCCGCTCGGTGCTCGAGCAAGCGCTGCGTGCCTACCATCCGCAAACGCGCTGGCTGGCCTTGATCAGTACCGGCGACCGCTACGCCATCGCTTCGCGCGGCGCGCTGCATACGGCGGGCGCTTGGGTATGGCGCTGGAAGGACTGGATCGACCGGCGCTTCATGGCCCGGTTCAACGATCTGCCGGCGCCAACCGTGACGATGGCGAAGCCGCAACGAGGCCATAGCGCCGTCCCGCTCGACGCGGCGGAAGCGACGCAAGCCATCTCGGCGATTGCCATGCGCTGCGGCGGCTGCGGCGCCAAAGTCGGCGCGACGGTGCTGTCGCGAGCCTTGGCGGCGGTACGCCCGCTCGATCGCGACGACGTGCTGATCGGCTTGCATGCTCCCGATGACGCGGCTGTCGTGCGTGTGCCGCCGGGCAAGGCGATGGTTCACACGGTCGATTTCTTCCGCGCTTTCATCGACGATCCCTGGCAATTCGGCCGTATTGCCGCCAACCATGCGCTCGGCGACATCTTCGCCATGGGCGCCGAAGCGCAGTCGGCGACGGCAATCGCCACCGTGCCACCGGGCCTCGAGAGCAAGGTCGAGGAGACGCTGTTCCAGATGATGTCCGGCGCGATCGAGGTGCTCAATGAAGCCGGTTGCGCCCTGGTCGGCGGCCACAGCGGCGAGGGCAGCGAACTGGCGCTCGGTTTCGCCATCAACGGCTTGATCGACGAAGGCCTGGCGGGCGTGATGTGCAAAGGCGGCATGCGCTCTGGTGATCTGCTAATTCTGAGCAAGCCGATCGGTACGGGTACCCTGTTCGCCGCGCATGCGCGCCTGCAGGCGAAAGGTCGCTGGATTGACGAAGCACTGGCCTCGATGGACCGCTCCAACCGCTTGGCTGCCCGCTGCCTGCGCGAGTACGGCGCCACCGCCTGCACCGACCTTACCGGCTTCGGCCTGCTCGGCCACCTGGTCGAGATGACGCGCGCTTCCCGAGTCGATGCGGAGATCGACCTGGCCGCCTTGCCGGTCCTCGATGGTGCCGCCGAAACCAGCGCCGCGGGCATCCTCAGTTCACTGCAACCGGCGAACCTGCGCCTGCGCCGCGCTCTGCGTGATCAGGAGCCTGCGCGCAGTCATCCGAACTATGCCCTGCTCTTCGATCCACAAACTGCGGGTGGGCTGTTGGCCAGTGTGCCGGCAGAGCGGACCAGTGCCTGTATTGCGGCATTGCGCTCGCTGGGCTACCAGAAAGCGGTGGGCATTGGGCGGGTTCTGCCGACCGCGGACGATCTCGCACCGATACGGTTGAAATTGTAGCGCTGGCGCGGGTGGGTGGCCGCGGCCTTTGTCGGGTGAGCGATGCGTTCACTTTTACAAGCGTTCGGGCTGCTGCTCATCCTTCGGCTTTTCTTTGCTTTTCTTCCGGAAGGCTCATTATGGATTCCAGGTTGGTGCGCAACGAAAGCGACGCTAGCAGCCCTGAAGCATGAATGCTGCAGCCCGGTATTTTCAAGGCCTGGCGGTGGGTAGCAAGAAAACACCTTCGCGCAAGAGGAAAGACTTGATCCCATGACCCATGCTCAAAAATGCCAAAAAATCCGGACAGGAAACCCAGGCAAAGCGCCACTAGCCGAGCACACTTTCAAGCAGCATCCGGATTGTTGGTGGCGGTCACTGCCCGCGGATTCGGCCGGTTGAACCACGGGCGGATCGTCAGAGAGGCTTTCTACCGTGCATTCGCAGAACGAAGCCATGAGCGCTTGCCGCACGAAAAAGCTGTACAAACATACAGTCTTTCGGTATTCTTGCTCCAGCTGCAGCGAATTCGATCAACCGATCCCGATAGAGGAGTCAGTCACCATGAATCGCATTCAAAAGTTGTTTGAGCAGATCGCAGGCGTCTATCAGGCGGAGACTCAGCGCTGGGCTGTTGCGCAGGAGATCTTCACGGCGCCGCGGATGGATGTTTCGGCTTTGCAGAAGCCTGCTTGCTGGCGCAGGAAGGCCCGGATTTATGGCACTCGGCGATAGTTGCGGCATGGCTCCTGGTGCTTTCCAGCGGCCGCAGCCGGCGCTTTTTGCTCAGTACTTCATCGCGCCGTGTGTGGCAGGGGTCGGGGCTTTCATGGCTGTCTGTGGCTTCTTGACCGCGGCGTCGATCTCCTTTGTGCTGCCGTCGTCGAAGCGCAGGGTGAGGGCTACGCTGTCGCCTTCTTTCAGTGGCTGCTGGAGGTCAAGCAGCATCACGTGGTAGCCGCCGGGCTTGAGTTCGGTCTGCGCTCCGGCCTTGATCTCGATGTCCGCGACTTGGCGCATGCGCATCATGCCCTGGTCATTGAGATGGGTGTGCAACTCAGCGTTCCTGGCGACCGGGCTTTCTGCCTGGATCAGCTTGCGGTCGCTGCTGCCGCTGTTGCTGATGGTCATGAAAGCGGCGGTGTTAGGCGTTCCCGGCGGCACCAGGCGCACATAGGCGTCGGCGATGGTCAGATCGGTTTCACTGCCCAGGGTGGGCAAAGGTAGTGTGAGTGCCGTGGCAAGGATGATGAGAGTGGGATGCAAACGCATGGCGGAGAGTTCTCCTGTCGGTAACTGATCGAGTGGGATGTTGTTGGCTTCACCTGGCGGCAACGGGCGGCAGGTGTTGGCGGATGGCGGCAAGGAGCTGTGCGGGCGTCGAGGCGTGCGGCAGGGTCAGCGCCAGTTTCCCCTGCGTATCAATCAGGTAGGTCGCCGACGAGTGGTCGACGCTGTATTGCCCCTGCGCATTCGGCGCCTGCGCCTGATAACTGACGCCATATCGCGCGGCGACGCGGGCGATCTCCTGTGGTGTGCCGCTCAGGCCGATCAGGGTCGGGTGAAAGAAGGGCGCGTATTCCTGCAGGCGCTCAGCGCTATCGCGTAGCGGGTCGACCGAAATGAACAAGGCTTGCACCTGCTGCTGCTCTGTGGCTGCGAGGCCGGACAGGGCCTGCGCGATCAGTGCCAGCGAGGTCGGGCAGACATCGGGACAATAGGTATAGCCGAAGTAGAGCAAGACGACTTTGCCGCGATAGTCGGCGAGTGCGACTGGCCCTTGTGGTCCCTGGAGTGTGAAGTCGCCTCCCGCAGGCTTGACCGCGGTCGCCAGGCGGGCAGGCGGCGGAGCGGCGGCGATGGTCGCTGGTGGTAGCGGTTCCCAGAAAGCGACCAGGAAGATCAGCGTGCTACTCAGCACGACGATCAGGGCGATCAACAGCAGGCGGGCTTTCATGCGTGCCGGCTTCAGTCGCCGGTCTGGAAGCGGAAAGGCACCGCCACCAGAGCTTTTCCGGTATCGACCAGCACGGTCGCATCCCATTCCATGCTCCCGGTGATGCATACCGGCAGGCTGGCCACTCCCGAGAAGTGCTGGCGGTTGCTCGGCTCGCTGGCCAGCTGCGGCCGGTTATAGCCCATTTTCATTTCGGTGCCGGCGAAATCGACCTCGATTCTGCGCACCTCGCCACCGCTGACCGTCACCTGCAATTGCAGGGGCTTCAGCGCCGGGACAGGTCTTGGTTCGATCGAGAACTTGAGCTGACCGCCGTCAGGCAGAGCGGCCGTGCACGACTGCTGGTTCAGATTACAGGCTGATAGCGGTAGCTCGATATCAGCCTTCGGGCTGAGCAAGGGTGCCAGTTTGTAGCCAATGACTCCGAGGATGGCCAGGCCGAGCAGAATTGTGGCGTCGAGCAACAGCTTTTTGGTCATTGCGGAAATGTCGGCTCAGTGGCGGTCGGCGGCAGGTCGATCACGCAGCTGTCTCGTCTTTTGGGGCGTCGAAGGCGGCGGGGGGGGGCAGTGAGCACGCGCACTGCAGCGAAATGGCAAGCCCGCCATTGTGCAAAGGCGCGGCTCGGCGAAAATTGATGCAGCTCAAATTATCGCGCACCGCTTGTGCGCACAATGTGCGGCATATTGCCGCAGTGGCGCCATGTCGCTTGGCGATAGGGACGGGAAACCAAAACCCAAATTGTTCAAAGGGAGAGACAGAATGGAATTTCGCATGAAGCAAGTCGCGTCGTTGCTGCTGGTCGCAGGACTCGGCTGCGCAGCTTCCGGCAGCAGCTATGCTGCCGAATCACTACAGGACGTGATGAAGCGTCGGAGCCTTTCACAGCAGGACCTGCTGGCCGCAGCCAAGACCTATGTGCCGACCGGAAAGCGCGATGAGTTCATCGCCTTCTCGTCGGGCGGCCAGTCGGGACAGGTCATTGTCTATGGCGTGCCGTCGATGCGTATCCTCAAGTATATCGGCGTGTTTACGCCGGAACCCTGGCAGGGCTACGGCTTCGACGAAAGCTCGAAGGCCGTCCTTGCGCAAGGCAAGATCGATGGCAAGGACCTCACCTGGGGCGATACTCACCACCCGGCGATGTCGGAGACGCAGGGCCAGTATGACGGGCAGTTCCTGTTCATCAACGACAAGGCCAACCCGCGTCTGGCGGTGATCGACTTGCGTGATTTCGAGACCAAGCAGATCGTCGTCAACCCGATCTACAAGTCCGAGCACGGCGGCGCTTTCGTCACTCCCGACACCGAGTACGTGATCGAAGCTGCGCAGTACGCGACGCCGATGGCGAACAAGAAATTCGAGCCACTAGAGGAATTCAACGAGAAATATCGTGGTGGCGTCACCTACTGGAAGTTCGATCGCAAGGAAGGACGCATCGATCCGGCGCTGTCCTTCTCGATCGAGTTGCCGCCGTACAGCCAGGACCTGTCGGATGCCGGCAAGGGACCGTCTGACGGCTGGTCGTTTACCAACTCCTTCTGTACCGAGCGTTACGTCGGCGGTATCGAAAAAGGTCGCCCCCCGTATGAAGCGGGTTGCTCGGCCAAAGATACCGACTACATGCACGTGATCAACTGGAAGAAAGCCGCCGAGTTGGTTGCTGCCGGCAAGGCCAAGAAGATCAACGGCCACAACGTATTGCCGCTGGATGTTTCGATCAAGGAAGGCATCGTCTTCCTGGTTCCGGAACCGAAATCGCCGCACGGCGTCGATGTCACTCCGGACGGCAAGCTGATCACCGTTTCGGGCAAGCTCGACACGCACGTTTCGGTGTACTCCTTCGAGAAGATCATGGCCGCGATCAAGGCTGGCAAGTTCGAGTCGAAGGACCCCTACGGCCTGCCGGTGATCAACATGCAGGACGCGCTGCATACGCAGGTCCAGCTCGGCCTCGGCCCGCTGCATACCCAGTATGACTCGAAGCCGTGCGTGGCCTACACCTCGCTGTACGTGGACTCGCAGGTCGCCAAGTGGAACTACTGCGAAGGCAAGGTCCTCGACAAGATCAGCGTGCACTACAACATCGGCCACCTGATGACCATGGAAGGCGATTCCATGGCTCCCAAGGGTCGCTACCTGGTGGCACTGAACAAGCTGTCGATCGACCGCTTTGCTCCGGTTGGTCCGCTGCATCCGCAGAATCACCAGTTGATCGACATCAGCGAAGACAAGATGCAGCTGCTCTACGACATGCCTCTGCCTTTGGGTGAGCCGCACTACGTGGTGGCCATCGAGGCGAGCAAGCTGAAGCCTGGTGTTCGCTACAAGGTCGGTACCGATAGTCGCACCGACAAGAAGCATGCCGGTGCTGTCCGCGCGGGTGAGGAGAAAGTCGTTCGTACCGGCAACAAGGTCGAAGTCTTCGGCACGCTGATTCGTTCGCACATCACGCCGGAAACGATCGAGGCCGAAGTGGGCGACGAGATCACCATCAACCTGACCAACCTTGAGCGGGCGCAGGACGAAACGCACGGCTTTGCCGTCTCGACCTACAACGTGCATGCGTCGATCGAGCCGGGCAAGACGGTCCAGGTCAAGTTCAAGGCTGACAAGGAAGGCGTCTATCCGTACTACTGCACGGAGTTCTGCTCCGCGCTGCACCTCGAGATGCAGGGTTACCTGCTGGTCAAGCCGAAAGGCTGGAAGCCGACCAAGACCGCAATGACTGCCGGCACCAACTACAGCGAGACCGACTACAAGGCGCAGTTGAAGAAGGTTGTCGATACGCAGGCGGTGATCGACTCGGTCGTCGGCTACATCACCGGTGTCAACTACAAGGACTTCCCGGATGTGGTCGCGATGATGGACGATGCGGTCGACCAGCTGGGCAAGATCAAGGATGCCAAAGCCAAAGCTGACGCAGCTGCCGGTGAAAAGGACTGGAATAACGCCACGCTGTGGACCGAGCAGATCTGGCAATACCAGGTCAAGGCAGCGGACCTCGGCCTGCGTGCCAAGACCTATCTCGAGCAGAACGGCGCCAAGCCGGTCAAGTAAGCCGTATTTATCTGGCTCAAGGCAACTCGGCGGGGAGCGGAGTGACTCTGTTCCCCGTTTTCTTATGAAAAAGGAATAAGCATGAAGAAGCTGATGGCTGTAGTAGCGATGGCGACGCTGGCGGCCTCGCCGGTACTGGCGGCGGAAGATGGCGCCAAAGTGTATGCGGAGAAAACCTGCGCTGCGTGTCACGGCCCGGCGGGAAACAAGACGCTGATGCCCGACTACCCGAAGATCGCCGGACAGAATGCCAAGTATCTCGAGAAGCAGATGCTGGACATCAAGAGCGGGGCGCGTGCCAATGGCAACTCGGCGGCGATGAAAGGCGTGATGCCGCTGGTCAGCGATGAGCAGATCAAGGTGCTGGCCGATTACCTCTCCAAGCTCAAGCCCTGAGTTCTTGTCGGCCGCAAGTCGTCGCCGGCAGGCGCAGGTAGTGGGCAGGGCGCGGCTACCGAGCCGAGTGTCGCGCGCCTGACTTGATGAGTATCAACGCCAAACGTCGGGATGCTTGTTAGATTGACAGCTGTGGATTCTCAAACACGAGGGAGTTAGGAAATGAAGAAACTGATTCTGGCCGTTTCGCTGGCGATGATCGCGGCAGGTGCCGCGCAGGCTGGTCCGCCACCACCCAAGGCGCACGGCATCGAGGACAAGACCTACAAGTGGAACGCCCAGGAAGGCGAAAAGATGGAGGCCTTGAAGCTCAAGGGTGACAAGGTGCGTGGCGAGGAGGGTTACGAGGTCTGCGGCGCCTGCCACCTGCCGTCCGGAGCCGGCCGTCCTGATGGCACTTTTCCCCAGTTGGCGGGCCAGCACACCACCGTGCTGATCAAGCAGATGGCGGATATCCGTGCCGGTCTGCGTGACAATCCGACGATGTACCCCTTTGCCGCGACCCTGATCGACCCGCAGGAACTGGCTGACGTCGCAATCTATATCGAATCGCTGTGCATCCCGGTCGAACACGGCAAATATGAGGGTCCGGATGCCGCCGTGCAGTTGGCGACCGGCAAGACGCTCTACGAGAAGGAATGCAAGGACTGTCACGGTGCGAATGGCGAGGGCGTCAAGGACAAGTTCTACCCGGTGATCGCCGGCCAGCACTACAAATATCTGCTGCGCCAAATGACCGAGATTCGCGACGGCCATCGCCGCAACGCCAACCCGGACATGGTCAAGATCATCAAGAAGTACGACGACAAGCAGCTGGTCGCCATTTCGGCCTATCAGTCGAGCCTGGTGATGCCGGGCAATATGTGCAAGCCGAAGGAAACGGCCAAGAAGTAGTCGTCACGATTCGCAAGTAATAAGGCGATTTCTGTCAAATAACATACCATCTTGCTTGTCTTTTCGCCCGTCTTCTGTGTTACGACAACAGTTACATAGTTCGACTATGCGCCTGTTGTCGCGCCTTGAAGCCGACCGAAAATCCGGCGCAATCTGGTACGTTCTTTTCCGGCAATCGCCTAACGAGCGCGTTCTGTCGCTGCCAAAGCCCGCCCGCAGTTTCTGCGGCGGGCTTTAGTTCCCGGCAAGCATAAGTAATGAATAATATTCTGCAGACGCCAAACGCTCTGAACGAGGACTGAACCATGTCAGCCGCAGCACCAAGCAAGCAGAATTTCATCGTCGCCGCGCTTACCGCGGTTGCCACTGGCTTGATGATCGCCGCTTTCTTCGCGCCGATCTGGTGGGTCTCCCTGACCGCGCCGAACTATCCAGCCGATGCCTTCCCCGATGGCATTCGCATCCACTTTCATTTCGATGGTGTCTATAACGGCTGCAAGGCGGCCGGCAAGGGCACGCGCATGGATAGCGAAATCATTCAGAAGGAACTCGCCCACGACGACGAGCGCTACAACCCGATTACCGACAAGAACAGGGACGTCAACAAGGGTGCCGAGGGTCTCGACTGCGTGCACGAAATGAACACCATCAACCACTACGTGGGGATGTTCCCGATCGCCACCGGCGCGCCGGTGGAGAAGCCGCTGGCCAAGTTCTTCTTCGCCTTCTTTACGGTGATGCTCGTCGGCTTCATGGTGCCACGTCGCAAGCCGCGGCTGCTGGTGCTTGCTGCCGGCTTTGCCGCGGTCGCCGGCTGGATCATTGTCGACCAGTACGTGATGGGTGGTCTGGAAGCGCATGTCGCACACTATGTCAGCGAAACGGCAACTTTTTTCAACGAGCCCGAGAAGATCCAGGGCTGGGGTGAAAATGTCACCACGATCACGCATGTGGTGATTGCCGGGACGCTGCTGGCGATGCTGGTGGTGCTCGCCGGTGTCGCCGGCATGCGCGGCTTTTCGCTGCTGCTGGCGCTGGTTCCGGCCCTGCTGCCGGTCTTTTTCGTCATCACCTACGCCGGCTGGCTATGGTTCTTTGGCCATAACATGCACCCCTGGGGTGCTTTCACGGTCAAGCCTTTCATGCCGACTGTCTTTGGCGAGGGCAAGGTGGCGCAGTTCTCGACCTACTCCTATCCGTACTGGGGCTACGGGCTGCTGCTGGGTGTCATGGCCTGCCTCCTGCTGGCCCTGCTCATCCGGCGCAAACAGATGCGCGAGGGTACCGCGGAGTAGCCGATGTCTCGCCGCATGCTTGCGGCCGGAGTGCTCTGCGGGCTTGCTCTGGTCGTTCTTCCCTCGCCGGGTGACGCCGAGGACGCGTTGACCGCGCTGCGTCGTACGGGCAGCGTTGGCAGCGGGCGCGTGCTTGCCGACGAGCCGGTCGATAGCCGCCTGGGCGGGATGGCCGAGCCGGCCGTCGCCGGCTGGGGCGGGCTCAACGAGCAAACGCCGATCCCGACCGTGCCGCGAGTCAGCGCTCTGCCCTTCCTGCAGGAACTGATCAACGCAGCGCCTGCAGGCTCGGTACTCAAGCTCAAGCCGGGCAGGTACTCCGGCCCGGTCGTCGTCGACAAGCCCCTGACCATCGACGGCGGCGGCGAAGCGAGCATCGATGGCGGTGGCAAGGGAACGGTCTTCGTGCTGCAAGCCAACGATGCCGTCCTGCGCGATCTGCAGCTGACCAACTCCGGCGTCTCGCACGATTCGGACGATGCCTGTCTGAATGTCCGCGGCGATCGCAATGTCGTCGAGAATCTGCACATCGACGACTGCCTGTTCGGCATCGATCTGAAAATGTCGAATGATAATGTCCTGCGCGGCAACCGCATTCGCTCGAAGCCCTTCGATCTCGGCACTCGCGGTGACAGCCTGCGCCTGTGGTACAGCCACCGCAACCTGGTTGCCGACAATCTGATCGAAGATTCTCGCGACATGGTCGCCTGGTACTCGAACGAAAACCACTATCTGAACAACGTCGCACGGCGCAGTCGCTATTCGATTCACTTCATGTTTGCGGCCGACAATCTTGTCGAAGGCAACCGCTTTTACGACAACGCTGTCGGCGTCAACGTCATGTATTCCGGGGGCGGAGCGATTCGCAACAATCTTTTTTCGCACGCCAATGGCCCGACCGGCATGGCCGTCGGTTTCAAGGAAGCGTCGAGCGTCCTCGTCGAGGGTAACGAGATCCTTTACTGCGCGGTCGGCGTCGGTCTCGACATGTCGCCGTTCGAGCCGGACACGACGATCACCATTCGTGGCAACCGCATCGCCTATAACGGCATCGGGGTCAGCTTCCTGTCCGACAAGAAAGGCACCATCATCGAGAACAACGTTTTCGAGGGAAACCTGACCCAGGTGGCCATGGGCGATAGCGGCAGCGCCAGTCGCAACCTCTGGCGCGGCAACTACTGGGACGACTATCAGGGTTTCGACCGCAACCAGGACGATGTCGGCGACCGTCCGCACGAGCTCTACGCCTATACCGACCAGCTGTGGATGGAGGTGCCTTATGCGCGCTTCTTCCGTAACGCGCCGATGATGGAGACGCTCGATTTCCTTGAGCGCCTGGCGCCTTTTTCGACGCCGGTGATGTTGCTGCGCGACGAAGCGCCAGTTTTCAACAAACCCCAGGAGACCAGCAAGAGGTCTGTCAAATGAACGACAAGAAGGAAACAGCAGCGGCGGCTGACGGCACAGCGCTGCCGCCCCTTGGCGAAGCCAAGCCGGTGGTCATCAACACGCGCGCCAAGGCGCCGGTCCGCAAGCAGGCCAACCGGCGCAAGTTCATTCGCTCGACGTTCATGATCGGCGGGGTGCTCGGCCTGGCGATGCTTGGCTATCTCCCGGTGGCGAGCGCGCGGAATTCGCGCCTGCGCCCGCCCGGCGCGCTCGAGGAAAAGGATTTCCTGTCCTCGTGCATCAAGTGCGGGCAGTGTGTGCAGGTCTGCCCGGTGGCGGCGATCAAACTCGACGACATCGACCATGGCTTTGGCGTCGGCGTGCCCTATATCGATGCTCGCGACCAGGCATGCGATTTTTCCTGCGACGCCGTGCAGTGCATTCTGGCCTGTCCGACCGGGTCGCTGACCTACATCAAGCCGGCGGCGCTCAACATTCGTGCCGGCATGCCTCTGGCGCAGCCGCCGGTGCTCAAGGCCAAGGAAGACGACCCCGAGCCGACGCTTAATCTCCGCGAACGGATCGGCGTCGCCCGCCTGGCGCGCCCGGAGTCCTGCCTGGCAGTGCAGGGCAAGGGTTTCAGCGGGCAAGCGCGTGGTGCCGACTTTCGCGGCCACCTGCGCTACGTGTCGATCGATCGCTGGCAGCCGGTCCCGGTGCGTGAGCATCCCTACGAGCGCGAGCTTTGCGACCTCTGCGTCACCGAGTGTCCGATCAAGGATGCGATCCAGATGATTGAGTCGGTTGCTGCCGACGGCAGCAAGCAGTATCGGCCAGAGGTGCTCGAGCAATGTGTCGGTTGCGGTGTCTGCGAGATGATCTGCCCGGTCGAACCGGCGGCGGCGATCATCGTCGATCCACGCCAGCCCTGGAGCGCGTCATGAGCCAGTTCGAACAGATCCGGGTGATGTTCGGTGCGGCACCGCAAAAGCCGACCGTCGTGACGGCGGAAGCGAAACAGGTACATAGCCTGAAGCGCATGACCAAGGCCGACTTCGAGGCCATCAAGCAGCACGCCCGTGACCACGAACTGGTGACCCACAAATGGCGCAACCGGCGCTGGGCCGTCCTGATTTTCGCCAACCTCTTGTTCACCTTCTCGTTCTGGCTCGACATCCAGATTCTCGAGGGCGCGCTGACCGCCTCGCGCTTCGTCGGTTTTCATCTCATCGACCTCAATTCGGCCTTGCAGGTGATGCTGGCGCACAAGCACATCATCGTCAATCTGTTCATCGGCACGGCGACGGTCTTCGTTCTCTGGGCCTTGCTTGGCGGGCGTTCGTTCTGCTCCTGGATCTGTCCCTACCATCTGCTCGCCGAATGGTTCGAGTGGCTGCACCTGAAGCTGGTGAGCAGGAAGCTGGTCAGCGAGCACGAATTCCATCGCGGCACGCGTACGGTTTTCTGGGTGATCTTTGCCTTGTTGGCGGCGGTCAGCGGCTATACCGTTTTCGAAACCATTTCGCCGACCGGAATCCTGTCGCGAGCGCTGATCTATGGTCCGTCGCTGGCGCTCGGCTGGGTCCTGCTGCTCCTGGTTTTCGAGGTCGTCTATTCGCGCCGCGCCTGGTGCCGCTACGTCTGCCCGATCGGGCTGACCTATGGTATCGTGGGCGCCATTTCGCCGGTGCGCGTCGAGTACCGGCTGGACAAGTGCTTTCACGAAGGTGATTGCCGCAAAGTCTGCCTGGTGCCACACGTCCTCGACGTGGTGATCAAGGGTCGGGCCGCTGACATGACCACCCCGATCGGACCCGACTGCACGCGCTGTGGTCTGTGTGTCGACGTTTGCCCGAGCGGGGCGCTGGTCTTTGACGTCAAGGGCTTGAGCAAGCTGCTCTGAAAGTTGTGAATGATCCGTTTTGAAAACGTCGGTAAGGACTTCAGGAAGATTCGTGTACTCGACGGCGTCGAACTCGAGATCGCTCTCGGCGAGCGAATCGCGCTGATCGGCTCGAACGGCGCCGGCAAGACGACCTTGATTCGTTGCCTGCTCGGCGAGTATACGCATCAGGGCAGGGTGACTATCGACGGGCAGCAGCCACGCGCCGAGCGTACGCAGGTGCTCGGCAAGCTCGGTTTCGTGCCGCAGTTGCCGCCGCCGCTGAAAATGCCGGTGGGGCAACTGGTCAGTTTCGCGG
>Ga0209573_1002688_pt1 | contig 21760 bp, 21 predicted proteins | sample TNRBio252014_DNA_FD_185870 | JGI IMG/M metagenome (GOLD analysis project Ga0209573, IMG submission 185870) | Wastewater treatment Type I Accumulibacter community from EBPR Bioreactor in Madison, WI, USA - TNR Reactor_6/25/2014_ DNA (SPAdes)... | ecosystem: Engineered > Bioreactor > EBPR >...
TTTTTAAGATGCACGTCCATTTGGTCTTTGTGGCGAAATATCGCCGCAGGGTATTCGATGGCGACGCCATCTACAGCTTGCGCACGATCTTCGCCAAGGTCTGTGCCGACTTCGAGGCGCAACTGATCGAGATGGATGGCGAGGACGATCACGTTCACTTGCTTGTGGAATACCCACCGAAGATCGCTGTCTCCACTCTCGTGAATAGCCTCAAGGGCGTCTCCAGTCGCCTGCTGCGCAAAGAGCGGCCCGATATCCAGAGGCGCTACTGGAAAGGCGTGCTGTGGTCGCCCTCCTACTTCGCTTCAAGCTGCGGCGGTGCGCCGATTTCCATCGTGCGCCAGTACATCGAGCAGCAGCAGACCCCACACTGAAACCAAAACCCAAGAACGGCTGCGCCGTCCGCGCTATCCTTCCCCGCCCTGAACGGCGGGGCTTGTCGCGCACCGGGTCAACAGGGGGTCAAGACACCGAAGATGTCCGCAACCAAGAGGCTATCGGACGCTCGAAAGGCGGGTTGAGCACAAAAATCCACGCCGTTGTCGATGCGCTGGGCAATCCCCTGGACTTCATTCTGACCCCGGGTCAGGCCTGCGATCTGGAGGGAGCGGACGCTTTCCTGCCCGATCTGGAAGCCGGCGCGTTGCTCGCCGACAAAGCCTTTGATGCCGACGAGCGTGTCCTGAACATTCTTGAAGAGAAGGGGATCCAAGCCGTTATTCCACCAAAATCCAACCGGAAAGAGCCGCGTGAGTACGATGAAGAACTCCACAAGGCCCGGCATCTGATCGAGAACTTCTTCCTCAAACTCGAGCAATTCCGCGCTATTGCCACACGCTATGACAAAACCGCCAGAAACTTCCTCGGCGCCGTATTCCTGGTTGGGGCTTATGTATGGCTTAATTGAGGACACGCTCTAACGCAAACCATAGTTTCTTACCCCTTAAACCGCTATCGTGATACATCCCTGTGGAGCCGCGATAGGTTTTTGGAGAGACACCGCTATCCGCTTGCCGCTCCCTGGAGCGCGGAACTCGCCGTAGCGAAGGCCGCTTGGCTATCCGTTTCGTTCCCTGCCCCTGTCTTACCGTCCGTGCCTATACACGGCACCAGTTATTTTGCCAATAACGCGCCAGTATACTTGGTTAACGTGAGTTCTGTTTATTATTATTATCAAATCAACAGCTTAAGCTCATTTTGTGACACATTCAGCGAGGGCTTGCAGGGTTGGTGCGTGTAGGCCACCAAAGCGGCCAAGACGTTGACCATCGCATTGACGACGCTGCGATGCCGGGTATGTTCGATCTGCTGGATGTTCTTGATCTGATCGTTGATGGTTTCGATGATGGCGCGCTTTCGCAACAATAACTTATCGACCAGGGGCATGAGTTTATTGTGCATGTTCTTCCGGATCTTGGCGACCAAGTGTAGGCCTCGCTCCCACAGGACGTGGAACAGTTGCGAGGAAATGTAGCCGCGATCGCCGATCAGCTTGCCGGTCAGGCCCTGGGCCAGCTCCGGTACCGGTTCGCGGTCGTCGACGTTGCCCGGAGTGATGCGAAAGGCCAGGAGTTCGCCCCGGTCATTGACGACCAAGTGCAGCTTGAAGCCGTAGAACCAGCCCAGGGAGGTTTTGCCCCGGCGGGCCACCTTCTTGAAAACCTGGTGGCTGTGAATGCGGCGGTTGTGGCACACCACCAGGGAGGTGGCATCGACGAAGGCCAAGCCGGTGTCCTCGCCCCGGCGGGTGTTCAGGTAAATGCACACGGGCATCAGGGCCGTCGGAATCAGCGCCACAAATCGGTTATAACTCAACGGGTCGGGAAACTCGCCCCGACAGTGCCGGCTCAGCTGCAGCAGGTAGAACGCCTTGAAGTTGCGGTACTGGGACTGATGGAAATAGACCAAAATCGTCATGATCTCGCTGAGGGTTAACCGGCTCGTTCGTTGCCGTTTTCGTTCGCCGCCCGTCAGGAGTTGGCGATGCCAGACCGGCAGGAAGAGCTGGCAGAAATCATCAATATCACAAAACAGGTCGTCTAAGCTCACGGTGGGGATTCCCGGGAAGAGGGTGACTACTCAGGAACCTTAGCAGGTTCCACCCCAGGAGCTCCCCCCAACCTTATCCAGAACTCACGTTTGGTTACATAAAGTCCACATAAAAAATGAAGAATTAGAAGAGTTTTGTTGGATTTAAGCGATATTAAGGAAAAAAATGGCGTTTCAAAATGAAACAATCGCGTTTGATCTTGCTGAAATTGAAACAACAAGACCTCGACCGATCAGTAGCTCACGTCGCTTTTTCTGGCCCTACATCCGCTCGTCGTGCAACACACCGCCATCAAGCACCACCGTCTCGGGCGTTACCTGGTCGAAGCGCAGCACTTGACCACCGTATTGCTTGACGAACGCTTGGGCGTCTTCTTCGCGGACAAACGACCCCAGAGTTGGCCCCATCGAGCCGGCGCGCTTGCTGCCAGTCACGTAAAACGCGGTTTTGGCATCTATCCAGTGACCTTGCGGTTTGGTCCAGTCCGCCTTGCCCATGTCTTGGGTATAAATCGCGACGACCCGCTTCTTTTGTTCCGGCTCCAGATAGATCGCGAACATCTCCATCGTATCGCAGAAGAAATCCGGCGGACTCTGATCGTAATGAATCTGCGCCTTCGGTCCCGGATAATCCAGCAGCAACATTCCATCCAGGGCGCAAAAAGTACCGGTGGTAATTTCCTGGGGATCGGGCTTGACCTCTTCGCCACAGCCCGCCAACATGAGGATACCGCTCGCCAAGATGATCGCGAGGAACCATCCCGCGATTCTCCATCGGGTCGAATGGCTATGCTTCATTTGAACCTCCACACCGCCACGCCGAGCGGCGCGACGATCCACAACACCATCGCGCTGCCCAACAACCAGGGACTCGCCAAGGTCGCCGGCAGGACGGTCGCCAGCCCGTACAGCTCGCGCACTTCCTTGAAACCGAACACGTTGAGAATGCGGAAAATATCCGCCGGATTCAGGTACAACAGCACCGGAAAGAAACCGAGGTTGAAACGCCTTTCGCTCAGCACCAGAATTCCCAGCAACAGCAGGTCGTATACCAGCACATAGAAAAACCACAGGCCAATCGCCATTCCGCTGGCGCGCATTCGGTCGCTGGCCATGACCGACACCATCACGGCGATGCTCAGAAACGCCATCCCCAGCAAAATGGCGCTCAGCATGAATCCCACGTAGTGATAAAGCGCCGTCGGTCCCAGTTGATACGACAGCAGAACGCCCGCCAGGCCAAATCCCGCCAGCGTGGAAAAGGCCAGCGCCCCCGCCAGTCCGACGAATTTCCCCATCAACAACTCAAAGTGGGTAATCGGCATGGACAGGAGCAATTCCAGCGAACCGCGCTCGCGTTCGCCGACGATGGCGTCGTAACCCAGAATCAGGGCGATCAGCGGCACCAGATAAATCACCAGGCTAACCAGACTGGCGATGGTGACATCCATGCCGCGAAAGCCGACCGTACCCTGTTGCGCTGCGCCGAAATAGGCGATCACCAGGGCGAACACGGTAAAAATCACCGCCACCGCCAATACCCAGCGATTGCGGATGCGATCCCAGAATTCTTTGCTGGCGATCACGCCGATTTGCTTGAATTCGATGCGCGTTTTCATGCGGTCGTATCGCCCAAAATTTTCTTTTTGAGGGGCAGCGAGTTACTGCTTCAAACTTTGCCAACCGGGGTGATCGAAGTATTTACCGTAGCTATCCAACGAGTGCATCACCTGGACCGCGCCAGCCTGCTGCGTTACCTTTTGATCCTTACCGGACATCGCCTCCGCGCCAGCCAGCATATCCGCTATGACGAGATGCAACATTTCATCGGCATCCTTTTCCAGATGGCAATTTTTCACGATATTCGCCACTTCGGCATTGACCTTGGCGGCGAGTTCGTCGTAGCTCTTGGCATCCAACTTATTTTCATGGATTGCCGGCAAACGCGGCGCAAAGGCATCTTTCATACTGACCATGCTCTGGCGCAGCACATCGTCAGTCTGCCACTTTTTACCATCCTTCAGGTGCAGCTTGGCGGTGGCGGCGCTTTGTTCGTGCTGATGCGTTGTTTCGGCGGCCAAGACCAAAGCCGTTGGTGAACTGACAAGCATGGCGATAAGGCTGGCCATTTGAATAGAACGATAAAATTGTTTCATGATGATCTCCTATGGCGCTGTGAAGAGACATAAACGGCCAGTCTGATCAGACCGCCATTATTTGAATTCGATGTGTGTTCTCATGCGGTCGCGTCGCTATAGCCCAGAAAAACATCTTCCAGCGAAGGCTCTTTGATGTGCAGGTCCAACACTACGCTGTCCAGCGCTGCCAGCGCATTGAGCATGATCATTTTCTGCTCGCGGGGACAGCGAACGTGTACCATCGTCCCGTTGAATTGCACGCTGGCGGCCGGCTGATTCGCCAAGGCTTGCCGCAGCGCCTCTTCCGCGCCGGGCTGCAGGGTCAGTTGAAAATCCAGCGGCAGATTCAATTCCTCGCGCAGTGAATGGACCGTGCCCAGCGCCTGAATCTTGCCGGTGCGCATCAACGCCAGCCGGTCTACCCGCAGTTGAATCTCGGCGAGAATGTGCGAGGTAAGAATAGCGGTCACGCCCTGTTCCCGCAGTTCCCGCAGGATTTGATAAAACTCCCGAATTCCCTGCGGGTCGAGACCGTTGGTGGGTTCGTCCAGAAACAGCAAGCGCGGCGAACCGAGCAGGGCCTGAGCGAAACCGAGGCGCTGGCGCATTCCCTTGGAATAGCCGCGCACTCGCCGCCGCGCGGCGTCGGCCAACCCCATTTTCTCCAGCAGAGGTGGACAGGAAGCGGGATCGGCATCTTTCAGTTTGGCGAAGAATCGCATGATCTCCAAACCGGAAAGATTGTCGTACAAGGCCAGACTTTCCGGCAGATAACCGATGCCACGCCGCACCTGCCGAAAGGCTTCGCCGCGCACCGATTTGCCGTTGATCCGAATGTCTCCCCTCGTCGCCGGCAGCAGGCCCAGCATCATTTTGAATAGCGTGGTCTTGCCGGCGCCATTGTGGCCGATCAATCCGAACAGCTCGCCGGCCTGCACCGTCAAATCCACGCCATCCACCGCGCGGGTTTCGCCAAAGTGCTTGACCGCACCGCGCACTTCAATCGCGTTGGATGCCAAGCCAATCACTCCAGTTGGGACGGAAAGGGTGCATCCGGGGGTTTTTGTCCACCACGCTGGGACCGCGCAATAACGGAAATTGCCGGGCGATCAAGCGTAGACTCTGCACCGCCGGACTGTTCAACAGCAGTTTGGCCAGGGGATATCGCCACGTCAGGCGATCCACCACATCGTTGGCCTGATAGGGAATATCGCCGATGCCGTTACCGTCAGCGTCCCAGCCCACGTAGTTGCTCCAGTAATTGCCTCGCTCTTTGCCCCATTCCTCGTTGCGGGTGGCGACATAGCGAATTTGGTCGCGATTCTGGATAAAGTCGTTATGATCCACGTCGTTATGAATCGAACCCGCCCATAGATGCACGCCGATGCGGTTGCCCATAACCAAGTTGCCTTTCAGGACGTTGTATTCGGCGTCGTAGATAAAAAAGCCCTTGCTGTTACCGACGACGATATTGTTCTCGATCACCGAATCCTGAATCGTGCGCAGCATGATGCCGTGGTCGGAATTGTCCCAGGCGCGGTTATTGCGGACAATCTGCCGGCGCACTTCCATCAGCGCCAGACCGCCGCGATTCTTGTAAGTATCATTCTCCTCCCAGATGTTGTCGTGGGAGTTCATGTAATGGGTCCCATAGCGCGAGTGATGCATCTTGTTGCCGCGAAACAGCGCCCGAAAAGACACGTCCACATAAATACCATCGCGGACGAAACTGATGTTGTTGCCGATGATCTTGGCGTCATAGCAGTTGTAAAGCTGAATGCCGTTGCCGCGTTGCGCGGAAGCGAAATCGCGTTTGCCGGTGATCAGGTTGTTGGCGATTTCAAGATGGTTGGCCTTTTCCAGCCACATCCCGAACAGGTTGTAGGCCAGATCGTTGTTGCGAATGACGACGCGATGCGCCCCCGGCTCGACGTAGACGCCGGCGTTCTGGGCGGTGAGATCGGCGCCGCTGTCGCGGATGATGAAGCCCTCGATCACCACATCGGGCGACTTGACGCGGATCACGTCGCCCTGGTTGTCGCCGCCGAGGGTGGGACGGTTGACGCCTTGCAGCCGCAGCGGTTTGTCGATCACCACATGATCCACGTAATCGCCGCGCTCCACTCTGACCGTATCGCCCGCCGCCGCTCCTTGCACCGCAGCGTTGATGGATTCGCCGGGCTGGACGGTCCATTCCGCCGCCATGGCGACATCAAGCCATAGCGCGACCAGCACAACCAGCCAACCTGGCGCTCTCATCACCTTTTTTGCCCGTTTCGCAACTCAGTGTCCACCACTCGCTGCCACCACGTTCCGTCCGCCGATAGACTCGACCGGAATGAAATAGCCTTTTGAAGAAATCGGCGTCAGCGGCAACCCCTCCCTTTCGCGCCGCTTCCGTTCCTTGGACAACGGCGGACAGGCGTGGTCGTCGTAATACAGGATCATGCAATCCAGGCAAAGCAGGCACTCGCGCTGATCGATCCGGCCCTGTTTGTCTATCGCCAGCGAACCGCAACCCACCGCGCAGGCTTTGCAGGTCTGGCATTCGGTTTTGCGCTTCAGCCCAAACAGGCGGAAGTGCGAGGGGATTGCCAGCCCCGCGCCCAGCGGACAGAGATATTTGCAGAACGGCCGCTCGGTCAGCATCGAAGCGCCAAATAAAATCAGCCAGAATAGAACGAATGGCCAAGAGCGATTCAATACGCCAACCAGGAACGTAGTCTTGAACGGCTCGACCTCGGCCATTTTTTCCGCCATTCCCATTGAGTAGAAAGACACCGCCAGCAATACGATAAACACACCGTATTTGACCCATTTTAGTTTGTCATGCAGCGGCTTGGGCAGAAAGAATTGAAAGTGCTTCAATCCCACGGAACGCGAAACCTTATAAGCCAGTTCCGTCAATGCACCATAAGGGCACAGCCAGCCGCAGAACAGTCCCCGACCCCAGATCAGCGTGGTGATGATGATGAACCACCAGAAAATAAAGATGAGTGGATCAGATAGAAACAGTTCCCATTTCCACTGATAGATCAGCGAGTGGAACCAGGTGAGGACATGGGTAATGCTCGGCTGGGCCATCGCGTAATAGCCGACAAAAGCGAGGCTGGCGATCCAGAAGAAGTATTTGGGATAAGCGACCCAACGCTTATCTTTTCGGTTCGCCCGCCGCACCAGTTGGTCGCGCATCACATGGGTCACGGTCGCACCGGCCAGCAATAGAACAAATAAGGTGATTTCCAGCCACTTCGCCTTCCACACCCGCAGCCACGTCGGATCGGGCTTGATGACTTCCGGGCGGCCACCTTCGAGATAGCGCGGCGCCAGCCAGTATTCCCGGTCGAAATTGATGAAGGTTTTGGCCCCGGTTTCCTTGTCCTGCTTGTTGCCCAGAAAGACCAGACTCCAGGGATAAGCGGCGCTGAAGCTCGGGCTGCGAATAATGAAGATGCCGGATTCACGGAAACGCGGCGCTCCGGCGGCGACGATGCTGTACAGATTGAGATAATCGGTGTCGCGGAAGGTGAAGCTATCCATCTCCTGCGAGACCTGAATCCGATCATAAATGCCGCCGCGCACGAAGCCGGAGCCTTTGAAGGAACTGCTGCCATTGGCGATGATGAAAATGGCGTGTTCGTTGGGTTTCAAATCGGCCATCAACCGCTGATAGTTGCGCTCACCGAGAATGTTGCGCCCGACATTGGGAGTATTCAGATAGCCAAAATAAAGGTCGATATAGGGTTCCTTGTCGTCGCCCATGTCCAAATCCTTCGGCATGACCCGCAAGTGCTGAACGCTGCCTTCCTGGATTAAATCTTTCCAACCCAGCTTTTCCTGGATGCCGGTAAATTTCGCCTGCGGTTTGGGAATAGGTTTGACGATGCCGGTCTGTTTGGCGATTTCGTAGGCGCTGCGCATGACGACCTGATTTTGCGCGATTACGGTCACGGTCGCGCCGGTGATCGCGTCAATACCGACATAACCGTCACCGCTGCGCGCCCTGCCGATCTCCACCTTGTCCCAGGCGAAATGTCCCACGAACTGCTTGATGAATTTGGTCAGTTCCCCTTCCGGGATGCCGACCAGCAGAATCGGCTCACTGTGCTTGAGAATCTTCACTCCAACGATTTTGCCCTCGGCATCCATGCCCAGCAACGTGACTACAGGTTTGCCGGAATAGGCGGGAATGTCCACGATGTCGGTGGACAAAAACACGTAGCCGATCAGTTTCCGGTTGCGGTACGCCTCGACATAGGCTGGCTTGCCCTTGCGGGTGGAAAAGCTGTCGGCGTCCGGCATCACGTCCTTGCAGGGCGCGTGGGCGCACAGATCGGGGTCGGTGGACAATTGCACCGGTAGCGGGGCTTCATAGGAAGAAGCGGTCGCAATCAGGGGGAACAGCAAGACGGCGAACAGGGCGAGCAAAATACCCAGCGCCGTGGGGCGCCAAGGGACAGACATTTGAGCATTCATGAGGAAGGCCGGGCAAAAGCGACAGGACGGGGTTTCCCCCGTCCCGCCCCAAGTTGAAGGGATCAGGCTTCAACAAACAGGGTGCTGCGCATTTCCAGATGCAGCGCGTGGCAGAAGTGGGTGCAATAGCACCAGTACACCCCCGGCTTGTCGGCAATGAAAGTCACCGAGGCTGTTTGTTGTGGGTTGACGATAAAGCAGATGTCGTATTTGGGAATGGCGAAGCCGTGGGTCAAATCCTCGACCTTGTCGTGGTTGGTCAGGATGATGGTGACTTCATCGCCCCTCTTGACCTTGAAATTCATCATGCTGTACTGCGGCGCCACCGAGGCCAGATAGATCGTGACCTTGTTGCCGTTGCGCTCCACCTTGCTGTCGGCGAAGCTCTTCACCGCATTGGGGAACTCGTCCATGCTGTAAATCTGCTTGGTCTTGACCAGATCGCGGCGGACGATGATGGCGTCGTGCGGCTCGGGATAGGCGGTGTGATCGTGAATCAACTTCATCTTGTCGCCGCTGATGTCGATCAACTGCTCGGTTTCGACGTGCAGCGGCCCGACCGGCAGGAAGCGATCCTTGGAGAACTTGTTGCCGGAATTGAAGAACTTGCCGTCGGCTTCCTTGGTCTCGCCCATCGAGGTGTAGCCATGGCCAGGCTGGTAATGCACGTCGATGCGATCCAGGACCGGCTGGGCCTTCTTGTCGCCCTTGAACTGGGCGATGGCCTTGTCGATGTTCCACTTGACGATCTGGCTGTCGAGGAACAGGGTGGTGTAGGCGTTGCCCTTGTCGTCGAAACCGGTGTGCAACGGACCCAGGCCGATTTCCGGCTCCGCCACCACGGTATCGCGCGGGTCTTTCAGTTCGCCGGCAAACCATTTGTACACCAGATCGGTGGCCGTCACGGTCGCGGTCGGCGACAGCTTGCCGGAGGAGACGAAGTATTTACCGTCGGGGGTGATGTTGACGCCGTGCGGATTCTTGGGCACCGGCACATAAAGGACCAGCGCAGTCTTGGGGTCCTGATTGGCGTCCTTGGTCCCGTCCACCACCGGCACCTTGGAATCACCGATGGTGATGAACTTGCCGGCCTTGATGGCGTTTTCGATCCGCTCGATGTGGAAGAACGCCACCGCGTCGCGTTCCGCCGACATCATGTCGGTGTAAATCGCGCCGCCTTCGGTGTTGTACTGGTTGGCCGCCGCCAACTTGCCGTCGTAGGACGTGGCGATCAGGTCCATGTTGCCGCTGAGCTTGCACTGCCAGCGCGGCTCCATGGTCTCGGCGTCCACGCAGGTGAACAGGCAGGCCCATTTCTTGGGATCGTCCATGTCTCGCCCGTCGTTGGGCAGCGGAATATGGAACTCGCCGCCGCAGAATACCCGGGTGGTGTGATTGATCTTGGGGTCCACCGGATCGCGCTTGTCCGGAAACAGGCCGTGAAAACCCTGGATGTTCGGCAGTTCGGTGATCTTGTCGCATTCCATGTAGTCCATTCGGATGCGCGCCAGCCGGCCATGAATCTTGTCGTTGATCCACAGATACTTGCCGTCGTAGGTCCCGTCAGTGTAGGAGCCGTGGATGTGGTGAGTATCGCCCGTGATGTACTTGAGCGAACCATCCGGCTTGGTGCCGAGGATTTTCTTGGACTCGTTGGTGATACCCCAACCGACCATCGGGTCGATGTTGAACACCGGAATCCGCTTGATGGTACGCCCGGAGGGCGAGCCGTAGATGCGCGCTTCGCCGGAATGGCCACCGCTGGAGAAGATGTAGTAGTTGTCCAGTTGTCCCGGCGGCACTTCATATTTACCGTGCTCCCCGCCTTCCTCGTGCTCCTCTTCTTCCTTGGCCTCGACCGGATCGAGGGCAGCCAGACCGGTTGCCAGGCCGGCGCCAGCCAGTCCGGTCAGCGCCGCCGCGCCCAGGAATTTGCGCCGGCTGGTGTTTTCCGGATTTTCCGGATTTTCCGGATTCGATGATTTATGTTCGGTATCGCTCATGTCTTTGCCTCCGCGACTCATGTTTGCCACTGTTCCAACCGCCAACCGCCCTAACCGAAGGGCAAATTAACCAAACTGACCGTCAATTCTGGGTTTAACGAGCATGGGAAAATAAGTCACGATAAACATCGAAAATGCCGTGATCCATAAAATCTGGGAAGCTGCTACCCAAATGATATAGTGGCTTTCGGCAATCAACGGTGCTATCACTCTGACGATAGCCCCGGCGATGAGCACAATCAAGGCGATGGCAACCGTTTTTGGGGGATTTTGCACGTTCCTTCCGGTGTGACCAAGAATCACGCGCGCTATCATGCTCAGGATCATGAGGCCGATACCGCCGACGCTGAACGCGTGGAGCACGACGATATTGGGCAGGTTCAGGAAAACGTTGACCGCCAGCAGCAAAAAGCCGAGATTGATCCAGATGAAAGCGATAAACAGACTCCACAACAGCGGCTTTTTCCAAATCCCGCTCGTATGCCAGCCTGCCAGCCGGACGGAGTTGGCGACGAACAGACCCATCGCAGTCAAAGCTGCCATCCATGGATTGCGCACCAATACCTGCGCAATGAAAAACGCGATATACAATACAATAATCGCTGTATCCAGCCACTTGGAGTTAAAAAGCTTTACTGGATAACCGATGCCGGCCTCGATGAAAAAAGGAATGACCCTCCTGCCCATGAAAAGAATCAGTCCAACGATCAAAAATAACCCGCCATGGATGCCGAAAAACACACCCTGCTCAACAAAGCCAGCCGCTCCAAGATAGAAACAACCATTGGCGACCGCCAATAACGCCAGAATGACCACAATTCCCAGTTGCTTCCATTGCTGGACCTTCACAATCGGATAAAGAATCGAACCGATCAGGCACAGCGCGAATAGCATGTCAAAAAATCCAGCGATTAATATCCATGATGTCCCAAACAAAAAAAGGATTCTTGGCAACGCCCATAAAGCGAACAACCCCAACAGACCGAATCCGTAAAGCGTTTGTACGCCAGTCCAATTTTTGACGGCGGTCAACAAAAATCCGGCAATGACCGCCATCGCGAATCCATGGATCATTTCGTGGGCGTGCCATTGGAAAGAAGAAATCCGGGTGATCGGCAATGGCAGTTGAAAGACATAAACGCCCATCCAAAGCAACATCGAAGCGATGGCGAATATCGCCGCGCCCAGAAAAAATGGCCTGAATCCCAGGTTCAATACAGCTATTTTCGGCATTGGATTGGCCATCAATGACTCGTCCCCTCGGAGCGGGTGATCTTGTTGTAGATGTTGTACTTGCCCACCGGCTTGCGCATCGGCAGCCGCTTGACTTCCTTCAAGGTTTCCGCGTCGTAAATCACCAGCGCCCCGTCGTTCTCCCAGATGGAAACCAGCGCGTATTTGCCGTCGCGGGTGAATTCGGTGTGGGCGGCGGTCTTGCCCGGTTCCGGGCGCAGGGTCTTGGCGATTTCCAAGGTGCGCTTGTCGAGCAATTGCATGGTGTCCTTGTCCTTGCTCATCATCGCGTCCACCCAGGCGTAGGGCGTGTTCTCGTGGCTGCGCATGAAGAACGCCGGGCCGGCGGTCTTGACCTCCTTGATCACCTTCCAGTCCTTCATGTCGATCACGCTGACCACGCCTTCCTTGAGATTCGGCGTGGCCATGACCGGACGATCCTGATACGACCAGGAAATGCCGGAGCCAAGATGCGGCAGGCCGGGCAGCGGCAGATCGGCAACTTTGCGCCGCACGTCGAGATTCACCACCTGCCCGCCGGGTATGGATTTATCGCTGCCGTCGGCGGGTCGCGCCGCGCCCAGCACGTAGGCATAGCTGGGATCGAAGAAGAAGTCGTCGAGAGTGGCGTCGAGTTGGGTCACTCGCGGCGTCCACATCCCCGGCAAAGCGATGGCTTCGCCCATCTTGTAGTCGTGGACGTAACCCTTGAACACCGGCTCGGCCTTCGGGTCGTAGCTCAGTTCCCAGACTTCGGGAATATCCTTGAGCGCGGCCACGAAGCTCTTGCGCGGCGCGGCGTCGTACACCGCCGATACCCGCGAACTCTTGCCGGCTTCGTTCACCACCGGAATGACCCGGTCGAGGCTCAAATCCGCCGCGTTCAACAGCACCAGGGTATGCGGCAGATAGTTCGCCACCATGACCCATTGTCCGTCGCCGGACACCGCGATGTTGCGGGTGTTGATGCCGGCGCGGATCTCGGCCACCGTCTTCAGGTTGTAAAGATCGAATTTGCTGATCCAGCCATCGCGGGACGCAAAAAACACATGGCGCCCGTCCGGGGTGAACTTCGGCCCGCCGTGCAGCGCGAACCGGCTGGGGAAGCGGTGAATCGGCTCGAATTTGTCGCCGTCGAGAATCGTGACGTGGTGGTCGCCCGCTTCCACCACCACGAACAGATTGAGCGGATCGGCGCTGAATTGTGGTTTGGCGGACAGCGTGTCGGTTTTGACATGCTCGACCCGCGAGGCGCGAATCTCCGCCTCGCCCCATTGCGGCATGACCGCCGGCGGGGTATAGATGAATTCGGCCAGCGCCTGGATTTCCTCCGGCTTGAGCTTGTCCTGGAAGCCCAGCATCTGGGTCGCGGGTCGCCCGGAGGCGATGACGCTCAATGCCTCGGGCTTTTTCAACCGCTCCAGATTCTGCGGCAGCAGCGCCGGTCCCATCCCGCCCAAACGGTCGACGCCGTGGCAGGAGATGCAATGCTGCTGGTACAGCGGCGCGGGGTCGGGTGCGGCGCTGGCCGCAAACCCAAGCCACATCAGGCAGGCAAACAGCAGGCTTTTTCTCATCACGCGGCACTCCGGCGAATGGTTCGATACGGCGTCACGGCCAGCCGCTCACCGCCCGCCGCGACGCCGATTTCCTCATCATCCAGATAACAGGCGGGGTCTTCGGCCCAGGGATCGCCGGTGAGTTGCTGGGCGCGCACCCGGGTATTGCCGCCGCAGATATCGAAGTATTGGCATTGGCCGCAGCGGCCCTTGACCGAACGCGGTTTGGCTTTCAAACCGGCCATCAGCGTGTCGGACGTGTCCGGCCAGATTTCCGAAAACGGCCGCTCGCGGACATTGCCCAGCGTGTAATGCCACCACATGGTGTCGGGATGGACGTTGCCGAGATTGTCGATGTTGGCGACGTTCACCCCGGAAGCATTGCCGCCCCACTGCGCCAGCTTGGCGCGGATGTGGCCTTCCAACTCCGGGAACCGTTGGCGGACCCAGAACAACAGATACACTCCATCGGCGTCGTTGTTGCCGGTCACGAATTCCTTGGGCCGGCCCTCTCGCACCAGCCGCCAGCAGGTCTCGAACAATAAATCCATCGCCCGGCGGGTGGTTCGATGGTGGGCGTCGTCCTTGCGGTTGCGGTTGCCGCGCCCGGCGTAGTTGAGATGGGAAAAATAGAACTTGTCGAGCTGTTCGGCTTCCAGCAATCCCAACAGCGGCAACAAATCGTGGGCGTTGTCCTCGGTCATGGTGTAGCGAACCCCGACCTTGATGCCGTGTTCCCGGCACAGGCGGATGCCGTTCAGCGACGCGGCGAACGCGCCCGGCTGGCGGCGGAAGCGGTCGTGGGTTTCGGCGATGCCGTCCAGGCTGACGCCGACGTAATCGAAGCCGACCTCGGCGATGCGGGCGATGTTGGCTTTATCGATCAGCGTGCCGTTGGAGGACAGCGCGACATAGAATCCCATGTCCTTGGCGCGGCGGGCGATGGCGTAAATATCCGGACGCAGCAGCGGTTCGCCGCCGGAGAGAATCAGTACCGGCACCCGAAAATGCTTCAGATCGTCCATGACCGCAACCACTTCATCCGTCGTCAACTCGCCAGGAAAATCGGTATCGGCGGAAATGGAATAACAATGCTTGCAGGCCAGATTGCAGCGCCGCACCAGATTCCAGATCACCACCGGGCCGGGCGGATTGCGCTTGGGCGTCAAGGGCGTGGGCCGGGCGATTTCCTGCATGAACTGGGTGATGCGGAACATCAGCAACCTCCTTCAGCCACCGAGACGCAAACCGGTCTTCTTGAGAATCCGCGTGCTGTACAGGATGTCGCGTCCTCGGCAGGCGTCAGCCAGAATTTCGGCGATGCGATCAGCCTTGGCAGCGACCTCGTCGCGGCTCGCGCCGTGAGCCATCGCGAACAGGTTATAGGGCCAGTCCGGCAAATGGCGCGGGCGACGGTAGCAATGCGTCACGAATTCCAGCGATCCGACCCGCGCGCCCAGTTCGTCCACCACCTCGTCGGCCACATCCCAAACCGTCATGCCGTTGGCCGCATAACCGATGCGGTAATGATTCGGCACCACGCCGATCCGACGGATCGCACCGGCATTCAGCAAGGCTTGCAGGCCAGCCATCACCGTTTCCGCATCGCTGCCCAGTTGCGCGGCGATGGCGTGGTACGGCTGCGGGGTCAGCGGCAAACCGGCCTGGGTGGCGAGAATCAGTGGTCTCAATGCCTGCACGGAAGCTCCCCTCTCCCCCTGTGGGAGAGGGGTTGGGGGTGAGGGGTTTTTGGCAAGCGGCGCGGAATTTTCAACCCGGCCCGCCCCCACCGCGAACCGCGCTTCGATGAAATACTCCCGTTCCTTGGGAAAATCGAACACCGGCAAGCCGGTTGCCGCCGCAATGCGTTCGATGGTTTCGCCCATGCCGGCGGGCGTTTCGGTCGCCAGCACGAACCACATATTGAAGGCATGGTCACGCCGGTAGTTGTGCGCGACTTCCGGAAAGCCGTTGACGATGGACGCGATCCGGTCGAAATCCGCTTCCGGCACTCGCAACGCCGCCAGGGAAAAGGCGCCGCCCAGCCGTTCGATCTGATACAGCGGCCCGAAACGGGTGAGCGTGCCATCCGCCAGCAACTCCCGCAGGGCTTGCAACACGGTATCCTCGCTCGACTCCAACCGCTCGGCCACTACCGCGAACGGCCGCTCGCACAGCGGAAAACCGCCTTGCCACTCGTCGATCAGGCGACGTTTCAGCTCGTTCATGCCGCCACCTCGCTACCGCTCACGCGCCCGATTTCCTCACTTTCCGAAAAAGGCGCTAGCGGTGATGGCATCGCCAAAGGCAGGTAATACGCGCCCCGCTGCCGGAAACAGCGAGCGCTGAACAGCACAGCATGGGAATAGGCGGTCAAACCCCGCTCGACGCGCAACCGCTCAATACCCTCCAGCACCTGTTCGCGCTGGCCGCTTTTCTGACCTCGGCGATCCAAGGCTCGTCGCGCGCGTCGTAGTACACCACGACCGTTTGCAACTTGGGCATCAGCTCGCGCAGGGTTTGCAGATACAAGGCCGGATCGATGGCGAGGCTGACGCCGGGCCAGCGGACTTGGCCGGGCCATGCCACCACGCCGCCCACAACTGTGGAATAGCGCTTGTCCGGTCGGCTTTTGGCGTTCAAATCAAGCGCGTGTTGCCCCAATAGCACCATCGTTGAGGGGTTGTTGTTATCGTCTTTCCACGTTTGAAAATCCGCCGCCGTCGTTGTGGCGGTGATCGTTTTGCGCTTCAGGGGTTCGCCGGCGGTTCGCGCAAGACCTATGAGCAGTTGCTCGAAAACTTCTCGATACGGCGAAGGGGCTTCTGGGTAAACCACTAAAACCTCGCCGCGCGCGGCCGTAATATGCAAAAAAAATAACAGAGCCAATAGAAGCGGGCGTGGGCGGTTTCGTTTCCTTTCCATGAACTCCAATAAGGTGAGGGTTTTTGTCATGAAAAATAGACGATATCGACTGCATTTCCAACTTCTCCTGCTGCTGGTCACGCTGGCGGCCTGCGACCCTCACGTCTCGCCAGCAGATTCCATCGCGGTTGCTCCTTATTATCAAAATCAATCGCTTATCGAACATGCTTGGCAGCTTCCGGTCGCGCGGACCTACCGAAATCGGTTTGAATACCAGATCAATCGACTCTTCTGTGGGCCGGCGACGGTCGTAAACGTGTTTTATTCCCTCAATATCGAACGTTTTACCCAAAATACTGTGTTCGACCGCACGAAAATCAGTTATTGGAAAGCGCGGTTTCTGGGCCTGAATCTCGATGAACAGGCGACGTTGATACGCGACAACGCGCCCTTGGAGGTCGAGATCATGCGCGACTTAAGCTTAGAGTCCTTTCGCGAGGCCATGCGGCACGCGAACGATCCGGGCTTTCGCTACCTCATCAATTTCAACCGCCAGCCGCTGTTTGGCGTGCGCGTCGGCCATCATTCCCCCATCGGCGGTTACCTGCAGGAGTGGGATTTGGTGTTTGTCCTTGACGTATTGGACGACTACAGACCTTTTCTCGTGCCCGTGGCCCGGCTTTTTGAAGCGATGGACACCATTGACTCGGAAACCGGCAGGAAGCGCGGTCTGTTGCGGATCAACGCAGCGGCAGAGTCACCGACCTCTTGAGCGCGTCAAAAAAAGCCGGTCAGGCTGAAATAGAAGGTGCGTCCTGGCAGCGGGATGTCACCGGGAAATCCGGTGCCAAAGCGGGCATCGTCGACGTGTTTGTCGAGCAAGTTGCGGACTTCAACGCCCGCTTCCAAAGCCGGCGAAAATTGATAGCGCGCCAGGGCATCCAGAAAACCGTAGGTGTTCGCGGGCGGCAACGGATCTTCGGCCAGTCGGTCGCGCGCACCCACGTAGCGGCCTTGCACGCTCAACAGCCAGGGCGCCCGTTTGTGTTGGAGCCGTAAAAGCGCCAAATGATGTGGCGTATAGCCGGCATCTTCGCCCGTGGTCTCATCCGTGTTGTCCTGATAGGCATAAGCGCCGTAGAGTTGAGTGCGCGGGTCGAGGGTCCACCACGCCTCCAGCTCAAGCCCGTGACCTTTTTGCTGGCCGACGTTTTCCGGCCGGTATTCGAAGCCGCCACTATTTTGCAACCGGATCTGATCTTCGGTTTGCTGGTGGTAAAGGTTGAGTCGGGCGGCCAGTACATCAGAAGGACGGTAATCGAACGCGAGCTCGAAGCTGTCGAGCTTTTCCGGCGTGAGCGCGGGGTTGCCCTGTAAGGCCGGTATATGCTTGGCCTCTCGGTCGATCAGCGACGGGCCTCGGAATCCGCGCCCGTAAAGGGCCTTGACGGTCAGTTCGGGCGCCGCCGCCCAGACGAGCGCCGCGCGGGGGCTCACGATGTCGCCGAAGTCGCTGTAGCGGTCGTAGCGAACCCCCCACGTTAAGGTCCAATTCGGGTTGAAATTCCACTGATCCTGCACGAAGACATAGTACAGATCGTTGGAAAAGCCGGGAGAACCGACCGCCATCAACGCAGGATCGAGAATGTCCTGATACAAGCCAAGTGGCACGATCTGGCCGTTTACTGTTCTAAAATTGCGGCTTTCATAGATTAAATCCGTTTTGGCGCTTTCCACACCGAAGCCCGCGCTCAAAAAATGCTTCGACCCGCCATGGTATTCCAGCTTGTTTTGAAAGCGGATGCGCCGTTCTTCCATTTTCACGTTGGTTCGCACGCCGTCGGGAAACGCGCCGCCGAACGCGCCAGCGGGAAAATAGCTGAGATTATGTAGTTGATAAAGGGAGAATAAACCGTTTAGTTGCGCCTTAAACAGCCAATCCCGGCCTTGTGCGCGCCAGCTCACGCCGCCTTCTATCACCGAAGTGTCCAAGTGACCGTTCGGGTCCAGCGCGCCGGCGAAGCCGGTGAGCAGCCCGATATCGCGGCTTTGCGTAAAGCGCAACATCAACCCCCATGCCCCGCCGGTGGCATTGACATGAGCGCCGAGGTGCTGTTGGTGCGTGTTACCGTGACCGGGTACGAGCGAGGCGTGCGTTCCGAATAACCCATCGAGCAGTGTTTGGCTGTCGACTGGAATAGGGGGCTCGCTCCCGTCGGTTTCGTAATATTCCAACCCCCCCACCACATCGGCGTTCCCCAGGCGACCGCCGCCAAGGTAGCGTGCCGTCCGGGTGGCTTCCGAACCGCCCCCTAAAGTAACCTGGCTTTTCTCGGGCGGCGCGCGGCGGGTAATGACGTTGATTACGGCGCTATAAGCGTCCGCGCCGTACAGGGCGGAACCCGGCCCGCGCATGATTTCGATGCGCTCGATCAGATCCAGTGGCACCCAACCCAGCATCGCGAAGCGATTGCCGAACACTTGCTCGTTTTGCGGAACGTCATCAAGCATCACCAAAATATTTTGATTGAAATTACTGGTAAACCCACGCACGGAGATGGCCGGTTGGGTACCAATGGCAGGTTGACCGAGGAAAAACCCAGGGACCGTTCGCAAGACATCGTAGATATTTCGAGCGCCTGTATCTTTGATTTGTTGGGCTGTGATGACCGAAGTGACCGCGGGCGCGGTTTGCTCGCCCTGCGAGTGCCCGCTGGCAATCGAAACGACCTCATCGGCGACAAATAAATCAGATGTTCGCGGGATAGGTTCTTGCAAGCCCGCACCTTCTTGCGCCACCGCGTTTGGGGCGGCGAGCCAAATCAGGATGAATCTCATCTGTCGGTTGGAAATGGCCATTGTTGCCCCCTACTGTTTTAAGGAGAAATGCCCCCAATTTTTAGCTAATAATCAAAGCTGTAGCGATTATTAAAGCACTTCTCGAAAAACTGAAGCAGTTTTTTTCAAATCGCTTGTGAGTTGATAAGCGCGGAAGCGACGAATTTGACATGAAGGAGTATTCATGTCAGAGAATTCAGTTTTATATGAGCCGTTACCGGTCCCACCTAAGCAAAACGTCCGGCCACCCTTCCATGTCCGCGAAATCTTGGAAACCATCGGCGTGAGCCTATTACTTAGAGCCTATCCGAATAACGGGTAGAATAGGCAAATGAACAAAGAACCTTGCTCCAAGCGAACGCGTGCCCGCACGCCGAACAACCGGACGACCACGGGTTTTCGGGTTTCGGAAGCGCTCTGGGCGGTGTTGGAACCGTTGCTGCCGGTGCAGGTGAATAGGCACCGCTTTGGCGGGGGTCGCCCCCGTCAGTCAGATCGAGCCTGTGCGGACGCGATCTTTTATGTGCTGCGCACGGGCTGCCAATGGCAAGCCCTGGATCAGACGGAGTTGGTCGCGCATTCGACGGCACACGATCGGTTTCAGGCATGGGTGGAAGCGGGAGTTTTTCTGGAGTTCTGGCAAACGGGCGTTGAGCGATTCGAGGAGCTGAAAGGAATCGACTGGGCATGGCTGAGCATGGACGGGGCGATGACCAAGGCCCCGCTGGGCGGGGAAAAAAACTGGCCCCAACCCGACGGATCGCGGCAAGGCGGGGGTCAAGCGCAGCCTGCTGACCGAGGGGCACGGCGTGCCGGTCGGTTTGGCGGTGGCCGGCGCCAACCGGCATGACATGAAGCTGACCCGCGAAACCCTGGAAAGCGGGGTGGTGCCGCGCCCCGAACCCACCGCCGAACACCCCCAGGGGCTGTGTTTGGACAAAGGCTATGACTACCGGGAAGTGCGCGACATCGTGGCCGAGTTCGGCTTCACCGCCCACATCCGCGCCCGGGGCGAAGAAGCGATGGCGCTCAAACGCGAAGCGGGCTTCCGCGCCCGCCGCTGGGTGGTGGAACGCGCGCACAGTTGGATGAACCGCTTTCGTCGCCTCCTCGTGCGCTGGGAGAAAAAGCCCCAGAACTACATCGCCTTCTTGCATTTCGCCTGTGGCCTCATCGCCTTCCGCGCTGCCGGGTTATTCGGATAGGCTCTAAGGCTGTCCCACGACCCGCATGAATCCTTTGATCGACAGTCGCTTGCGGTATTGACCATAAAGTTGGGCGAGGGCAGCCATGCTTAAATCCGTCCGAGCTTTTTTAAAATTTCGATCTCCAACGCTTTTTCACCTAACAAGCGCTTGAGCTGGCCATTCTCCGCTTCCAATCGTTGGTCGGCAGTTTGGCTCTTCGCACTGTTTAATCCTTGGCGACCCGATTCCAAAAACCGCTCTTTCCAGCGATACACCTGGTTTTCGTTCACCCCCCGCTCTCGCGCCGCCTCCGCCACGCTCTGGCGCTCGCTCAATACCGCCAACACCGTCGCCAACTTTTCCTCTACGCTCCAACTTTGCCGTTGCTTGCCCATGATGTCCTCCAATCAAAGTCTCTTCGGTTTGACTTCTTTTGGAAGAATTCCTTGGGGCAGTACCGATGGAAGACCAGCTTCTGATGACGCTGGGATATTGGCGGGAGTACCGCACCTATTTTCATATAGGGCAAACCTACGGCAAGAGCGAAAGCCAAGCCTACCGGATCATCAAGTGGTGCGAAGATACGCTTGCAAAGAGCGGGCTTTTTCGGCTTCCTGGGCGCAAAGCGGCGGCCAGCGATCGGGAGTTTGACGTGATCTTGGTTGATGCAACCGAAACGCCCATCGAACGGCCCAAAAAAAGCAGCGACGCTACTAGAAACTGTTGAAAAAAGGGGTGAGGGGTCAGGATGTTAAGATTTCAGGATGAAACGAAGAGCCTACAGCAGTGATCTGACGGATGCAGAATGGGATGAGCTGGCGCGATGGTTGCCGGTAGGCCCACCGAGGGGACGGCCTCGACGGTATCCGTTGCGCACTATTTTTGATGGAATTTTCTACGTGATTCGAACAGGCTGCCAATGGCGAGCCTTGCCTCACGATTTTCCGCCGTGGGCCACGGTCTACCATTATTGGCGACGATGGCAGCGCGCGGGGTTGTGGGAACGGGTTAACGCTCGTTTACGGGAACGTTGGCGGCGGCGATCAGGGCGATCAGCCCAACCTCGGGCGGGTCTTATCGACAGCCAGAGCGTTAAAACCACCGGTACCGGTGGGCCACGAGGGTACGATGGCGCTAAAAAAGTCAAGGGTCGAAAACGCCATATCCTGGTGGATACTCAGGGGTTGCTCCTGCGCGCGAGCGTGCAACCAGCTAACGTGATGGATCGGGACGGCGTACACGATCTGTTGCCACCCGCACTGACGCTCAAGCAGTTCCCCCACCTGACTAAAATCTGGCTGGATAGCGCCTACAACGGCGCGGACAAAGGCAAAGACTGGATCGAAAAAGCGTTGGGCTGGACCGCGCAAATCGTTCGCCACCCGCCTCGTCGCCGTTGGGTCTGGCTGCTG
>Ga0209573_1002689_pt1 | contig 21737 bp, 22 predicted proteins | sample TNRBio252014_DNA_FD_185870 | JGI IMG/M metagenome (GOLD analysis project Ga0209573, IMG submission 185870) | Wastewater treatment Type I Accumulibacter community from EBPR Bioreactor in Madison, WI, USA - TNR Reactor_6/25/2014_ DNA (SPAdes)... | ecosystem: Engineered > Bioreactor > EBPR >...
TGAAAAGATGGCTGCTCGGTACCCACCAAGGCTCCTTCAGCGCCGATCATGTGCAAGCCTACTTGAACGAATTCGCCTTCCGCTTCAATCGCAGGGCTTCGCGAGCCAGAGGCATGCTTTTCTACAGGCTCTTGGAGCAATCGGTTGCTATGCATCCCATCCCCTTTCACGACCTGGTCGCAAATCCAAGTCCCGGAAAATCAGAGACAGATCGCTCTGCTCCGCCGAACACCGGGAAAAACGCGCCGCCGTCTCTATATGTGGAAACTCCTCGCAGCCCGTGGCGCCGCTAACCGCACTCATCCGGATACCCCATTTCAGAAATGCGCGCTTATCGCTGGGGGTGCAGGGCACGCTGATGCTGCGGTGTCCATGGGGCGGCCACAAGCGGCCATGTTTGCCGCCCCGGGAAAAGCGCCAGTTTTCTTTCAGAAGTTGCCGGACAAGGCAGTCGATTTCCTTCATTGAGCAGTATTTCATGCGGCAATCCTTTCGGGATTGCTCGCGTAGTTCTACTTTGTCAGATTCGAAAGCAACCATCTGCCGTGTCATTTTATATAATGCAACCTGTTGTTTTAAATAATTCTTTTGAGGTTTGCCATGGATATGACGGCCTCAATATGTCAACTGCATCGCCACGCTTGTTGCCTCGGTTTGCGAGCGGCTTGAAACCCACTTTTCCCCGTCTTCCGGATTGTTCCGCTCCTCGACACGCAGTGTCGGGGACAGCGCAAGAGGCTATGTTCGCGGTCTCTACCAGGCCACGCGGCGCAACATGGAGCGCATGGCCGACGTCGTCGCCGGCAGCGACTACCAGCGGATGCAGCACATGCTGAGCGTCTCCGACTGGGATCACGCCGGCGTTGTCCGGCAGGTTGCCATCGAAGCGCAGGCGTACTTTCCCAAGGGCGGCCGGGCCTTGGTCATCGACGAAAGCGGTTTCGCCAAGAAGGGCGAATGCTCCGCCGGTGTGGCCCGGCAATGGAATGACCGGCTGGGCAAAGTCGACAACAGTCAGGCCGGGGTCTTCGCCGCGCTCACGCACGGCGAGACGGCCTGCCTCATCGACGCCGAACTCTTTCTGCCCGAGCACTGGGCCACGGACAATGCCCGTTGCGCCGAGGCCGGCATCCCGGAAGAGGCGCGGGTCTATCGGAGCAAGACCGAAATGGCCCTTGGCATGATCCGCCGCGCCCGGCGCCATGGTCTGTCCTTCGACTGGGTGGCCGCCGACGGCGGCTACGGGAAGCAACCCTGGTTTCTCGACGCGCTGGACGATGACGGCGAGCGCTTTCTGGTCGATGTGCATGCCGACCGGACGATCTACCTTGCCGACCCGGCGCCCCGCATTCCGCAGCGACGCGGCCGGGGCCGAACGCCGACCCGCCGGGTCGCGGAGGCTGCGCCGACACGTGTCGACCACTGGGCCGCGGCACAGCCGGCGTCGGCCTGGCGCCGGATGAGTTGCGCGACGGCGAGAAGGGGGAGGTTCTGGCCGAGTTCCTGACCGGTCGCGTCTTTGTCTGGAACGGCAAGGCCGGGCAGGCGCGGCACTGGCATCTGCTGGTACGACGGGACATCGGCGGCGACCAGCGGAAATTCTGCCTGTCGAACACGAGACCCTCGGCTTCGCTGCGCCAGTTGGTCACGATGCAGGCGTCGCGTCATTTCGTTGAACGGGCGCTGGAGGATGCCAAGAGCGCTTGCGGCATGGCGCAGTATCAGGTGCGCGGCTGGCTCGCCTGGCATCGCCACATGGCGCTGGTGCTGATCGCGCATCTCTTCCTCACCAAGGAGCGCCTGGCGCTGCGCGATACACACCGGCTACTGTCTTGCCTCGATATCGTTGAAATGCTGCGACACAAGCTTCCTTCGAAAATCAACTCGGACGAAGACCTCATAACCTCCATCCAGCAACGCCACCGACGACGCTTCGAGGCAGCCAAACATCATTACGAAAAACTCGGCCTTACCCCGCCGCCATCATTCGGCGGGGGAATCTGACAAAGTAGAACTAATCAGCTGCCGATCTGTAATCCAGTCAGCACCGCTGGTTTGCGGTGCGACAGGAGATGTCGTCAGCAGCCTGTAAGTGCTAGCCCTTCAGCTTCGTGATCAGATCGACGTAATCCCGCATTGCCACCTCCGGCGCGGTGCCCTGCAGGGCCGCCCAGGCGTCATACTTGGCGCGTCCGACGAGGTCGGTGAAGCCCGGACGTTTTCCCGTGATATCCCCCTCGCTGGCCTGTTTGAACAGGCCGTAGATGCGCAACAGGGTCTGGTTGTCCGGGCGTTGGGCAAGCATCTTGGAATCGGCGACGGCTGCGTCGAAGGCTGCTTTGAGTTGGCTCATGGCGTCTGTTCCGAATGGCGTGGGAAAAGCCGGTATTATAACGGCCTGAAACCATACGCAGTACGGAGTCCCCGATGTCATCACGCGAGCGCATATCCAGTGTCGATACCGCCTGGCTGCGCATGGATCGCCCGACCAACCTGATGCAGATTGTCGGGATCATGCTGTTTGACGGCGATCTCGATTTCGCACGTCTGAGGCTTGCCGTCGAGGAACGCATGCTCGTTCACCGGCGCTTCACCCAGTGCGTCGTGGCCGACGGGACAGGCTATTGCTGGCGGGATGATCCCGATTTCGATCTCGACAACCACCTGCGTCGGGTGGCGCGCCGAGGCCGGCTGGGCAAGGCCGGGCTGCAACGCTTCGTCGCCGATCTCGTGACCAGGCCGCTCGATCACGGGCGGCCGCTGTGGGAGCTGCTGGTGGTCGATACGGCGCTCGGCGGACAGGCGCTCGTGCTGCGGATCCACCACAGCATTGCCGACGGGATCGCGCTGGTCGGCGTCGTCCTCGCGCTGGCGGATGGTGTTTCTGGGAGTGAGGAAAGGCATCCGCCGCCGGTTGCCAAGGACCATGACGATGAGGACGATCACGAACATGACGTCTTCTGGCGGGCGATCTGGCGGCCCCTTGCCGGTGCGGTGCGGGGCTCCGCGCGCTTCGCCCTCGATTTGCGCGACCACTATGGCGGCCTGCTGTCGAATCCCGGACAGATCATCGGCTACGCCCGCGCCGGCCGCGACATTGCCGCGGAGATCGCCAAGCTCGCGATCATGGCGAATGACAGTCCGACACGCTTCAAGGGCAAGCCGGGAACCAGAAAAGAGCTTGCCTGGACGGAGCCGATTCCGCTGCCGGAGATCAAGGCCGTCGGCAAGGTGCTCGGCTGTTCGGTCAACGACTTGCTGCTGACGGCGGTCGCCGGTTCGTTGCGCGCCTACCTGGTCGCTCGTGGCGACGAGGTCGCCGGGATCGAGATTCGCGCCATGGTTCCGGTCAACCTGCGCGGACCGGCCGATATCGGCACGCTGGGCAACCGCTTCGGACTGGTGGCGCTGGAACTGCCGGTGGGCATCGAGAATCCGCTGGCCCGCCTGTATGAAATCCGCGCGCGGATGGCGAAGCTGAAGGGCTCCTATCAGGCGGCATTGACATTGACCATTCTCGGAGTGGTCGGGATGCTGCCGAAGGTCGTGCAGCAATCGGTACTGGATCTCCTGGCCAACAAGGCGACGGCGGTCATGACCAATGTGCCGGGTCCGCAGACGGCGCTTTATCTGGCGGGCGCCAGGCTGCGCCAGCCGCTGTTCTGGGTGCCGCAGTCGGGTGACATCGGGATGGGGGTCTCGATCCTCTCGTACGCCGGCAATGTGCAGTTCGGCCTGATGACCGACCACAAATTCGTTCCCGATCCGCAATCGATCGTCGACCGCTTCGCCAGCGAGTTTGACAAGCTCCTGATGCTGGTGCTGATGGAGCCCTGGGAGCGGCTCGGCGATCCTGACGCGGTGGCGGCTGCCCTGGCGAACGAGTCGCCGTAAGCGGCAGGGCCGACCGTCAGGGCCTGCGGCTGCTTGCCACGGTACCGTGGCGCCGGCTCAGTCCGCCGGTCCGCCGGCTGCCTCGAGGTCGAGCCTTTCCATGGCGTCGGCCGCGGTGCAGGCAGCCGCTTCCGCGCGGAGCCGGTCGACGTCCTTCGCGCGTGACCGACCGAACAGCAGAACGAGGCCGTTGGCGTATTCGGTGCGGGCAATCGACGAGTCCGGGTTGAGTTCGAGCGCGGCGCGAAAATGCCTTTCCGCCGTATCCTTCTTCGCGCCATAGGTCAGTCCGCCGACCATGCTTCCTACCTTGCCGATGATTTCGGCATGCCAGGTTCCCAGGGCGATGTTTGCATCGGCATGCCGGGGCTGCAATTCCAGCGCCCGGTCCAGGCTGTCCCTGACCTTGCCGCCGAGGCCCTGGGCCAGCGCCTTGACGATGGAAATTCCCTGACTGTAGCGGCCCAGCGCGTAGGCGTGGATGTACCAGGCGTTGGCATTCCCCGGTTCGGCTTCCTGCAATGCCACGCAGCGCTTGCAGATGTCCTGGAAGAGGCGCAGCCGCGCCGCCTCGTCGTCCTCGAGATAATGTGCATAGATCATCGCCGCCTTGTTGGCCGCGTTGATGCCGGAGGAACCGGCGTGCAGGCCGATGTCCACGGCCCTGGCGAAGTCGCCGGAGTGATAGGCGCGCCACGCATCCCGCGCCGCGGCATTGTCGGGAAACGGTTCACGGTCGCCACGGTGCAGTCTCTCCCAGTTTCTCCTGAGCGCCGCGCCGGCATGGGAGAATGCCTTGTCGGCGTAGGGAAATTTTTTCCAGGTCTCCTTGTTCATGTCCCGTGACATTCAATGATCGCTGACGTATTCGGCCGAGAGCTTTTCCAGCAGCGTGCGGGCTTCGCCCTGCAGGTAGGGGGCCGCAAGCGACATCACCTGATAGACGCCGCGTCCGATATCCGGTTCGCCGCGTGGGCGGCGCGCGTGCTCGTAGGACAGCCAGAAGGTCGCGACGACGGTCATGTTGGTCGCCAGAGCCCTGATTTCGGCGGGTGTCGCGGTCAACACGCCGGAGGCGGCCAATCCTTCATGGACCCGCAGGGCGGTTCTCTCCTTGCGTTCGAGAATGCGCTGGAAATGCGTTTCGACGAGGCGGTTGCGGGTCAGCAGATCGTTGATGTCGCGGTAGAAGAAGCGGAATTTCCAGATCGTCTCGAACAGCAGGTGGAGAAACAGCCAGATGTCTTCGGTGCTCGGCGTCCGTCCGCCGGGAGCCATGAGCAGCGCATCGATCTCCTTTTCGTAGTCGCCGAACAGCGAGTTGACGATCTCATCCTTGTTGTGGAAGTGATAGTAGAGGTTGCCGGGGCTGATCTCCATCTCGTCGGCGATGACGGTCGTCGTGACATTCGGCTCGCCGAAATCGTTGAAAAGACGGAGCGCTGTTTCAAGGATGCGTTCCCGGGTGCGGCGTCGCGGCTTCTTCTCCATGCGGATTCCCCTCTCGTCCTGTCGGAGGGAAAGCATACATCATGCATGCCGCGCTGGCGCAAGGAGACGCCTGGGCCCTCTTGTCCGGAGCGTGCAGGAAGCGCCCGATCCGATGACCATGCGATGCCGGCCAGCGGCGTGGTTTTCTGACCCGGACGTGAAAGACGCCCGGCCATGGCCGGGCATCCTTGGGGCTGTTCATCCTTTCCGGACGCCGGAAGCGCGTCCCGGATGGCTACTTAGGAAGCAGTTGCTGCACCAGCAGCGGCATCAGCAGACTCTGCCGGCTTCGCGGCGGCGACGCTTTTCGTGGCGGCCGGCTTGCGCACCGGCGCTGCCTTCGGGGCAGCTGTTGGCGTGGCGGCGGGAACTGCGGCAGTCCGGACGGCGGGCCTGGCAACCTTGCCTTCCTGAGCGTCGCTCATTTTCTGAACCAGCGCCGTCAGCTCGGCAATCCGCTTGCTCAGCTTGTCGATGTCCTTCTTCGAGGGCACGCCGAGGCTGGAAAGGGCGCGGGCCACGCGATCCTCGAAGACCTTTTCGAGATTATCCCACTTGCCGCTCGCCTTGTCGGTCACCGCCGTCACCTTGCCGGTCACCGCCGCCACCTTGGCATCCACCGCCTTGCGCACACCGGCCAGCTTGCCGTCGGCAGCCTTGCGGACATCGGCGATCTTCTCGTCGGCCGTCTTGCGGGTCTTCTTCTGGATGGCTTCTCCTTCCTTGACCAGTGCATCGAAAACCTTGGTGCCTTCTTCCTGGGTCTTGGAGAATGCGCCGAGGCCCGCCAACCAGATCTGCTGTGCAGAATCCTTGACGGTCTGAGTCAGTTGCTTCTCGGCAGGGGGGGTGACTTTCTTGACCATGTTCAACTCCTTCAAAGTAATAGTTGCGGCAGACTGGTTCCCTGCCAACGAAGCCAGTGTAGGATATTCGCCTAGAGGAGGCACACTAATAAAATGGGCAAGCGATTCTAGAACGGCGTGGCCGTGCAACAGGCAGCGAGGGAAAGAGAGTGCGGTATTTCATCACTGGAACAACGGGTTTCATCGGCAGACGCCTGGTCGGGAAGCTGTGCGAGCTCGGCGGCAGCCGCCCTGACGTCTTTGCTCGGACATTGCACGCGGCGGTTCCCCGTGGGGCGCAGGTCCTCACGAACCCGACCTTCGGCAGGTCCCCGGTCTTGCATGCGGCAAAGAGGATGCGGGGAACGCTGACGAGCAAGCCTGCGGCCGGCCGGATGGCCTTACAGCCGGTCATGCACGGGATCCGCTCCTGATGGGCGCGCATCTTCGACCCGGCGATCCGGCGCCCGACTTCGCGGCGCCGGCGACCGACGGCAGTGTCCTGCGCCTGGCGGATTTTCGCGGCCGCAAGCTGGTCCTGTATTTCTACCCGATGGACAACACGCCGGGGTGCACCCGGCAGGCGTGCAGCCTGCGCGACGCGAACGCCGCGATTGCCGCCAGGGGCGCGGCGATTCTCGGAGTCTCGGCGCAGGACACGGAGTCGCACCAGCGCTTCACGGAGAAGTTCGGCCTGACCTTCCCGTTGCTGGCCGATACCGACCTGACGGCGGCCAGGGCCTATGGAGTTGCCGGATCAGGCCTGGGCGGACTGCTGCGCAGCGTGGTCAAGGTCAGCCAAAGGGTCACCTTCATCATCGATGAAAAAGGTTACATCAGCCACGTGATCGATGACCCGGACTGCCCGGATCATGGCGAAGAGGTTCTGGCAGTGCTCTGACGGCTGCCTAACGGCAGGCGGCAATCAGTTCGCTTGCCGTCCGCCGGGCGAAGAGGACGGCCAGATGGCCGATTCCCGCGAGTTCGACATCGGAAGCCCCGGGCAGGCGCTGGTTGTCCTGGGGCATGACGAAGTTGTCGTGCGGCGTGCGGATGGCGACGGCGGGAACCGGCAAGCCGGACTGGCCGAGGTCTTTCAGCCATCGCGAGCCGGGTTCCATCTCGCGGGCGTTCTTGCCGATGCCGATGCGTGCCAGTTCGCTCCCCGAATGCGGCGAGGAGATCGTGATCAGGCGCTCGACCCGGTCGCTGCCGTGGCGCGCCAGATAGGATCGACAGACCAGCCCGCCCATGCTGTGGGCGACGAGAATGACGCGGTCGGCGCCAGTGGCCTTGCATACCGCTTCGATTCGCTGGCCGAGCTCGGGCACCAGCTTGCCGATATTGGTGTAGGGCGGGGCAAGACTGACCGTCGCGACGATGTGGCCGGCCGCCTCGAGGCGGCGCCGCAACAGCCACCAGACACCGCGGCTGCAGCTGTAGCCGTGCACGAGAAGCAGCGGTCGCGAGCAGGGCCGCAGCCGGTCGCGCCCCATCCACAGACGCTCGAAGGGGAGGATGAAGACAAAGATCAGCAGGAAGGCCGCATACTCGCCGGCGATCATGCGCAGGGACTCGGCGGCCGAGAGGCGGCGCGCCGGCGAAGGGTAGGCCCGGGCGAATCCCCAGGTGACGGCGACGATCGCGGCGCGCAGGCCAAGAACCGTACCCGCCGCCACGATTGCGGAAATTCCCCACGACGTGCCGAGAAAATGGCGGGCCAGTGTTGCGCAGACCGCAAGTTCGGCCAGGAGCCAGATCAGAAGGGCCAACGGGACCATGCTCATGCCTTTCGGAGAAATGCCGGGTGCGGCCGTCCGGAAAGCCCGGCGGCCAGCCGGAAGGGGTTGCGCGCCACCAGGCGATGGATCGGGGACTGCGGATCGGCGCCGCTGCCGGCTACGCCAGTCCCGGGAAACTCGCGGCGCGTCGTCATGGCGCCAGACCATCGAACATCGTTCGCTCGCCTGAAATGGACTGGCTCAGTGTAGGTTGCCTCGCCGGACGGACCTAGGCAAACGCTTCTAAACGATCTTGGCCAGTTTTTGCCATAATCCGCTCATGGGGAGCGACGCACATCCGGATCTCGATCGGGCAACCTGTTCGGCCGCCCTTGCCGCCTTCATCGCCGAGGCTCGCGACCTGCGTCTGGCGGCGGCAGCCGACCCCGTGATCGAGCGGCGGCGGGCGAATCTGCGCGCCTGGCAAGCCGCCCGGCTGGCGCGGACCCATGCCGATCTCCTGGCCAGCGAGCGCTACGGCGAGGCCGCGGCTTTCTTCCTGTCGGATCTCTATGGCCCGAAGGACTTCGGTGAGCGCGATAGCGAGCTCGAGCGGATCCTGCCGCTGATGACCACGATATTGCCTGTCTCGGGTCTTCGCACATTGCTGCTGGCGATCGAGGTCGATGCCCTTTCCGAACGCCTCGACGCGGCGATGGTCGGCGTTCTCGGCGCCCGGCTCGATGCTCCGGACCTGAGCGACAACGCTTATGCGAGCGCCTACCGGGAGGTGGGCGACCGGCCGGGGCGCGAAACGCAGATTCGCCTGATCGGCGAAACCGGCGAGGCGCTTGACGCGTTTGCGCAGAAACCCTTCGTCCGGATGACGCTGAAGATGATGCACGGACCGGCAAGGATGGCGGGTCTCGGTGAGTTGCATGCCTTCCTCGAGCGCGGTTTCGACGCATTCCGGACCATGCGCGGCGCGTCCGAGTTCCTCGATTTCATCGTCAGCCGCGAGCGCGCGTTCTCCGTTGCGCTGTTCTCGGGCGGGACTCAGCCGTCCTGAGCCGCGGCGGCCAGCCACAGGCAGCCGCCTCTGGTTTCCCCGTCGATGGCCGCCAGGACGCGCTCGTGGTCGGCCAGTTCCGCGGCGCTGGCGCGGACGACCCGCAGCGGCTTGCGCACGATCTGGCGGCCGTCCTTGCCGGCATGGGCGCGCGGCGCGACGGCGGGCTCGATCAACAACGCTTCCTGGCCGCGTGTCATCGCCAGAAAGACCTCGGACAGAAGCTCGGTGTCGAGCAGGGCGCCGTGCAGGGTGCGCTGCGAATTGCCGATCTCATAACGTTCGCACAGGGCGTCGAGGCTGTTGCGTTTGCCGGGGTGCAGTTCCTTTGCCATTTTCAGGGTGTCCGTGACACCGTTGCACACGGTCTCGACCGGCACCCGGTCGAGGCGGGCAAGTTCGGCGTTGAGGAAGCCGATATCGAACGGAGCGTTGTGTATGATCAATTCGGCGCCGTTGATGAATTCGAGAAACTCGTCGGCGATGTCGGCGAATTTCGGTTTGTCGGCCAGGAATTCGAGGGTGATGCCGTGGACCGTCGCCGCGCCCGCGTCGATCTCGCGCTCGGGATTGACGTACTTGTGCAGATGGTGGCCGGTCAACCGGCGATTCACCATCTCGATGCCGGCGACTTCGATGATGCGATGGCCGTGCCTCGGGTCGAGACCGGTGGTTTCCGTGTCGAGGACGATCTGTCTCATCCCGTTTCCTCAAGTTCGTCGATCCCGCGGTTGGCGAGGGCGTCGGCGCGTTCGTTTTCGGGGTGGCCGGCATGACCCCTGACCCAGACCCATTCGAGCCGGTGCGGCCGGCTCAGGGCGTCGAGCTGCTGCCAGAGGTCGGCATTCTTCACCGGCTTGCGATCCGCCGTCTTCCAGCCGTTGCGCTTCCAGCCATGAATCCACTCGCTGATGCCCTTCAGAACGTACTGCGAGTCGGTATGAACGCAGCCGGCGACCGGGCGCTTCAGCGCTTCCAGCGCGCGAATCGCCGCGGTCAATTCCATGCGGTTGTTCGTCGTCTGCCGCTCGCCGCCCCACAATTCCTTTTCGTTCGTCGCCTGGCGGAGGATCGCCCCCCAGCCGCCGGGGCCGGGGTTGCCGCGACAGGCACCATCGGTGAATATATCGACCCGGATGTCAGTGGCCATGACCTTCCCTTTGCGCCACCGGCCGCAGAGCCCTGCTGCCGACGGCCTGCGTGCGCCAGTTCGGGGTGATCAGGCGCATGGCCTGGGTGCGCTTGATCGCGTGCAGGAGATAGACGCCGCCCGGGAATCCCCACCAGCGTTCGCCCGCTTTCTCCATGAAGCGCCAGCGCTTGAGCCAGGCGTCCTGGTCGCAGGGCGGGACATGGCAGCCGGGAACGGGACGGTCGACCTCGAAGCCGAGAAGCTGCAACCAGTCCTTGAGCCGCGCCAGCGAGAGATAGGCGCCGTGCCACGGGAAGCCGCCGCTGCGGTCGAACCGGCTGCGCAGGCCCCACAGGGAGAGCGGATTGAAGCCGAGAATGAGCAGGTGCCCTTCGGGGATCAGGATGCGCTCGACCTCGCGCAGGATCTGATGCGCACCGGTGCTGAATTCGAGTACATGCGGCAGCACGACGAGATCGGCGCCGTGCGACGCGAAGGGCAGGGCGGTGAGTTCGCAGAGGACATCGACGGCGCCGGAATCCCCGGCCTTCTGGCGCAACGGAATGCGGTTGGCGCGCAGGAAATCGGACTGCGGCAGGCCGAGCTGCAGCGCATGGAAGCCGAAGACATCGGCAATGGCGCCATCCACGGCGGCCGCTTCCCACTCCGCAACGTAGCGCCCCTGCGCCGTTTCCAGCCAGCCGTCGAGGCCGGGAATTGACATCCGGCGGCCTTCGCTCGATAGTTCCGGCATGTTCGAAGTTTTGCCCATTCCCGCGTTCAACGATAACTACATCTGGCTGCTGGTCCGTGACGGACGGGCCGCCGTGGTCGATCCCGGCGACGCAGCACCGGTGATCGCCCGGCTCCAGGCGCTGCAACTGCAACTCGAGACCGTCCTGGTCACGCACCATCATGCCGACCACCAGGGGGGCGTAGCCGAACTCGTCGAGCGCTGGCATCCCCGGGTGTTCGGACCGGAGCAAGAGTCTATCACAGGCTGCAGCGACCCCCTGAGCGGCGGCGAGACGATCGGCGTGCTCGGCCAGACGGTCGCGGTGATGCCGGTTGGCGGCCATACGCGCGGTCATCTCGCCTATCATGTCGCGGACGCAGTGTTCTGCGGGGATACCTTGTTCGGCGCCGGTTGCGGTCGCCTCTTCGAGGGCACGCCGGCACAGATGTGCGCCTCGCTGGCCCGCCTGGCGGCGCTGCCCGATGAGACGAAAATCTATTGCGCGCACGAGTATACGCAGACCAACCTGCGCTTCGCCCTCGCCGTCGAGCCTGAAAACACCGCACTGCGCGAGCGCGCGGAGCGTGTCGCCCGGGTCCGGGCGGCCGGGTTGCCGTCGGTTCCCAGCACGCTGCGCGAAGAAAAGGAATCCAACCCTTTCCTGCGCTGTGGCGAGCCGGCCGTGATCGCGGCTGCGCGGGCGCATGGTGCGGTCGACGCGTCCCGGGAGGCTGTTTTCACGGCCATTCGCGGCTGGCGGAATACCTTTTAGTGGTCTGCTTCGTCGCTGGCCGCGGCGGTGATGGCCGTCGCCGGGCCGAGGGACCGGGGTTCGATGTGCTAAATTAGGCCCCAACAGCGAAACAGCGGCAGACCATCATGACAGAACAGCCTTCCGGGAACTCATCCACCCCATCCGCCGCGCCCGCCATCGCCGCACTCAAGGGGCCGCGGGCGCGCCGCATCGCGCTCTGGCTGGCGGGGCTGATCCTGGGGTTCGGAGTGGTCGGCTATCTCGCCGGGCCGCCGCTGATGAAGTGGCTGCTGGTCAGGCAGCTGTCGACCGAACTGCATCGTCAGGTCAGCATCGGGCAGATCGACATCAATCCCTATGCCCTGTCGGCGCGGGTCGCCGGCGTTTCGGTCAAGGCCGACGACGGCAAGGAGGTTGCCGGCTTCGACGAACTGCTCGTCAATCTGTCGAGCTTTTCTCTCTTCCAGCTTGGCGTGGTGATAGACGAAATCCGCCTGCAGGGACCGCGGGTGGCCGTTGCGCGGGTGGCGGAAGGCAGGTACGACATCTCGGATCTGCTCGACGAGTGGATGAAACCCAAGGAGCCGTCGCCGACGCCGCGTTTCTCGATCAACAACATTCAGGTCAGCGGCGGCAAGGTGGTCTTCGACGACCAGCCGATGGGCCGGGTGCATACCGTCAGCGACCTCAATTTCGCGCTGCCCTTCATCTCGAGTCTGCCCTATCAGGCGAAGATCGTTGTCGAACCCAGTTTCTCGGCGATCTTCGACGGGGCGCCGCTGGCGCTCAAGGGCAGGAGCACCGAGATCTTCGAAGGCAACCTGGAGAGCGAACTCAACCTCGATCTCGACCGCCTCGATCTCGCCGGATTCCAGCCCTACCTGCCCAGTTCGATACCCGTGCGCCTGAAGGGCGGCACGCTCGACAGCGAACTGCGGATCGTCTTCAAGGAACTGTCGGAAAAGGTATTTTCCTTCACCGTGGTGGGCAGCGCCCATGTCTCCGGCTTTGCCATGGAAGAGGCGACGGGCGCGCCGCTGCTGGCCTGGAAGCGGCTCGATGTCGATGTCGAGAACGTCGACCTGATCAACCGTCGCTTCGTGGTCAAGCGCGTGTTGCTCGACGGGATGGAGCCATTCGTCGCGGTCAACCGCAGCGGGGAGATGAACTGGCTACGGCTGGGCGAAGAGATCGCCGCGGGTTCCGGCGGGGCAGCCAGCGAACCGGCAGCGAAGCCGCCCGAGTGGAGTGTCGGGGAAATCCGCCTGACCAACGGAAGGATGCACTGGCAGGACGAATCGACGGTTCGCCCGACGGCCGGCGACGTGCTCGACATCCATGCCGTGGTCGGCAGGATCGGCGGCAAGCTGGCCGAGCCGATCGAGATCAGCGAGGCGACGTACCGGGTCGATCTCGGCGAGCGGCTGCGTATTGGCCGCGTCGCGGTGAAGGGGATTCGACTCGATGTGCCCGGACGCCGTGTCGAAGTGGCCGAGGCCGGCGTCCAGGAAGCGCGCGGCCTGCTGGTGCGCAACAAGGAGGGCAAGATCGAATGGCTCGGTTCGCCGGTCCTGAAGACCGTGCGCAAGGCCCGCGAGGAACTGGCGGATGAACGTCCGTGGATCGCCAATGTCACGAAACTGGGCGTCGCCGATGTCGCACTCCGTATCGAGGATCGGTCGACCACGCCGGTTGTCGTGCAGACGGTCGACGAACTCACTCTGTCCGTGGAGAACCTGTCGACCGAGCCGGGCAAGACGGGAACCGTGTCGTTGAAGAGCCGGGTCAACCAGAAAGGCAGCCTCAAGGTCGATGGCAGCGTTGAACTGATGCCGCTGAAGACCGCGCTCAAGGTCGAGACGCAGGCGATCCCGCTGTTGCCGCTGCAGCCGTACTTCACCAATTTCCTGAACATCGCGCTGACCCGTGGCCAGGTTTCCAACAGCGGTGATGTGACGGTCCAGATGGGCAAGGAGGGCCTCAACGCGACGTACAAGGGATCGCTGACTCTCGGCGACCTGCTTGCGGTCGACAAGGTCCACAATGCCGATTTCCTGAAGTGGAAATCGCTGTATGTGGGCGCTATCGATTTCCGCCTGCAGCCGATGGCGGTCAATGTCGGCGAGGTGGCGCTCAGCGATTTCTATTCGCGGCTGATCCTCAGCAAGGAGGGCCGGCTCAATCTGCAGGACATCGTGCGCAAGCCCGAGGCTGGAGCCGCGCCGGTCGCCAGCGCTCCGCAACCGGCGGCGACCGCAGCGGCTGGCGGGAAGCCGGCCACTCCCGCGGCGCCCACGCTGCCGATCCGGATCGCCAAGGTCACGCTGCAGAACGGCACCGTCAATTTCTCGGATTTCTTCGTCAGGCCCAACTACACGGTCAACGTGACCAGGGTAGCGGGACGGGTCAACGGACTGTCGTCGGCCGCCGATACCGTCGCCGATCTCGAACTGCGTGGAAAGTACGCCAATTCGGCGCCGGTACAGGTGACCGGCAAGCTGAATCCGCTGGCGGCGAAATCCTTCCTCGACATCAAGGCCGAGGTGACGGGCGTCGATCTCGTTCCCTTCTCGCCCTATTCGGGCAGGTACGCCGGCTACAACATCGACAAGGGCAAGCTGTCGCTCAACGTCGCCTACAAGCTGGAGAACAACAAGCTGGCGGCGGAAAACCGGCTCTTCATCGATCAGCTGACGTTCGGCGACAAGGTCGACAGTCCGGACGCCACCAAGCTGCCGGTCAACCTGGCGATCGCCCTGCTCAAGAACAACCGCGGCGAGATCGACCTCAACCTGCCGATCTCCGGTTCGCTCGACGATCCCGACTTCTCGGTGGGCGGGCTGATCGTCCAGGTGATCGTCAATCTCTTCGTCAAGGCCGTGACTTCGCCCTTCGCGCTGCTCGGCTCGATGTTCGGTGGCGGCGAGGAGTTGTCGAACATCGAATTCGCTCCTGGCCGCGCCAGTCTTGGCGACGCGGCGACCAAGCGCCTGGAGTCGCTCGCCAAGGCGCTCGTCGAACGCGATTCGCTCAAGCTCGAGGTGACCGGCCGTGCCGATCCCGAAGTCGACAGGGAAGGTCTCAAGCGGGTTGCCATGGAGCGCGCGGTCAAGGGCGAGAAGCTCAAGGAGCAGATCAGGAAGGGGACCGAAGGCGGGTCCCTCGATTCGGTCGAGATTGCCCCGGCGGAATATCCCGAGTACCTGAAACGGGCCTACAAGGAAGCGAAGTTCCCGAAGCCGCGCAACGTGATCGGGATGCAGAAGGATCTGCCGGTGGAGGAAATGGAGAAGCTGATGCTGACCAACCTGCCGGCCAGCGACGATGATGTCAAGGAACTTGCCCTGCAGCGGGCGGAGAGTGTTCAGGGCTGGTTGATCGAGCAGGGCAAGGTGCCGGCCGAACGCATCTTTCTCGTACCGCCCAGGCGCGATGCGGACGACAAGGGCAACGGCAGCCGCGTCGACTTCTCGCTGCGCTAGGGTATGCACGAGGCTCCGTTCCTGGTCCTGCTGGCGGGACTCGTCGCCATCGTCGTGTTGCAGGTCATCGCGTTGCTGCGCGGCAGCCGGCGCGGCGCTGACGAAGTTCGCCTGCGCGCCCTGCAGGAGGCGCAGGAGAAGGGCCTCGAGCGGCTCGAGCGGGAGCTGCGCGAGGAATTGGCGCGCAGCCGGCGCGAGGATGCCGAGGAAGCGTTCCGCGACCGCGAGGAGCGTGCCCAGTCGGCGACGCTGCTCGGGCAGGCGGTGACCACGCAGGTCGGCCAGTTCGGGACGGCCCAGTCGGAACGGCTGGAAGCCTTTGCCCGGGAACTGAACCGCTTTTCACTGAGCCTCGACGAACGCTTCGAGCGGTTGAAAATGACCGTCGAGGGACGGTTGACCGCAATACAGGCCGACAACGCCGGCAAGCTGGAGGAAATGCGCCGCACCGTGGACGAAAAGCTGCACGCCACGCTCGAGCAACGCCTCGGCGAATCCTTCAAGCTGGTCAGCGACCGTCTCGAACAGGTGCATCGCGGCCTCGGCGAAATGCAGTCGCTGGCTTCGGGCGTTGGCGACCTCAAGCGGGTATTGAGCAATGTCAAGACGCGCGGCACCTGGGGCGAGGTCCAGTTGGCGGCTCTCCTTGAGCAACTGCTGACGGCGGACCAGTTCGCCGCCAACGTGGCGACGCGGCCGGGAAGCGGCGAACGTGTCGATTTTGCCATCCGGCTGCCGGGCAGGGGGGACGGCGCGGTGGTGTGGCTGCCGATCGACGCGAAGTTTCCGGTGGAGGATTACCAGCGTCTGATCGACGCCCAGGAGCGCGGCGAACCGGGACTCGTCGAGGAGGCGAGCAAGGCGATCGAAGTCCGCCTCAAGGCCGAGGCGCGCAGCATCCACGAGAAATATGTCGTGCCGCCGCACACCACCGACTTCGCACTGCTCTATCTGCCGACCGAAGGGCTGTATGCGGAGGCCTTGCGGCGTCCGGGTCTGGCCGACACACTGCAGCGCGAATGGCGGGTCAGTCTGGCCGGGCCGACGACGCTGGCGGCGCTCCTCAACAGCCTGCAGATGGGGTTTCGCACGCTGGCCATCGAGCAGCGCTCGGCGGAGGTCTGGGCCGTGCTGGGCGCCGTCAAGAGCGAATTCGGCAAGTTTGGCGAGGCGCTGGCGCACACCCGGAAGAAGCTGGACGAGGCCAGCAACAGCATCGGCAAGGCGGAGACGCGGACGCGCCAGTTGTCGCGAAAGCTGAGCGAGGTCGAGGCGTTGCCGGCGAGCGATGCGGAGAAGCTGATCGGCTTGGTCGAACCGGATGGCGAAGACGAGTGAACTGGAGGCCGCCTACCGGGCGACGACTTATCGGGTCTACCTGCCCGGGGGACAGTGTGATCTGCGTCCCGGGGTCGCCTCGGAAGCCTTGCGTTGCTGGCTGGAGACGGCCGGGGCCGCCTGCTTTGCCGTCCTGACGGCGTCCAACCCGGCTTCCGTGCCGCTCGACGACGAAGAGAACAGCCGCCGCCAGTCGCAACTGGAGTGCGAACTCCTCGAGTCCGGATATGAAACCTACGCTGGCGAGAACGTCGCCGACGATGCCGCCTGGCCTGCCGAAGAAAGCTGCTTCGTTCCCGGCATCACGCGTGCCGAGGCGATGACCCTGGGCGGGAAGCACGGGCAGAACGCCGTCGTCTGCGGCGGCGCTGACGGAGTTCCCGAACTGGTGTGGTTGGCAAACGCCGCGGCGACCGAGCCAGGCGGGTCGCCGGAGCCAATCACCAGAGATGCCACCACTTCTTCTTATCGACCAGGCCGGTCTTGTAGAACTCGCTATCGGGGAAGTTCTTGCGCATGACGCGGTCGGCGTCATCGCGCAGGTCGGTCATCCCGAGCTTGTCGTAGGCGAGGATCAGGATGAAGGTCGCTTCCTCGACAGCGGGCGCCGTCGGATAGGTCTTGATCGCATACTGCGCCCGGTTGGCGGCGGCGATGAAGGCGCCGCGATTGATGTAATAGCGCGCGACATGGACCTCATGCCATGCCAGCGCATTGACCAGGTAATTCATCCGCTGGATGGCGTCGGGGGTGTATTTGCTTTCCGGGAAGCGGGTGGCCAGTTCGCGGAAGGCGTCGAATGCTTCGCGTGCCGACTTCGGGTCGCGCTCGGTCGGATCCTGCGTGCTGATATAGGGCGCATAGCCCAGATCCTCGTTGAAGCTGACCAGGCCCTTCAGGTAGTAGGCATAGTCGACCGCCGGATGATTGGGGTGCAGCTTGATGAAACGGTCGCTGGCGGCGATCGCCGAGCCCGCCTCGCCCGCCTTCCAGTACACGTAGCCCAGTTCGAGCTGGGCCTGCTGGGCATAACGCCCGTACGGATAACGCGCCTCGAGCTTTTCGTAGTACTTGGCCGCCTTGTCCCAGGCGCCGCTGCTTTGCGCATCCTTGGCCTCGGCGTACAGTTTGTTGGCCGACCAGCCGGCGGTTTCGTCCTTGTCGCCGGAAAGAATGCCGCAACCGGCGATGACGCTGGCGATCAGGAGCGCGGTCGCCAGACGGAGAAAGGTGGGGAATGCGGGTAAACTTCGCATCATGAACGATCCTTTGGAAGACCCCGCCGATTATAGCCGAACTCCGTCCGATCAATCCCGGGTTCCGGATCGTTGCGCCGGGTGGCGTCTCGATCAGGTGCTCGCCGAAGTGCTGCCGCAGCATTCGCGCAATCGCCTGCAGACCTGGGTGCGCGAAGGGCGCGTGGCGGTGAGCGGGCGCATCGAGACGCAGCCGAAGCACAAGCTGCTGGGTGGCGAAATCCTGATCCTCAGCGAGCCGCCGGGGATCAGGGAACTTGCCGGGCAGCCCGAGGACATCCCGCTCGCCATCGTCTTCGAGGACGAAGCGCTGCTGGTCATCGACAAGCCGCCCGGCCTGGTCGTGCACCCGGGGAGCGGCAACTGGAGCGGCACCCTGATGAACGCCCTCCTCCATCATGTGCCGGCGATCGCCGAGGTGCCGCGCGCCGGCATCGTGCATCGCCTGGACAAGGATACCAGCGGGCTGCTGGTGGTCGCCAAGACGCTCGCCGCCCAGACCGGCCTGGTGCGCCAGTTGCAGGCGCGCAGCGTGAAGCGCCAGTATCTGGCGGTCGTCTGTGGCGTCGTGCGCCGCGATGCGACGATCGCGGCGCCAGTGGGGCGGCATCCGGTGCACCGGACGAAAATGGCGGTGGTTCCGGAAACCCGCGGCGGGAAGGCGGCGACAACCCACTTCCGCGTCCTCGAGCAGTTCGCCCGCTGCGCGCTGGTCGAATGCTCGCTGGAAACCGGGCGCACCCACCAGATCCGCGTGCACATGGCGTCGATCAGGCATCCGCTGCTCGGCGATCCAGTCTATGGCAAGCCCGATCCACGTCTGCCGGCGTTTTCCCGGCAGGCCCTGCATGCGACCCGCCTGGCCCTGCTGCATCCGGTCAGCGGGCGGATGCGGCAGTGGGAGGCGCCGCCGCCAGCGGACATGAGCGCATTGCTGGAAGTGCTGCGCGGTGGGTGAAGCCTTCGTTCCCGACTGGGCGGCGCCGGCCAATGTCAAGGCCCTGCAGACGACGCGCAACGGGGGCGTCAGCAAGATGCCATGGGCGAGTTTCAACCTTGGCGATCATGTCGGCGACGATCCGGCCGCCGTTGCGGCGAATCGCCGGGCGCTGCGCGAGGCATTGCCCGGCGAACCGCGCTGGCTCACGCAGGTGCACGGCATCGTTGCGGTCGACGCCGACAGGAAGCCGAAAACCGGCGAGGCCGACGCGGCGTTTGCACGCCGGCCGGGAACGGTGTGCGCGGTGATGACTGCCGATTGCCTGCCGGTGCTGCTGTGCGATCGCCGGGGCTCGGTGGTCGCTGCCGCGCATGCCGGCTGGCGTGGGCTGCTGGACGGTGTCCTGGAGAGCGTGGTGGCGGCGATGGCGGCGGCTCCCGGGGAACTGCTGGCGTGGCTGGGCCCGGCAATCGGCCCGCGCTGTTTCGAGGTTGGGAGCGAAGTGCGCGCCGCCTTTGTCGCGCGGAATCCTTCGGCCGGAGCCGCGTTTGTGGCGACCGGACAGGACAAATGGCTGTGCGACATCTACCTGCTGGCGCGGCAGCGTCTGGAGCAGGCGGGGATCGGCGCGATCAGCGGCGGCGGCGCGTGCACCTTCAGCGAGTCCGAGCGCTACTTTTCCTATCGCCGCGAGCGCACGACCGGAAGGATGGCGAGTCTGATCTGGCTGGACAGTGTATGATCCGCGCCTTTCTCAGGATCGGATCTGGTTGCCCGTGAGCACTCTTGCCTGGATCATCGCCGTTGCACTGGCCGGTGGCGTGTTGAGCGTCGTGGTGGCGGCGGCAGTGACTCTCGCGGCCGGCACGCAGCGGGTCCATGTGCTGATTTCCTACGCCATCGGCGCGCTGCTGGGCGCGGCATTCCTGGAAATCCTGCCGCATGCGTTCGAGCACGGCGACCCGCAGCGCATGGCGGCAACCGTCCTGTTCGGGATTCTCGCCTTCTTCCTGCTGGAAAAGCTGGTCCTGTGGCGGCACTGCCATCACGATCATTGCGAGGCGCACGATGCCCGCGCCCCCGTCCATGATCACGGGCGCTCGGGAATGCTGATCCTGGTCGGCGACACCTTCCACAACTTCGTCGACGGCATCCTGATCGCCGCCGCATTTCTGGAAAGCAGGGAACTCGGGATCGTCACCGCGCTGGCCATCATCGCCCACGAGATTCCCCAGGAGGTCGGCGACTTCCTCATCCTGCTGCATTCCGGCTACAGCCGCGCCCGCGCGCTCGCCTTCAACCTGCTGTCGAGCCTGGCGACGCTGGTCGGCGCGATGCTCGCCTACTTCGCACTGTCGCAACTGACCGCGTGGATTCCCTCGCTGCTGGGTCTGGCGGCGGCGAGCATGATCTATGTCGCCGTGGCCGACCTGATTCCCGGACTGCACAAGCGCACCGAACTGAAGGCGACGGTGCAGCAGATCCTACTGATCGGGCTTGGCATCGCCTCGATCGTTGTCGCCCGCCTGGTCGCCGGCGACTAGCTCCTGCTGGCGCCGGCGCTGGCGACGCCCCTTGCTGCCAGCGATCCAGAGCAGCAACCCGCAGGGCAGCAGGCCATAGAACAGGAAGGAGACGATTGCGGAGAAGACCGTCGGCTCGTTCGCCGCGACGAGGACGGTCACGTAAAGCCAGCCGATGGCGACGATGTACATGCGGACGATTATGCATGCAAATCCATTGACAGCGCTCTGGCTGGTATGGAGAATCCAAACGCTCGACCCCGATCAATCTACAGGGAAAAGACTGACCATGGCGCAAGAGGGATCTGACACCAGCGACGCTTTCACGGGTTCGCCCCTGCGGTTCATGCAGGCCGGTCAGGATATGGCGCAGCAGTTCATGGCCTTCATCGGCCAGGCCGGAAATCCGGGGGCAGGCGTTCCGCCGGTTGTCGACCCGCAGGCGTTGATCGCGCTGCAGAAGCAGTTCATGGACCAGCAGATCTCCCTGTGGCGGTCGCTGCTGACCCGCCAGCCAGGCGAGCCGGAGACGTTCAAGGTCGCGGCCGATGCCGGCGACCGCCGCTTCGCGGCGCCCGAATGGCGCGCAAGTCCGGTCTTCGACTACCTGCATCAGGCCTACCTGCTCAACTCGAAATTCCTGAAGGATCTGGTCGAGCTGATCCCGGCGGGCGACGACAAGGCGCGCAACCGGATGCGTTTCCTGGCGCGCCAGATCGTCGACGCCATGGCGCCCTCCAATTACGCCGCGACCAATCCGGAATTCATCAAGGTGGCGCTGGAAAGCGAGGGCCGGAGCATCACCGACGGAATCAACAATCTGATCGGGGATTTCGGGAAAGGCCGCATTTCGATGACCGACGAATCGGTCTTCGAAATCGGTCGCAACATCGCGACGACCGAAGGCGCCGTGGTGTACGAGAACGACGTGATGCAGTTGATCCAGTACGCGCCGCTGACGCCGGAAGCCGGCGCGTTGCCGCTGGTGGTCGTGCCGCCGTGCATCAACAAGTTCTACATCATGGATCTGCAGCCCGACAACTCGCTGATCCGCTTCATGGTCGACCAGGGCAACACGGTCTTTCTGGTTTCCTGGCGCAATCCCCAGGAAGAGCATGGCCACCTGACCTGGGACGATTACCTCGAACGAGGGCCGATTGCCGCACTGCGCGTGGCGCGGGAGATCTGCCAGGCAGGGCAGGTCAATACGCTGGGATTCTGCGTCGGCGGGACGATCCTGACTTCGGCCCTGTCAGTGCTCAAGGGCCGGGGTGAAGACGTCGCCGCATCGCTGACCCTGATGACGACGCTCCTCGATTTTTCCGACACCGGCGAGATCGGCCTGTTCATCGACGCCAATGCCCTGGCCGCGCGCGAGTCGGCCATCGGTAAGGGCGGCCTGCTGCCGGCGCGCGACCTGCAGAGCACTTTCTCCTTCCTGCGGGCCAACGACCTGGTCTGGAACTATGTCGCCGGCAACTACCTGAAAGGGCAGAAGCCGCAGGCCTTCGATCTGCTCTACTGGAATTCGGATTCGACCAATCTGCCGGGGCCGT
>Ga0209573_1002690_pt1 | contig 21725 bp, 12 predicted proteins | sample TNRBio252014_DNA_FD_185870 | JGI IMG/M metagenome (GOLD analysis project Ga0209573, IMG submission 185870) | Wastewater treatment Type I Accumulibacter community from EBPR Bioreactor in Madison, WI, USA - TNR Reactor_6/25/2014_ DNA (SPAdes)... | ecosystem: Engineered > Bioreactor > EBPR >...
GCGAGGGTTTGAATACTCGTAAAATTGTCATTAGAGTATTCCCAATAGCGGATATTACCCGTATATCCGCTTAATTGTAAATAGCCAACGGGGTTCGCACAATTATTTCCACTACCCGTTACCAAAGAAACAACCCCACCCTGTAAACTTTCCTGTAATTGAATGGTTTTTACATTGGTTGTTTCCGGCGGACAGATGCCGTTTTGAACGATCACCCGTACAGCCGTCGTTTGGGTTAAATTATCAAAAGTATAACTGTCTGTTGAATTATTTATCGTTTGAACGGTTTGCCAATTATCAATAGACTTTTCCCAACGAACAATTTGCCCCGTATAACCACTCACTTGCAAGGTTATCGGCGAACCGATACAGGTAAAATCATTGCCCAGCAACGTTCCGGGTACCGTCTGTGGGACAACCCTTACCGTTACGGAATTAGTGTTCACCGTTCCGCAGAAAGGATCGTTAGCGACTACAGCTCGGAATTGTGTAGTTTGCGACAGGTTTTGGTACAAGTGGCTCGGTGCATTATTCATGAGCGTAGTTACCGTCTCCCAATTATCGGTTGAAGATTCCCAACGCACGATGTTTCCTTCATAACCCGATAAATTCACTGTCCCACTATTTTTCCCCGAACAAACAGTTGCCATTCCCGAGATAGTACCGGTTATTGGTGCATTTCTTAACGTTACCGTTACCGCATTGGAATAAATTGCAGGACAATTTCCATTACCGATTTTCACCCGAAAAGCCGACGTTCGCGGAAGATTGGTAGCCAATAGGTTACTCGTTGTATTGGCAATCGGGAAGATGGTCTGCCAATTATCATCGGAACGTTCCCATCTTTGTATCTGCCCTTGTTGCCCCGTTAAGCTAAGCATAGCTGTTTGTCCCGTACAGATCGTTTGATCTTGCGCTAATATTCCGCCATTCAGGGTTGAATTAACGGTAATAGTTACGACGTTTGTACGTACTTCCCCGCAATTTTGCGCCATGATGACTGCACGGTATCGGATTGTTTGCGTTAAATTCAGATAATTCAACGTAGGTCCGTTCGGCGGAAGGGTACTCATCGTAACCCAGTTATCAGTCGAAGATTCCCAACGAACCAGCGTCCCTTGATTACCGGAAAGGATAATACTACCACTATTTTGACTCGAACAGAAGGTTCTATTGGCACTGATCGTTCCCGCATTGGCGACCGGAAAGACCGTGATCCGCGCAAAATGTGTCGTTTCGGGTGTACATGGATTATTACGCACCACTGCCCTATACCAGGTAGTACGTGCAAGATTCGTATATCGGTAGGGATTTCCGCCGGACACGTTTTGCCACGATTGCCCGTTATCTATGGAACGTTGCCAGCTGACAATTTGCCCCACGTTTCCGTTTAAAGTAATTAAACCGGTATTATTTCCGGCACAAACGGAGGCATCACCCGTTAGCATTCCCGCTACCGTAGCCGGGACAACCGTAATGATGGCTTCAGTAGAAAAAACAGGCGAACAATTCACCACACCGCCAACCATCACACGGAATTGCGTCGTTTGCGTTAAACCCGAGTAGGTATAAGACGTACCGCTACCGTTTAAGATATTAATCGTTGTCCAATTATCGGTCGAAGATTCCCAACGCATGACCACGCCTCGCTGTCCTCGAAGCGTTAGTGTTCCGCCTTGACTGTTAGCGCAAACAGTACGGCTTCCGCTAATCGTTCCGCCTAAGGGTGGCAGTGTAGTCGAAATCAGTACCGGTTCGGAAAACTTTTCGGCACAAATACCGCTTTTTACGACGGCTCTGTACCACGTATTGCGGGAAAGGTTCGTGAATGTTTGGTTGGGAGCGGTATTGGAAATGGAAACGATACCACTGATGAAAGCAAATTCGCTCATCTCCCAACGGATAATATTCCCCTGATAGCCTGTTAAAGTCAGCATACCGCTATTATCTCCACCGCAAACCGTTAAGGGCATACCCAGTGTACCGCCTACCGTCGCAGGATCAACCTGAATACGAACAACATTCGTAACCGAAGGGTTACAGATTCCGCTTTGTACGACGGCACGGAATTGAGTATTAGAAAATACATTCGTAAAAGTATATTGGGCTTGAGTGTGGTTAATCGTGCTAACAGTTGTCCAATTATCGGTAGAACTTTCCCAGCGGATGACATTTCCTTGATGCCCCGATACTTGAAGCGTACCTGTCGGATTCTCACCACAAACGGTTTGGTCAGCGGATAACGCCCCTGCAATCGTTGGTAAATCCACCTGCACGCGCACGGCATTGGAGACTATCACGGCGCAAACGCCGCTCTTTACCACGACACGGAAGGCTGTCGTTTGGGTTAAGTTGGTGAAATTATATGTAGATGCCGTATGATTGATGATACTGAAGGTCGTAAATCCGTCCGTAGATGATTCCCATCGGACGATACTGCCCGTTTGACCTGTTAACGTCAATGTACCTGTGTTTCCGCTTTGGCAGACGGTAGCATCACTTGATAACGTTCCTGCAATGGTTGGCGCATCCACTTGAACGGTAACGGGATTGCTGTTCTTCGCCTCGCAAACCCCGCTTTGCACCACCGCACGATACGCCGTCGTTTGGGTTAAATTATTGAAAGCATGATTGGGCGTGGTATTATTAATCGTAGTTACGGTTGCCCAATTATCGGTCGAAGATTCCCAACGTAGGATGTTGCCCGAAAAACCATTCAGGACAAGCATTCCTGCATTTAGGTTTCCGCAAACAGTCATATTATTCAGCAAAGCCCCTGCCACGGTTGGCGCATCCACGCTAATTTGAACGGTATTAGTAACTAATTGGTTGCAGATTCCGCTCTGCACCACAGCTCGATACGCTGTATTTTGCGTTAAGTTATTATAGATGTATTGGTTGATGAAATTCGGGATGGTCGTAACGGTTGCCCAATTATCGGTTGAAGATTCCCAACGGAGAATGCTTCCTACACTTCCCGTAAGGGTAAGCGTACCGCTATTACCTTCCGCGCAAACGGTGGCATCACTGCTTAATGTTCCTGCAATCGTTGCCGGATAAACCGTGATGGTCAGTGGGGCAGTCATCAACACCGGACATAGACCGCTCTGCACCACCGCCCGGTAAGCCGTCGTTTGAACCAGATTGCTAAACGGTTGTAAATTGGTATTGTTATTAATAGTCGTAACGCTTGCCCAATTATCGGTCGAAGATTCCCAACGCAGGATATTACCCTGATGACCGTTTAGCTGAATGGCGGATGAATGGATAGGCATACACACACTATTCACCGGCGAAGTCAACATACCTGCCATCGTTGGTGCATCCACCGTGATGGTAACAGCATTAGTAACCGTTTGGTTACATGTCCCGCTTTGCACCACCGCACGGTAAGTAGTCGTTTGCGCCAAATTGGTAAAGGTTTGGGTAACGAACGTATTGGTGATGGTGGAAACAGTCGCCCAATTATCGGTAGAACTTTCCCAACGAAGGATGCTTCCCGTCTGCCCCGTTAAGGTAATCGAACCACTGTTACCCGATGCGCAAACGGTTTGGTCAGAAGAAAGCGTCCCCGCTACCGTGATCGGATCAACCTGAATGCGTACATGATTCGTAGCCAAAAGGTTACATATTCCGCTCTGTACGACGGCACGGTATTCGGTCGTCTGTACCAAGTTTGTATAAGTCAAGCTGGGCGTAAGGTTATTGATCGTAGTTACGGTTGTCCAACTATCGGTCGAACTCTCCCAACGAATAATATTGCCCATAAAACCTGTTAAGGTCAGCGTCCCACTATTCCCCGACGCGCAAACGGTAGCATTACTTGATAAAGTGCCTGCAACCGTCGCCGGATCAACGGTAACTTGGATAGAATTGGAAGTCAAAGTCGCACAAACGCCAGACTTAACCACCGCACGGTATTGCGTCGTTTGCAGTAAGTTGGTGTAATTTTGGGTCGGAGTTGTATTGGGAATAATGGTAACGGTAGTGAAATTATCGGTAGAGCTTTCCCAACGAATAATATTGCCCGTAAAACCTGTTAAGGTCAGCGTCCCACTATTCCCCGAAGCACAAACGGTAGCATTGCTTGATAAAGTCCCCGCAACCGTAACAGAATCAACCGTAATCTGAATTGCATTGGAAGTTAAAGTTGCACAAACGCCCGACTTTACCACTGCGCGGTATTGGGTCGTTTGCAGTAAGTTGGTGTAATTTTGGGTTGGGGTTGTATTCGGAATTATGTTAACCGTTGCGAAATTATCGGTAGAACTTTCCCATCGCAAGATACTCCCTACCGAACCCGCTAATATCATCGTACCGCTATTTGCCGCAGCACAAACGGTAGCATTGCTTGATAAAGTCCCCGCAACCGTAACAGAATCAACCGTAATCTGAATTGCATTGGAAGTCAAAGTCGCACAAACGCCAGACTTAACCACCGCACGGTATTGGGTCGTTTGCAGTAAATTGGTATAATTTTGGGTTGGAGTCGTATTGGGAATAATGGTAACGGTAGTGAAATTATCGGTAGAACTTTCCCAATGTAAGATATTGTCCGTAAAACTTGTTAAGGTCAGCGTCCCACTATTCCCCGAAGCACAAACGGTAGCATTGCTTGATAAAGTCCCCGCAACCGTAACAGGATCAACCGTAACTTGGATAGAATTGGAAGTCAATGTTGCACAAACGCCGGACTTAACCACCGCACGGTATTGGGTCGTTTGCAGTAAATTGGTATAATTTTGGGTTGGAGTCGTATTCGGAATAATGTTAACAGTAGCGAAATTATCGGTAGAACTTTCCCATCGCAAGATACTCCCTACCGAACCCGCTAATATCATCGTACCGCTATTTGCCGCAGCGCAAACGGTAGCATTCATAGATAATATACCGGCATTCGTCGCAGAGTCAACCGTGATCTGTACCGAATTGGAAGTCAAAGCCAAACAAACACCACTTTGTACAACGGCGCGGTATTGCGTCGTTTGCAGTAAGTTGGTGTAATTTTGGGTCGGAGTAGTATTGGGAATAATGTTAACCGTTGCGAAATTATTGGTTGAACTTTCCCATCTTAAAATGTTCCCTACAAAACCCGTAAGCGTGAGCGTACCCGAATTAGAACCTTGACAGACGGTAGCATTGGCGGTTAATGTCCCTGCAACAGTAGGGGCATCTACTTGATAAGGAAGATTATAGGTTTTAGAGCAACCGGTACCGGCATGTGAAACCGTTAAGCGGTAGGTACTGCTTCCCATCACAGGACTATTGTCTGTCGCGTTAGGGGCATTAGCCGTAAAGCCGTTAGAAATATTCGACCATGTATAAGAAAAATTTGCCGGGCTGGTGAACGGTATGAATCGGTAGGTAGTGTTGGCATCCGACCAAGTATTACTGCGATTCCTACCCGGGGGGGCAATGCCTATTGTTCCATTCGCGTTTTCGATACCCATCGTACGGGTGTAGGAAGACGCAGGGATGTTGATTGCGATGATGTCAATAATGTTACTCGTTTCATAAAGAACGACTTGCGCTCTGATGTTAGCTCCGCCATAATATTTATACGTATTGCCAAAGGAAAGTACGCCAATGCGATTAGGGGCAGTTCCCAATACTTGATATTTTACATCATCGGCACTGCTTAGTTGATTATCCGTCCAAACGGCACTGATGAGGTTGTTGATACCGTCATTAGTGGGGATCAATCCACCGTTACAACAGCCATGCACAAAAGAGTTATCAAAACTCAAAAATCCATTAGAACTAACCTTAAACGCATTAAAGGTATTACAATAAAAGTCAAAATTAAAGCCTAAGGTTATGGCACTACTAACGGCATCATCCACTGCTGAACCAAAAACATTTGTTCCCGCATGAGGATAAGGTGCAAAGGGAACAGTCTGCAACGTATAGCGCGTACAGTCATCAAAAGGAGGTGCAGGTGTATAAACCGAAGTTAATGTTACCGAACTCGGCACATCACAAACGGGAGAAGTAGGCGAAGCACTCACGCTGATATTCGGTTGCGGGATGGTGCTTATCAATGTAGCCGAAGATGATGCTGGCGGACACGGTGTATTGTCAATCACCGCACGGAATCGAGTATCGGTAGGAAGATTTGTATAGGTTAGAATATTCCCCGTAAAGGGTATAATATTTATCGTTGTGAAATTATCGGTAGAAGATTCCCAATGTAAAACCGCACCGGTATTTCCCGTTAGAGTAATCGTTCCGGCATGATTATCAGCGCAAACGGTAGCATCGGAACTCGTAGTCCCTGCGAATCCCGTTACGGTTATCTGAACTTCATTACTCGTCAGAATGTTACAAGCCGGACTTTGCACCACTGTTCGGTATTTTGTGGTAGTGGAAATAGCGTTTACAGTTAGGTTGGGTGTCGTTTGATTGATGGTAGTAACGGTTGTAAAATTATCGGTAGAGGATTCCCAGCGCAAGACGTTACCTGTTTGTCCGGAAAGACTCATGGAGACATTTGTTCCAGCACACACTGTTTGGTTGGATGCCAACGTACCGGCTACCGTAACAGGGTTAAAGGTTAGTACAACGGGTTGTGATAGGGCTACGCAAGCCCCGCGCGTAGTTCGTAAGCGGTACGTACCGGAAAGGGTGGCATTAAGGGTAGTACCTGTTTCTCCGCCTAAATCTACGCCGTTTCTTGTCCATTGGTAGGTTACACCGGCAATGTTTGGAGTAGTTAAAGTAGCCGTTTGTCCCGCACAGTAGATTGTTTGGGAAATGGGATTGATTTCAGCAAAACAGTTGACCGTCGAGACGATTAAAGCAAAACGTTGGGAACTGCCTTGCAACGTACCTTTATGGGTAACGGTGATGGTATAATAACCTGCCGACGGCGTTGAGATCAACACTTGCTCCACATTATCACGGATATTATCGCCCCGGGTCGCTGAGGCAGAAGGATTATTCGGGTCAAGCATCCAAGGCATAACCGTTGTCCCACCGGTAATACGTAAGTCTAAATCATTAACCAGGCGTGGTGTACGATCATTCAAGACCGGTGCGTTGGGAGTACCGGCGGGGTCTGTCCAACAGATGGTAGCACGAAGGGGTTGAGAACCATCGGAATAGACCTGTAACGTATAAGTTTCGCCCTGATTGAGCGTATTTTCCCGAATGATGGAGGTTAAATTATTATCCGTAATATGCTGAACGGCTCTACCCGTATTCATCAGCCCCCAACCATAGGCATAATCAGGACCCGGATTAGCACCACATTCGTCGGCTGTATGAATGATTAGACCTTTCAAGGTTGCGGAACGCATGAAACTACCCGTTACATTCTTATGATGTTCTTGGATTAATAAGGAAGAACCCGTAACGGTAGGGGTAGCCATCGAAGTACCGGATTTGGTAGAATAGGCATTATCATTGGTTACTTCGGTGGAATATAAGCCCACACCCGCCGCTGAAATATCGGGTTTGATGCGTCCGTCATCGGTTGGTCCCCAGCTGGAGAATCCCGACATAGTTACGCTTCCGGCATTTACATAGTTGGTTTGGATGTTGACCGCCGCTACGGTCATAATATTTTTGGCATTACCATAAGTGGAAATACAGTCATATTGACCATCTGCCGGAGGACGTGTATAGCCCGGTGGGTCAGTAACCCATGCGCCTCCCACAAATGCTCGCCATGCTCCACCACAATTATTGCCTCTATCATTACCTGCCGCTTTACAGATCAAGTAATACGGGGCATCCACCGCGATTTGATCCCATTGTGCCGTAGAACCCGTATAAAGTCCGAAAGTATAGTCTAAAGTCGTGCTAATATTCAGATCACCATACCAATCACAACCGCTCCAGCCGGCTAATTGTCCGTAAGAATGGTTAGAAACCAATAAACCATTAGCCCCTTCGGTAGCCATCTCGGATTCATCACTCCCCCAGTTAAAGGACTTGAGGAAGGCTTCGTTTGCCATCCCACGCGCCTGATTATCATTACCTTTGGCGATAATTGTACCGCCTACGTGAGTAGCGTGAGAGTCATTACCCGCACCATCCCCGTTGATGACGCGAGTGCCGGCACCCGTCTGAAACTCATTATGGGTTGGTCGGCAACGTCCCGCATCCCATTCGCCGGCAATCATGCCGTTACCCCCTAAAGCCAAGCCCATACTGCCTCCTGACCATACTTGATCGGTGCGGATAGTTCGACCTGCATTGAAGTTACTTTGGGTGATGTAGTAGATGGGATGCCCTTTTTCGTCTACCCCCATCAATTCAATAACCGAACTGTCCGGTAAAAAGGTGCGGATTACCCAGCCTTTTTCCTTAGCGAGGGCTATCGCTCGGGCTTTATTCTGTTGAAAATCAAGTTCAGATTGGCGGGCAATCTCGTTTAATTTAGCAGTGTTGGTTTCACGGATGATTTGGTCGTATGCCTTACGTGTTTGGTCATCTTGGGGTACTGAACTGTTAGACTGGGAAGATGCCCAAGGCAGATTCCCCATCAAAAAAATCAATAATAGGAGGTAGCACTTCATACTCGTTGCGGTCAATGAAATGAAAAATCGGGTGTTTAACGTCGGTTTTCAAAGTTAGGAAAAATTTGAGAGAAAGCAATAAAAGGTATTAATTTTAAGCGTAGACTTGGAAATTAGCACCTGATTATCAGCGAGGTTACCACTTTTAGGATGTTTGATAACCCAAAATGATAAAAACCCACAGGGGGATTTTTGTTTCATGCTGAATGTAGTCTATCGAAATTGTTAGCCAACTCGCATTATCGAATGCAATTATTGTCGAACTTGCACCTAATCTTTATCCTAACCGGCGATGAAAACGCTTAGCTTACCCCTTACCAATACCCCAACGGTGGATGCCCGTTGGTATCAAATCATCTTTTTAGCCAGTTTTTTAACGTTTGGGATTCTATTCTTGGACTGGAAAGCGGATTGGATCAAGTATATAACGTTGATAACTACCTGCCAAGCCGTACAATGGTTCTGGATATGGAAAACGGGTGCGAGTATTCATACCTTAAAAAGCGCGGCGATTACCTCATTAGGCTTGAGTTTGTTATTGAAAACCAATCTACCCCACGTGGCATTAATCGCGGCGGTGGTGGCTATCAGCTCTAAATTCATCTTTAAGGTTAATAATAAACATTTCTTCAATCCTGCTAATATCGGACTCATTGCCGCCATATTGATAACTCATCAAGCATGGGTAAGTCCCGGACAATGGGGACGAGAAGCCCTGATGCTATTATTATTCATGGGATTAGGCTTGACAGTTGTCGGTAAAGTAGGACGTATAGATACTTCTATCACTTTTTTGTTGACGTTGGCTGTGCTAAACGGCATCCGTTGGAATATCCATTACGGGTGGCCCTTAGACTTATTGGGACATAAAATGCTGAACGGAACGACGCTCCTTTTCGCTTTTTTTATGATTACAGACCCTCGTTCCATTCCCGACCACCGGATAGCACGCATCGCTTGGACGATGGCAGTAGCAGGACTTACGTTTTATCTAACTAATTATCAACAAATGTCCGCCGGAGCAATTTGGGCATTGTTTATCCTTTCGCCTTTTACCCCTATTTTGGACTATTTTTTTAAGGGAGAACGCTTTGAATGGTTGCCTGCCACAATTAAATGATAAAGAGACTGCTAAAATTACACCGTCTTAATGCTTTTCTTGATAAATTTGCCTGTTCAAGCACACCATTACTTTAGTTGAAACTCCCTGTCATATGAATAGCGTTATCGAAACCTTTTATAAAGCCTTTGTTCCTCAGCGTTCGGAAGAACAGTTATTAGCACCTGCTAAATTAGGGGGCAAATGGGGGTATATCAATAAAAAAGGTGAGTGGGTTATTCCCAACCATTTTATTAACGCTGACCACTTTTTTGAGGGCTTAGCGCGGGTGGAAACTACGCAAGGTAAGGGCTTTATCAATACTGAAGGGACGATGGTAGTACTTCCAAAGTATTCCCATGCGTCGCATTTCAGTGAAGGATTGGCACCCGTTCAGAAAGATCAAAAGTGGGGGTTTCTTAACCGGAGAGGGGAGGTCATTATCCCGTTTCAGTATGAATATGCCTATTCTTTTACCGAACGCTTAGCACGGGTGGGCTTGAATAAGCACTGGGGATATATTGACCGCAAGGGGACTGTTCGGATTCCTTTTCGATTTCAAGAAGTAAAAGCATTTCATAAAGGGATAGCTTGCGCCAAGTGGGATGATAAATTTGGATATATTGATACAGAAGATAATATACTAATACCTAACGTTTATGAATGGGGGCATGACTTTATTACGGGCTTAGCAATGGTGGAGCAGGGCGGAAAATGGGGTTATATCAACCGAAACGCTGAATTAGTAGTGCCTTTTCAATATGATGAAAGTTGGGCTTTTTCGGAGGGACTCGCGGCGGTTCGTATTGACGGGACTTGGGGATTTATCGGTATCAAAGGCACGCTTTTAATACCAAATTGGTTTGACTGGGTAGGAATGTTCTCCTGCGGATGGTCAGCAGTAGGCACAGAAGGTAAGTACGGTTTCATTGACAAAGCCGGCAAAGCAGTCATTCCCTTTGTCTTTGATGGTATGCCGAGCATGACTTCAGGGTTCAAATTCGGCTTAGCGGCGGTGATTAAAAACGGCAAATGCGGATTTATTGATCGCAACGGCAGATGGATCATTGACCCGCAATTTGAAGATGTGCGTGATTTCCAACGCTTGGGTTAAAGGTCTTTTCGGTTGGCTTGGATTTTCATATCATAATGCCACCAGCCACCGAAAAGATCAAGAGCATACGATAGATCATGCCTTTGATAGATACCTCTTTCATCAAAAACTACATTCGTGATGGTTTTAGAATCATAAAGCCATGTGTTCGAGTGTATTTTTATATGTAACCCTCTAATATTATTATTTTCCCCTAAAATTATCCCATGAGACTTTAGCTTAGTTCGTGACGTATTTTCAGGTTTTAATACAGCTTCGATTGTATTGCCTTCACGATGCACTACAAAATAATCTTTTAATTTTGGACTGAATGCCGAATATTGTGTGGCGATTGATAGCTCTTCCCGAAGATCAAATGCTTTATTGGAAAGCGTTTGTGTCTCAATAGCTCCATCAGTATTAATGGATTTATACAAAAAAGGCATACTTTGAGATGCTTTTATTTGAGATTCGATCATTCGATCAAATTCAACAGCAGTAGTAACGTTTTTCGTACCTACTTCAGCCCAAACCCAATAACCACCAACTCCGAACAATAATAGCCCGACAACTACCCCTACGATTGTTTTTTTCATAATTGATGTTAAATTATAGCCGTTTCATAAGCCACACATTCACCGTTTACTACGCGATTACAACGCAAAAGGTTATTGAAAACCGTAGGCTTTATGATAGATTTTCCTAATAGCATCCGTACACATTCCTGAACTCCCTCCACGATTGAAGGGTGCGGGTGGATCAGTTCTGCCAACTCATTGATCCCTTTTTGCATGGAAATCAGGAGGGCAACAGCTTGAATCGAACTGGAAGCCTGTGGTCCTAAGGCTCTCATACCCAAAATGCGCATCTCTTCATCATCCGTTACCAAGATTTTGAAGAAGCCTTTAGTATTCCGCATGGCAATAGCGCGGTTGATGTATTCATAGGGAAAACACGCCACCCGATAAGATAAACCTTCCGCTTTGGCTTGTTTTTCGTTCATACCCACGCCGGCTACTTCGGGTTCTAAAAACATGATGGTGGAAACATTATCATACGACAAGTCTTCCGTAGTCATATGATACATTTTCTCTATCGCGTGGCGACCCTCTAATTCCCCCACATTTACCAAACAAACTTCTGCTGTTAAGTCTCCGACTACATAAATATTTGGTATTGATGAACGAGTATCATGTACAACCATATTGCCCCGATCATCGAATTGGAGTCCGATTTCATGTAGTCCCATATCTTCAATATTGGGTACGCGACCGATGGAAACCAAGCCCTTCTCTGCATAGTGGACTTCCGTTTCGCCGGAAGCATTAGTCAGTATATATTTAACGCGACCGTCCTCAATCGTCATGGATTGGAGAGCTGATTTTCGGTGAATGGTTACGCCGTTTCGCTCAAAATTTTGGGCGATAAACTCCGAAACATCCTCATCCTCAAAGGGTAAGATGCGATCTGCTTTATCAATCAGATAAACCTTCGTTTGACCAAAATTAGAGAAAATGGTAGCAAATTCACAACCGATAATGCCTGCACCCAGTACCACCAAACTCTCGGGAAAGTGGTCAAATGAGCTGATTCCATCGCTGGTAACGATGATTTTTTCATCTATCGGAATGGTGGGAATCTTACGCGGGCGTGTACCCATAGCCAAGACGATATTTTCGGCTGTAACTGTTTCTATGCCGTCATCTGTGAGTATTTCGATCTCATGCTCAGTGCGTAATTTGGCAAATCCTTGGGCAAAACGGAAGCGTCCGGCATGAATTTTCTCCTCAAAAACTTGGAATTGATACGCCATTTGACCCGATTTTTCGGCAGCCGCGGCTTGAACTGACCCGATAATCGCCTCATAATGAATGGAAAAGTCATGGACATAGTAGCCACGCTCCTTATTTTTTAGGCGACTTACATCTTTAGAAAGTTCCCACAGAGATTTGGAAGTTAATGCACCATCATAAACTCCCGCCCCCCCCAGCTTATTTTTTTCGATCAGGAGGACTTTTTTTCGCAAATCCAGCGCACGAACCGCCGCCGCGTAGCCCGCCGGTCCTCCGCCGATAACACAAACATCGTAATCGTAGTGTCCGTTAGTTTCCATTTTTTGGATAAAAAGGGCTGATTGTTGCCGATTTCTTAAACAGATATATTAACAAGTATCAGCATCCATTGAAAGTTGCCAAATATATCTATTTCATCTCGCCCATGCAAATTGAATTGCTACAAACAGATATGAAATAAGTATGTATATATATATTGAAGTATATTCAAAATATTTAATTTTAACGTAAAATTTTGCAAAAAATTGCATTAAAAGTCAAATATTTCCATTATGATAATATTTGATTGCATTATTTTAGAAACGAGTTCAGGTGTATTTTCCGCTCGAACGCTCCGTTAAATCCCTTAAACCATTAAGACTCCTTGAATTATTTTGTATAAAATACCATAAATTATCGCAAATATTAGCATACCCGTGGTTGGTGTAAATTTCTGAGTTCATCGTAACCGGCAAGACCTAAACGAGTCTCTTATTTTTATGAATAAGCATGTATATTTAATTAAGATGAATTGAAATCAAATAGTTTGTATGTCTGATTATTTTTACAAACTATGATTACAATCGGATTCAAAATTAAGAAACTAAATGGATCGTCCCTTTGTATTGTAATTGGATTAATTCTAAATAGACGCTGACATGGTTCGCCTTCCTATATATTTAGATAATAACGCAACTACCCGCATGGATCCGAGAGTCTTGGATACCATGCTCCCTTATTTTACGGAAAATTTTGGTAACGCCGCCAGTCGGAGTCATCCCTTCGGTTGGAAAGCCGAAGAAGCCGTTGATTATGCCCGTGAGCAAATCGCTAAACTCATCAATGCCGACGAACGGGAGATCATCTTTACCTCCGGTGCTACTGAAAGTGATAATTTAGCCCTCAAAGGCGTAGCCGACATGTATGTCCGCAAAGGAGATCACATAGTAACTGTTGTTACTGAACATAAAGCAGTCCTTGACACCGCCCGCCAGTTGGAAAAATTGGGTAAGAAAGTTACTTTCCTTTCTGTTGGTGTGGACGGATTGATAGACCTGAATGAATTGGAAAACGTTATTACGGACAAAACCGTATTGGTTTCCGTCATGTTTGCCAATAATGAAATAGGGGTCATTCAACCGATAAAGGAAATAGCAAAGATTGCTCATGCGAAAGGGGCTTTATTCTTCACGGATGCAACCCAAGCCGTCGGTAAAATTCCGGTGGATGTGGAGGATTACGGGATTGACCTGATGGCTTTTTCCGCTCATAAAATGTATGGACCCAAAGGTGTAGGTGCATTGTACGTCCGTAGAAAAAATCCCCGCGTAAAAGTTACCGCACAAATGGACGGGGGCGGACACGAAAGAGGGATGCGTTCCGGTACGTTGAACGTGCCGAGCATCGTCGGTTTCGGTAAAGCCTGTGAATTATGTTCTAATGAACTGTTAGACGATGCGGTTCGCACTTCTCGCCTGCGGGACAAATTAGAGACCGAACTCACGAAAATAGAGGAATCTTATGTTAACGGGCATAAGCAGCACCGCTTACCCCACGTTTCCAACATTTCCTTCAAATATGTAGAAGGCGAGGGGCTGATGATGGGCATCAAGGACATTGCCGTTTCGTCGGGTTCTGCTTGTACGTCTGCTTCACTTGAACCTTCTTATGTATTAAAGGCCTTGGGCTTGGATGATGAATTGGCACACTCCTCGCTTCGGTTTGGCTTGAGTCGCTTCACCACCGAAGAAGAAATTGATTTTGCCGTTGAATCCGTTACACGTGCCGTAAATCAGTTGCGTGACATGAGTCCGCTGTGGGAAATGTTCAAAGAAGGCGTTGACTTGAGTAAAATCGAGTGGGCGCATCACTAATTTTGTACTTCTTAAAACCTAAACAATACTTATTTTTAACAACACATGGCATATTCAGAAAAAATCATAGACCACTACTCCAATCCCCGTAACGTAGGGACTTTGGATAAAAGTAAAGAAAACGTAGGCACAGGCTTGGTCGGTGCGCCGGAATGTGGCGACGTGATGCGCTTACAAATCGAAGTTGACCCCGAAACGCAGAAAATAACCGATGCGAAATTCAAAACCTTCGGTTGCGGTTCGGCGATTGCTTCCAGTTCGGTAGCGACGGAATGGCTCAAGGGTAAATCCATTGATGAAGCCATGACGATCTCTAACATGGACATCGTAGAAGAACTTTCACTCCCACCTGTTAAAATTCACTGTTCGGTATTGGCGGAGGATGCCATTCGCGCGGCGATCAATGATTATCGCGTGAAAAACGGCTTAGAAGCCATCCCCGAACCCGAATTAAGCAAGGTACATTAATAACGACATCAAAACAGCAATCAACCCGCTTGATCAACCGTTCAGCGGGTTTTCTTTTTTTAACCCGAACGAACGCCGTTTCTGCTTAACTTTACCTTCTGTTTTATGAATCAGCAAGCCATCAAATATTTAGACCCCGTCGTCGTTTCCAAACTCAAAAATATTGAGGTGAAAGCGCGATTGATTGTGGAAGGTTTCATCACGGGATTGCACAAAAGTCCGTATCACGGTTTTTCCGTTGAATTTGCGGAACATCGCCCTTACAATACCGGCGAACCCCTCCGTAATATTGACTGGAAAGTATATGCCAAGTCGGATAAACTATTCACGAAAAAATATGAAGAGGAAACCAACATGCGATGCCACATCGTATTGGACGTTTCCGATTCGATGCGATACCCGATTCAAGCCACCGACCGCCTTTCCAAATTGGAGTACGGTTGTTACTTGACGGCATCGCTGGCATACTTGATGGTGCAACAGAAGGATGCGGCGGGGCTAACCCTCTTTGATGAAACGTTGAATTATTACGTGCCTCCAAAAGCCAAACTGTCATGGTTGATGCCTATATTCGTGAAATTGGAGGAAGTAGTCCGCCAAAAGGAATATTTTACCCATCGGACGGCTACGGCAAACGTCTTACATCAGTTGGCAAAAAAGATTTCTCGGCGCGGGTTTATTGTCCTGATTACGGATTTATTCAGCAACCTGCATGAGATTGACGAACTTTTCCCGGCTTTACAGCACCTCCGCCATTGTAATCATGAAGTTATCATTTTTCATCTTTTAGATAAAAAGACGGAAGAAAAGTTCGATTTCCCCAATCAGCCCTTGGTACTCAAGGATTTAGAGACGGGTGAAGAACTCCGCGTGCAACCCGAACAAATCAAGGAGCGTTACGCCGAAGTGATGACCGCGTACAAAACGCAACTCCGTAAGCGGTGCAGAGAGTTACAGGTGGATTTCATCGAGGTAGATATTGAAAAACCTTTCGATAAAGTGCTGTTGGATTACATCATTAAACGCCAACAGTTGACTAAGTAGATATTTCTTCATGGAAAGGCATTATCGGACTTATCCGAAGGTCAATCTGGGTTTGCACATTTTGGGTAAGCGAGCGGACGGTTACCATGATTTGGAGACTGTCTTCGTAAAGGTGAAGAATAATACTTATTTTGATGAACTGATCTTTGAATCGTCCATCGATCAGCCCGAGATTATCGTAAAAGGCTGGGAAGAAAACCTTGCTACCGAAGATAATTTGTGCTATAAGGCTTTCTGCCAAATAAAACCTTTCTTGCCTGACCCAAACTTATCTTTTAAGCTGACCATTGATAAAAAAATCCAGACGGGTGCAGGCTTAGGAGGGGGGTCGGCGGATGCAGGAGTAGCTTTACAGGCGTTTAATGAACTCTTTAACCTAAATCTAAGTTTGGAGCAACTTCGGCAATTAGGAGCTAATTTAGGTTCAGACGTGCCTTTCTTTTTATGGGAAAAGGATACGGCTTACGCGAAAGGGCGGGGGATTGAATTAGAAAAATATGAATTGGATTTATCGGGTTACGATATTATGATTTATTATACACGTGTTAATTCTTATACACAAGAAGCCTACGCCGGCTTAGATTTGAATGCCTTACCGAAACGCGAATCGCTAAAAGATTTGTTGCGAGAACCGATTTCCGCTTGGAAAGACCTCATTTTCAATGATTTTGAGCCATCTTTATTCCGCAAATATCCCCAAATCGCCGAAAAGAAGCAACGCATCTATGATGAAGGAGCTGTTTATGCTTCCATGACGGGTAGCGGAAGTGCTTGCTTCGGGATATTTAAGCAAGAATAAGCGTCCGTATTACCGGATTTACTCGGTTTCCTTTTTGATGGTGTAGTAGGCGCGCTTACCGTTGGACTTGATACCCTCGATGTAGATTGATTCGTTACTATTATTGAGCATTTCTAAGAAATGGTTGAACGATTCAATCGGCTTTTTATCAACCTTTGTGATGATGAAGTTTTCTTCCATGCCCACTTTGTCTAATTTACCACCTTTCTTTAGTCCTTTGATCTTAATGCCGTAGGAAATATCGAATTTCTTGAGTTCTTCCGAAGATAATTCGCCAAAGGATGCTCCTAAGTAGGCTAAAGCACGGGGTTTCTTTTCTTGCGTAGATTTATTCAATAGTCTCGTAGAACCGTTAATATTTCGTAAAGTTAACTGGGTGGATTGTTCTTGGTCGCCTCGTAGGTACATGATGGAAATTTTATCGCCCGGTCGGTAGTTGGCGATTTCTTCCTGTAATTCTGATGCGGAACGAATAATCCGATTTTGAACGGTGGTAATCACATCGTTTTCCTCTAATCCGGCTTCCTTAGCGGCACCGTTGGGCGTTAAGCTGATGATGTATGCTCCTTTTTTGGATTTTAATCCCATACGTTTCACCATGTTGGCATCTACGTCTCGAATGCTGACCCCTACGAATCCGCGCTGAACTACTCCGAATTCAATCAAATCCGTGATGATCTTTTTGACTAAATTAGCGGGAATGGCGAATGAATAACCCGCATAGTTACCTGTTTCGGTGGCGATGGCAGTGTTGATGCCGATCAATTCACCGTTGAGGTTGACCAATGCCCCGCCGGAATTGCCGGGGTTGACCGCCGCATCGGTCTGTATGAATGATTCAATAGAATAATCAAAATTGGAATTACCTTCCCCCCCAATGACACCAATGTTACGTGCTTTGGCACTGACAATTCCTGCCGTTACCGTCGAATTGAGGTTGAACGGATTACCTACTGCTAAGACCCACTGCCCGATTTTCACCTCATTGGAATTGGCAAAGACTAAGGTAGGTAAATCATTCGCTTCGATTTTCAGGACGGCGAGGTCGGTGTTGGGGTCGGTTGCGATGACTTCGGCAGAATATTCGCTGTTGTCGTTAAGGGTAACGCGCACATTTTCCGAACCATCTATCACATGATTATTGGTGATAATGTAACCATCCTTACTGATAATCACACCGGAACCCGAGCTTTTATCCGGCATGGAAAAAAACTGCGAGATACCGCTTTTATCGCCCATCTTGGTAGTGATGAACACAACAGCATCAATAGATTTAGCGGAGGCGATCTCAAAATCAACCGTAGGCTGAAAACCAATGCGACTACCGGCATTAACACTCGTTTGATACAGTACCCGTTTAACGTTGATTTTGTCCTCTAATTCACTCAATTTTCGGTTCATCATCGCAGAAAAAACGCTTCCGCCCACGACTAAGCCTCCACCGAAAATCAGTGCGGAAAAAAGGATGGTCTTCGTTTTGCTATTCATATTCGATCGGGTGATTAATCAAGGTATATACGAAAAAAGGCGAAAATAGTTCCGATTAAAATTCCAACTTACATTCCGGCAAGTAGCGACGCACGTAGTTAAGTTCAAATTCCAAGATATTGGTATTCGTAACGTCCAAATTTTGGAGTTTCTTTAAGCCCCTGATCCCGACGGGAAATTTATACAAGCGACCATTATTAGATAGATTCAAAAATCGCAATTTCGACAAATCACCCAATTCATCCGGCATGGTATCAATCCGATTGTTACTCAAGTTGAGTTCGATTAAACCTTTGAGATTTTTCATATCTCTTGGCAGATATTCTATCCGATTATGACTCAAATTAAGATACATTAGGTTGGGAAACTTAAAGACTTCGGGCGGGATGGTTTTCAATTTCTTCCGCGATAAATCCAAGCGATAAACCCGATCCGGCGTTTTAAGGGCTTTCTGCAAATCCGAAAAAGTAGCCGAAGACTTATAAATATGGTAGGGGAAATCTAATTTCTTGGGTTCGGTCGTCGGCGCGTTGGATGCAATAGGGAATTGCGTCGTAGCCGGCTGATTTTTAGCCACAGGCTTACCCGAAGCAGGCTTTTTAGTCGTCGTAGCCGTTGTTTTTTTGGCAGGCTGGGTGGTCGTTGTCTTTGCCGGAGGTGTCGCGGAGGGCTTAGGCGTGGCTATCGGCTTTGGCATCTTGGACGGTTCATCCGCCGGTTTTGCAATGGGCTTAGGCATTTTAGCCGGCTGTTCCTCTGCGGGTTTGGCTATCGGCTTGGGCATTTTGGCGGGTTCTTCCGCCGGTTTGGGTTTGGGCGTAACGGTAGGTTCGGGTTGCGCAAAGGTTACGAGTGGCAAGCCGATGATAAAAGCGATATATATTAAAAACTGTTTGGTCATACACTTAAAATATTAAGATTGTTCAACGGAAAGGATTTGACCGTCCTGAATACGAATACACTGATGGGCTGATTTGGCGAACGTTTCGTTGTGAGTTGCCACCAAAAATCCGATTTTATTTTCTTCGGCTAAATTAAAGAAAAGTTGCATCAAGTCGTTACTGTTTTGGGTATCTAAATTTCCGGTAGGCTCATCTGCCAAAATATAACGGGGTTCATTCATCAAAGCGCGTGCCACAGCCACTCTTTGTTGTTCCCCGCCGGATAATTCATTGGGTTTATGTTTGAGGCGGTGTCCGAGTCCTAATAATTCTAACAACTCTTGGGCTTTGCGGTGGGCTTTCGCTTGGGAAACGCCTTTAATATAAGCAGGCATGGATACATTTTCTACGGCATTAAATTCCGCCATCAAGTGGTGAAACTGAAATACAAAACCCAAATGGGTATTCCGAAAGTGGGCTATCTGCTTGGAAGACATTTTGGATATGGAGCGGTCTTCGTATTTGATCTCGCCTTGCGTAGGATGGTCTAATGTACCCATGATTTGGAGTAGGGTCGTCTTGCCCGCGCCTGAACTGCCGACCAATGCCGTAACTACACCCGGACTCAAATCCAGACTCACACCCTTGAGGACTTCCACATTTCCGTAAGTTTTATATACCTTTTCTGCCGATAGCATAGTCGAAAAACCTAATTTTGAGCGAAAATAGGCAACCCGTCCGATGCGTCCAAATCGTCTGTTATTTCGTTTTCTGTTTGTATTTTGGGGAGTAAGTGTAAGCGTTAGCTTTTTGAACCAACTTACGGCACAAAGTTCCTTATTACGCTCCGGTCCGATGGTCGGTTATGCGGAAATGCGCGAAGTTTGCCTATGGGTTCAGACCAAAAGTGAAGCCTCCGTACGGTTTGAATATTGGGAAAACGATAAACCCAATGAGAAAAAGTTAACTGAAACAGTCGAAACCTTTGAGGCGATGGCGTTTTCCACTAAGATAGTCGTCGGTAATTTAGAACCCGGGAAACGCTTTAATTACGACCTTTATATTAACAACCAAAAGCTGAAATTTGATTATCCGTTGGCTTTTCAGACTTTAGCCTTGTGGCAACATCGCAATCCGCCACCCGATTTTAAGTTTACCATCGGGAGTTGTGCTTATATCAATGATTCTGCTTATGACCGCCCGGGAACGCCCTACGGTGGGGATTATCACATATTTACCACCATGTTTCAGAATCGCCCCGACTTCATGCTTTGGTTGGGGGATAATACGTATTTGAGGGAAGCCGACTGGGGAAGCAGAAGTGGTATCCTGCATCGTTTTTCGCATTCAAGGGCTGTTAAGGAATTGCAACCGCTTTTAGCTTCAAGCCATCATTATGCCATTTGGGATGACCACGATTACGGACCCAACGATGCCGACCGCAGTTTTCGCAATAAAAACCTGACTTTGGAAGCCTTCCAGATGTTTTGGAGCAATCCTTCATTCGGTTTAGAACCCAATCCTTCGGGCATTACAACTACTTTTGAATGGGGCGACGCGCAGTTTTTCCTGTTAGACAACCGCTATTTCCGAAGTAATAATTATCGCAAAACGGGCGAGCGCACTATCTTAGGTAAACAGCAATTAGAATGGTTGATAGACGCGCTTAAATATTCTAAGGCGAGTTTCAAATTTGTGGCTATCGGCGGAGAGGTCTTGAATACCGCTAAAGTGTATGAAAACTATATCAACATTTGCCCCGAAGAGCGCGAATATCTCCTCCAAACCATCAAAGCCGAGCGTATTCCGGGCGTGATCTTTTTATCGGGTGATCGTCATATCACGGAATTATCCGTTAAACCTGACCCTGATTTTTACCCGATTTATGAAGTTACTTGTTCTCCTTTAACGGCAACCGCTGCCCCGCAGGGTGAAAAGGAAGAAAATACATTGCGAGTTCCCGGAACGTTTGTAGGGGTGCGAAATTTTGCCGTTTTGGAAGTAGTGGGAGGCAAAGATCAACGGCGGGTCATCATTACCGTTAAAGATAATACGGGAACGATCCTTTGGGCGGTAACCATTTTTGCGGATGAGTTAAAGCCTAAGAAGTAATAGGTGAAGACATGACACAACTCCTTCTGTCATTTAGTCCGATTTTTTCCCTATCTTTCCGCAAAAAAGGAGAACAATGAGCATTAAACGGTTTGCGGCGGGATTATGGGCGGCATTTCGGGTACGGCAAACGGAAGGTTATTCCAACAAAGCAGTTTTCTATCAAGCTTCGCTGATTCATCAGTTGATCGCTACCGCCCGTTTTACGGCTTTCGGCAAAGTGCATCATTTTCGGAACATTCAACGATATGAAGAGTACAAGCAGGCTGTTCCCGTCAGCTCATATGAAGACCT
>Ga0209573_1002691_pt1 | contig 21723 bp, 21 predicted proteins | sample TNRBio252014_DNA_FD_185870 | JGI IMG/M metagenome (GOLD analysis project Ga0209573, IMG submission 185870) | Wastewater treatment Type I Accumulibacter community from EBPR Bioreactor in Madison, WI, USA - TNR Reactor_6/25/2014_ DNA (SPAdes)... | ecosystem: Engineered > Bioreactor > EBPR >...
GTGTGGCGCGCCGACCGCTGCGCAAGGGGGAGAAGCTCGAGCAACGAGTCAATGAGCAGTTGCAGGAGATCGCTGAAGACCCTGTCCTCGTGCGCTCATTCTTCGGGCACCCGTCTGCCGCCTATGTTTCTGACTGCTGAGTAAAGATCGGGGAAGGCTGTTCAGACAAGCGGAGCCACTCCTAACGTCAACACCAGATCGCTTTGATGAAACTCGCCACCTGGAACGTCAACTCGCTCGCCGTGCGCCTGCCGCAGGTACTTCAGTGGCTGGCTGCGCAGCCGGTCGACGTGCTGGTGCTGCAGGAGACCAAGCTCACCGACGACAGGTTTCCGCACGCCGACTTTGCGGCGGCGGGCTGGCAGGTGCAGTGGTTCGGGCAGAAGACCTACAACGGCGTCGCGCTGGTCAGCCGCGAGGGTGCCCTCGAGGTCGTGCGCAACATCCCCGGGTTCGAGGACGAACAGGCCCGTGTGATTGCCGGCACCCTGGGCGGGCTGCGGGTGATCGGCGCCTACTTTCCCAATGGGCAGGCCCCCGACAGCGACAAGTTCGCCTACAAGATGCGCTGGCTCTCGGCGCTGCACGACTGGGTGCGCACCGAACTGGCGCAGCACCCCGAACTGGTGCTGATGGGCGACTTCAACATCGCCCCCGAGGACCGGGATGTCCATGACCCGGTGGCCTGGGCCGGGCAGATCCACTGCACGCCCGAAGAGAGGGCGCACTTCGGGAAGCTCGCTTCGCTCGGCCTGCACGACGCCTTCCGGCTGTTCGAGCAGGCGCCGCGCAGCTGGAGCTGGTGGGACTACCGCAACCTGGCCTTCCGCAAGAACCAGGGGCTCAGGATCGACCACATCCTGGTCAGCGAGGCCTTGCGGCCGCGCGTCAGGGCCTGCCGGATCGACAAGGCACCGCGCCGCAACGAGCGCCCGAGCGATCACGCGCCCGTGGTGGTGGAGATCGACTGAAGCGGCGCGTCGGCCGACGCGCTGCCATCGCGTGCCGCGGCCGCCTCACTCGTCGAGGCCGAGTTCCTGGATCTTGCGTGTGATGGTGTTGCGGCCAATGCCCAGCCGCTGGGCCGCTTCGATGCGCCGGCCGCGCGTGAGGCTGAGGGCGGTCTGGATCAGCCGGCCCTCGAACTGGCGCGTCAGCCGGTCCCAGACCTCGGGCTCGGCCTGCTCGAGGCGCCGGCGGGCCTCGAGCGCCAGGTCGTCCAGCCAGCCGGCTGCCGGCATCGGCGCCAATGCCGCGCCCGGCGCCGGCCCGACGGGCGGCTCGCCCGGCGCATGGTCGTCCTCCATGGCGCCTGGCGTCACTGCAGGGCGGCTGGCCGGCACCATGGCCGCGGACTGGCCCGGGTGCGGCGGAGGGGCGGCTTCCGCGCCCGGCGCCGGCGTGCCCTGCAGCTCGGGCGGCAGGTCCTTGGGCTCGACCACCTGGGCCGGGGCCATCACCGTCAGCCAATGACAGATGTTCTCGAGCTGCCTGACGTTGCCCGGGAAGTCGAAGCCCTGCAACTGCTCGAGTGCGGCATCGCTGAAACGCTTGGCTTCGACACCCAGCTCGCGTGCGCTGCGCGCCAGGAAGTGGCGGGCCAGCATGGGGATGTCTTCCCGCCGCTCGCGCAAGGCCGGCAGGCGCAGGCGGATCACGTTCAGGCGGTGGAACAGGTCTTCGCGGAACGCCCCCTGGCGCACCCGCTCCTCGAGGTTCTGGTGCGTGGCGGCGATCACGCGCACATTGCTCTTGAGCGGCTGGTGGCCGCCGACACGGTAGAACTGGCCGTCACTCAGCACGCGCAGCAGCCGCGTCTGCAGGTCCAGCGGCATGTCCCCGATCTCGTCGAGGAAGAGCGTGCCGCCGTCGGCCTGCTCGAAGCGGCCGCGGCGCGTGGTCTGTGCGCCGGTGAAGGCCCCGCGCTCGTGGCCGAACAGCTCGCTTTCCAGCAGGTCCTTGGGGATGGCCGCGGTGTTGATGGCGACGAAGGGGCCGTTGCCTCCCTGGTCGCCGCGCGGGCTGTGGCGGTGCAGCGCGCGCGCCACCAGTTCCTTGCCGCTGCCGCTTTCGCCCGTGATCAGCACCGTGACATGGCTCTGCGACAACCTGCCGATGGCGCGGAAGACGTCCTGCATGGCCGGGGCCTGGCCCAGCATCTCGGGCATCGGGGCCTGGGCCGCATCACCGACCTGCTCGCGAAGGCTTTCCTCGACCGCCCGCCGGATGAGCTCAACTGCCTTGGTCAGGTCGAAGGGCTTGGGCAGGTACTCGAACGCGCCGCCCTGGAAGGCCGAGACCGCGCTGTCGAGGTCGGAGTAGGCGGTCATGATGATGACCGGCAGCCCCGGCAGGCGCGCCTTGACCTTGGCCAGCAGGTCGATGCCCGAGCCACCGGGCATGCGGATGTCGCTGACCAGCACCTGGGGCTCGTCGGACTCCAGTGCCGAAAGTACTTCCCGCGGCCCGGAAAAGCTCCGCACCTGGAACTGCTCGCGGGCCAGCGCCTTCTCGAGCACGAATCGGATGGAGTGGTCGTCGTCGACGATCCAGATGGGTTTCATGCGGGGGGGCGGCACCGGGCAGGAGGGCAGACACCTCAAGGCAGCGGGATCAAGACCTTGAAGACAGTCCGGCCCGGGATGCTGTCGCATTCGATCGTGCCCTGGTGTTGCTGCACGAAGGACTGCGCCAGCGTGAGACCGAGGCCCGACCCGCCTTCGCGCCCGCTGACCAGCGGCTGGAAGATGCGGTCCTTCAGGGCCTCGGGCACGCCCGGCCCGTTGTCCTGCACTTGCAATTCCAGTGCCAGCCTGAATCGCTGGCGGCCGAAGGTCACCTGGCGCGCCACCCTGGTGCGCAGCACGATGCGAGCGTCACCCCGCGCCAGCCGGCCGCCGGGCGGCATGTCGTCTTCACCCGGGCTGGCCAGCGCCTGCGTCGCGTTGTGCACGATGTTGAGCACCGCCTGGATCAGCTGCTCGCGGTCGCCCCGGAACTCCGGGATCGACACGTCGTAGTCGCGCTCGAGGGTGAGCCCGCGCGGAAACTCGGCCAGCACCAGGGAACGCACACGCTCGCAGACCTCGTGGATGTTGACGTCGCCGACCACCGGCGCGCGGCGGTGCGGCGCCAGCAGGCGGTCGACCAGGGCCTGCAGGCGGTCGGCCTCGTGGATGATGACCTGGGTGTACTCGGTCAGCTCGCGCGAATCGACCTCCATCGCCAGCAGTTGCGCCGCCCCACGGATGCCGCCCAGCGGGTTCTTGATCTCGTGCGCCAGGTTGCGCACCAGTTCCCTGTGCGCCTGTGCCTGGCCCAGCGTGCGCTCCTCGCGGTCGAGCCGGGCCTGCTGCTCGATCTCGATCATCTCGACCAGCACCTCGTCGCCGCCGTCGAGCTGGCTCACGATCACATGCACCGCGAGCTCGGTCGTGCCGACCGGCTGGCGCTCCAGCAGCGCGTCGAAACGGCCGCAGGCCACCTCGTTGGCCGAGACCAGGCGCAAGGCGTCGACCAGCGGTGCCGGGTCGACCAGCCAGTCCCGCACGTTGCTGCGCAGCAGGGAACGCCGGCTCGAGCCTATCGCGTTCTCCAGCGTCGCGTTGACCCAGCGACAGCGGCCGTCGGCGCGCACCACGGCCACCAGGGTGGCCAGGTGATCGAAGACCTCGAATCCTTCGAACGATCGCTCCGACATCGTGCAGGGCGCGATCAGGGACCCAGCTTGGCCAGCTCGCGCTTCAGCGCCGCGATGTCGGCTTCCTTGCGCGTGATGCCCGCCTTCATCTCGGCCACGCGATCCAGGTAGCGCTGGAAGTTGCGTTCATCGGCCCGTCGTTCGGGCTCGCCGTTGTTGTAGGCCTTGTGCAGTTCGGCCAGACGCTCCTCTTCCTTGCGCAGCTCCTCGCCGAGGATCCGCCGGGCATCGGCGTCGCGGGCGCGCTGCGCGGCGGGGTCTATGCGGGCGTCGGCGGGCCGGGACGCCGCTGCGACCGTCGCTCCCGAGGCCGCCGGGGGCGCCGGCCGCGGGCGCACGCTCTGCACGATGGTGATGGGCGCGCCCTCTATCGTCCGGCAGCCGCGGTCGCGCGCCTCCTGGGCAGACAGCGCGTCCGTGTAGAGCACGGGTGGCCCGGGACAGCGAAAGACCTGGGCTCCGCTGGCGGCCGTGCCCTGGGCCTGTGCGGCGCAGGCCATCCCCAGCAGCGCCGCGGCCCGGCTGGCCTTGGCGGCCACCGAGGTCCAGGTCAGGGTCTGTGTCGCTGCGTCCATGGCCGCGGCCTCCGGTCTGCTGGTGCGGCCGCCATTGTCGCCCACCACCCCGGGCGGGCGGTCGCGCGAAGCAGGCCCGCTGCGTGCTGGTGCCCCCGGCACGCACCCCGCAACGAAAGCGGGGCGGCCGAAGCCGCCCCGACAAGGGCATCAACGACGCCGGGCAAGCGGCCGTCAGAGGCTGTAGTACATGTCGAACTCGAGCGGGTGGGTGGTCATGCGGAAACGCGTCACCTCCTGCATCTTGAGCTCGATGTAGGCGTCGATGTAGGCATCGGTAAACACGCCTCCCTTGGTCAGGAACGCCCGACCCTTGTCGAGGTAGTCGAGCGCCTGGTCCAGGCTGTGGCAGACGGTCGGGATCTTCGCGTCTTCCTCGGGCGGCAGGTGGTACAGGTCCTTGGTGGCGGCCTCGCCGGGGTGGATCTTGTTCTCGACACCGTCCAGGCCCGCCATCAGCATCGCGCTGAAACCCAGGTAGGGGTTGCACAGCGGGTCCGGGAAGCGGGCTTCGATGCGGCGGCCCTTGGGGTTGGAAACGAAGGGGATGCGGATCGAGGCCGAGCGGTTGCGCGCCGAGTAGGCCAGCTTGACCGGTGCCTCGAAGCCGGGCACCAGCCGCTTGTAGCTGTTGGTGCCGGGGTTGGTGATGGCATTGAGAGCGCGCGCGTGCTTGATGATGCCGCCGATGTAGTACAGCGCGAACTCGGAAAGCCCTGCATAACCGTCGCCGGCAAACAGGTTCTTGCCATCCTTCCACACGCTCTGATGCACGTGCATGCCGCTGCCGTTGTCGCCGACCACGGGCTTGGGCATGAAGGTGGCCGTCTTGCCGTAGGCATGCGCCACGTTGTGCACGATGTACTTCTGCAACTGCAGCCAGTCGGCGCGCTGCACCAGGGTGCTGAACTTGGTGCCCAGCTCGTTCTGGCCCGGTGCCGCCACCTCGTGGTGGTGGACCTCGACCGGGATGCCCATCTGCTCGAGCAGCAGGCACATCTCGCTGCGCATGTCCTGGAAGCTGTCGACCGGAGGCACCGGGAAGTAGCCGCCCTTGACGCCCGGGCGGTGGCCCATGTTGCCGCCCTCGAAGTCCTTGCCTGTGCTCCAGGGCGCCTCCTCGGAGCTCACCTTGACGAAGCAGCCGGACATGTCGACGTTCCACTGGACCTGGTCGAAGATGAAGAACTCCGGTTCCGGCCCGAAGTAGGCGGTGTCGCCCAGGCCGCTGCTCTTCAGGTAGGCCTCGGCACGGCGCGCCAGGCTGCGCGGGTCGCGCTCGTAGGGCTTGCCGTCGCCAGGCTCGAGCACGTCGCAGGTCAGGATCAGCGTCGGCTCTTCGAAGAAGGGGTCGATGTTGGCGGTGTTGGGGTCCGGCATCAGCAGCATGTCGGACGCCTCGATGCCCTTCCAGCCGGCGATCGAACTGCCGTCGAACGCGTGACCGGCGCTGAACTTGTCCTCGTCGAAGGCCGATACAGGCACGCTGACGTGCTGTTCCTTGCCGCGCGTGTCGGTGAACCGGAAGTCGACGAACTTGACGTCGTTGTCCTTCACCATCTTCAGCACATCGGCAACAGTCTTTGCCATTGAAATACTCCTCGCGGGTTCGCGCTCGTGGGTTTGGGTTCTGGGGGAGGGAGAGATGCGGTCAGCGGCCCGATGTCGCCTTCGGACCCGAAGCCGGCTGACAGGTGCGCACCGGAATCTAGCAGATTGCATGCCAGGCGAGACGACGGGCCGGCCCATCCAGCGATCGCGGATTGGAGCCGTTTCGGGCCAGTTTGGGCGCTGTTGGGGGTGGTTGGCCCGGTGAACATCTGCTGGAACGTCAATGCACCCTGTCGGTGCGGGCGTCGCCGCTTCAACGCACCACTTCGGGGCCCAACGGCGCACCGAAGCGGTTCAGGCCCTGAACCAGGTCCGCGAAGGCCAGTTCGACGACCGCGGCGGGCCCCTTGACCCCGAGCTCGATGTGCCGGCCATGCACGGGGTGGTCGACGCTGGGCAGGCTGTAGATCCTGACCGCCGGATACGCCGACTCGATGTGCTCCATCAAGGGCGTAAGGGCTGCCTCGATGCCGCCGTAGACCACCACGCCACGCTCGGACTGCCGGTGCAGGCCGTGCAGCGGCCTGTAGCGCGAATCCAGCAGGGCCTCGATCATCGGGTGCGCCATGACCGGAAACCCCGGCACGAAGTGGACCTCGCCGAGGCTGAAGCCGGGGATCTTGTTGTAGGGGTTGGCGATCAGCGTGGCGCCGCGCGGGAACCGGCCCATGTTCAGGCGGTGCAGGTTGTCGGGCCGCTCGGGTTCGAAGGGCTTGCCCTGCTCGACGGCCACGTCGCGCATGCGCTCGAGGATCAGCAGCCGCGCCTCGGGGTGCAGTTCCAGCGGCAGGTCCAGCGCGGCGGCGGCGCACTGGCGGGTGTGGTCGTCGGGGGTGGCGCCGATGCCGCCGCAGCTGAACACCGCCTCGCCGCTGGCAAAGGCCTCGCGCAGGGCCGCCGTGATGCGGGGCCGGTCGTCGCCGACGTAGCGCGCCCAGGACAAGGACAGGCCGCGCGCCGACAGCAGTTCGACCACCTTGGGCAGGTGCTTGTCCTGCCGCTTGCCGGAAAGGATCTCGTCGCCGATGACGATCAGTCCGAAGTTCATGCTGCCGCTCCATCGGGGGGTGCCGGGGGTGGCGCTGCGGGCGGGCGGGCGGTGGCCGGCGCGGAGCCCGGCGGCCCCGGCAGCAGGCCGGCCGGCGCGGGTCCCGGAGGGTCGTCCAGGCCCGCCGCCGGCCCGGGCCCTGCGTCGCTCCTGAGCTGCTGCAGCGCCGCCAGCAGGTAGTGAGCGAACCACAGGCTGGCATAGGCGAACACCAGGGTGTAGAGCCATACCGAGACCACCAGCAGCAGCGGTGCCAGCACCAGCGAGACGGCACCGAAGGCCCACAGCAGCGAGGGGGCGGTGCCCAGAAAGCCAAGGGCCATGCCGGCCACACGAAGCGGCCAGCGGCGGTCGCGCAGCAGGCGCCGCCTCTCGCCGGGCTCGGCATGCAGCGCCAGGGCATCGAAGGCCAGCACGCGATAGGTCAGCCAGCCCCAGATCAAGGGCGGCAGCAGCAGCACCAGCGGCGGCACGAACCACAGCGGCAGGCTGACCAGCAAGGCCCCCAGCGCCGCGACCGTGCAGGTCAAGGCCCAGAGCAGGCCCTGCCAGCGCGTGAGCGACGAGGCCCGCCGCTGCAGCAGCGGGAAACGTCGCCGGGCCACCAGCGAGGTCATCGCCGGCATCATCAACCAGGCCACGCACAGCAAGGTGGCCACGACCAGCAGCGGCACCGCCAGGGCGACCAGGATCAAGGGTGCCAGCAGGCTGCGCAGCGAAGGCAGACCGACCGACTCCAGCCAGGCCAGCAGCGATCCCAGCAGCTCCCAGCTGTCCAGCTGCGCCCGCAGCCCGGCGACCACGGGCTCCCAGGTCCACCAGCCCAGGCCCAGCACGGCCCCGCCGGCCACCAGCAGCGGCAGCAGCGACCAGGCGATGACCCGCGGGTGGAGGCAGTACGCGGCGGCCCGCCACGACGCGTCGAAGAAGTCCATGCGGCGGCCGTCGGATCTAGGGGGCGGCCCGCGGGCCGATCAGCCGGCGCAGGCCCAGCACCTGCTGGGCCCAGAAGCCCCGGCCGTAGTCCCGGCCCCCGGCTTCGGGCAGCTGGTCGCGGATGCCCGTGGCTTCGTAGCGACCGTCGAAGCGTGCGCTGCCGGCCAGCAGGTCCCACAGCGGGAACAGCACGGCAAAGTTGTGCCCACCCAGGCTGCCCGCGCCCGCGGACTCATGTCCCAGGCCGATGCGGTGGTGCAGCCGGTGGTACTGCGGGCTGACCAGCAGGCGGTCCAGCCAGGGGCCGAAGGACACCCTGCAATTGGCGTGCGACAGGCTCTCCACCAGCTGCGTCAGGGCCACCAGCGCGACGAACTGCCCCGGTGGCACCCCCACCCCCATGGCCACCAGCACGAACACGCTGTCGCGGATCAGGTCGTCCAGCAGGTGATTGCGGTTGTCGGACCACATCGTCATCTGACGCTGGCTGTGGTGCACCGCGTGCAGCTGCCACCACCAGCCCAAGGCATGCTGGCCGCGATGCAGCAACCAGTCGACCAGGTCGAACAACACCAGATAGAGCAGGAAGGCAACCAGCGCCTGGTCGGTGACGCCGGGCCACAGCGCGTCGAGCTGCGGTGTCGGCAGGCCGGCCTGACGCAGCGCGCCGGCCAGCGCATCCCACAGCGGGTCGACCGTGAAGAACAGCGCCAGCCTGAACACCCCCAGGCGGTGCACGAGCGTGTAGGCGATGTCCGTGCGCACGGCCGCCCGGTCGTGCACCGGCTCGACCGGCCGCCAGCGCTCCAGAGCGCGGATCAGCGTCACCATGAGGCCGATCTGCAGCAGCCCGACCAGCAACCAGCCGGTGCCGCGGTAGCCTTCCTCCAGGCGGTTGCCGAGGCCGGCGGCAAACAGCAGCGGCTGCACCAGGGACTCGAAGAGCCACTGCTGGGCATCGCCGAACCACGCGCTCAGTTGGTCCATGCCGTCCGTCCTACGGCGCAGGGCGCGCCGACGCCGCGGCGTACAGCGGGTGCTCGCGCAAGGTGCGGAAGCAGAAGCCACGCGCCTGCAGACCCTCGATCAGCGGTTCCAGCACGGCGGGCGCCCAGGCGTCGCGCCGCGACCAGATGCCCAGGTGCGCGATCAGCACGTCGCCGGCCCGGATGTCGCGCAGGGCGCGGGCCAGCAGCTGCGGGTTGGGGTGACGCTCGCTGGGCAGCTCGTCGCCCAGGAACCCGGCCGCCGACCAGCCGACATGGGTCCATCCGCACGCCGCGGCGGCCGCCAGCAAGCTCGGCGATGTACGCCCCCCGGGGGCACGGAAGAGCGCCGACATGGCCTGGCCGGTCATGGCCTCGAAGCGACGCGCGGGCCGCACCAGCTGTGCGCAGTAGTCGGCCGCGTCGGCGCGCCTGACGCGACCGGCCGCCGGGCCCTGGGTCGGTCGCAGCCTGAACCCCCCTTCGATGTCGGCCACCCAGACATCGTGGTCGTAGGTGTGCGAGCCGAAGACATGGCCCTCGCCGGCTCGCGCGCGCCACCAGGCGGCCCAGCGATCGTCGAGGCTGTGGCCGCCCTCCTGCGTGCGCTCGGCGGCCAGGAAGAACGTGGCCTTGACGCCGCGGCGCGACAGCACGTCGGCCACCAGCGGCGCGACGCCCATGTGGCCGGTGTCGAAGGTCAGGTACAGCGGCTTGTCGCAGGCCGCAAGCGGCCCGGCGGCCAAGAGCAACAGCACCAGCGCCACGCGGCGGACCGCCAGGCGGCCGGCGCCGTGCCGGCCGGATCTAGCGCGGCGCATGATCCAGTGTCCACACGCCATGCGGTGAACGCCCGACGTCGACCTGGTGCACGACCTTGCGCGACTCGAGGTCGACGAAGCTCAGCTTGCGTGCCCAGCGCGAGCTCACGAGCAGGGTGCGGCCGTCGGCCAGCAGTTCCATGCAGTCAGGACCACCGGGGCCGGGATACTCCGCCACCACTTCGAGCCTCAGGTGGTCGATCAGGCTGATGGTATTGGCCACGCGATTGCTCACGAAGACATGGCGCTTGTCCCCGCGCGAGCGAAAGGCATGCGCGCCGTCGCCGGTCATGATGCGCTTGACCAGCCGCGGCGGCGTGGTCGACACGTCCCAGGCCTCGACCACACGGTCGCCGGTCAGCGCGACCAGCAGCGTGCGGTCGTCAGGCGTCAGGAAGATGTCCGCCGGCAGCTTGCCGACGGCCTGCGTCCAGCGCGGCGCCATCGTGCCGAGGTCCACCGCCAGCAGCTGGTGGCTGTCCTGCAGCGACACGTAGCTGACGCTGCTGCGGCTGTCGATGGCGATGTGGCTGGGCGTCTTGGGCGCGTCCAGCCGGCGCGCCAGCCGCAGCGGGCGATCGGCCTGCGCCGGCTGCCAGTGGTAGAGGTCGACCTTGTCGAGCCGGTTGGAGGCCACCACCAGCCACTTCATGTCAGGCGAGAAGCGCAGGTGGTAGGGGTCCTGGATGTCGCGCAGCGTGCGCTGCAGCACCCCCGTGGCAGGGTCCAGGAAGGTCAGCGAATGGCTGGCCGCATTGCCCACGATCAGGCTCTTCTCGTCGGGCGTCAGGTACAGGTGATGCGGCTCCTTGCCGGTGGGGATGCGCTGCACTTCGCGACGCGAGGCGGCGTCGATCACGCTGATCGTCGCGTCCAGCGAATTGAGCACGAAGATCGGTCGCGCGCCCTGCGCGGGCGCCGCCGCCAGCGGCGACCACCACAGCAGCGGCCACAGGCCGAGGCTGCGCCGCCTGAGCCCACCCGGCTGCGGGCGGGCGCCGCCCGCTTCAGTCATCGTCCCCGCCCAGCAGGCCGCCCAGCAGCCCCGCGCCGCCTGCCGTGGTCAGCATGGACCCCTCTTCGCGGCTGCCCCCGCGCTGCGGCGCGGCCGCGAAGACCCGCGAAGCCAGGCGCGAGAACGGCAGGCTCTGCAGCCAGATCGTGCCCGGGCCGCTCATGCGGGCAAAGAACAGGCCCTCGCCGCCGAACAGGGCGGTCTTGATCTTGCCGACGTACTGGATCTCGAAGTTGACCCCCGCGGTGTAGGCGACCACGCAGCCGGTGTCGACCATCAGCGTCTGGCCGGCCTGCAACTCGCGCTTGACCACCGTGCCGCCCGCATGCACGAAGGCGAGCCCGTCGCCCTCGAGCTTCTGCATGATGAAGCCCTCGCCGCCGAAGAAGCCGACCGACAGCTTCTGCTGCAGCGCGATGCCGAGCGAGACACCGCGCGCGGCGCACAGGAACGAATCCTTCTGGCAGATCAGCGTGCCGCCCAGCCGGGCCAGCTCCATGGGCAGGATCTTGCCCGGATAGGGGGCACCGAAGGCGACCCGCTGCTTGCTGGAGGCGTGGTTGGTGTAGACGGTGGTGAAGAGCGACTCCCCCGTGACCAGGCGCTTTCCGGCGCCGAGCAGCTTGCCGAAGAAGCCCCCTCCACCACCTCCGGAGCCGTCGCCGAACACGGTGTCCATGGTGATGCCGGCGTCCATGAAGAACAGGCTCCCGGCCTCGCCCACCGCCGCTTCTCCGGGGTCGAGTTCGACCTCGACGAACTGCATCTCCGATCCCTTGATCTCGTAGTCCACCACATCCATTGCCATTGGTAACTCCTGCATGCCCGCGTCACGGCGCGCGCCCGACCCGGGATGCTACCCAAGGCCGGCCCCTCCTCGGGCCTGTGCCCGGCCTTGCCGCCGTAGCACCCTGTTGCATCCGTCGCCGAACCGGCACGACCGGCGCCTGGGCCGGCCCCAACAATCGGGCCGCCATGCGGTCCGAGATCTCGATGATGTGGCTGTCTGCCGCACTGGCGGCCGGCGCGGCTGCGTCCCTGGCGTGGACGGTGGCGGTCCGTCGGCACCGGTCGGCGCGGCTCTGGCCGCTGGCGTTGCTGGCCCCGGCGGGCGGGGCCGCGCTGGGCGCCGCGCTGCCGGACTCGGCCTGGGCGCTGGGCGCGGCCCATGCGCTGCTGCTGGCCTGGCCAGGCCTGCTGCTGTCCGGCCTGCGGCGCTTCCATGCACGGGTCGACTGGCCGGCGAGCCGGCGCCTCGACAGCCTGGTGGCCGGGGTCGCCTTCGGGCTCGCGCTGGTGGCGGCCGTCCTGCCGCCCGAGTTCGCTGCGCCGGCGCTGGCCCTGGCGGTGCTCGGCGCCCACCTGTACCCGGCCGCGCTGCTGCTCGGCGCGCCCTCGCGCGCCGATGCACCGCTGTTGCGGATGCTGGCCGCGGCGATGACCGCCGCCGCACTGCTGCCGCTGACGGCAACCGCCGATCCTTCGGCCCTGCTGCCCCCGCGGGCGCTCGCCAATGCCCTGGCCGCGCTGGTGAGCGCCTTCGTCGTGCTGCTGCTGGCGTCCGCCCGAACCGAGCGGCAGCTGCGGGAGTCCCGGCGGCGGCTTCGCGTGCTGGCGAACATCGACCCCCTGACCCGCATCCCCAACCGTCGCCACTTCCAGGAGCTGTCGACTGCGGTCATCGAGCAGGACCCCCCTGGCAGCGCAGCGCTGGTGATGTTCGACATCGACCACTTCAAGCGCATCAACGACCGCCTGGGCCATGCCGAGGGCGACCGCGCGCTGCGCCGGGTGGCCGAAGGCCTGCAGCACCTGCTGCGCGCCCGTGACGTCGCCGGCCGGCACGGCGGGGACGAGTTCTCGTTGCTGCTGCGGCACAGCGGGCCCGCCGAGGCGATCGCGGTGGCGGAGCGCCTGGTGCGGCGTCTGCAGCGCACGCAGAGCGAGCAGGGGCCGTTGCTGTCGCTGAGCTTCGGCATCGTGCAGGTCGGTGCCGGGGAAGCGCTCGACGAGGCCCTGCGACGCGCCGACCAAGCCCTCTACGAGGCCAAGCGCCAGGGGCGCTCGCGCGCCGTGGCCGCCAGCGGCGACGAGCTGCAACCGGTGTTCGGCGAGAGCCAGCGCCTGGGCCTGACCCACTGCTGAGCCCGGTCGGCCGCCGACGAGGGGCGGGATAATCCGCGGCGTTCATGGAACCCCTCGCCGCGCCCCCCCTGCCCCGAGCCTGCCGGTCGCGCGCCGCGGGTCCTGCCCGTCCATGCTGAGCAGCGCCCTGGCCATCGCGCTCGGCGCCGCACTCGGCGCCTTGCTGCGCTGGGGCTTGTCGATCGGCCTCAACGGCCTGTTCCCGCTGTTGCCGCCGGGCACGCTGGTCGCCAACCTCGCCGGCGGCTACCTGATCGGCGTGGCGCTCGCCTTCTTCGCGCAGTTCACGCAACTGCCGGCCGAATGGCGGCTGTTCGTGGTCACCGGCTTCCTCGGCAGCCTGACCACGTTCTCGACCTTTTCGGCCGAGGTCGTGCATGCGCTCCAGCAAGGTCGCTGGGGGTGGGCGGGCGCCACCGTCGGCGCGCACCTGCTGGGCTCGCTGGCCGCCACGCTGGCCGGCCTGGCCAGCGTGGCCTGGTGGATGAGACGCTGACCCCAGGCGCCCGCCATCGCCTCTTCGACAATCCCCGGCCCTGGGACTATGCTTGCCTGCCCGTCGAGGAAGTCGGAGGAGTGCACCCCATGAACACCACGAAGACCTGGTTCCTGTCCGCCTGGATGGCCGCCGCCGTCGCCATGCCGCTGGCCGCCCAGGCCGACCAGCCGGCGATGGAAGCCGCCTTGCGCCACCTGGAGCAGGCCCGCGGCAGCCTGCAGAACGCGACCGTCGACAAGGGCGGGCACCGCCGCAAGGCGCTCAAGGCCGTCGACGCGGCGATCGCCGAGGTCAAGGCCGGCATGGCCTTCGATGCCCGGCACAGCGGGCCCAACGAAGGCAAGCGCAAGCCCTGAGGCGGCCCCTCTGCGGGCCGACGCCGCGCTCGCCGGAGGCCGATCGTCCGCGATGGGCGTGCGCCATGCGGCCCCGGCCGCAGTGGCCCGCAGGTTGGCGGGCCGTCCGGTGACCGCACCGGACCGCGACCAGGCGCTCTTCCCGCAGCCTGCGGGCCGGAGCGCCGTGCAATGACCACCTGGACGCTGCACGGCGTGCTGATCGGCCTGGCCTGCCTGGTTGTGCTGGCCTTTGCCGTGCTGTCCTGGCGCCGGCGTGTGCGTCTGGAGCGGCGCCTGCAGTCACTCGAGGCCCTGACCGGCACATTGCAGCGCGTCCACCGCGACGCCGAGCAGGCGAGTCTGGCCAGGAGCGCCTTTCTGGCCGACCTCAGCCACGAATTGCGCACCTCCTTGCAGGGCCTGCTGGGCATGTTGTCGCTGCTGCGCGAGACCGGTCTGACGGCGCACCAGATCGACTACCTGAAGACCGCCACCGCGTCGGCCGACCAGCTGCTGGCCATCCTCAACGACATCCTGGACCTGTCGCAGCTCGAAGCCGGGCACCTGAGCCTAGCGCCGGCCGCCGTCGACCTGCGTGGCCTGCTGCGAGATGTCGAGGCCCTGATGCGGCCCCAGGCCATGGCCCGCGGCATCGCGCTGCACGTCGACGCCGACCCCGGGGTGCCGGCCCGCGTGATGGCCGACGCCTCACGGGTCAGGCAGGTGCTGCTGAACCTGGTCGGCAACGCCATCAAGTTCTCCGATCGAGGCGCCGTGGTGCTCGATGTGCGGCGGCTGATGGGCGAGGACGGGGGGCCGGCCATGCTGGAGTTCCTGGTCACCGACGACGGCATCGGCATGGACGAGGCCACGCTGTCGCGGCTGTTCCACCGCTTCCAGCGTGCCGACGGCAGCCGCGCACGCCATCCGGCGGGCAGCGGGCTGGGGCTCGAGATCTCGCGGTCGCTGGCCCGCCTGATGGGCGGCGACATCGACGCCCGGAGCCAGCTGGGCGTCGGGACGCAAATGCGCTTTCGCCTGCCGCTGCGCGACGCGCCGCCGCCCGTGGCAGCCACGCTGGCCGCCGCCGATGCCGTGGCAGCGCCGGTGCAGCCACTGCGCGTGCTGGTGGCCGAGGACCAACCCACCCACCGGGAGTTCCTGGCCGCCGTGCTGCAGGGCATGGGGCATGGCACTCACTTCGTGGCCGACGGCGAGCAGGCGGTGGCCGCGGTCGGCGACAGCCGCTTCGACCTCGTGCTGATGGACCTGCACATGCCGCGCCTCGACGGCATCACCGCCACCCGGGCGATCCGCGCACTGCCCGACCGGCAGGCGGCCACCGTCCCCATCGTGGCCCTGACCGCCGACGCCTTCGACGACACCCGCGAGCGTTGCCTGGTCGCGGGCATGAACGACTTCCTGGCCAAGCCGGTGAGCCCGCAGAGGCTGGCCTCGCTGCTGCGCGGGCTGTTCGGGTCGGCTGCCGCGGCCGAGCCAGCCCACGAGGCCCCCGGGCTGGCGCCCACGCCCCCGCTGCTGGACCTCGCGGCGTGCAGGCGCCTGCGCGAGAGCAATCCGGCGCCGCCACTGGCCGCCCTGTATGCCGCATTCTTCGAACAGGGCCCGCGCACGGTCGAGCGGCTGCGCGCGGCCCTGCGCGACGCCCAGCCGCTGGAGTTGCGGGTGCAGTCCCAGGCAACCCACGCAGCCGCCATCCAGCTCGGCCTGGCCGCCCTGGCCAGCACCGCCCAGGCGCTGCAGGAGGGGGCCACACACTTGCCGGCCCATGAGGTGGCCCGGCTGGTCCAGCGCTACGAGGACCAGCTGGCGGGCAGCCGCCAGGCCGTCGTGGACGCCGGCCTGCTGCCGTCCGCCGTCACACGATGACCGGCTCGGGCTCCAGGCGGATGCCGAAGCGGCCGTAGACGCTTTCCTGGATCGCGCGCGCCAGCGTCACCACCTCGGCGCCGCTGGCACCGCCGCGGTTGACCAGCACCAGGGCCTGGCGCTCATAGACCCCGGCGCGCCCGACGCTCTTGCCCTTCCAGCCGCAGGCATCGATCAGCCAGCCGGCGGCCAGCTTGACGCTGCCGTCGGGCATCGGGTAATGGACGATCTCGGGATCGCGTCCGATGATGTCGCGGCACTGTTCGGCGCTGACCACCGGGTTCTTGAAGAAGCTGCCGGCGTTGCCGAGGCGGGCCGGGTCGGGCAGCTTGGCGCGGCGGATCGTGCACACCCAGTCGAACAGGGTCTGCGCGTCGGGGTCGGCGATGCCGGTCTCGGCACGCTTGCGCTGCAGGTCCAGATAGCCCAGCACCGGTTCCCAGGGCCGCGGCAACCGCAAGCGCACACGCGTGATCAGGCTCTTGCCCGCCAGGCCGCCGAATCCCGAGCGCTTGAAGACGCTGTCGCGGTAGCCGAAACCGCAGGCCCGGGCATCGAGCGTGACGCTGCGCCCGGTCACCAGGTCCACCGCGTCGAGCGACTCGAAGCGCTCGGCCAGATCGAGGCCGTAGGCTCCGATGTTCTGCACCGGCGCCGCACCGACGGTGCCGGGGATGAGCGCCAGGTTTTCCAGGCCCGGCCAGCCCTGGTCCAGAGTCCAGCACACCAGGTCGTGCCAGCGTTCGCCGGCCCCTGCTTCGACGACGAGCGAGTCGGCACGCTGGCCGACCAGACGCAGGCCACGGACCTCGACGCGCAGCACCACGGCTTCGGGATCGCGGCTGAACACGAGGTTGCTGCCACCGCCCAGCACCAGCTTGGGTGCGCGACCGATCTCCGGGTGGTCGAGCACCCGTCGCACGTCGGCGTCGCTGCGGATGCGCACCAGCGCGCCCGCCGTGGCCGGCAGGCCGAAGCTGTTGAGCTCTCTGAGGCTCACGCCACGCTCGATGGCCAGGGCCGTGGACGACGTCGACATGCGTCGATTCTGCGCGAACGACCTCGCCCGCCAGCACGTCCCGCGTGGCAGAATGGTGCGCTGCAACAGCCAGACCGTCGTGAGCCGGGGCTGCCCCGTCGGGCCGACGCGACGGCAGGGGGTGCGCCATCATGCCGAGCTTCGACACCGTCCTCGAGCCCAACCTGGTCGAACTGCGCAATGCGGTCGAGCAGGCGAACAAGGAAATCGGCACCCGATTCGATTTCAAGGGATCGAGTGCCAAGGTTGAGTTGACCGACAAGTCGGCCACCCAGCGCGACCTGGCCCTGCTGGCCGACAGCGAGTTCCAGCTGGGTCAGGTCAGGGACCTGCTGCTGGCCCGCATGAGCAAGCGAAACATCGACATCCGCTTCCTCGACCTGTCGGCCAAGCCGCAGAAGGTCGGCGGCGACCGGGTGCGGCAGCCGGTGGCGGTCAAGTGCGGCATCGACGCCGAGTCGGCCCGCCGCATCCAGGGGCTGCTCAAGTCCAGCAAGCTCAAGGTGCAGGCCGCCGTGCAGGGCGACAGCGTGCGCGTCAGCGGCGCCAAGCGCGACGACCTGCAGGCGGCGATCGCGCTGTTGCGCAGGGAAGTGACCGAACTGCCGCTCACCTTCCAGAACTTCCGCGACTGAGGTGGCCTCCCGGGCCACCGGTCAGGGCGTGGCTGTCGCGACCGGGACAGCCGGCGATCGAACGATCGTGCGGATAATCCGCGCGATCGCCCCCAGCCGGGCGCCGGAGTGCGCATGGACCTTGCCTTCACCGACGACGAACTGGCCTTCCGGGCCGACATCCGGCAGTGGGTGGCCGATCAGTTGCCCGCGGACATCAGCCGCAAGGTGCATGCCGCCCAGCGGCTGACGCGCGACGACATGCAGCGCTGGGCGCGCATCCTCGGCAGCCGTGGCTGGCTGGGCTGGGGCTGGCCCAAGGCCTTCGGCGGGCCGGGCTGGAATGCGGTGCAGAAGCATCTGTTCGAGGAGGAGTGCGCCCTGGCCGGTGCGCCGCGCGTGGTGCCCTTCGGTCCCATCATGGTGGCGCCGGTGATCATGGCCTTCGGCTCGCCCGAGCAGCAGCAGCGCTTCCTGCCGGGCATCGCCAGCGGTGAGGTCTGGTGGAGCCAGGGCTACAGCGAGCCCGGCGCCGGGTCGGACCTGGCCGGTCTGAAGACCCGGGCCGACCGCCGGGGCGACAAGTACATCGTCAACGGCCAGAAGACCTGGACCACGCTGGGCCAGTACGGCGAATGGATCTTCTGCCTGGTGCGCACCAGCCACGAGGGCAAGCCGCAGACCGGGATCAGCTTCCTGCTCGTCGACATGAAGAGCCCCGGCATCAGCGTGCGACCCATCGTGCTGCTCGACGGCGAGCCCGAGGTCAACGAGGTCTTCTTCGACAACGTGGAGGTGCCGGCCGAGAACCTGGTCGGCGAGGAGAACAAGGGCTGGACCTACGCCAAGCACCTGCTCAGCCACGAGCGCACCAACATCGCCGACGTGAACCGCGCCAAGCGCGAGCTCGAGCGGCTCAAGCGCGTGGCGCGCGCCGAGGGCCTGTGGGACGACATTCGCTTTCGCGACCAGATGGCGCTGCTCGAGGTCGACATCGTGGCGCTGGAGATGATGGTGCTGCGCGTGCTGTCGGCGGAGAAGAGCGGCAAGCAGAGCCTGGACGTGGCCGGGCTGCTGAAGATCCGCGGCAGCGAGATCCAGCAGCGCTACACGGAGCTCCTGATGCTGGCCGGCGGGCCGCTGTCGGTGCCCTTCATCCACGAGGCCATGGAGGCCGGCTGGCAGGGCGACCAGGCGCTCGGCGGCCTGTGGCCCGGCGGTGCCGGTCATTGCGCGCCGTTGGCAGCGAACTACTTCAACTACCGCAAGACGACGATCTACGGCGGTTCCAACGAGGTTCAACGCAACATCGTCGCGCAGACGGTGCTCGGGAGCTGAGGCCATGGACTTCGATTTCAGCGACGACCAGCTTTCCCTTCGCGACGCGGTGGCGCGCTGGGTGGAGAAGGCCTTCGGCTTCGAGCGCCGCCACGCGCTGGCGCGGGCCGGCGGCGCCAGCCGCGAGGTCTACGGCGAACTCGCCGGGCTCGGCCTGACCGGCCTGGCGGTGCCCGAGGCCCATGGCGGCCTCGGCTTCGGGCCGGTCGAGGCGATGGTGGTGATGGAAGAACTCGGCCGCGGCCTGGTCCATGCGCCCTATGTGCAGGGCGCGCTGCTGGCGCCGGCGCTGCTGGCGCAGGGCCCGCAGGCGCTGCAATCGGCCTGGTTGCCGCGCGTGGCCGACGGCTCGGCACTGGTCGTGCTGGCCCACCAGGAGCGCGCCGCGCGCTGGCGGCTGAACCATGTGCGCACGCGCGCCCGCCTGGGCGCCGACGGCCGCGCGGTCATCGACGGCGTCAAGAGCGTCGTGCCGGCCGCCGACGAGGCCGATGCCTACGTGGTGCCGGCGCGCATCTCCGGCACCGACGACGACGAGGCCGGCATCGCGCTGTTCCTGGTCGAGCGCCAGGCGGCCCAGGTCGGCGCCTACCCGACGCAGGACGGTGCGCGCGCCGGCGAGGTCCGCTTCGACGGCGCCGCGGCGACGCTGATCGACGCCAGTGGCCATCCAGCGCTCGAAGCCGCGGTCGACATCGCGATCGCGGCCCACGCCGCCGAGGCGGTGGGCCTGATGGACAAGCTGGTGGCGATCACGGTCGACTACATGAACACGCGCAGGCAGTTCGGCGTGCCCATCGCCAGCTTCCAGGCGCTGCGCCATCGGATCGCCGACGTCAAGATGCAGCTCGAGCTGGCGCGCTCGATGAGCTACTTCGCGACGCTGACGCTGGGCCGCGAGCGCGCGGCCAGGCGGCGTGCGATCAGCCAGGCCAAGGTGCAGCTCGGCCAGTCGATGCGCTTCGTCGGCCAGCAGTGCATCCAGCTGCATGGTGGCATCGGGGTCACCGACGAGTACCTCGGCAGCCACTACTTCAAGCGGCTGACCATGCTCGAGCTGGGCTTCGGCGACACGCTGCATCACCTGGGCGAAGTCAGCGCGCGCCTGCAGGACACGGCCGGGGTGTTCGCCTGAGCCGCGCCATGACCTGCCCTGCCCCCGGCATCCAACCGTGCTGCACGGCGGATCCCTGACCGACGTCGCCGGCCTGTCGGTCGGCCACGCCACCCGTGCCGACCGGCCCACAGGCTGCACCGTGGTGTTGTGCCCGCAAGCCGTGGTCTGCGGCGTCGACGTGCGTGGCGGCGCCCCGGGCACACGCGAGACCGACCTGCTGCGCAGCGAGAACACGGTCGATCGCGTGCATGCGGTGCTGCTGACCGGCGGCAGCGCCTTCGGGCTGGACGCTGCCGGCGGCGTCATGCGCTGGCTGGACGAGCGCGGCCATGGCCTGGCGGTCGGGCCGGCGCGGGTGCCCATCGTGCCGGCGGCGGTGCTGTTCGACCTCTGGCTGGGCGACCCGCGGCTGCGGCCCGACGCCGCGCTGGGGTTCGCGGCCTGCAACGCGGCACATGCCGGAGCGGTCGAATGCGGCAGCGTCGGTGCCGGCGCCGGCGCGACGGTGGGCAAGCTGTTCGGCATCGAGCGCGCGATGAAGGCTGGCATCGGCAGCGCATCGCTGCGCGTCGGCGCCTTCACGATGGCCGCACTGGTGGCCGTCAATGCGCTGGGCGATGTGGTCGAGGCCGACGGCCGGCTCATCGCCGGCGCGCGCGGCGCCGACGGGCGGCTGCCCTGCGGCGCACGTGACCGGCTGCTGGCCGGCGACGCCGCGATGCGCGTGATGGCCGGCATGGCGACCACCATCGGCGTGGTCGCCACCGATGCCCTGCTGACCAAGCCGCAGGCCAACAAGCTGGCCTCGCTGGCGCACCATGGGCTGTCGCGCGCGATCGACCCGCTGACCGTGCACGACGGCGATACCCTGTTCGCGCTGGCCACCGGCCAGGCCGGGCGGCCGGGGGACCTGTCGGTGCTCGGGGCGATGGCTGCGGAGGCGGTGGCGCGCGCGATCCGCCACGCCGCGCGGGCTGCGCAGGGCCTGAGCGAGCCCTGGCTGCCGGCCTGGCGCGAGCTGCAGCCGTGAAGCTGGCGGCGATGCTGTTCAGCCAGGGTTTCGGCACCCGGCGGCAGTGTGCCGGGCTGGTGCAGCAGGGTCGCGTCCGTGTGCACGAGCAGGTGGTCGACGACCCGGAGGCCGAGTTCGAGCCCGCGGCACTCGAGTTCGAGGTCGACGGCGTGCGCTGGCCCTTCCATGCGAAGGCGCTGCTGGTGCTGCACAAGCCCGCAGGCTACGAATGCTCGCAGCGGCCCCGCCATCACCCGGGCGTGCTGAGCCTGCTGCCGCCGCCATTGCGCCAGCGCGGCGTGCAGCCGGTGGGCCGGCTCGACGAGGACACCACGGGCCTGCTGCTGCTGACCGACGACGGCACGCTGGTCCACCGCCTGACCTCGCCGCGCCACCATGTGCCCAAGGTCTACCAGGCGCAGCTCTGCCACCCGGTCACCGACGAGCAGGTCCGGCGCCTGCTCGATGCCGTGGTGCTCGATGACGACCCGACGCCGGTGCGCGCTGCCGCGGCGTGCCGCCTGCCCGACGGCCGGCTCGAGCTGACGCTGACGGAAGGCCGCTACCACCAGGTCAAGCGCATGGTGGCCGCGGTCGGCAACCGGGTGCAGACCCTGCACCGGCGGGCCTTCGGCGCGCTCGAGCTGGACGCCGCGCTGGCGCCCGGCCAGTGGCGCTGGCTGCCCGGGCCGGCGTCGGTCTGGCCGTCGTGATAATCGCGCGATGCAGGTCTTTCGCGGGCTGCCGGGCCCTTCCCATGCCGTCCAGGGCTGCGCGCTGACCATCGGCAATTTCGACGGCGTGCACCGAGGCCACCAGGCCATGCTGGCGCTGCTGACCAGCGAGGCACGCCACCGCGGCCTGCCTTCGTGCGTGCTGAGCTTCGAGCCGCACCCGCGCGACTACTTCGCGCGCCTGGCCGGCCAGCCCGAGTCCGCCCCGACACGCATCGCCACGCTGCGCGACAAGCTGGCCGAGCTCGAGCGCTGCGGCATCGACCGCGTGGTCGTCGCGCGCTTCGACCGCCGCTTCGCCGCGC
>Ga0209573_1002692_pt1 | contig 21711 bp, 10 predicted proteins | sample TNRBio252014_DNA_FD_185870 | JGI IMG/M metagenome (GOLD analysis project Ga0209573, IMG submission 185870) | Wastewater treatment Type I Accumulibacter community from EBPR Bioreactor in Madison, WI, USA - TNR Reactor_6/25/2014_ DNA (SPAdes)... | ecosystem: Engineered > Bioreactor > EBPR >...
CAGGAAGACATGGCGAAGCTGCAAACGCTTCTCCAGGAGTCCCTCGCTCCGCATCTGCCGGCGGGGAAGGAGGGCATGCGCATCCTCAATCTGGCCTGCGGGCGCTGCGATGAGGCGGAGACCTTGATCAAGGTCGGTGCCGACCTCACGAAGGGCGGCGCGGTGGAAATGGTCGGCGCGGACATCCGCATTCGCGAAATCCGCCAGGCGCGCGAGACGCACGGGCACCTCCCGGCGGAGTTTTTGATCGAGGACGCCACGAAGATCGACCAGCACAAGACCATCGGGGACGACTTCAACATGGTCTTCCTCCGCCATCAGAATTTCTGGCACGGACAGGAGCTGTGGAAGAAGATTTTTGACCAGGGCATCGCCAAACTGCGGCCTGACGGCATGCTGGTCATCACGAGCTATTTTGATGTCGAGCACCGGCTCGCGCTGCGTGCTTTGGAGTCGCTGGGGATGGAGGTGGTAAGCAACAAACGCAACAAAGCCAGCCGCGCCCTGGCCGACGCGCCGGGCAAATCGGTGGACCGCTGGGTGGCCGTGCTGCGGCAGAGACGGGGGTGAATGATTGATTTGCAAATTAGAAATAAACTTCTAATTTGAAAATAATGACTCCCAGGCTCCATCGCAGCCTCATTGAGGCTCGCCTCCAACAATTTCCTGCCGTGGGATTGGTGGGGCCGCGTCAGGCGGGCAAGACCACACTGGCGAAGGCTTTTTCTGATCATTACTTCGACCTGGAGCAAGAGCGCGACCGGGTGCGACTCGATCTGATATGGAATGAGCTGATGCAGCAGGAAAAGCTGATCATTCTGGATGAGGCGCAGACCTGGCCGGAGGTGTTTGCGAGATTACGCGGGGACATTGACGCGCAGAGGAAACGGAACGGGCGCTTTCTGATTCTGGGATCGGTATCGCCTCTTTTGATGCGTGAAGTCAGTGAGTCTCTGGCCGGTCGCATCGCCATCGTCGAAATGTCACCACTCGGGGCGGCGGAACTGCCAGACAGCTCACATGATGCATTGTGGCGTTGCGGCGGTTTTCCAGACGGTGGCGTGTTGCAGCAGGAAGTGACCTCCTTCCCGGTGTGGCAGCATTCGTACCTGGAACAGATGGCGCAGCGTGATCTGCCGGCCTGGGGTCTGCCCTCGAAGCCCGGCGAGACGATGAGACTGCTGCGGCTCACCGCCGCGCTGAACGGAACAGCGCTTAATTATTCCCAACTTGGCCAGTCGATGGGAACATCGTACCACACGGTGCAAAGTCACCTCGACTACTTGGAAGGAGCCTATCTCATCCGCAGACTGCGCCCGTTTTTTGCCAACAACTTTCCCAAGCGCCTGACCAAGGCTCCCAAACTTTACTGGCGTGACAGCGGTCTGCTGCATGCATTGATGGGTGTCACGGGTGCCACCTCACTCACGGACCAAGGATGGGTGGGTGCGAGCTGGGAGGGCTGGATCATCGAGCAGATTATTGCGACACGACAGGCGGCTGGCGAGACCTTCGAGGCATGGTATTTCCGCACCAATGATGGTTTGGAGTGCGATCTTGTGATTGAGTCTGGTCAGGAGCGCGAGGTCATCGAGATCAAGCTTGCCGCGCATCCCGAGTCAGGCGATTTCCGCCGGCTGGAAAAAATCGCGCATCTGGTCAAAGCCACACGTCAGGTCATGATCACCCGCATTCGCGATGCAGAAGTGGTGATGCAGGGAGATCGTTGGTCGGTAAATCTCGCCAGCTACTTGTCACATTTCACACCGCGACCGGTCGCCACGAAATCCGCCGCCCCGTCACTTACGGTGCCGTTTCTTTACGACAAGCTGCGCGAGGCCGCCGGAGCCATGTTCGAGCGTGGCATCCTGACTCAAGAAATTCTTCTGCGGCGCGCTCAATGGCTCAAGCAAGATCTGGACGCTATCGCATGGGAGGATTTTCAGATTTTGCCGACCCAAATCATCACGCCGCCCGGAACTGGCATGATGATCCCACTCGTCGAATATTCCTGGGGCCAAGATCAGTACAGCACTGAGAATCACACGGACCCGTTTATCACAACCAAAGATGCGCAGGCCGCTGACGGCACCGGGTTGAGCCGAGAAAACCTCACCTGGCTTGGTCGCATCTCAGAAATCGGCCACACGCTCATCCCGGATCTTTGGCTCAGCGACAAGCGGCTTCTGCGTGAGGTGCGTGAGCGCAATCAGCATCTCAACACGCTCAATGAAATCTGGTGGCTTTCATGCTGGCATGGCGTTGATGCAGGCTCCGTGCAGCGTGAATACATACTCCGCCGCGATGCGAAGAACCTTGCCAAACCTTATCCCGCGACAATGGACTGGCGCTTTACCATCATGGGCGGGCAGATGGCGATCAATCTGAGCGTCAAGAACCGCCAGGGCACTGTCACGAGCAAGAGCATGAACAAGCGGGTGAATCTCTTCAGCGAGAAAGACGCCTTTCCCTTCTCTCCGAGTGGAGCAGACGAGATCAACGTCCTCGCGCTCACCTGCTACCACGGCGGCGTGCTGACAGCATCCGAGCAGCATCAGCTCGTCACCAACTATCTCGAAAAAACACCGGAGATTGATGCCGTCGTCATCTGGATCAAGATGTGCATTGTGCCAGCGGCAAACGGCACGCTGACTGACTCGCTGCATCTTTACTTCCCGAAAAACCGCGCTCTGGATCGAAAAGATCTTATCCTGCGTGCTATACTCAAGGAGGTAACAATCGAGGATAGTGCGGTCGTTGGCGTGCTTCATCACACGGTTGGCCTGAACGATCTCGTGGCGCAGATCAAGGAACCCAAGCGCATTTTGGAGTCTTGAGGGAGGGGCGAGACAAGCCGCCATGCCCATTGCCAAAAACAGCAAGAGGCGGTAAACTCCGGCCCCCTTCCCGAAAATCACCATGAACCGTCTTCTTTTCGTTTTCACACTCCTGGCAGCGCTTGCCCTGGCCGCCCCGGTGTCGAATGCCCAGTCTATTGATGCCAGCAGCGAGGTGGCGGACCAGTATTTTCGCGGATTCGTGCTGAACAATGAGGCGGTGAAGCTGGAGAGCGCAGGGGATTTTCCCCAGGCACAGAGCAAGTTCAAGCAGGCGGGGGAGATCATGGACAGCATCGCCCGCAATTACCCAACGTGGCAGCCGGAGATGCGGGCCAGCCGCCAGCAGAAGATTCAAGACGCGCTCGGACGCATTCAGTTGCGGCTTTCCCAGCCTCAGGCCGCTCCTGCGCCGACGATGGCACCGGCACCTCAGGTGCTGACGCCAACTAGCCCCGGTTATGTGCCTGCGGCCGTTGGTGTGCCAGCACCGGGCATTCTTGCCCAAACAGTACCGTCGGCTCCTTCCACGCCGGGCGCACTGCCCAGCTTGAATGACATGCTCAGCCAGTGGGAGGCGATGCACAAAAAGCGCATTCTTGAGCTGGAGACGCAGAACAACCAGTTCCAGCTCGACCTCGGCAAGTGGCAGCAGTGGTATCAGTGGGCTTCCGGCGAGATCACCACCGCACGCTCTCAAAACGACGCGCTGGGCAAAAAAGCCTCCGCCATGGAGCAGAGCATTCTCGCGATGAGCAAGGATGTGGAGGCCGGCCGTGCGGCCCAGGGGCAGCTCGACAAGCTGATGGAGGAAAAAATGGCGGTGGAGCTGGAGGTGCGCAAAAACGGCCAGCGTCTCATCGCCGCCGAGGCCGCCGCGAAGGACGCTTCTGAAAAACTGGCCGCCTCTTCCGTGCGCATCACCGCCATCGAGCAGGAGCGCGACAAAATTCTCAAAGAGCGTGATGACGCCGTGAAACAACGCGATTCCGCCATCAAGGATCGCGATGTCGCCGTGAAAGACCGGGACGCTGCCAGCGCCCGCAGTCTCGGCCTCCAGGCGGAGGTGGAGGAGTTGAAGAAAAAGACCGGCAGCGTCGAGATGAAGCGCCTTGTTGCCGAAAATGAGCGGTTGAAGAAGGAACTCGGCGAGGTGCAGCAGCAGGTCGTGACCTTGAAGGCTGATGCGACGCGGAAAGACCAGGAGATCCTCGCGCTGCGCGGCCAGCTCACCGGTTTGCAGGGGCAGCTTGCCACGCTGCGCCAGGAAAGCGCCGCCTACCAGACCCAGGTGGCCGAGCTGACGAAGCAGTTGAAGGAAATGCCCGCCGCCATGGATGCCAAGATGGCCGCCACACCCGAGCTCACGCAGGAGAACGAGATGCTCCGCTCCATCATCATGCGTCAACTTCGCGCCCAGCACCGCCAGCAAGCCGCGAAGGATCTCATGATCACCGAGCTGCAAAAAATGGAGAACGCCTCGAATGATCTCGTGCAGCAGGTTGAGGAGATGAAAAACGCGCGCATGACGCTGACGCCTGATGAAGAAAAACTCTTCTCTGATCCGGTGGTGCGTGAGCTGCTCGGCCCGAAAGGCGTGCAGGCCACGCTCATCGCCAACGCCTCGTCGGACAGTGACAAAAAAGCCGCGCCACCGGCACCCGGCACCGCCGAAACGCTCATCTCTCAGGCCAACGAGGCCTACATGAACAAGGAGTTCGAAAACTCCGCGAAGCTCTACCAGGACGCGCTGCGCGCCGAGCCGAAAAACGTCGGCGCTCTCATTGGCCTGGGTATGACACGCCAGCGTGAGGACAAGCACGCCGAAGCCGAGGTGGCGCTGCAAAAAGCGCTGGCTTATGACCCGGTGAACGAGCCCGCCGCCTTCGCGCTCGGCGTCACTTACTTTAAGCAGGAGCGTTGGAAGGACGCGATGACCTATTTCGAGAAGAGCCTGTCCAAACGTCCGAGCAACGCCAGCGGCAGGCATTATCTCGGCATCATCGCCACCAAGCTGAGCCTGATGGAGCGAGCCGAGCGTGAGTTCAAGACCGCGCTGGCCATCGACCCGGCCTACGGTGAGGCGCACTTCAATCTGGCCGTGCTTTACATCACCTGGGATCCGCCGCAGTGGGACAAGGCCCGCGTCGAATACGACGAGGCGCTCAAAAAAGGGGTGAAACCGGACGCCAATCTCGAAAAGCTCCTGCAGGGGGCGAAAGTTTCCCAGCGTTGAGTTGAGGCATGATTCTTCTCCGCGTTCTGGCTCTCTTCGGGTGTTCGGCGGTCAGTCTCGCCGCGCAAACTTTGGTCGAAATCGGCGGGAAGGCCGACGGCATCGTCATTGAGCTGCCCTACACGACGAAGGCGAATTTTTTCAAGACCGCGTTCTACCCCCAAAACGCACGGGCGATGCTGCGCCCGGCCACCGCAGCCAAGCTGGCGAAGGTTCAGGCCGAATTGAAGACGCTGGGCCTGGGGCTGAAAGTCTGGGACGCCTACCGGCCGCTCTCCGTGCAGCGGGCGATGTGGAAGACGCTGCCAGACGCGCGCTATGTGGCTGACCCTGCCAAAGGCGGCCGCCACAACCGTGGCGCGGCGGTGGATGTGACGCTCGTCGATGCCACCGGCAAAGAACTGCCGATGCCGACGGCACACGATGACTTTTCCGAGAAAGCAGGCGCGCATTTCAAGCTCGTGCCGCCGGCGATCTTCAAAAATCGAGAAACGTTGCAGCGGGTGATGACGAAGCATGGCTTCGCGATCTATGACTCTGAGTGGTGGCACTTTGACGATGTGGACTGGCAGAAGCACGAAGCGCTGGACGTGCCGATCGACAAGCTGGTCACGACACAGCCGCAGAAGCATCTGCTGCTCGATTCACGCCTGATCGAGCGTGTGGAAAATGCCGCGCTCGTGCTCGGCACGCCGGAGAAGCATGCGGGCAATCCGCTTTTCCAGGCGGACAAGCCGTGGGAGAACTCGATGAACAACCTCTACCCCAACGTGGTGTGGGACGAGGAGGAGCAGGTGTTCAAACTGTGGTACAAATGCGTGCTGGCGGACAAAGACGTGATCGCGCAGATGGACCGGCCCAGCACGGTGCATGACGTGGGCTGGTATCTGCTCTACGCGACTTCCAAGGACGGCGTGAAGTGGAACAAGCCCGCGCTGGGCCTGCACACGTTCGCGGGAAGCAGCGCCAACAACATCGTGGCGCGTGATTGCCCGAACGTGGGTGTCTTCAAGGATCTGCATGAGGCTGATCCGGCGCAACGCTACAAAATGGTGGGCGATGTTGGCCTCGGAAAGCCGCAGGTGCGTTTCTCCGCCGATGGCATCCACTGGGGCGATGCGATCAACGCGAAGGGCTTTGGCCTGCAAAACGGTGACACGCACAACAACGCGCTCTGGGACGAGCGCAGCGGCAAATACCTCTGGTTCACGAAGCTCTACCTCGGCGAGCGGCTGGTGGCGCGGTTTGAGAGCACTGATTTCCTCAACTGGAAGAACAACGGCCTCGTACTGCGTTCCGGCATTGATGAAGGCCGCACCAGTCAGACTTACTGCATGCCGGTGTTTCGTTACGGCAGCATCTATCTGAGCTATGTGATGATGTATCACGTCGGCAAAGACCGCACGGTGGATTGCGAGCTGGCATGGAGCCACGACGGGCTGAAATGGCAGCGTGTGATGCCGGGGACGCCGTTCATCCCACGCGGGGCCAAAGGTGCTTATGACAGCGAGTGCATCTACGCCATGGCCGGTCCGCCGATCCTGCGTGACGGCAAGCTCATGATTTTCTACGGCGGCGATGATTTCCCGCACACTGGCTGGAAACGCCACTGCCTGCCCTGTCTGGCGACACTGCGCCCCGATGGTTTTGCGGGTTACAAGCCGGTGGATGACAGGAAACCCGCCCAGGTGCTGACCAGCGCGCTGCGACTGACGTCAGCGCCGGTTTGCATCACCGCCGATGTGCTCCGAGGCGGCAGCCTGCGTGTTTGTGCCGTGGACGCGCAAGGCGTGGTGCTGGATGTGGCGGAGCCGATCACGGCATCGGTGACTGACGGGGTCTTGAAATGGGAAAAGGGTGGATTGACGGCCCCGGAGGCGCGTTTCCTGATCGGGCTGGATCAGGCGGTGATTTACGCCATCAGCGGCACCGAATTGATTCACCAGGAGATGAAACCGCCGGGCAACCCGTTGAAGGCGTCGGGGCGCACGATTCATCCTGTTTCAACGAAGACGATTTCATTCGATGCCGATGCGCAGGGCTGGAAGGGCGTGGATCAAATCGAGCATCACGCCGCAGGCGGGGCCAAGGGCGGCTTCATTCGTGTTTCCCGCAGTGGCAGGTCGCTGCCGATTGCGTTTTCACCGGTGACAGCGGCTGATTCACCGCTGGCGGGAGATTGGACGCAAATGATCGGCGGCCAGGGGGCTCGCATCACCTGCCAGGTGCGCTCCACCAAGCCGGGTGGCCGGGTGATGATCGAACTTTTTGCCCGTGACACGGCGCAGTGGCAGTTTGAGACCACGGCCCGTTTTGACACCGCCTGGACCGAGGCCACGGCAACGCTGCGCCACGACTGGAGTGATGAGGAGGCGATGGCCGCCGGCTGGAAGCGCTCCAGCAGCGGCTTTTCCTGGGGCGACACGATTCAGCGCATCGGCAAAGTCGTGATCGTCCCCAGCGCCTTGGGGGCGCAGGAGAGCTTTGATTTGGATGAGCTGAGCGTCAGCGGTCACCGTTGACCGAGATCCGCGTCACCGGATTTCCTCGCCCGTCGTCGCGTTCGCGAGCGTGATCTGCTCGCGGTGGTAGGCGGGGTCGCTGCGGAAGGTGAGGCGCGCATGATACTTGCGCTCTAGATCGACGAGGAGCTCGCCGTCCTCGGTCTTGAGGCGGGCGAGGACTTCGGGATGGACGACGACGATGATGCTCTTTTGATCCTCCTTAGAGCGGCCGAGCACGGCGATGAGACGACGCTGGAGCTCGACGCTCATGGTGAGCGGGGTTTTGACCTGGCCATTGCCTTTGCAGTACGGGCAGGGTTCATAAAGCGTGGTGCCGAGGCTTTCGTTGAGGCGCTGGCGGGTCATCTCCATGAGGCCGAACTGGGAGATGGGCAGCACCTGGGTCTTGGCCTTGTCACGCTTCAAATGGTCGAGCATGAGCTTGTACACGGCCTGCTGGTCGCGGCGGTGCTTCATGTCGATGAAATCGACGACGATGAGGCCGCCCATGTTGCGGAGGCGGAGCTGGCGGGCGACTTCGGCGGCGGCTTCGAGGTTGGTTTCGAGCAGCAGCTTGTCCACGTCCTTATGGCCCTTGTTGCGGCCGGTGTTGACGTCGATGGAGACGAGAGCCTCGGTCTGGTCGATGACGATGTAGCCGCCGCAGGGCATCCACACCTGGCGGTAGAAGGCGTTGTCGATCTGCTTCTGGATGCCGTAGTGCTCGAAGATGGCGGACTGGCCTTGGTAGAAGTTGATGCGGCGTTTCGCACGACCGGAGATGTGAGCGGCCATGCGCTGCATGCGCTCGACGGTGGGCTGGTCGTCGCAGGCGACTTCGTCGATGTCCTCGGTGAGGAAGTCACGCACGGTACGCTCGACAAGATCAGGCTCCTGGAAGCAGCAGACGGGGGCGTTTTGACCATCGCGCTTGGCGACGATCTGGTCCCACTCGTCGAGGAGGATGTTCAAATCGCGCACGATGTGACGCGCACGTTTGCCGGAGGCCTCGGTGCGCAGAATGATGCCCATGCCTTCGGGCAGGCTGATTTTTTCGATGATCTTGCGGAGGCGTGAGCGCTCCTTCGGATCTTCGATCTTGCGGGAGATGCCGCAGGTGTCGTTGAGCGGCATCAAGACGAGCAAACGACCTGCCAGGGAGATGTTGGTGGTGACACGCGGGCCTTTGTTGCCGACGGGGCCTTTGGTGACCTGCACCATGATCTCGGAGCCGACGGGGTAGAGCGTGGGGATGTCCTTGGCCTCAATGCGCTTCTTCTTTTTGCTGCCGCCACGATTGATCTCCTCCAGACCGGCGTCGAGCGCGGCAGGGATGGCGTCCCAGAAGTGGAGGAAGGCGTTTTTGTCGAAGCCGATGTCGATGAACATGGCCTTGAGACCCTGCTCGATGTTGCGGATGCGGCCTTTGAAGACGCTGCCGATGAGGCTCTGGGTGCCGACGCGCTCGATGTTGTATTCCTCAACGACACCCTTGTCGAGAAGGGCGACGCGGTTCTCCAGCTTCTCGCAGTTGATGACGAGGCGCACGCCGCTTTTGATGTCGCGTTTGCCGGTGAGCAGTTCTTTGATTCTTTGAACGAAGGTCAATGCCATGGTGATGTGTCTCCCTGAAATGGTGCGGCTCTTCAGCGGAAGAGCTTGCGGAAAAATCCGCCGGCTGGGGCGGGTTCGGATGGTTTAGGTTCCTGGGAGCCACCTCGGTTGAAGATACCGGGACGGCGCACTGGCACGGCCTGGGGTACATTCTGCCCGGAGCTGCTTCCGGCCGATCCCGCTGAATCGGCCTTGCGGCGGATGTTGGGCGTCGCGTTCACACGCGGCGTCGCATCATCCACCGGTTCTGCGGAGGGCGCACCCGCGCCCACGTCGCCATCCTCATCCGTGTCGGGCACCAGTGGCACCCCAGCGTCGGCATATTGGACCTGTGAAACATGATTGAAATGGCCGGTGGCGGGCTCCATCGCGGCGATGGGAACCACATAGCCGTTGTCCAAGGCCAGGCACTGCTCCAGCACGCGGCGGGCGACGGGTGCGGCACAGCCACCGCCGGACTTCCCATTCTGCACCAGCACGCACACCGCGAATTTTGGATTCAGATAGGGGGCAAAGCTGATGAACCAGGTGTGGTTGTCATCCACCTTCACACCGCGCTCGTTGCGCCGCCAGTTCTGCGCGGTGCCGGTTTTGCCTGCGACCTCGACGCCGGTGATGCGGGCGGATTTGCCGGTGCCGCCTGGATCATTGACGACCTTCCACATGCCTTTGCGAATGAGCTCGATCTCCTCGGCGGTGACATTCGCGGACAAGTCACCACGCAGGCTCGGCGGGTTGTCGATCACTACTTTGTTATCATCCATGACGCGCTTCAGCAGATGAGGGTTCCATGCCTTGCCGCCATTGGCGACGGTGGCGGTGACAGAAGCCATTTGCAGTGGTGAGGCGAGGACCATGCCCTGTCCGATGGATGTGTTCGCGGTGTAACCGTCGCTCCAGCGCTCGGTGGGACGGTTGGCGCGCAACCAGTCCGGGTTGGGAAGGATGCCGGCTTTTTCATCCTCCAGTTCGATGCCGGTGCGCTCACCCACGCCGAGGATCTTGCCGACCTTGGTGATGTTGGCGATGCCCGCGGCATTGCCATAGCGATAGAAGAAGCAGTTGCAGGACTTCATGATGGCATCACTGAGACCAATGGTGCCGTGCGAGCCGCCGTTCTGGCGCTGAATCCAGCACTGCATGGAGGTGTTCCCGTAAGTGACACTGCCGCTGCAGTTGAAGCGGCTTTTTTGGATGCCAGCAAGGCAGCCGGCGAAGGAGATCGGAATCTTGAAGGTGGAGCCTGGCGCGAAGCCCTGCACCGCACGGTTGAGCAGAGGAACGGTTTTGCTCTCATTCAGAGCCACCCAGTCGGATTCCTGGATGCTGGGAATGAACTGGTTTTGATCGTAGGAAGGCACGGAGGCCATGGCCAGCACCTCTCCGGTGGCCGGGTCGATCACCGTCACCGCGCCGCGGCCGATGCCTCCGTCACGCAGCGCCTTGTCGGCGATGATCTGCATCCGCGCATCGAGCGTGAGGTAAACATCGTTGCCTTTGCGCGGCTCCTCATATTCCTCATGCACCTCGCCGACAGGCCGTCCGCGCTGGTCGCGCTGCATGACGCGCACGCCGGGTTTGCCCCGCAGGTGGGCGTCGAAGCTTTTCTCCACGCCCGCGCCGCCGAAATCATCCGGCACATAATAGTCCCAGCCTTTGCGGTCCTCGGTGGAAGCTCGCTGATCATCCGGCAGCCGCACATAGCCGATGATGTGGCAGGCCAGTGCCTTGAGCGGATAAACACGCGAGGCGCGCTCGGCCACCGTGACGCCGGGCAGGCCGAGATTGTGCTCGGCGATGCGGCTGAACTCCGCGAAGGTCAGGTCGTCACGATACACCCACGGCACCGCGCCACCGAAGCTGCGGTAATGTACGCGCAGGGAGTCGGTGGAGTAGCCTTTGTCCACCCCCATCTCACGCATGCGCGCGGCGATGGTCTCCTCAAAGATGGCGTAGATGTCGAGCTCCGGCTTTTGTCGGCGGATGCCCCGTTCGACGACTTCAAACGTGACCTCAGGCAAGGGGGTTTTCTTTAGTTTGGCGACACGCTTGTACTCCGTGACGACTTCCGCCAAATTGACACGCACCTCGAAGCTGGCCTTGTTCGAGGCCAGCACCACGCCGTTGCGGTCTTTGATTTCGCCACGCGGGCCGGGAATGCGCGCACGTTCCTTTTTCGCGCCTGGGATCATCTTCACAAACTCCTCCCGGCGGTCGATTTGCAGCGACCACAGCCGGAACACAAGCAGCCCGAACCCGGCCAGGATGGCGAGGGTCAGCAGGTAGAGTCTGAAATGATATTTAACGACCATCGAAACGGTACCTCAGGCCATCGTATTTGATCTCGTAGCTCGACAGGCGGGCCAGCGAATAAAGCAGCAGAAAAATCAGCGGTGAGGCCAGCATCGCCAGCAGCGTGTCAGTGATCATCTTCGACCACACTCCGCCTGGAAACTGCAGCGAGCCGCGCAGAAAGGTCATGATGAGAAATTGCGAAAGCAGCCACACAAACGTCGCCACTCCGACCATCAGCACCGGCAGTTCCAGACGTCCGCGTTTGAACAGCGGGCGGATGCCTTGCATCAAGGTGCCCAGCATCCCGAATAGCACGATCGAGAGCCCGAAGGGCAGGGAATGGCTGCCCGCGCCCAGTTCCGAGTCCGCGCCTGTGCCGAACAAGTCCTCCATGCCCGCCAGGCTCTCGGTCACTCCTTGCAGATGTCTTGCGTCCCAGATGAATCCGGTGATGAACGCCAGCGCCAGCATCATGGAAAAAGGCGCGGCCACCGAGGCGCAGAAGAAAAAGACCGCCGGCAGGAACAGTGTGGCGTATTGCGCGATCTCCAGCCCTGGAATGAACTCCTGCACCATGAAGGTGAGGAGCAGCAGGATGATGGAGATCGGGTGAAACAGCATGGCGATCAGGGCTTGGCATTGGCCGGCGGCGCGGGCGCAACGGCCTGCATCTCGATCACAAAGACATGATCCAAGGTGGAGAAGTCAACGGCGGGCTCGACGATGGCCTCTCCAGAAATTTCCCGGTTTTCAAAACGCTTCACGCGCCCCAGCAGCAGGTCTGGCGGGAAGACGCCGCCCTCACCGGAGGAGTACACGGCTGCTCCGGCGTTGATGTTGGCATTGCGGCTCAAAAAGCGCAGGTGCAGCTCTGGCCGCACCTCCAGCGCGGCGCGCTCGCCCGCCAGGATGCCCTGCTCCAGCGTTCCCTCCACCTTTGCGGAGACACGGCACATCTCGTCCGTCAAAAGAATCACCTTCGTCATGTGTGGCGCCAGTGTGGAAGTTTTTCCCACCAGGCCCACGGAGGTGATCACCGGGCTGTCCGTGCCGATCCCATCAAGCGACCCCTTGTCGATGATCAGGTTGTTCCACCAGGTGCTCGTGCTACGCCGGATCACCTTGGCCGCCGTCATTTTGAAGGGTGCCGCCTGCTGAAATCCGACGATCTGCCGCAGCTTGGCGTTCTCCTCGATGATCTGATTGTATTTCTGTTGAACGATGCGCCCACGTTCGACCTGCACGCGCAGGTCGTCGTTTTCACGCTTCACTTCCGCCGCATTGACCTGCGGGGTGGTCACGGACTCGGCCGCAGTTTGCATCGCCGCGCTGGAATGAATAAACGGCGAGAGCAGGCTCAGCACGCGTGACTGAATCTGTCGCGTGGTCTCCGTGTCGAACATGAACACGGCGACCAGTCCTGCCACAAAGATGAGCAGCGCGAGGATGTTGAACTTTTTCATGCTGATCCTTTCCCCCAGGCCGCCACACGCTTTGCCATGACATCTTCAGCAGCGCGTCTTCAGCCAGGAACGGGTGTCAAACTTCAGTGGTGCTCACCTTGCGCAGGAACTCGAGTTCGTTCAGCACACGTCCGGCTCCTTCACCGACGGCGCTGAGCGGATCTTCCGCCACATGCACCGGCAGCGCGGTTTCTTCCTGCAGCAGCTTGTCCAGCCCGCGCAGCAGCGCGCCGCCACCGGCCAGCATGATGCCACGGTCCACCAAGTCGGCGGAAAGCTCCGGCGGGCAGCGTTCCAAAGTCGTGCGTACCGCGTCGATGATCGCGTTGAGCGGCTCCAGCATCGCCTCGCGCACTTCCTGACTCGTGATGGTGATCGTCTTCGGCAGGCCGGCCACCATGTCGCGGCCTTTGACTTCCATCGTCGTTTCCTTGCCCAGCGGGAAGGCGCTGCCAATGCGCAGCTTGATTTCTTCCGCCGTGCGCTCGCCAATCATGAGATTGTACGCGCGCTTCATGTAATTGATGATCGCCTCGTCCAGCTCATCGCCCGCCACCCGCACGCTGCGGCTGTAAACGATGCCGGAGAGCGAGATGATCGCCACCTCCGTCGTGCCGCCGCCGATATCGACGATCATGTTGCCTGCCGCTTCCTGCACCGGCAGGCCCACGCCGATCGCGGCAGCCATTGGTTCCTCGATCAGATAAACTTCACGCGCTCCCGCCTGCTCCGCGCTTTCCTTCACCGCGCGTTTTTCCACTTCAGTGATGCCGGAAGGGACTGCGATCACCACACGCGGTCCGCGCATCTGGCGGCGCCCGCCCTGAACCTTGCGGATGAAGTGGCGCAGCATCGCCTCCGTCACACGAAAATCAGCGATCACTCCGTCCTTGAGCGGACGAATGGCCGTGATGCCGCCCGGAGTTCGTCCGAGCATGCGCTTGGCATCATCACCCACAGCCACCACTTCATTGGTGCCGGTTTTAACCGCCACCACCGAGGGTTCTCTGAGGACGATGCCGTGATCCTTAACATAGACGAGGGTGTTTGCCGTGCCGAGATCGATGCCGATGTCTTGGGCGACGAATCCAAAAAGTTTGCCGAACATTGAGAATGAGAAGGGAAAATGTTAAAAATAGAACAGGGTTGAAAGGCCAAATGCACCGCGGAGAATTCTAGCTTTTTTGAGAATCACGAAAAGCAACGCGGCGCAGTAAATTCTAACCCATATAAAACTAAAACCACCTGAAAAAGCGTCAAGAGAAGTTTCTAAGAGCTTAAAATTGAGGTTTTCAGGCCCTTTTCGGATGAAAACCGGCCTTTTCACCCCAAACCACGCATCAGCGCCCCCTGCTCGACTCGATAAATGGCCCCGCTCGTCATTTCCTTGTCCGCCCAGTCGAGATGGGTTGTCGTGATGATTTTCTGCGTTCCTGGCGGCAGACAGGCCAGCAAAGCCCGACGCCGGTGCGTGTCCAGCTCGCCAAAAACATCGTCAATCAGCATCAGGGGAGCCTCGCCGCTCGATTTTTCCAGCACATGGGCCTGCGCTAGTTTCATCGACAGCGCAAACGACCGCTGCTGCCCTTCCGATGCGAACGTCGTCGCATCAAGGTCATTCAACCGCATCGCGACGTCATCACGATGCGGCCCGAAAGCCGTCGAGCGCAGGCGTGCTTCTTCATCACGCATCGCAAGCAATGCCTCGAACAAACTCAGCGCCTCATCACTCGTGCGCTTGAAATCAATTCGAACCTTTTCAGCGCCATCACTCAGCTTGGCATGCGCTGCGATCACCTCGGGTTGCAAAGCCGCGCACAATTCCGCGCGCCTCTGCCACAGCACTTGCGCAAAACCATCCATCACTCGCGCAAACGCGTCCGCCTGCTTCCACGCGATCACCGCGTCACGTTTCAGAACATAGTTTCGTCCGCGCAGAGCCCGTTCATAACCACGCAACGCATGCAAGTAATCGGGAAACATCTGGCTCGCCGCAAAGTCCAAAAAACGCCGCCGATGCTCCGCGCCACCGCGCAGCAGGTTCATATCGCGATGATCCATCCAAACCACGACACCTGATGCGGCCAGATAATCCGCCGATTTTCCACACGTCGTTCCATCCAGCGCGAGACGACGCGTCGTGAGTGATTGCGCGTGGCGCAACCGTTTTCCATGCCATGCAGCCTCCACCAGGCATGTCGCAGCACCAAAGCGCACCAGTTCGGCCCGGTTCGTTGTGCGCGGTGATTGCAGGCGCATCAACACACACGCTGCTTCAATCAAAGACGTCTTCCCCTGTGCATTTCGCCCCACCAGCAGCGTCACATCAGGATGCAGCTCGACCTTCGCCTCGGCGAAGCAGCGGAAATCACGCACAAACAGGTCGGAGAGCATAGGTGGGCCGCGCGGCGCAATTCCCGGTTGCGTTCCCGGTGCGTGCGAGGATGAATCGCCCCTTCTTATGGCTACCTTCCGCACCGTCAAAGGCTTTCGCGACTTCTTCCCTGAAGAGTGCGCGTTGCGCAATTACATCGCCGACACCTGGCGCTCCGTCGCACGTCGCTATGGCTTCGTTGAGTATGAGGCACCGCTCGTTGAAAGCACGGACCTCTTCCGCAAGAAGAGCGGCAACGAGATCACCGCGCAGCTCTTTTGCTTCCGCGACAAGGCCGACCGCGAAATCACGCTGCGCCCCGAGGTGACGCCGTCGCTCGCCCGCATGGCCACCGCACGTCAGCGCGACTTCAAGAAGCCCATCAAGTGGTTCCAAATCGGCCCCTGCTTCCGCTATGAGGAACCGCAGGAAGGCCGCGGTCGCGAGTTCATCCAGTTCAATGCCGACATCCTCGGCGACAGCGGCCCGGCCACCGCGGCGGAGCTCATCTCGCTGGCCATCGACACCATGTGCGAGTTTGGCGTGAGCGCCGACGACTTCATCATCCGCCTCAGCAACCGCGAGATCTGGAACGGCTTCCTCGCCGAGAAAAACATCGCCGCCGAGCACGCCACCGTCTTCCTCAGCATCATCGACAAGATCGAGCGTGCGAAGCCGGAGGAGACCGAGAAAAAACTCGGCGAGATCGGCCTCACCACCGCCGAGGTGCGAGCCTTCATGGCCTCCACGGATGAAAATCACCCCGCCTTCGCCGACTTGAAGGCCAATCTCACCGCCCGCGGCCTCTGGCAGCATGTGCGCATCGACGCCACCATCGTGCGCGGCCTCGCCTACTACACCGGCGTTGTGTTTGAGGTCTTCGATCTGAAGCACGGCCTCCGCGCCCTCGCCGGCGGCGGCACCTACGACAAACTGTGCGCCCTCATCAGCGATGGAAACGTGGACATGCCCGCCGCAGGCTTTGCCATGGGCGATGTCGTGCTCGGCATCCTGCTCAAGCGCACGCCCGGTGCGCAAATGAAGCTCACCAGCGCTCTCCTTGCCGCCAGCAGCATCGACGCCTTCGTCGTCATCGCCGATGAAGCGCAGCGCCCGCACGCCCTTGCCGCCATCCAGCAACTCCGCGCCGCCGGCGTGCGCATCGATTACCCCTTCGGCTCGCAAAAGGTCGGCAAGCAATTCCAAGCCGCCGAAGATCGCAAAGCCCGCTTCGCCATCGTCTTCGGCGCCGAGTATCCCGAGGTCATCGTGAAGAACCTTGTCGCACGCTCTCAGTCATCCGTGCCTGCGGCCAATCTTGTTGATGAAGTGCAGAAATTGCTTCTGGAACCTGCGATTGGTCCGTTGATCGCCTAATCGAGGGGCAAACATGCGTGCCGCATGAGCGTTGGTTTGAGCCAACCTCATGAAGTCGCTTCTTTTTCTCCTCGGATTCGTCGCCCTCACTGCAGACGCGCAACCCGTCTTCCGTGCCGGAGTGGCCACGGTGGACATCTCGCCCACGGAGTTCCCGCGCATCATCGCGGGCGGGTTTCTCGAAGGGCGGGGCGAAAAGCTCGCGGACAAGCTCTTCGTGCGCAGTTTCGTGCTCGATGATGGAAATATGAAGATCGCCTTCGCCATCGTGGACACGTGCATGATGGAGCAGTCGCTCATTGATGAGGCCAAAGGCATCGCGTCAAAGCAGTGCGGCATCCCGGTGGACCGCATGATGGTCAGCGCCACGCACACGCACTCCGCACCGGCGGCGATGGGTTGCCTCGGCACACGGAAGGACACGGTGTATGCGAAATTCCTCACGCCAAAGATTGCCGAGGCCATCGTGGCGGCGAATGCGGCGCTGCAACCGGCCCGCATCGGCTGGGGCTCGTTCGACGACTGGGAGCACACGCACAACCGCCGCTGGATTCGCCTGCCGGGCAAGGAGGTCGTCGATCCCTTCGGCCAGCCCACGGGCCGCGCGAACATGCATCCCGGCTACCTCAGCAAGGACGTCGTCGGCCCCAGCGGCCCCGTCGATCCGCAGCTCAGCGTCATCGCGCTGCAAACGCTCAATGGCAAACCGCTCGGCGTACTCGCGAACTACTCACAGCACTACTTCGGCACCGGCCCGATCTCCGCCGACTACTATGGCCACTTCTGCCGCCACCTCGCCGCCAAAATGGGCCAGCAGGGCGAAGGCAACGGCCCCTTCGTCTGCGCCATGAGCCAGGGCACCAGCGGCGATCAGATGTGGATGGACTACGGCGCGGAGAAAAAGACGATCACCATCGACCACTACGCCTCCGAGGTCGCCGACAGCGCCCTGAAGGCCCTGCAAACCGTGAAGTATGTCGATCACGCCCCGCTCGGCATGATCGAGAAGACGCTGGAGCTCAAGTATCGCATCCCAGATGAAAAACGCCTCGCCTGGGCCCGCCCCATCGCCGCGAAGATCGAGAACGACCTGCCAAAGAACAAAGAGGAAGTGTATGCGAGAGAGGCGCTGATTTTGCATGAGCGGCAAAAGACGAGCGTGAAGCTGCAAGCGATACGCATCGGCGATTTGAGCATCGCGACGCTGCCCAATGAGGTATATGCGATCACGGGGTTGAAGTTGCGAGCTGCGTCTCCGTTCGCGACGCACTTCAACGTTGAGTTGGCGAATGGAGCTGAAGGTTACATCCCGCCCAAGGAACAACACGAACTTGGTGGCTACACCACATGGCCAGCGAGAACTGCAGGACTAGAAGTCCAAGCTGAGTCCAACATCAGAAGCCACTTTCTCAAAATGCTCTTCAGTTTGGTGGGAAAAGAGCCCGGCTCAGCAGTCCAAGCGGACAGCGAATATGCCAACGCGATTGGTGGCAGCGAAATTATAGTTCATTGGTCCCTGAACGAATCCGAACTGGATACCCGACGACGCGGCCCATTTGAGGATGGCGAGAGCTACCACTCACTGTGGCTAGGGTTTTGGCGCAAGGGCGATTTCGTTCCAAGCCTTGAGGCCTCCGGTCGCATGGCAATGTTTTTGCCAGGTGTCGGAGGCGGGCTTGGATATGGCGATGAGTCGGCACTCAAACCTTCGGCCTTCTCTGATCGGCTATCCATCAACCGCTCCATCCACCTCGCCGGAGGTCATCTTGAAACCTCTAACCTGAAACTTGGAACTCAGTCCTCCATCGCCCTCTGGTTCTGGCTCGGTCACGAAAGCGGCGCGAGTGATCGCACGGGCGAGTTGATCAACGCGCTGGGCGTCAGCTTGAAGGCGCATCAGTTCCCGGATCACACGGTGAGCTTAGAGTGGTCCGCACAGTCCTCTGTGCGGAACGAGCGTCCCCAGACTCCCGATGCCGCACAGGGGACTGTGCGGACCACTTTCGCCGACGACTGGCATTTCGCCGTGCTCGTCCGCGATGGCGAAAACGTGCGCGTGCACCTCGATGGCTCGGAGAAGCCCGTTTTGACCGGAAAGGCCGGGAAAGCGGCCAACGAGGTGCTTTTCGGCCAGGGACTCGAAGGTCGGCTCGACGAGATCACGATCTGGGATCGTGTGATCGAGCCTTCGCTCATCGCGAAGCTTTGGAACATCTCGAAAGTGGGCGAGGAGAATGCGAAGCGGGCCGTTTCGCGGGCGGAGCGGAAAAAGCGGGCGCAGGTGCAGAGCTCGGCCCTGCTGAAGGAGCATGAAAACTGGTCCGCGTCGATGCGCTTCAAGAACACGAAAGCGAACAACGTCAGCGCCGTGACCGCCTACCTCATCTCACGCGGGCCGAAGGGCGATCATCAGGCACCGGGCGATCACCTCGGCATTGGCGGAAACTACAAGGACTCGTCGCCGGGCCGGTTGTTCGTCTTCAATGGCAATGCGGCCTCGCAAATCGTGCGCGGCACGACGGTCATCGAGCCGGGCACGTGGAATGACGTGAAGCTGGAACGCATTGGCTCGCGGGTGAAGGTGATGCTGAATGGCAAGGTGGAGATCGACGCCGAACTGCCCGTCACCGCACCCGGCGCGAAGGAATTGTTCTTTGGCAAACGCTGCGATGACTTCGCGCCGCTGGAAGGCGCGTTTGAAAAGGTGGAGGTCGCCGGTTTGGAAAAACCCGCCGCACCTGTGCCCGCGCCGAAGATCGAACTGGCCTCGCAGCCGCTCTCCCCCGAAGAATCCGCGAAGAAGTGGCATGTGCGCGACGGTTACCGCATCGAGCTCGTCGCGGCGGAGCCGGTGGTGCTCGATCCGGTCGCGTTTGATTGGGATGAGCAGGGTCGCCTGTGGGTCATCGAGATGGCGGACTACCCGCTCGGCATGGATGGCCATGGCAAGGCCGGCGGACGCGTCGTGCGGCTGGAGGACACCGACCACGACGGCCGCTACGACAAGCGCCACGTCATCGTCAGCGATTTGAGCTATCCCACCGGCATCTTGACGTGGCGTGAAGGCGTCATCGTCACCGCCGCGCCGGACATCTTTTTCATTTCGCCCGATGGCACGAAGAAAGTGCTCTACACCGGCTTCAGCACCGGCAATCAGCAGCTCCGCGTGAACGGCCTGCGTTGGGGCATGGACGGCTGGGTGTATTGCGCCGCGGGCGCGCATCACGGCGGCTACAACAAGGGCACGCAAATCGAGTGCAAGCTCACCGGCGAGAAGATCGACCTCGGCAGCCGCGATTTCCGCTTCAAGCCGGACACGGGCGAGTTTGATCCGCAGACCGGCCCCTCGCAGTTCGGTCGCGCCCGCGATGACTGGGGCCACTGGTTCGGCGTGCAGAACAGTTTTCCGCTCTGGCACTACGTCCTGCAGGATCACTACCTGCGCCGCAATCCGCACGTCATCCCGCCGGACCCGATCCATCAGCTCTTCCCGCGCAATCCGCCCGTGTATCCCGCCAGCAGCATGGAAAAGCGCTTCCACAGCTTTGATCAAGCCGGACGCTTCACCAGCGCCTGCGGCATCGAGGTGTATCGCGATCAGGTGCTCTTCAACGACGGCAAAACACACGCCTTCACCTGCGAGCCCTTCCACAACGTCGTGCAGCATCACCTCCTCGAAGACGAAGGCGTCACCTTCAAAGCCGTGCGCGATCCCGCCGAGTTGAAGATGGACTTGCTCGCCAGCGAAGACCGCTGGTGCCGCCCCGTCATGGTCCGCACCGGCCCAGATGGTGCGCTGTGGGTCGCCGACATGTATCGCTACATGATCGAGCACCCGCAGTGGCTGCCGCAGAACGGCAAAGAGGAGCTGCTGCCGCATTACCGCGAAGGAGATGACAAGGGGAGGATTTGGAAAGTAGTTCGAGCTTCAGCTCGATCTGGGGCGAATGCTTCGGCTAAAGCCGAAGCCACTTTCGCCAGCGCGAATGGCTGGCTGCGGGACAAAGCGCAGATGAGATCGTTTTGGAACAAACTGAGCACGCAAGCCATCGCGGCGCTGTTCGAGCAAGCGACGAGCGGCAAGAACGCTGCAGCCCAAGCCCAAGCCCAAGCTGCATGGACTCTTCATCAGGCCGGTCAACTCACACCAGATTTGCTCAAACTGCTTCTGCTGAGCGACAACCATGAAGTTGTCGTTCAAGGCCTCCAGATCGCCGAATCGATGCCCTGGGAGAAGAACGAGGAAGCACTGCTCTTGCTTGTGAATGGCAACAGAGCTCGTCATCCGCGAGTTCGGATGCAACTCGCTCTTTCCGCAGGTCAGTGGAGTGGAAATTGGCCAGCGGATATCGTGGGGAGCATTTTGGAGGAAGAACAGGTCGATGGGCTGATTTTCAGTGCCGCATTGAGTTCCTCGTTGCCGCATCTCACTCGAATCTGCGAACAGGTCGGCGCCTATGAAGGCAACGTGGACTTGAAACTCGTCGGAACGCTCCTGCGCTGCGCTTTGGCCACAAAGAACGAAAAGGCCATCGCGGCGCTCGTGACGCGGATGGAGGCGCAAAAAGGCCTGGAGGAGCTTCTGGCCGTTTTGGATGAGAAAAACCTCTCGCTGGCGGCTTTCGCGAAACAGGTCACGGATGCCAGGGCGCGTGAAGCGGTCGAAAAAATGGCGGCGAGGCTGCAACAGGCCGCTGATTCGATCCAAACGGCTCCGACGATGGAATCGCTGGCCTTGCTAGCCTCGGATCGCGAGCATCGGGAACGGGTGAAAGCGCTGCTGCCGGAGCTTTGGGCGAAGACGGGCAACGCGGAGGTGCTGCGGCTCGTTTCGAAGCTGCAACCGCAGGGAGGCGTGGAGTTTTTGCTCGAAGGCTGGGACCAGCGCACGCCGGCGCTGCGCGTGCAGATCCTCGAAACGTTGCTCTCGAATGACGCGTGGACGCTGGCGCTGCTGAAACGGCCCGAAGCCAAATCCGCGGACGCGGCAACGCGGGCGCGATTGATGAAG
>Ga0209573_1002694_pt1 | contig 21699 bp, 17 predicted proteins | sample TNRBio252014_DNA_FD_185870 | JGI IMG/M metagenome (GOLD analysis project Ga0209573, IMG submission 185870) | Wastewater treatment Type I Accumulibacter community from EBPR Bioreactor in Madison, WI, USA - TNR Reactor_6/25/2014_ DNA (SPAdes)... | ecosystem: Engineered > Bioreactor > EBPR >...
TCACAGATCATTAGTTTATGAAGTTTATGAAGTTTATAAGGTTTATGAAGTTTATAAAGTTTATAAAGTTTAGTTTGGGTATTGGAAATTTTTTCATCAGATCACAGAGCACTGATTACAGATTACAGATTACTACTCACAGTTCACAGTAATTGTTGATTTGTTGAAAATGGACGCTAATCGTCCGGGTCGAATCCTCGAATCTTCAAATCCTCAAAGAACTAAGCTTTGGTATGGTTTGACAATGTCTAATTTTTTGGAGGCGAAATAGGATTTGACATAATCTTCGCCTTTTTCTGTGGTGACCAGGATAAAATCACCGCCCCAGGCGCCGAGAGATTTGATGGTACCCTCAAAATCGGGGAATAATCTTTCTTTTACAGGTTTTTCACCGATCACGGAGGAGATGATGGTTTCGTGTTCTTCGAGCAGGTTGTTGAATGACTGGAGATTCTTGGTCTGGACGATCTCGTCAGCTATGGCGGAAATCCTGTTGATCACATCTTTTTTACCCTTGAATTTTTTACCATGGATATTGACAGCGGATTCGCTATCCTGCTTGGCTCCCTGGTAAACAAAAAAGAGTTTATTGAGGAAAGATGGTTTGAATTCTATTTCATTAAAATGCAGGCTTTCATCTCCGAGCTGGTAATGTATGGGTTCATCCGCATTGGCGCAGGCGATGTCATAGCCTGAACCGTTGGCTACAGCAAAATAGAGGTGGAAGGCATTGACTTCTGCCCATTCTGCTACATTGGCGATCAGTGTAGAGCTGGAACCAAAACCCCAGTTGAGAGGAAATTCGAGCTGTGTTTCCACTTTAAAGCCGCTCCATGTGGACAAAAACTCAGAGTTTTCCCTCACAGCTGCTTTAAGGATTTTAGCTAATTTTTTGGAGATCTGTTCGTCAGAAGTCTTAATATCAGAAAAATCATACAAGGACATTTGGGATTCATACCAGATATCACCGTTGTCATCCAGGGCTTCCCAGATCAGGTCGGAGCCTCTTGCGTTGGTGACGGTCATACGTTGTCCCAGTTTTAATGGCAAAGCCACTGCCTTTGCACCGTGCAGGACAGCATATTCTCCGGTCAGGAGCAATTTTCCTCTTGCGTAGAACTTCTTTTTTATAGGATCCAAAAATTTATAATTATACAAAAGTAATAAGATATTTATAACTAATAAGATATTTTTATATTTATAATGCCGGATTTTAGTCAGGATTATAGATATAAAGTAATTTTCTATGAATATTCATGTTAATTTTTTAATCATTTCCTGGTTGGAAGTAAATTTTCAATCTCGTCTTGCCATACATTGAAAGATACTAAATTTTTATTTATCTTTTTTATGAAGTAGAAGACTTCATAAAATGAAAGAATTTCAATTCAAATGAACATTTGGTCTATAATTTAGTTCCCCTTCTACCAAAAACTGCTCATTGATGCTCCCGAGTTTGAAATCCACCAATTGGTTGCGCAATCCTTCCAGGTAAGGAAACGAAACTTTGATATAATTGTCTGTAAAGCCGGTCAGCAATTCAGGATTTTTGGATTTTTCTACCAGTACAGTACGTGTCTGACCGAGGTGGGATTCATAAAAAAGACGTTGTTTTTTGAGGGAAAGATTGAAGAGCATATCGTGCCTGGCTTTTTTTACTTCCGGAGGCACTTTTTCATCCATGATGGCGGCTGGCGTTCCCTGTCTTTCTGAATAGCTGAAGACGTGCAGATAACTGATGTCCAGTCCGTTCAAAAACTCAAAGGTCTCCTGGAACAATTCTTCGCTTTCTCCCGGAAAGCCCACGATGACATCCACTCCGATGCATGCATGCGGAATGGTCTGCCGGATAAAATCGATCCGGCTGCGGTATAATGCCGTCAGATAACGCCTTTTCATGGCTTTCAGAATGGTGTCCGAACCGGATTGTAAGGGTATATGGAAATGAGGTACAAAGCGTTTGGATGTGCTGATAAACTCAATAATATCTTCTGTAAGCAGGTTAGGTTCGATGGAAGAGATCCTGAACCGTTCGATGTTTTCCACTTCATCCAAAGCCTTGACCAATTGACTGAAAGCGTGTTTCTCTTTGGGTGCATTGCCATCGATCACGGCCGTGCTGTTGCCGAAATCACCGATATTTACCCCGGTAAGGACGATTTCCCGGATGCCTTTGGCGGCTATATTTTTCGCATTGTTCACTACTTCTTCTATGGTACCCGAACGGCTTTTTCCTCGGGCTTTGGGAATCGTACAAAAGGTACAGGAGTAATCGCATCCATCCTGGATCTTCAGGAAGGAACGCGTTCTGTCCCCAAAAGAATAGGCATCATGAAAACTCCCTATATCTTCCACTTCGCCGATGACGATCTGGGCTTTTCCGTCTGTTTTACTCAGATTGTCGATGTAATGGAGGATGCGGAACTTTTCTCCGGCGCCCAACACGAGATCGACTCCTTCCATGGAAGCGATCTCTTCCGGTTTTAGCTGTGCATAACAGCCCACTACCACCACCATGGACTGAGGATTGATCTCGCGGGCTCTGCGGATCACCTTGCGGTTTTTTTTATCAGCCATATCCGTTACGGTACAGGTGTTGATGACCACGATATCCGCGCCCTGTTCAAAAGGAAGAAAGTGATAGCCATTATCCTTAAAAGACTGTCCGATAGCCGAAGTTTCTGAAAAATTGAGTTTGCAGCCCAATGTATAGAAGGATACTGTTTTTGGTGTAGACATATTTAAAAATTGGTGGCAAAACTAAAAAAATAAAGCAGTTTGCTCAAATTCAGTCATATTTTCCGAAAGTTCATCCAAGGCAACTACCTTAAAATTGTTGTTGTTTTATTCTGAGCAATGGCCATATAAGGTTTAATCAACAAAAAGAAAATCGATAAACACTTCATGAAAAATCAATTTTGAATTTTTCAAGTACCAAATTTATGTTCAAAAAATGTTTCACCGGCAATATTTGGTTATTAGTTGTCAAAAAAAGCGGAGAGAAATAGCCGGATTAATCATTTTTCCCGAGAAAAACCATACTTTTTGCAGCAACAAAATGGTGAACGAAAAGTTTAATACAGCCGACAAAGTAGCACGTTTTTCAAATAAATATTACTGAAAATTCTTTTAATCATCGTACATTGCGGCTGCTTTTAATAAAAAAATGAAGAAATGAAAACGATTAAAATTTTATCCGTTCTTTTGGTACTGGCAGGTATGCCTTTTTTTGCCATGGCTCATGAAGGACACGGTGTGTTGGAAGGTCATACGCTCGGGCATTATGTTTTCAATCCGATGCATGCCATCCCTGTTGTTGCAGTGGTACTGGTAGTTGCCATCGTATTGTACAGGCGCAGGCAGATTGCCAAAAAATAGGGTCATTCGGGTTTGAACGAATGGAACTGCCGGTGAAAAGGCTTTGATAGTTGATCACTGGTGTTTTTGAATTGAATGAGAAATTTGATAGAGCAATTATAAATCCACAGGGTTTGGAGATTGCTCTTTTTATTATTGAAACATGCATGAACTTTCCATACTGGAGAACATAGTAGATATTGCTGCGTACGAACTGAAGCGTTCGGGAGGATTAAGCATTGAAACCATTGAATTGGAGATCGGTATGCTTTCCGGTGTGGAGCCGGATGCGCTTGAATTTGCCTGGCCGGAGGCGACGCAGCATACGGTTTTGGAAAAAACCAGGAAAATAATTCGCTATATCCCCGGCCAAGCCAGGTGTCAGGCATGTGGAGCGTTGTTCGATTTACCTTACATATACCAGGTTTGTCCAAAATGCGGAAGCTATCACAAAGATGTCATCCAGGGGAAGGAACTCAATGTTAAATCACTGGAGATTTTGAAGGATTGATCAATGTTCCCGGGCATTTTATCATAAACTTTTCCACTGAAAATATCTGAACTGCTGTCAAGCAATGCGATCATTCCTAATGATATATAAGTTTTAGAAAAGTAGAAACCCAAATTAGCATTCATTTTCTCGGAATTAAACCAACAGTAGGGTGTATTTCTGTGAATTCGGGAGAAATCATAGTGAATTGAACAACAAAATGAACAAAATAAGTATTTATTGCTGAATTTGTTGTGCAAATTGTGTCTTTGCAGTGAATGGTATATCAAATCATTTTTGGTAGAAGATGATATTGAATAAGAATCTCTGAATGTAATTCCATTATGGGCATTTGGATTGAATTATTGAGCAGGATGAAAAATGCAGCTCCCGAGACAGTGGTTCTTTCGGCTTCAAATGTCGAATTTTCTACCTGATCCAAAACTTTCATTTATGATCAGGTGTTACGCTTCTGGAATTAAGTTATTTCCTTATTTTTGCAATTCATTAAAAAATAAATTTATGTGCGACACTTGCGGATGTGGTGAAGGTAATAAAGTCACCATACAAAAACCAGGGGGCCAACTCGTTGAAATCACTCACGACCATGAACATACGCATAGTCATCATGGGCATGAACATACACACAGTCACGAACATACCCATAGCCATGATGATCATCATACCCATGATCATGATGACAGTCATTCGCATTCGCATAAAATTGATGTGGAAAGTCAGATCCTGAGCCGGAATAATTTGTTGGCAGAACGCAACAGGGGATTTTTCCTGGGAAGGAACATCTACGCGATCAACCTGGTAAGTTCACCGGGTTCAGGTAAAACCAGCTTGTTGGAAACTACCCTTGAGCGCCTGAAAAGCGAAGTTGACTTTTATGTGATAGAAGGAGATCAGCAAACTTTCAACGATGCTGACCGCATTGACAAAACAGGTGTTCCGGTGGTTCAGATCAATACCGGAACCGGATGTCACTTAGACAGCGATATGATCCATCGGGCCATAGAAGCGCTTCAGCCGAAATCCAATGGCATTTTGTTTATAGAAAATGTGGGCAATCTGGTATGTCCGGCGCTTTTTGATCTTGGAGAAAACGAGCGCGCTGTCATCATCAGTGTGACCGAAGGAGATGACAAACCGATCAAATATCCCGATATGTTCCACGGGTCTAAGATCTGCATCATCAATAAAATAGACCTGCTTCCTTATGTGAAGTTTGATGTGGAAAAAGCCAAGGATTACGCGAGGAGAGTCAACCCTGATCTGCGTTTTTTCGAATTGTCAGCAACAGCGGGAGAAGGAATGGATGACTGGCTCGACTATTTAAAAAGTAAAGTGGCCCGGTAAATTGTCTTTGCAAGAAAACGCCAAATACTGCGTTATACTTGTTTTTGAAACAGTCATTTACAATAAGTAAACTCCTTGTTTTCAAAAACTTCGCAAGCCTTGTCCTTGACGTTTTATTCTCAAAGACAAAGAATCATGGGTTTTCTTTTAGACACCAATTATTAAAATCTTTATTTAAACTATCATATCATGTGTTTAGCAATACCAGGAAAAGTTATAGAGATCAGAGGACAGGTAGATGATGTATTCAGGACGGGAAAAGTTTCATTTGACGGAGTGATCAAAGAGGTCAATTTATCGCTTGTTCCTGAGGTGGAACTGGGCAATTATGTATTGGTACACGTGGGTGTGGCACTGAATATAGTAGATGAGGAGGAAGCCCAAAAAACCTTTGAACTGCTCAGACAGATCGGTGAGCTGGATGAACTGGAAGCGGAACAGGCAGGACAGGCCCCACCAGAAATGTGATGATATACTGGAAATCAATCAAATAATTCAATATCTGAAAAACGGATTGTATATTTTCTCATCCCCGATGGTAGTGGCTTCTCCGTGTCCGGGAAATACGCGTGTACTATCATCCAGAACGAAAAGTTTTGTTTTGATTCCTTCGATCAGTGTATCATAATCGCCACCCGGAAGGTCTGTTCTTCCGATACTTCCCTGGAACAGTACATCGCCTGAAATAAGGATTTTATCAGCGTTGTTGTATAGACAAATGCTGTCCCTGGAATGTCCGGGAACATGAATTACCTCCAATGTTGTATGACCAAACTGAATCAGGTCTCCTTCGGTTAAAAAGCGCTCTGGTTTTTTGCTCCCTTTGTAATTCATCCCATACTTATCCGCGATATCCTCTTGTCTGTCAAAAAAGAACATACCTTCTTCATGAAATTCCGGGATGAGCTGGAATTGTGAAGAAATAAAGTGGTTGCCCAGAACGTGATCGATGTGAAAGTGTGTATTGATCAGTTTTACAGGTTTCAAACCCTGATTACGGATGAATTTGACCAGTGAACTTTCCTCAAATTCGTTATTGCAACCGGGGTCAATGATGGCACATTCTCCTGTTTCGTCAAATAAGAGATAGGTGTTTTCGGCAAAGGCGTTGAAAATAAATCTGGCAATTTCCATGTTGTTATTAAGCTAATAAATAAAAAATCCGAGCAAAAATACGCTTATTAAGTCATTTTTGCCCGGATAAGTATGCTTTTAATATGCTACCGCAACTATTCTGTCTTGATGATGCGTTGCATTAACCACTCATCACCTAACCGGGCTCTGATATAATACAAGCCAGCCGGTTGAGTTACCAGACTCAGATCAGCATGATAAGTTTGTTCGTAGCGATACAGTTTTTTCTCCTGTAAAATACGTCCTGTTTGATCCAAAATCTGGATGGTAAACCAGTTGGATACATGTTCAGGTGCCTCTATAGCAACATGAAAATATCCGGTATTCGGATTAGGATATATTTTCATACCTGATAAATCCTGCAGATCTTTTACCCCGATTCTCAATTCGATCACTACAGAATCCTCAATAAAACACAATGTATCCGCTGACAAAACCAATATATGGTAAGTTCCATGGGTTAAATTTGTAAAAAGTGGTTCAGAAACCAGGGTTACACCGCCGTCAATGCTATACAAAAAAGGTGCTTCTCCATTGGCAGCGCTCAAAAGAATTGTTCCATCTCCGGTGCCATGATCATGCGTCACAGTGGATTCAAGGCTTAGGTTGCATTGCTCACTGGTGCAAAAATTCAATTCAAGTTTATATCCGATCTTGCCATTTCCACTCAAAATAACTTCACCTTCGGTATTGATCAGAGAATAGCTTCCATCACCCCATTCGCAACAAAAACCATCACCGTAAGTGTCATAAAGTACCAGTGAATAACAGGTATCTACCAGACAAAGATTGTGTTGGATTTCAGTGAATTGCTGAGTGTATGTTTCACTTGTCAGGTAAGGTTCATCAGAACCTTCAATAAACAATTCCCAACTGGTCTCATCGGGATATTCGTCTGTTTTAATGTTTAAGGTAAATCCGAGGAGTTCCAGATTTTTTTCAGTAAATAAATCAATATGTTGGGGATTTTCAATTTCAATGCCATTAATTTTGGTGTTGATCACCCTGATCTGTTGGTCTTCCTCTTCGATATCTGTTAGAACCAATTCAAAAGTAGTTGACTGTTCAAAAGGCAATGAAAGCTCAATTTCCTGTGTACCGTAAATTACTTCATTTACATAAATATCCAGATTTAGTGTGTTGATGGTGTCAATTCCAAGATTTTTTACCTTTAGTTTAGCTTTTATTTGATCGCTGCAATAAAACGAAGGAATGCTTGCATCGAGAAATTCTGTTTTTAAAGCGGGATAATGAACGATAGTTTTTTCTACGGTATTGTTCTTAAGGTAATTATCCAGAGGATGCTGAACTGAACAAGCTATCTGATAGGAACCGATTCCGGACAGATCCACTTTTGAAGTGAAAATCACTTCTTTGATGGAGTCTGCACGCAAGGTATCTGGAATTTCAATGGATTCCAGCATGATTCCATTGACTGAATAATCTACAATGTAACCAGACATATCCTCCAAGCCCGAATTCTTTACACGGATCACGACGTCCTCTTCTGCAGAAAGCAGTTTTCCACTTGCAGGTTTAATCAAAGAAACAGACAGATCAAAGGTGTCTTTCAATAACTGGAAGGCAATGATCCTTGATTGGGTAATGTCATCACCTTCTCCTGCATATTCAGTAGTATACCAGAATGTTTTGCCATCAGCAGGATCCAGACTCATGTGGGCATAATCGCCAAAACGGGAACCTGAACTGATAGGTGCCTGACCGTTGACTACATTATATTCCTGAACTGTCATCACACCCAGGGGGTCTGAAGCAAATCTTCCGGTATATCTGACGCCTACATAATCATTTTCACTCGTGACATTGAAACCCATGGCGATGTTGCCTTCATCATCCATCACGATGCTGCTCATAAAACGATGGTAACCATCCTCCGGAGCATAGCTTCCTTCCTGGTAGAGATACCAATCCTTTCCGGTTTCTCGTCTTAATTCTACCCAGCGAATACCTGAAAGATCCTGACCATCCGTAACGTCCGTAATAAAGGAAAACACCATGGATTCATGACTTCCAAAATTCCTGTAATCCGGAACATTCATGATGACTTCGGGAATTCCATCCAGACCTGTACCACCTTTTTGTGGCATACAGGCGAACCAAAATCCTTCAGCGGCGCAAGGATACCCATCAAAAGGCGTAGTAATGATACTTATTTTTTCCACAGTTGTGCTGTCCGGTTCATTCCAATTCACATCAAACCTGAAAAGATTGATCTGGTCATTATCCACCTCACCCCAGGAAGAATCATTGAGAGAAAGGCTTAGTGGTTTGCTGTTTTCAGGGAGCAAACTGCCGTTCCAGTCAACAGGTGTAGCAACGAAAAAGCCAGCTTCGGTATTGATATTTCCCGGAACTTCTACCCTTTGGATCAGCACATTTTCTTCTCCGGCCAGTAAAGGCGCTCTCTGGATAAAATAATGGTGAAGAACATCCGGGCCTTCTTCATTGGTCGTAACCATGATCGCATCCGGCCAGATAGCATATTTTGGATAATCCGGAAATTCCGGTGTGGCGAAGGTATAAATGAAATAGCTGCCGAACGGATCATCTGTTTCGGTTACAGCGATCAGCAGATTGGCAGGATCAGTAAATTCAGTAATGATCCATTTTTGAGCCAGTTCATCAAAAAGTACGATGGGGTCTCCTGCAGATGATTTATCGATTTCATCCCAAAGGGTATTGGCAGAAAATTCTTCGATAAGTTCTCCTGATTTGGAAAAAACACCGATTTGTGTGACATTGACCATTTGAATGTAATAGTTATTGCCAGCATTTCCGGTAGGATCCAATGGAGAACCGCCCTCACCGATGCCGACAATATTGACCAGTGGTTCGATGGCTGCCCCGGAAGGAAAATCCGATTGACGGATAGGGTCGTTGCCAAGGAATTCCCTGTCTTTCAGGATGGCATTGGAATAACCTCTTCTGTTTTTGAAGTTTTCAGGTCTTTTTTTGGAAGCCCTGATCTTGTGTTTTTTGGCTACAGATGTTGGTTGTTGACGAATAAGTTCTTTCAGTGGCTTGGTTTTGCCCAAAAAAACAGCACTGGTTGAGCTGGTTTCAATTCCATCGACTTTTTCGGCAGTCTGCTGGGAAAATGTTGTCGTGACAAAAATGAATCCTGCAATTAAGGTTAAGATCAATTTGTTTTGCATCGGTATTAAAATGTTTAAAATTTTGGTGTAATTTTTATTCCTCCTTTGATCGTGTCATTTACAGGAGGATCCGGGCTGGTTTTCATCGGATAGTATCTGAGAATGCCTGTATCATTCATTAAAGAATTTTGCCAATGGGAAAAATCCCTTGAATTGGTATGATAAACAGTGACAAGCCATTCGTTTTTTGTCCTGTTGGCTGGTCGGTCGCTCACATTGGTCCTGATTTCTGTGGTTTGGCTGAATTTTTCAATGAGGTAATCCCTGTTCAATCCAGGCGAAAGTTCGAAAATAAAGGCATTTCCGGTTTCTTCATACCGCATGTTACTTCTGCAGGATGAATTCATTGTTGAAGCTGTGAAAGCCAGGATCAAAATTTGAAAAAGTGTTCCTTTATGCATACTAAGGTAAAATCAGACACAATGATAAATATATAATTAGACTAAAACTACTTTTTCGTTGCACGGACGTTAAAAAATGGTTCTATTCTGCTATGGAGTGCAAACACAAAAAATCACTAGTGTCCGACAAAAATTACAAGATTTCTCGCTCCGCTCGAAATGACAAGGCTTTCAGGGGATTTGGGAGAGAAGGGGGTAGGCGGCTGCATTGCCGCCGCCTACCCCCTTATCAAACAACTAACTGTCTGTCATTCCCGATGCTTATTTTATTCGATCGGGACAAGTCCGAATGAAGTGAGGAATCTCGAACACATAATTCTAACCTTTAAAATTTTTGTCGGACACTACTGACAAAAAATAAAGAACTGTACTTTTTGCTTCTAAAAGCTTCCACAATTCATTCATAAAGTTTTATTGTGATTATTCACCAGGGCTTAAAAAAGGAGTTATTTATTTCAAAAGTTTGTTTTAATTCATTTTTTTCCGGGTTTATTTCAATTTTAAAATACTTATAAGTTGTTTGTTAGTAAGTGTAAACGGATGAACCTTATAAATTGCATCGTTGAATTTATAAGATTTTAGCCTATACTGCTAATATTAAAATCTTTGGGATGAGCAATGAAGAAGATTGGTGTATATGAGCATAATTCTTTGATGTCGATTGATCATTATTTGGTTAATTTTTTGAAATTATACGTTGTTAAAATAAAAATCAGGTACAATATTCAACATCCAATGCATTTTATTGTATTATTGAAAAGCTTTTAACTGGCTCGTCATGATTGAAATTGCAAAAAAGACTTTTGTTTCGTTGCTGGCTGTAATGTTTTTATTCAGCGGATCTATAGTCGTTTATAGCCAGACGATTCAGACCAAATTTGGTAAAAACAGGGTTCAGTATCACGATGATTTCAATAACTGGTGGATGTATGAAACTGATCATTTTGCAGTTTACTGGTATGGAAAAGGCCGGAATATAGTCAAGGCGGTTATCCAGTTGGCAGAGCTGGATCACCTTGAAATTCAGCAATTCCTCGGGCATACGATGAATGAAAAAATCAGGATCATCGTATATCTTGACCATTCAGATTATACCCAGACGAATATAGCCTATCTGGAAAATGAGCTTGAATCAGGTGCCGGTAGAGCGCAGTTTTATGATAATAAAATCGTAGTTTTTTTTAACGGTGATCATACGGATCTGCGCAAACAAATCAGGAGCGGAATAGCAAAAGCGTATTTTTATTCTATGTTTCAGGGAGTTAACATCACTGACCTGTATAACGGAGTCAATAATTCCGAAATTCCATCATGGATTGTCACAGGATTGGCGGATTATTTAACTGAGGCCTGGAATATTGAATTTGAAGAGCAATTACAAATATATTTTCAAAATATTTCACGTTTTAAAAAGGGATTCAAATCATTTGCCAAAGTCGATCCGGTCACCGCAGGTCATTCTATGTGGTATTTTTTGGAGCTCAATTATGGGAAACAAGCTGTTTCGGATTTTTTATACTATCTGCGTATCCAAAAAAGCACTAAAAGTGCGATCGAAGCTGTTTTTGACCGCAGTGAAAAGGAGATTTATGAAGATTGGAGGCGATTTTATGAGGATTATTTCCTTAACCGGACCATTAAACCTGAAAATGAACCATTCGGTCAGGTATTGTTGAAAAAAAACTGGCCAATTACCATGATATTGCCTGATGTAGAAGCAGGGAAATTATTCTATATAGAAAATAATGATGGCAGGGTAAAGGTGAAAGAATTCAGTTTGAACGGCACAGCAAAAGAAAAAACGCTCCTGAAATACGGGTATAAAAACGAGCATCAGTTGCCTGATCAACACTATCCTTTGCTGGCAATCGATTCATCTGAAAGAAATCTCGGCATCATTTACGAAGAAAAGGATCAGTTGAAATTGCGGGTGCTTCATACCGGAACATATAAATATTTTGAGCATATATTTCCGGAATCCATACAGCGGATATATGGTTTTAGTTTTTACGAACCGGGTATTCTCCTGATGAGTGCGAGTACAGACGGTTTTTCAGACTTGTATTTTTACGATCTGGAAGGACGGCAGACCACGAGGATCACCAATGATTATTATAATGAGTCCGGCTTGTTAAAAGTTCCGGGTAAAGACCCGAATTTGTTTTGGGTAGTCAGTAATCACGAATCTGGCTATTTTAAGGCAGTGGAATACGATTCATTTCCTCCTTTGTCTCCTTACAGGTTGTTTGCGTTTGACCCTGAAAAGGATTGGTCTGAAGCGTTGACTACCGATAAAGATCATGATATACAGGACGTTCTTTTTGCAGGGGAAAAGGTGATTTTCAGAAGTAAATTCCCTAATATGGCTGTTGCGGAGCTCAAACCATTGCAGGATGGAAAGCCCGGATCTGAAGGTGCTTTCATAGATCTTCCATACAGGCTTATCACCCATGGATACAGTCAGCAACATTATTTTTATGTATATAGGAATGCACAAAATCAGTATATTATTGAAAGGATTTTGCTGGATACAGTCCATTTGAAAACAAATAAAGAAACGCTTTACAACAATTATGCCCAGCCTTCAATAAGCAGAATAATTGATGAAGAACGAATTGATATTCAAGGTCTTGAAATAAGTGAATCCCTTTTATTTCAGACTGAATTTGAGGATCCGCCCAAATCAGATGACCTGTCGGATGAGATTTTGACGACCGATCAAGTGCCACTTCAGGGGAAGTCAGTCCAGGATAACATAACCGCTGAACTACCTGTTTTTAACCCGGTTCAGGCTATTGCTGCAAGGCTGCGGTTCAGTTTTAATGAAGTAGTTACCCGTTTGGACAGTGAACCGATCATAGATGGTTTGGTATTATTTGATCAATTGAACAGGTCATATCAACCGCAGGTCGCAGGTATGTTGATATCCACCAGGGTAAAGGACATGTTTGAAGATTATGTGGTAGAAGGTGGTGTCCGGGTTGCTGCCAATTTCAGAGGTGCCGAATATTTTATGCATTTTCATGATTTAAAGAAAAAAACAGATTGGCAGTATACGCTTTTCAGAAAGAGTGAATCCCGGTTTGATTATTTGTCAGAACAGGCAGAAGAACCTGACAAGTTGAACTATCAGACACTTTTAGGCCGGGTAAAAGCCAGGTATCCGTTTGATATTTACAGAAGTTTTCATGTTTCCGGCATGTTGAGGCAGGACGACATCATAGTTAAATCAGCCGATTTTGAAAGTCTGAACCTGTTGAATATGCCAGCCCAACGTCTGATACTGGAACTTGCCTATGTTTTTGACAACACTTCTTCAAAGGGAATTAATCTGTGGTCCGGCATGCGGTACAAGGTTTTTGCTGCTTTTTCCAACCGATTTGATGTCAGGATTGAAAAACCGACACTGTTCAGATTATCTACCGGAAGGATGTTAATGGCGGGTTTTGATTTCAGATATTATATGGAAGTGGGTAAGTATAGTACAATGGCTTTCAGAGGAGTGGGTCAAACATCGACCGGATCGGAGAAAAATATTTATTTTTTAGGCGGTGTTGAAAACAGTTTTTTTGAGAAGAACAGCGATGCCTATCCTGTTCCGGCAGATGAGACATTTGCGTTTATGACACAAGTTGGCAATATGAGAGGATTTGATCGCAATGCAAGGAACGGATCCAGTTTTTTATTGGTGAATGTAGAGTACAGGTTGCCTGTTTTCCGTGTTTTAGCCGAAAATCATCTGAGGCATTCATTTTTCAGGGATATGCAATTTACTTGTTTTTTTGATATGGGAACGGCATGGTATGGATTGACACCGTTTTCACCTGAAAATTCAGCAAATTCATTGATATATGAGGTGCCACCGGCCATTTTATTCAGGATAAAACAATACAATGATCCTTTGATCGGTGCAGTGGGGCTGGGTTTCAGAACAAAGATTTTGGGATATTTCATTAAGCTGGATTATGCCTGGGGCATAGAAAATCTTAAGTTCAGAGCGCCTAAGCTTCATTTTTCAATTGGTCAGGATTTTTAGGATTAATTATTTTGGCTAATGGTTTAAAATTTTATTGATTATGACTTCAACAATTCAGTAATAATCAGGAATGAACAAACCTTCCGGTGACTTGTGTCATATTGCCTGAAGTTTGTTCCCTTAGTCTTTTAGCCATAATGGATACCTGCGGTCAAAACTTCTATTTATACAGTAATTTTATCCTTTTTTGTTCAAAGCTCCATCAAATCTAATAGACTTCAAGACTAATAAGCTAAACACCTAAATAATTACAAAATATTTTTTAATTCGTTTCAAACATGTAACTTGCCAAATGTTTTGCCTGAAAAAGGGAGGAAATTGTTTTTTCATTTTTTGAATAACAGAATTATTTACCTTTTTTTGAGCTGACAAAAACACAAAACGAAATAAATCCCATGTTTTCTAAAAGTTGGTTTGCATTTATTTTGAGAATGCAAAGTTTTGATTTTTGATTTTTTTGAAAAATCGGGCGATAGAAGTGATCGTATATTAAGCAGATCATAAGTTGTGGATAGCGATTGTCGGATCCTATGATATAATCGGGAGTTGTAGAAGAAATAGCAAATATTGTTTTGCTCATTCCCCATTGTTTGGGTCAAAACTTATTAATGCAGATATTCATTTTTAATATATCAATGAAAACAATTATTTTACTAACGAAATTCTAGACTATGAAATTGAAATTTACCATTCCCATATTTTTAATGGTATGGGTTTTTGCAATCCAGTTGTCTGCGCAAACAGGCACGGTAAAAGGTAATGTGAGCTCAACTGATGGTTTTGCACTGATTGGTGCCAACGTTTCTGTTAAGGGAACCACAGTGGGAACGATTACAGATTTGGATGGCAATTATGAGATCAAAGCCAAAGCCGGTGATGTCCTGGTATTTTCCTATGTCGGTTACGAAGACATTGAGGTAGGCGTGGGAAATGATTTGATCGTCAATGCAGTACTTGGAGCCGGTGTGAGTCTACAGGAAGTGGTGGTAACCGCTCTTGGGATCAGCAGGGAAAAGAAAGCTCTGGGTTATGCTGTGGAGCAGATCAATGCAGACGAGATCACCCGTACAGGACAAACTAACCTGGTATCGGCTCTTGCAGGTAAGGTGGCCGGGGTTCAGATACAGAACACTTCAGGTGCTCCAGGTGCCGGAACGGATATTCTTATCCGCGGTATCACTTCACTGGATCCAACGAGAAGCAACAGACCACTTTACATAGTGGATGGTATTGAGATCAGTGACAATACCAACGTATTGCCTATTACACCCAGCGCGGGTTCCAATGCGGTATCATCCGGGGCGCAATCAGCTTTTTCCAACAGGGTAGTTGACTTAAATCCTGAAGACATAGAAAGCATGAGTGTTTTGAAAGGTGCTCAGGCAACCGCATTGTATGGTATTCGTGCTGCGAATGGTGCCATTGTAATCACCACTAAAAAAGGAAAACAAGGCAAACCTCAGATTGGTGTTTATTATGGTCAGGGCTGGGAAAATGTAAATAAAACTCCCTATATCCAAACCAAGCATGTGGATGGTCATTTTTCTACTTCATTGCCTCGTGCTTACGAATGGGATACCTGGGGCGCACGAGCTTATGATGGAGAAACCTATGTGATCAATGATCCTTATGAAGGTTTTTTTAAACAAGGTAGTACAAGGAGTTTTGGAGCCAGTGTCTCTACAGGAAATGAAAAATACACATTCAGACTTTCCGGTGACAGATATTCACATGATGGTATCATTCCTGAAACCTACTGGAATAAAACCAATTTTGGATTTTCAGGAACTACCCAACTCACGGATAAATTCCATGTCAGTGCCAGTCTGAAATATGCAAGAACAGGTGGTAACAGACCTCATACAGGTGATAAATCCATTATAAGTAACCTTAGTTATGTTACAACTGCCGCTGATATGACACAGTATAAAACGCCTTATACCTATGCAGGAAATTTTGCTGCCGGTATTATTGACCATCCTTTGTTTCTGGCAGAACAAAACTCTTATGTGGATGATGTTAACCGTTATATCGCCGGACTTACACTGAATTATAAACTATTCAAAAATTTTGGATTGCGGTATACCATTGGATTGGATAACATCAGTGATGCCAGGACAAGAGTGGTTCACAAGGAAACAGATGAAGGATTCCAGGTTAAGGGTTTTGTGATCGAACAAAGTCTGAATGAAAGTACTGTTACCTCCACATTGGTTGGTGAATGGAACTACCAGGTGAATGATGACATTAAACTGAGTGGAGCGATTGGTCAGGATTTGTACATGAATGATAACAAATGGTTCAGTATCAGAGGTGAAACCATGGTACTTGAAAATTTTAATAATCTGAATAATGCAACGAATTTCTACCAGTCAAACAGTATTGTCAAACAGAGGAATGCCGGTGTTTTCGGAGAATTGACCTCCAGTTATAAAGACTTTTTATACCTGACATTAACAGCCAGGAACGACTGGTCATCTACTTTACCAAAGGAACATAATTCTTATTTCTTCCCATCTGCAAGTTTGTCATGGGTGATCTCAGATATGGTTGATCTTTCAGATGCCTTCAACCTAATAAAGTTGAGGACTTCATATTCGATGGTTGGTAAAGATGCTAACCCTTATGTTGTGGGAAGATATTATGAAAAAGCAAGTAATTTCCCGTTTGGAAGTGCTGTAGGTTTTACTCAATCCACACTCATCGGTGATGAAAACCTGAAACCTGAGTTTACGAAGTCATTGGAATTTGGTTTCGAACTCGGTATGTTCAATAACAGACTGGGAATGGACATTGCCTGGTACCAAAATAACATTTCTGATATGATACTTTCAGTTCCGATCAGTAATGCAAGTGGTGCGGCAAGGTATGTGACCAATGCAGGTGAAATTCAGACGAGTGGCTGGGAAGTATTGCTTTTTGCTACTCCGTTTAAATATGGTAAATTCAGTTGGGAAGCTTCACTGAACTGGTCAACTAACCAGGGAAAAATTGTCTCCATCGAGGAAGGTATAGAAGATATTGTACTTTTTGAGTCCTTTGGTATCACCAATAAGTATGTTCGTGGAGGCAAGATCGGAGATCTGTACGGATACAATTATGCAAAATCACCTGAAGGCAGAAATATCATCGGCACCAACGGGTTGCCTTATGTAGTGTTTGATTCACTGACTTTGGCAGGAAATGCCATGCCTGACTGGATTGCCGGTTTGACGAATACATTTAAATATCAGGGACTTGAATTTTCTTTCCTTTGGGAATGGAAGAAAGGCGGAGACGTGTTTGATATGGGTAGAAGAAACTCCTTGAGGAACGGACAAACACTCGAAACTGAAAGGAGAAATGAAAGGGTTCTTTTCGACGGTGTTAAAAAAATAGTAGGTGCTGATGGTTCAATCACCTATGAAGAAAACGATGTCTGGGCGGAGATCACTCCATCAGGATTCTACAGAAATGCAACATACTACAATCAGGCAGCTGATGTATTGTTGGAAGATGCTTCTTGGATCAGATTGAGGAATATCAGTTTGAGCTATACTTTGCCAAAAAGTCTGTTAAAAGGTATTTTTATCGATGCATTGACGCTTTCATTTACAGTGAATAATGCTTACCTGAATACCGGTACGCTTGGTTATGATCCGGAACTGAATTATTTCGGAAGTGGCAGCAACATTTACGGATATACAGGGCTGGTTAACCCGGCTACGAAAAGTTATTTCCTTAAAGCAAATATCACTTTCTGATAAATGTTGATGGAACGATTATTTATTAAATTTAAAAGAAAACACATGAAATATATCAATAAAGCATCTATGGTCCTGATGGCAGTAGTGTTATTGCTGCTTTCATCCTGCACAGATTTTCTGGATGTGAATGACAATCCTACCAAGGTGAAAGATGCAAGCCTTTCGGTCTTGTTGCCGACCACCATTGAAAGAACTTCAGCTGCGCATTATTCAGCCATGTTGGTTTCAAATCAGGTTACACACCATTTGGATAACTATTTTGGTTACTATGGTCAGTTTGATGCAACCGGACTCTGGGAAATCGGGTATTTGCGTTCGTTGAATCAGTTGAAAGACATTTATGACAGAGCTGAGGATTCTCCTCATTACAGAGGTGTAGCCAGGGTTTTACAAGCTGTTAACCTGGGGCTGATGACCGGATTTTGGGAAAATATTCCTTATTCTGAGGCATTGCAGGGATCAGAAAATACTACGCCTGCTTATGACTCACAGGAAGCTATTTATGGCGTGATCATGGATTATCTGGATGAAGCGATCACTTTGCTGGCAGCGGAAGAGTCCTATTTAAAACCGGGAACAGATGATTTGATCTACGGAGGCAATCTAAGCAAGTGGACAAAACTGGCCTATTCGCTTAAGGCGAGGTATTTATTGCATTTGTCTAAAAAATCAAATGCGAACTGGGCTGCGATTCTGGATGCTGCATCCAAGGGTTTTGCATCCAGTGCGGACAATTTTCAACTTGTCTATAACGATGTAAATCAAAACCCATTGCACCAGTTGGCAAAAGCTAATCTGACAGGAAACTATACCTATACTTTTAGCTATATGTTTGTGGATGCATTGAAAGATACTCGTTATGGTTCAGTTGATCCAAGATTGGAAAAACTTGTGACCAAGGGAACTTCAGCAGAATATTTTGGATTGACTTCATTCGATAAAGAAGCGCCATCCAACACTAGTAATATTCCTGTTACTTCCTGGTATTCTCTGGTCAACTCTCCGGTTTTGATGATGTCCTATGCAGAATTGAAATTCATTGAGGCGGAAGCTCAATTAAACCTCGGAGGTGATGCAAACACACCATATACTGCAGCTGTATCTGCGCACATGACGATGGTTGGCGCTGACGGAACTGCTTACATGGCGCATCCGGATTTCGCATTGACGAGTAACGGTGGACTTAAAAAGTTGATGCGTGAAAAATATATCGCAATGGTTTATAGCCCTGAGTTCTGGAATGACATGAGACGTTATGATTTTGATCCGAATATCTTTGAAGGATTTGTCAAAGTCAGCAAAGATAATTTCCCATTGGCAACAGAAAGGAGTGGTCCTGCACACAGGGCATTGTATCCTACCAGCGAACAAAACCGGAATGCTGCGAATGTTCAGGCTAATTTTAAAGCCATGGAAGTAAAAATGTGGAAAGATAACTAATGAAGTTGTTGAACTAATTTAGTCTGTAAAAGGACAAATATTAAAATGTTTAAGAAATGAAAAAATTATATATTTTATTGACTTTTGGATTAGTGCTTTCTTTTGCTTCATGTTACAAACCTTCTACCTGGGTTGATGAGAATGTAAAAGAAAGTCAGGGTTACTATCCTGTTATTCAGGCAGTCAGGGTTGCAAACCTTCCTGCATCCGGTAAATTTGCTGTGGGTGATGTGGTAAAATTTGAAATGAAATACTGGTCAGTGGATCCCATTTCAAAGTATGATCTGTATGCTAAAGTGGCTGGTGTGGAAACATTGTTTTCTTCTACGCCCTATGTGTATAGTTTTGTTCCGGAGATCAAGGCAGAGTTGATCCTGTTGGATTATACGGTTCCTCAGGGAACGTCAGGAACCACTATTACGCTTAAAACGATCGTAACCAATGAAAATGGCTTGACCAGAACCAGCGGAAACGTCAATGTTCCTGTTCAATAATATTGAACAATAAATTTTTAAAGGGCTGTCCATTGTGGGCAGCCTTTTATTATTATTCAAATAATGTCCGGATAGTAAAAACCCCCGGGATTTCATTAATTTTGTCGGTTCGGACGTTGAATTGTGGCAGACATCCCTAAAATAGTGTTTTTTTAATGATCTAAATAGACTTCAACTCAAATAAGCGCCTAAATTTGTTGAGTTTTCAGCCAATATTTTTATAAATTAATAGTTTGATACTGGACAAAGACATAAACTTAAAAGGATTCAAAATTCCAGGAACAACTTGTTTATGTGCATAGATTAAACTTTCAAATGCTCAAATTATCGTGAAAGACCTGACTGTAGGAAAAGAACATGTACAAATTTTTTATTTTGCTGTGCCCATGTTGTTTGGCAATTTATTCCAGCAATTGTACAATGTGGTGGACAGTGTGGTTGTGGGTAAGTTCCTTGGCGATGATGCCCTGGCAGCAGTTGGAGCCTCTTTCCCTATTATTTTCCTGTTGATCAGTCTTATAATCGGATTTACCATTGGTGGTTCGATTACAGTATCCCAATTTTTTGGGGCAAAACAATACGATAAGGTCAGGATTTCAGTGGACACCATTAACATCGTTATCATGGTCGCTTCGTTGGTGATGGGTGCTTTGGGCATTATTTTCAGTGATCAGATTTTTATGCTCATTGACCTTCCGGAGGAAGTCATTCCGGATGCTTCTATTTATTTGAGGATCTATTTGTTGGGTTTGCCTTTTCTGTTTGGTTTCAGCAATATCAGTGCTTTACTTAGGGGTGTGGGTGATTCCCAAACGCCCTTGTATTTTTTAATTTTTTCCACTTTGTTGAATATAGTGCTCGACCTGTTCTTTGTAGCAGGTCTTGGATACGGGATCGCATCAGTAGCTTTGGCAACGGTCATATCTCAGGCTTTGGGACTGGTTCTGGCAGCGATCTGGATCAGAAAAAATGACATGCTTAGGTTCCGTATCAGAGGTATGGTCTTTGATAAAATTATTTTCAATAAAAGTCAGCGGATAGGATTACCTTCCGGTATACAGCATGTACTGTTTTCTTTGGGTATGCTGGCGTTATTCGGGATAGTCAATAAATTCGGTGTCAAGGTGATCGCCGGATATTCTGCAGCGATGAGACTGGATTCGCTCGCGATCATGCCTGCGATGAATTTATCCGGAGCCTTGTCTACTTTTGTTGGACAGAATATGGGCGCTGGGAAATTCGAGCGTATTGGACGAGGTTTGAGGGCAACGTTGGTGATGTCAACCGGTATTTCGGTGGCTATTACTGCCATCATGTTCTTTTTTGGAGAAACCCTGATGAAAATGTTCTCTTCTGATCCGGAGGTCATTCGATATGGAGTGGAATATCTGGTCATCGTCAGTTCTTTTTATTTTGTCTTTTCGGCCTTGTTCTCTGTTAACGCAGTGATGCGTGGCGCCGGTGACATGATCGTGCCTATGATCATCACCCTGATCTCTTTATGGCTGATCAGAATACCTTTTGCCAATTATTTCATGGATACCTTGGGAGAAAAGGCAGTCTGGTGGTCTGCACCTGTGGGCTGGACAATGGGATTGTTATTGTCGTTTTTGTATTATTATAACGGGCGTTGGAAGCGGAAGTTCAGGCTGGATAGGTGATTTATGACCAATGGAATTTGTTTTTCACCTTAGATAGATTGGAAATATATTATTAAACACTACTGAACGACAAAATTTTAAAGGGTAGAATTATATGTTCGAGATTCCTCACTTCTCAAATAAAACCCATGAAAGCCTTGCCATTTCGAGCGGAGCGAGAAATCTTGTAATTTTTGTCATCCAGTAGTGATTATTAATTTTTTTTTCTTTGTAGTTTACCGCTTAGATGGCAAATTTTTCCTTTTGATTACAGTAAATGTATCAATAAAATATAGCTCTATTCTAATAAACGAATGATTTGTTTATCTTTGTAAAAATATGCAACAATGAATGCACGCGGTGAAATTTTACGGTTATTCAAAAGCATGTCAGAGGATGAGAGATGCATTGTACTTAAAG
>Ga0209573_1002695_pt1 | contig 21657 bp, 18 predicted proteins | sample TNRBio252014_DNA_FD_185870 | JGI IMG/M metagenome (GOLD analysis project Ga0209573, IMG submission 185870) | Wastewater treatment Type I Accumulibacter community from EBPR Bioreactor in Madison, WI, USA - TNR Reactor_6/25/2014_ DNA (SPAdes)... | ecosystem: Engineered > Bioreactor > EBPR >...
CGGCGCCCCGGCAAGCGACACCCCTGCGAGCCCCACCCCCGCATTCGCGCCTGCCGGCGCTCCTACAGAAACCACCCGCCCCCCGTAGGAGCGGCGGCAGCCGCGAACACGGCGCCCCGGCAAGCGACGCCCCTGCGAGCCCCACCCCCGCATTCGCGCCTGCCGGCGCTCCTACGGAAAACACCGCGCCCCGTCCCCCCGCAGGAGCGGCGGCTTAATGCGCAACAAGGCGGGCTGAGCCGCCCCCGGACGGCCGGCGCGCCCCGGCAACCTTGACCGGCCACCTTGGCCCAAGCGCGCACAACCGGTTACAGTCGCGCACCCGAACTCACCCCGGAACCGAATTGACCACTCATCACGCCACCTCGTCCGACGCCACCCGCGGCCTGCTCGCCGCGCTCGCCGTGGTGGTGTTCTGGTCGGGCTTCAACATCGTGTCGCGCTTCGGCGCCACCGCCACGTTCACGCCCTTCGACATCGCCGCGCTGCGCTTCGGCGTGTCGGGGGCGATCGCGCTGCCGCTCTACCTGCACTTCGTATCGCCCCGCGACTGGCCGCGCCACATGGTACTGGCGGCGGTGGGTGGGCTCGGCTACGGCATCCTGGTGTACATCGGCTTCGCCTTCGCGCCGAGCGCGCACGCCGGCGTGTTCGTAAACGGCGGCATCCCGTTCTGGACCATCCTGATCATGGCGGTGACGAGCGGCTTTCGCATCGCCCGCCCGACCGTGATCGCGCTGCTGTTGTCGACCGCGGGCCTGCTGCTGATCGGCTTCGAGAGCCTGTTCGCCGCCAACGCGGGCGCCAACGAATGGATCGGCGACCTGCTCTTTCTCGCCGCCGCGCTGTGCTGGGCGATCTTCGGGCTGCTGATGCGACGCTGGCAGGTCAAGCCGCAGTTCGGCATCCTCGGCATCGCCTGCTTCTCGGCGCTGGCCTACCTGCCGGTGTACCTGCTGTGGCTGCCGGGCAACCTGGCCGCCGCGAGCTGGGGCGCGATCGCACTCCAGGGCGGCTATCAGGGCGTGATCGCCGCCCTGCTCGCCGGCGGCTTCTACAGCTACGCGGTGCAGAAGGTGGGCGCCAGCGAGGCCTCGATGATGCTGGCGCTGGTGCCGGCCTTCACCGCGATCGGCGCCTTCCTGATCCTCGACGAGGCGCTCGGCCTCACCACCATCATCGGCATTGTGGTGGTGTCGGTCGGCGCCCTGCTCGGCGCGCTCCCGCCCGCGGCGCTCGCCCGCCTGCGGGGCGCCGGGCCGCGCATCTGAACCGCGGCCAGGTTCGCGTCAGGCACCCCACAGCGCGCGGTAGCTGCCGTCCGCGTCGTACATCGCCGCCTGCCGGTCCGGATCGAAGCGCCGCCCGCCGCGCGGGTCGGTGCCGCGGCCGGCAATGTACAACCAGTTGCCCTGGTTGCTATACACGTCGTAATCCACCAGTTGCGCCTCGAACCACGCCGCGCCCGCGCGCCAGTCGCAGCCGAGGTCGTGGATGAGATAGCTGGCGACGACCTGGCGGATGCGGTTCGACAGCCAGCCGGTGGCGGCCAGCTCGCGCATGCCAGCGTCGATGAAGGCGTGACCGGTGCGACCGGCGCACCAGCGCGCGAACGCCTCGGGATCGTGCGCGGGCGGCGCGGCGCGCTCGTTGAGCCCGCACGCGCGGTACAGCCGGCGACCCTGCTCCAGGTGCAGGAAGCGGAAGTAGTCGCGCCACAGCAGCTCGAACCACAGCCAGTAGGTGCTCTCGTTCGCGCCGCGCTCGGCCTCGTGGCAGCGCAGCGCGGCAAAGGCCACCCGCGCCGACAACGCCCCCTGCGCCAGCCAGGGCGCGAACTTGCTGGAAAAGTCGATGCCGGAGAGCCCATTGCGCGTCGCCTTGTAGCGCTGCGCCGCGTCGCCGGCGAAGTAGCGTGTCAGATGGGCGAGCGCCGCCCGCTCGCCACCGCCAAACTCGGGCTGCCACCAGGGGAAGGAGGCGTAGGCGTGCGCACGATCGCAAATCGGCAGCGGCTCGGGCGCGCTCGGCGCCATGTAGGAGTGGCGCAAGCCACGATCATCGGCCGCCGGGAGCCCGCAAGCGCTTGACGTCTGCGCCGCCGGATCGCGGCTTGCGCCGCTCCTACACGGGGCGACGTGCGCTGGCGCGAACAAGGAATGCGGCGGCAGGATGATGGGGGCCGGCAGTGGCGGCAGAGCCGCCGGCGCGGCAAGCGGTGCGGGTGGCTGCTGGCCAGCCGCCTCGACCGCGCGCCGGAAATCCGTGAACACCTTCGGCAAGCGCTCAGCCGCGAACGGCAGCGCTGCCGGATCGAGCAGGGTGGACTGCCACACCGTGCGCACCGTCAGCCCGGCTGCGCGCATCGCGGCGACCGCGTCCTGCTCTTCAGGCGCGGCGATTTCCTCGCACACCACGGTGTCCGCCCGAAACGCGTGCACCAGCACCGGCAACACCTCGGCAGGTGCGCCGCGAAGCTGCAGCAGGCGACTGCCGCGCGCACGCAGTTGCGCATCCAGATCGGCCAATGCGGAACTCAGGAAGGCCTGGCGGTGCGCACCGCGGCGCACGAAGCCCCAGCGCGTGATCGCCTCCTCCGCCGGATCGTGGCAATACACCGGCAACAAGCACCCGGCGGCCGCAGCCGCCTCCCTCAGCGCCAGGTTATCGCCCACGCGCAGATCGTTGCGGAACCAATGGATCACTATCCCGGAAGTCATCCCGACACCCCCATCCTCATGGTTTCTGCCTTTGCATCGAAACACCCCGCACGCATCCCGGATGCGTGCGGGGTGTTCCTGAAGGGGCGAGGACTGTCCGAGCCCGAAGGGCGCTCATTTGCGTACTCGCCGCAAAGCACCGCGCAGCGGTGCAGCCCCGGAAGGAATACCCCGTGCGCGTCCCCGGCACGACCGCCAAGCAGAGAGGGTGTTCATCACCGATCACCGCGCCCCCTCAACCCGAATGGCCCAACTCGCCGCGACTGCGCCGACAGCGCTCCGAGCAGTAGCGCACCTCGTCCCACACCTTCTCCCAGCGCTTGCGCCAGGCAAACGGCCGCCCGCAGCCGGCGCACACCTTGGTCGGCAGATCCCCCTTGCGGCGCATGCCCATCGGTCGCCCTCCCTCAAAACCCGAGATCGAGCTGCGCCGCCGCCTGTGCAGCATCGGCCTGCGCGCGCGCACGACGCCCATCCGGGCGCTTGCGCGAACCGTGGCGCTGGACGATCGCCTCCTTCGCTGCGCGCACCTCGGGCTGCGCGCGCAGCGCATGGACGCGGGCCTTGGCGGCGCGGGTGGCCGCCTCCAGCTCGACCAGCGGCAGCGCGATATGCTCGCCGACGCGCACTCCGCAACGCGCCTGCGCCGAATCCGGCATGCGCCAGGGCTCGAACAGCCATGTATCCGGCACCCGGCGCAGCGCCGGCAGCCAGCGGCGCACGAACACCCCCTGCGGGTCGTGATCGCGCGCCTGCTTGATCGGGTTGTACACGCGCGTCGTGTTGATGCCGGTGGTGCCGGACTGCATCTGCATCTGGCTCCAGTGGATGCCCGGCTCGTAGTCGAGGAAGGCGCGCGCCAGCCACAGGCCGACCTCGCGCCAGTGCAGCCACAGCGCATAGGCCGCTACCGACACCAGCATCGAGCGCATGCGAAAGTTGATCCAGCCGGTCTCACGCAGCATCGCCACGCAGGCATCGACCAGCGGCCAGCCGGTACGCCCCGCCACCAGCGCGTCGAAATGCGCCGGGTTCCATTGCGGTTCGCGCAGGCCGTCGTAGCCGCGGTGCAGGTTGCGAAATTCCAGCGCCGGCTCGCTCTCCAGCTTCTGGATGAAGTGGCAGTGCCAGTACAGCCGGCTGACGAAGGCGCTCAGGCCGGCGCGGCGGCGTTCGCCCGCGGGCAGCGCGGCAATGCGCGCGCGGGTGGCCTGCACCAGCTCGCGCAGACTCAGGCAGCCCCACGCGAGATAGGGCGACAGTCGCGAGCACGCGGTGGGCGCCTTGAGCGGCGAGGAGATGCCACCGCGGTACTGGCCGCTGCGCGCATCGAGAAAGCTCGTCAGCGCGTCGAGCGCCGCACGTCGTCCGCCGCGCTGGCGGGCCGGCGGCTGGAAGGTGTCGAGGCCGAGGGCGACCGCCTCGGGCGCACGCGCGGCGACGATCACGCCCGGCGCCGGCCACGCGGTCCCATCGACCGGGAGCAGGGCCACCGGCAGCGGGGCAAAGCTCAGTTCAGTCGGCAGCACGGCCTGCGGCGCGGCGACGTGCGCCTCCCAAGCCGCCTGCCAGCGATCGCGATCATCGAGCCGACGCACCACCCCGAACTGCGGCACTTCATGCCAGCGCACGCCGCGCGCCCGGCACCACGCCGCGACCGCGCGATCACGGGCATAGCTCGCGCCGTTGCCGGTCTCCTCGTGCGAATACAGCTCGGCGAAGGGCGCAGCGGCATGCAGGCGATCGAGCACCGCCACCGCCTCGCCCACCATCAGGTGCAGTCGACCGCCGCGCTGGCGCAGCTCGGCGTGCAACTCGCGCGCGCTCTCGAGCATGAATTCGTAGTGCTGGCGCGCCGCATCCACCTGCACCCACAGCGCAGGCTCGACGATCGCCACGCACAGCACCGGCCCACGGCGCGCCGCCGCGGCGAGCGCGCCGTGGTCGGCGAGGCGGAAGTCACGCTTGAACCAGACCAGCCCGTAGCTCATCGCGCACACTCGCCAGCACGCGCTGCGCCAGCGCGTGGCCGCTCAGCCAGGCGCCCTCGACGCGGCCGCCGTTCGCCCAGTCGCCGCACAGGCCGACGCCGCCGCCCGCATCCCAGACGCAGCCGCCCGCCTGCGCCGAGTCGGTGATCGCGTAACGCCAGCGCTGCACCGACCACGCGAGCGGCGCGGCACCGCCCAGCGCGCAGAAGGCGGCGATCAGCGCCGCGGCGACGCTTTCGGGACTGTCCTCGACATGGGCTTCGCTCCATTCGGCGCTCGCGTGCAGCGTCCATGTCTCCAGGCCCTCGCGGCCCGGCTTGCTGGTGTCGCGTGCGATCCAGCGCAGCGGCCCGTGATTGACGAAGGCGGCATCGAAATCCAGCGCCAGCGGCGCCACGAAGCGCAGCATCAGCGCCCAGCACGCCTGCATGCGCGTGCAGCCCGCCAGCGCCGCGAGTTCGGCCGACACGGGCTGCAGCAAGGGCACCGCCTGCGGCGCCGGCACCGCGAGCAGCACGCCGTCGAAGGCCTCGGGCAGCAGGCCGCGCTCGGCGGTGGCGAGTTCCCAGCCGTGGTCGTAGCGCTGCAGCGCGGTCACCGTGGTCTGCAAGCGCAGGTCGAGCCCATCGGCCAGCAGACGCGCCGGCGCGGTCATGCGCGGCGTGCCGACATGGCGGGCCAGCTCCTCGCCCCCGGCACCGCCCTCCGCGCGCCGACCGTCGGCGTCGAACACCGCCAGCCGCGGCAGCCAGCGCGCCGCCACCCCGACAGACTGCCAGCGCGCGAGCTCGGCCTGGAACAGCGGATCGCGCGCGGTGAAGTACTGCGCGCCGTGGTCGCACGCCCAGCCCTCGCCGCGGCGCGTGCTCATGCGCCCGCCGGGGCCGCGGCTCTTGTCGAAGACAGTGACGCGCACGCCGGACTCGAAGAGCACGCGCGCGCAACTCAGCCCGGCGATGCCGGCGCCGATCACGGCGTAATGGAGCGGAGGGTTCATGTTGGCATCCACAGAGGACAGGCAGACAGGCGCCGCCAGGGCGGGGTCGAATCAACGGACACAAATATACTCTTCTTGTCCTGGACAAACTAGAGTTGAATTACTAGCATCAACGTAGACAACACCCAGGCCAACTTGAATAAACCAGAATCTCCGCATAGCTTCGTCCAGGACATTAAACCTTCCAGCACCTGAATCCAGCATCGCGCCACCGCCGTCCAACGACCGCACCTATACAGGCACCAAGATGACCCCCGCACTCCCCGACTCCCTCCGCCGCACCGCCCGCTGGCTCGGCTACGGCGGCCTGATCCCCTTCATCGTGCTGGCACCGGTCAGCCTGCTCGACAGCCACCACGGCTACACCTGGAGCGACGCGCTGTTCGCCTATGGGGCGGTGATCCTCAGCTTCGTGTGCGCCCTGCACTGGGGCTTCGCGATGGCGCTCCCCGGTCTCGACGACGCACGCCGGGTGCGCACCATGTTGTGGAGCGTGGTGCCCTCGCTGATGGCGTGGCCAGCGCTGCTGCTGGTGCCGATGGAAGCGGCCGTGCTGCTGGTGACCGGCTTCGTGCTGCATTACGTGCAGGACCGCCGCCTCGCCCGCCACGCCGAGCTGCCCGCCTGGTACCTGCCGCTGCGCCTGCAGCTCACCGTAGTCGCCTGCCTGAGCCTGATCGCCGGCGCCTTCGTCCAGTTGCCTTACTGAATTGCTAGCCCACGGGCGCACCAGGGAGACACTCCGCATGAACACCGAAGCCCGCGCCACCGTCGTCCCCGACGGCCGTCTGTCCCGCCTCGCCCGCCTCGGCTCGCTCGCCACCGGCGTCGCCGGCGGCATGCTCGCCGAGGGCGCGCGCCAGCTTGCCGCCGGCAAGCGCCCGAAGGTAAGCGAGCTGGTGCTCACCCCCGCCAACGCCCGCCGCGTCGCCGACCAGCTCGCGCAACTGCGCGGTGCGGCGATGAAGGTCGGCCAGCTGATGTCGATGGACGCCGGCAACCTGCTGCCGCCCGAGCTCGCCGAGATCCTCGCCCGCCTGCGCGAGGACGCGCGCACGATGCCGATGAGCCAGGTGGTACAGGTGCTGGAGACGCACTGGGGCAAGGGCTGGGAGCAGGGCTTCGAGCGCTTCTCCTTCACCCCGTGCGCGGCGGCTTCGATCGGCCAGGTGCATCGCGCGCGCACCCGCGACGGCCAGGAGCTGGCGATCAAGCTGCAGTACCCGGGCGTACGCCGCAGCATCGACAGCGATGTGGACAACGTCGCCACCCTGCTGCGCGTGTCCGGCCTGCTGCCCAAGTCGCTCGACGTCGCGCCGCTGCTCGAGGAGGCCAAGCGCCAGCTCCACGAGGAGGCCGACTACCGGCGCGAAGCCGACAACCTGCGCCGCTTCGGCAGCCTGCTCGCGGACGCGAACGATTTCATCCTGCCGCAGGCGGTGGACGCGCTGACCCGCAGCGACATCCTGGCGATGAGCTGGGTGGAAGGCGTGGCGGTGGAGTCACTCGCCGACGCGCCGCAGGCGCTGCGCGACCGCATCGCCAGCCTGCTGATCGGCCTGCTGTTTCGCGAGCTGTTCGAGTTCCGCCTGATCCAGACCGACCCCAACTTCGCCAACTACCGCTTCGACACCGCCAGCGAACGCCTGGTGCTGCTCGACTTCGGCGCCACCCGGCCGTATTCCGGCACCGTGGTCGAGGCCTACCGCCGCCTGATGGCGGGCGCGATCCGCGGCGACCGCGCGGCAATGAGCACCGCCGCGCAGGAGATCGGCTATTTCCAGGACAACATCCACGCCCACCAGCGCGAAGCGGTGATCGACCTCTTCGCCACCGCCTGCGAGCCGCTGTGCCACACCGGCGCATACGACTTCGGCGCCAGCGACCTCGCCGTGCGCCTGCGCGACGCCGGGCTCAAGCTCAGCCTGGATCGCGACTTCTGGCACACACCGCCGGCCGACGCGCTCTTCCTGCATCGCAAGCTGGGGGGCCTGTACCTGCTGGCCGCGCGGCTGCGTGCGCGGGTGGACGTGGGGGCATTGGCAGAACCGTGGCTGGGTTGATTGCGCGGATCCCGGGCAGCGGCACGGGAGGACGCGCAGATCGGAGCGTCCGCAAGGGCTCGCGGCTTCCGCCGCTCCTACGAGGGGCGGTGGTTTCGGTAGAAGCGCCGGCACGCGCGAAGGCAGCGGTGGTTTCCGTAGGAGCGCCGGCAGGCGCGAAGGCGGTGGGGCCCGTAGGTGCGTCGCTTGCCGCGTCGTTGTTTTCGCGGCTGCCGCCGCTCCTACAAGAACCACGGCGGCTCCGAGACCCGTGCCCCGGGATGACCGCGGCCGCTCCGAGCCCCCTGTAGGAGCGGCGGAAGCCGCGAAGCTTTTTCCAGGCGGCGCGGTGCCCACCGCGCCGCCCTTGCTCGCTGCGCCTTCACGGCAAATGGCGCCGATCAACGCGCCGCGGTAAACACGGTGAGCACCCCGGTATAACCGTAGAGCCGGCTGTGGGCGATCTCGCCGCCGGCGAAGAACCCGGTGAGCGGCACATCGCCGATCACGTCGCGGATCACCTCCAGTTCGGCCGCCGGCTTGCCGAAATGCGGGCCGCCGCGGCCCGAGCAGCTCACATACACCGCGCCCAGCGCCAGGCGGCCGCTGTCGACCAGCTCGTCGCGGATCTCGCGCGCCGCACGGCGCAGGTCGGCGAGTGCAGCGGCCGGGTCGCGACGCACGAACATCAGCCAGGCCCCCTTCTCGACCTCGTCGCCGATCGCCACCACCCCGGCATGCGGATCCAGGCCGACGATGTTGCGCACCAGCATGTCGGCGCCGAACGCCGCAGGCGCGACGAGCTCCGCATCCTCCTTCGGGTGCAGGCCGACCAGCGTATGCGAGAGCGCCTCGGCGACCGGTTCGAGCGCCATGTCGGGGGGCAGGCCGAGGTCTTCCATGACGCAGTCGAGCGCGCCGCGGCCGTCGAGCGCGATCACGAAGTTGTCCCGCGCGCGGCTCACCACGCGCCGCGGGCCGATCGGCTGGCAGCCCTGGGTGACCCGCGACACGACGCCGACCTCAGCCGCAAAGGCCACGCCCGACAAGCCGCCGCCGTCGAACACCGCGTCGGCGATCTGCACGCTGCGCCGGCGCGAAGCGCTGAGCCCGCCGAACAGGTAGCCGCTCGCGGTGCGCGCGGCGAGTTCGGGGAGCAGCTCCTGCAGGTCCGGCGTGCGCCCGTCGGCATGCACCAGCGCGGTGTATGGATGGAAGTCCGCGCCCTCGGCGCGCAGCGGCTGGATGCCCGAGAACACGCGGAACGCCCGCCGCGGCAGCGCCGCCAGCATCAGCGACAGCGCCGCCTCGTCGAAGTGCTCGGCACCGGTCGCGACCACGCCGATACCCACTGTGCCCACCCAATGCACGCCGGGCAGCCGGCGCTGCAACTCGGCGACGATGTCGGCGGCGGCGTCGGCGAGACGGTCGCTCAGGTAGCAGAAGCCGAGCGTGAACTCGGGCATCGCCTCGCGACCGGCGGCGGCGGCCTGTGCGGTGGCCACGCGTGCATCCTGCAGCAGCGCGTCGAGCGCACGGGCGAGCGCCACCTGCCAGTCGGGGTGGGCGGCGTGTCCGGTAGCGAAGCGGGTCGGAATCATGTCGGCTCCCGGGTGAGAAAGTCCTCCAGCGCCTGCGCCACCTGCTCGGGCTGGTCATGCTGGAGGTTGTGGCCCGCGTCGGCCACGGTGACCACGCGAACGTCGGCGAAGCAGTCCAGGCGGCGCTGCAGTTCGTCAGGCTCGTCGCCGAAGCGGTCGAGCACGTAACCCTGCCCCGAGACCAGCATCAGCGCCGACGCGCGGACGCGGCGCCAGCACGCCATCGCGTCCTCGATGCGGTAGACCGCGGGGGCGGGGATCTTGTGCCATGGGTCGCCCGCCATCTCGACCTGGCCGTCGGCGCGCGCACGCGCGAGGTGGCGGGCGAGAAAGGCTGCGCGTTCCGGAGTCAGGCGCGGGTTGATCTCGCCCAGCCGGCGTGCGAGCGCAGCCGCATCGGCGTAGGCGCGCGCCGGCGGTGGCGCGGCCTGGGCGTCGAGCCAGCGCCCGAGCACGGTGGGTGAGTCGGCGTCGGCCGGCGGCTTGAGGCCGATGAAGTCGAGCATCGCGAGCTGCGCCACGCGCTGCGGGCGCAGGCCGGCGTAGATGCTGGCGATGTTGGCGCCCATGCTGTGGCCGACCACGCGCGCCGGCGTATCCGGTGCATAGTGTGCGAGCAGGGCATCGAGGTCGGCGTAGTAGTCGGGAAACCAGTACGGGCGATTCAGCCAGGTGCTCTGGCCGTAGCCGCGCCAGTCGGGGGCAATCAGCTGCCAGTCGTGGCGCAGCGCGTCCACCACGAACTGGAAAGTGGCTGACGTGTCCATCCAGCCGTGCAGCAGGAAGACGCGCGGCGCATCGGCGGGACCCCAGCGGCGCACGTTGTAATCGAGGCCGCGGAGGGCGATGCGTTCGGTGGTCGAAGGCTTGAGGGCGGTAGGGGGCATGCGTGCGGGAGACTTTTCCGGGACAATCATGCTTCATTCTAGCCTCCGATTACGCCCGCTCCGCCCTCGTGTGACCCTTCCCACATGACCGATCCCGCCACGTTGCGCCGCCACTTCCTGGGCGAGCCTTGCACGCTGCGCAACGCGCGCGGCGATTTCAGCGCCTGGCATCGCGGCCGGCCGCACTACTTGTTGTGGGCGCTCGATGTAGACCTGCCGACCGTGCGCGCGCGCGTTACCGCTGCCCAGCGCACGCTCGACGGCCTGCTGCTCGAGGACTACCGGCGCCAGCCCCACGTCACCCTGGCGCTGTGCGGCTTTCCGGCACAGGCGCCGACGGCCGCGGACGAATTCGATCACGACGAACTGGAAGCCCGCATCGCGGCCCTGCACGCGGCGCGGATCGCGCCCTTCACGATCGAGATCGGCGCCCTGGAGAGTTTCTCGTCGGCACCCTTCCTCTGCGTGCAGGGCGGCGGCGACGCGCTCGGCGCCCTGCGCGCCTGCCTGCAGCCCGCCGCCGCCCATCCGCAAGGCGACTACGTCCCCCACGTCACCGTGGGCCTGTATGCCGGCGAGTGGCCCACCGCGACGGTCGCGCAACGCTTCGATGCCTTCGCTGCGGGTCCGCCGCTGCGCTGCGAGATCACGCAGGTCAGCCTGATGGGCTACGTCGCCGGGGAGGTCGGCGGTGCGCTGTTCACGCTCGCCGACTGGCAGCTCACGGAGCAAAGGCTGCAGTGGCACGGCACGCCTGCGCGTCCGTGCAGCAGCGGTGGAACCCGTGCGCTCTATCCTTCCTGTAGGAGCGGCGGAAGCCGCGAGCTTTTCGAAGCCTCCGGGAGCCGCAGAAAGCTCGCGGCTTCCGCCGCTCCTACAGGAGGCGCGACCGCGGGCGTGTTGGGCGGGACCGCGGGCGTGTTGGGCGGGACCGCGGGCGTGTTGGGCGGGACCGCGGGCGTGTTGGGCGGGACCGCGGGCGTGTTGGGCGGGACCGCGGGCGCATTGGGCGGGACCGCGGGCGCGGGGGCCGAGTCCGCCGGCGCGGGGGGCGCCGCCGACGCGGGGCTGATCGCGGGTGCGGGGCTGATCGCGGGTGCGGGGCTGATCGCGGGCGGGGCAATGCAGGCCGCTTCACATGGCGGGGCGCAATGAACGCCGCTCGCCCCACCACCGACGCCGCACTTCAGCGCCCGGCCTCGCCGCTGGCGCTCTTCATCGCCTTCAGCCTGCTCGCGCTGCAGGGCTTTGGCGGCGTGCTCGCGGTGGCGCAGCGCGAGCTGGTCGACCGCCGCGGCTGGCTGAGCCGCACTGAGTTCGTCGAGCTGTACGCGATCGCGCAGATGCTGCCCGGACCCAACGTGGTCAACCTGTCGCTGATGATCGGCGACCGCTACTTCGGCTGGCGCGGGGCGCTGGCGGCGATCACCGGCATGCTGCTTGCGCCCTTCCTGATCGTGATCGCGCTCGCCGCCAGCTATGAGCGCCTGGCGGAGTTCCCCGCGGTGGCGGGCGCCCTGCGCGGCATGGGCGCGGTGGCGGCGGGGCTGATCCTGGCGATGGCGTTCAAGATGCTCGGCACGCTGCGCGGTAACCTGCTCGGGCCCTGGCTGTGTGCGCTGCTCGGACTGGCTGCGCTGGTCGCGATCGCGGCCTTGCGCCTGCCACTGGCGTGGATCGTGATCGGCCTCGGTCTCCTCGGCTGGGGGCTCGCGCGCTGGCGGGTGGCGGCGCTCGACGCGCAGGCTGCACGCCGGAGGGATGCGGACGTGAAGCCCCAATCCAGCGCTTCGGGCGGCAAGCCCGGCTCGCAGCCCTGAAAGGCAGACCCTCGAACGGGAGCCGCGCTCATGTTGAACACCCTGCCGGCGGGCGATCTGCTCGACCTCTTCCTGCACTTCCTGATGCTGTCGCTGCTGTCGATCGGCGGCGCGATGTCGACCGCGCCCGAGATGCAGCGTTACTTCGTCGTCGAGCGCGGCTGGATCAGCGAAGCCGACTTCACCACCGCGATCGCGCTCGCCCAGGCGGCGCCCGGGCCCAACGTGCTGTTCGTACCGGTGCTCGGCTTCCAGGCCGCCGGCCTGCCCGGGGCGGCGGCGGCGCTGGTCGGCATCCTGCTGCCGTCGACGCTGCTGTCGCTCGGCGTCAGCCGCTGGGGGGCGAGCCGGCGCGACACGCCGCTGGTGCGCGCGTTCACCGCCGGGCTGGCGCCGGTCACCGTGGGCCTCGTGTTCGCCACCGGCTGGCTGCTCGCCCTGCCCTTCCTCGGCGACCCGACGCACCGCAACGGCGCGCTGGTGCTGATCGTGCTGACCGCGCTGGTGACGCTGAAGACGAAGCTGGCGCCGATCTGGATGATCGCGGTCGGCGCGGTGCTGGGCGCTGTCGGGCTGGCCTGAGCTAGGCTGCGCGGTAGGCCCCGATGACGATGCCGAAGCGGGCGATCTTGTCGTACAGGGTCTTGCGCGGCACCTGCAGGCGCTCGGCGGCGGCGCCCACGTCGCCGCCGCATTCGCGCAGCGCATTGTCGATCAGCACCTGTTCGAAGACGGCCACGCGCTGCGCCATGCCGGCCCTGGCACTGCCGTCGGTCTCCACCCCGGGACGCCACACGCCCAGCACGAAGCGGTCCGCGGCATGCTGCAGCTCGCGCACATTGCCCGGCCAGTCCTGCGCCATCAGCCACTCGAACAGCGCCGGCGTGCGTTCGGGCAGCGGACGGCGGAAGCGTTCCGCGGCCTGCAGGCAGAAGGCGTCGAACAGCAGCGGGATGTCTTCGCGGCGCGCGCGCAATGGCGGGAGCGGAATCGACACCACGTCGAGCCGCCAGTAGAGATCCGCGCGGAAGCGTCCGGCCGCCGCCTCGGCCTCGAGATCGAGCTTGGTGGCGGCCACCACCCGGCAATCGACCGGCAGCAGCCGGTTGGAGCCGAGGCGCTCGACCATGCGCTCCTGCAGCACCCTCAGGAGCTTGGCCTGCAAGGGCAAGGCCATGCCCTCGATCTCGTCGAGGAACAGGGTGCCGCCGTCGGCATGCTCGATCTTGCCGGCTCGGCTGCGGCTGGCGCCGGTGAAGGCGCCCGGCTCGACGCCGAACATCTCGCTCTCGAACACGCTCTCGGGCAGCGCCGCGCAATTGATCGCGACGAAGTTGCCGCTGCGCCGCCGCCCGCCCGCATGCAGCGCACGCGCCACGCACTCCTTGCCGGTCCCGGTCTCGCCCTCGATCAGCACATCGACGTCGGTGTCGGCGAGCTCGGCGATCAGGCGCCGCACTGCCGCCATCGCCGCGCTGTCCCCGATCAGGCCGTCGCCACCGTCTGCCCGCTCCAGGCGCGCACGCAGCGCGCGATTCTCCAGCACCAGGCGGCGCTTCTCGATCGCGCGCCCGACGACCTCGACCAGGTGCTCCGGCGCAAACGGCTTCTCGATGAAGTCGTAGGCGCCGGCGCGCATCGCCTCGACCGCCAGGGCCACGTCGCCATGGCCGGTGACGAGGATGACCGGCAGGTCGGGGTCGATCCCGCGCGCGCGGTGCAGCAGCCCGATGCCGTCGAGCCCGGGCAGGCGCACGTCGGTGACCAGCACCACCGGCCGGTCCGGGCCGAGCTCGGCGAGCACCGCCTCGGCACGATCGAAATCGCGCACCTCGATATCGGCGAGCGCGAAGGTCTGGCAGCCCGCGGCGCGGACCGCATCGTCGTCCTCGACGTAGAGGACGTGGATGGTGTCGTGGCTCATGTGTCGTGCGCCTCTTCGGAGACCGCCGGCCAGCACGCGCGCACGCGCGCGCCGCCACCGGGACGCTCGGCGATCTCCAGCCGTCCGCCGGAGGATTCGACGAGGTCGGCCACGATCGACAAGCCCAGCCCGAGCCCATGGCCGAGCGGCTTGGTGGAATAGAAGGGCTGCAGGATACGCTCGCGCAGCTCGGGCGGGATCCCCGGCCCGTCGTCGTCCACCTCGAGACAGCGCTGTCCCGCCTGTTCGCAGGTGCGCAGCTCGATGCGACCAGCGCCACGACCGGCGAGCGCGTCGAGTGCATTGCCGACGAGGTTGGACAGCACCTGCTCGAGGGCCTCGGCCGGCAGGGGCAGATGGAGTCCCGCGTCGTCGAGGTGCAGCTCCACCCCGGCGCTGGCCAGGCGCTCGCGGAACCAGCCCGCCACTACCTGCATCGACTGCAGCGCGGGCGCCTGCCCGCCCGCGCCGCGGCGGCGCGAGGCGAAGACCTTGAGCTGGGCAGTGAGCCGCGCCATACGCTCGACCAGGCCGATGATCTGGCCGAGATTGTCCTTCAGCGGCTCCAGGCGGCCGCGTTCGAGGAAGGTCAGCGCGTTGCCGGCGAAGCTGCGCATCGCCGCCAGCGGCTGGTTGATCTCGTGGGCGACGCCGGCCGCCATCTGCCCGAGTGCGGCGAGGCGGTTGGCCTCGATCAGCGCCCGCTGGGCGCCGCGCAGCTTGTGCTCGGCGGCGACGCGCTCGGCGACCTCCTGCTGCAGGCGCCGGTTGCTCGCCGCGAGGTCGGCGGTACGCTCGGCCACCGTGCGCTCGAGCGCGGCCTGGGCGCCGAGGCGCTCGCGCAGCCGGCGCGCGCGCTGCGCCCAGTACAAGGCCACCGCGGCGACCACGCACAGCAGCAAGCCGGCGCCGATGGCGGTCCCCACCGCTGCGGCACGGGCCGGCGTGGTGGGGACCAGCATCAGCATGCGCCAATCCAGCCAATCGAGGGCGCGGCTGCCGACCACGAACTCGCGATCATCGATCCTCGCACGCGCCTCGTCGCGCCACACCAGCGCCAGCGGCTCCAGGCCCTCGGTGTAGTACTGCCGCGTCTGCGCCAGCTCGGCGCGCGAGGCTGCGGACAGCGCCGACAGCGCGCCGAACTTCCACTCCGGATTCGAGGACAGCGCCACCACGCCGTGGCGGTCGACCACCATCACCGCCTCGCCGCTCTCGGCCCAGGTGCGTTCGAGCTGGGTCAGCTCGACCTTGACCGCGAGCACGCCGGCCACCGCCGTGGGATTGCGCACCGGATGGGCGATGAAGACGCCGGCGACGCGGGTGGTGGCACCGACCGCGAAGAACTTGCCGGTACCGCCTTCCAGCGCGGCGCGGAAGTAGGGGCGGAAGGCATAATTCTCGCCGACGAAGGAATCCGGCCGCCGCCAGTTGCTCGCCGCGAGGGTCTTTCCGTCGGGAGCGATCAGATACAGCATGGCCGCAGCAGTGCGCGTGTTGACCTCCTCGAGCAGGGCGTTGGCCTGCGCGCGCAAGTGCTCGTCGTCCGGCGCCGCGAGCAAGGCCGGAAACACCGGATGATGGGCGAGCACCGCGGGCAGGCTCTCGAAGCGCAACAGCTCGGCATCGAGGCTGGCGGACAGCAAGGCCAGGCGCTGGCCGGCATGGCGTGCGAGCTCGTCCATGCCGGCGGCAAGACGCCAGGCGTGGATCGCCCATAGCGACGCGGCCGCGACCAGCACCGGCGCCAGCACCGCCAGCATGCGCAGGGCGAGATCACGCGGTTCGCGGCGCATCATCGCGGGCTCAGTGCGCCGCCACGGCGGGACAGGCGCGCAACTCGGTGACGGCGCCGTCGGAAGGGAGCAGCGCCCCCAGCGGCACGCACGGCCGGCCGTCCTCGCACCACTCGTAGTCGGCGGTGTACGGCGAGCGGGTCAGGCGCAGCACCGCGTGCCGGGTACGCGGATGCCAGGTCCACACCCCGTCCTTCAGCGTCGCGCCCTCCCCCGGCTCCATGCCGGCGCCGTGGCCGCGCACACGCACGCTGTCGAGCACCAGCGCCTCGCCCTCGACCCGCCACACCTCCTCCCAGCGCACGCGCTCGATCGAGTGCGTCCATGCGAGCGTGAAGGTGCTGGCGGCGACCGTCGCCGTCGCAAGGCCGGTGGCGAGGCAGAGCACCATCACACCGTCAGCGCCTGCGTGCTGCGCGAACGCCAGCTGTGCCATCCGATCACCGCCGCCGCCAGGCCGAAGCCGAGTTCGTCGGTGAGCGGCAGCGCGACCACCAGCAGGGACGCGGCGACGAAGGCGAGCACGCGTTCGAGCGCGTTCATCGGCGAGCGGAAGTGGCCGACCACCGCGGTCCCCCACAGCGTCACCGCGAGCAGGGCCTTGAACACCACGTACAGGGTCGCTTCGACGCCCTTGTCGCCCTGCAGCATCAACTCCGGCGCATAGACCGCCATGTAGGGCACGACGAAGCCGGCGATGGCGATCTGCACCGCGCGCACGCCGATCTTGAGCCCGCTCTCCTTGGCGATCGGCGCCGCGGCGAAGGCGGCGAGCGCGACCGGTGGGGTGAGGTCGGCCATGATCCCGAAATAGAACACGAACATGTGCGAGACGATCAGCGGCACGCCGAGCTCGAGCAGCGCGGGCGCGGCGATCGAGCTGGTGATGATGTAGTTCGGGATGGTCGGGATGCCCATGCCGAGCACCAGGCAGGTCAACATGGTGAGCAGCAGCGACACGAACAGGCTGTCGTCGCCGATCTGGATGATGTAGCCGGCGAAGGCGGTGGCGCCGCCGGTCAGGGTCAGCGAGCCGATGATCACGCCGACGAGCGCGCAGGCCACGCCCACCGGCAGCGCGTGCAGCGCGCCCTCCACGAGCGCCTTCACCGCCAGGCGCAGGGTGTCGCGGCCGTCGGCGCGTGGCGCCAGCAGCACCGCGAGCACCGCGACCACCGCGATCACCGAGACGATGCCGAACTTGGCGAAGGCCGAGCAGGCGAGACCGAGCGCGATCCAGAACAGCAGGCGCAGCGAGGTGCCGTTGAGATGGCGCGCGAGCGCACTGCCGAACAGCAGCACCACGGTCAGCGCCAGGCCCACCATGCCGGCGAACATCGGTGTGAAGCCGGCAAAGAGCAGATAAACCAGGCCGGCGAGCGGCAGCAGCAGGTACCAGCGCTCGCGGATCGCCGCCCAGGGGTCGGGGCATTCGTCCTTGGGCAGGCCCTTCAGCCCGGCGCGGCCGGCCTCGAGATGCACCATCCAGAACACGGTGAAGAAATACAGCATCGCCGGGATCGCCGCCGCCTTGGCGATCTCGACATAGGGCACGTTGATGGTCTCGGCCATGATGAAGGCCACCGCGCCCATCACCGGCGGCATGATCTGCCCGCCCATCGAGCTGGTGGCCTCGACCGCGCCGGCGAAGGCCGGCGTGTAGCCGAACTTCTTCATCAGCGGGATGGTGAACTGGCCGGTGGTGACCACGTTGGCCACGCCCGAGCCGTTGATCGTGCCCATCAGGCCGGACGACACCACCGCGACCTTGGCCGGGCCGCCCTTGGTGTGGCCGACGGTACCGAGCGCGAAGTTGGTGAAGAGGTCGATCATGCCCGCCTGCTCAAGGAAGGCGCCGAACAGGATGAACAGGAAGATGTAGGACGAGGACACATAGGTCGGCGTGCCATAGACGCCTTCGGTGCCGAAGGCGAGCTGGCCCACCACCTGGTCCAGACCATAGCCGCGGTGGGCGAGGGCGCCCGGCAGGTACTCGCCAAACAGGGCGTAGGCGAGAAAGCCGAGGCAGATCAGCGGCAGCGCCAGCCCCATGATGCGGCGCGCGGCCTCGAACACCAGCACCAGCGTGATGACGCCGACCACCATGTCGGCCTGGGTGAGCTCGCCGGCACGCTGCACCAGGTCGGCCTCGTAGATCCAGTGGTAACCGGAGAGCAGCAGCGCCCCGAAGCCGATGACCTTGGTCAGCAGGCTGGTGCGCCCCTGTCCACCCTGCACAGGATGGAGCAGGAAGGTCAGCAGCAGCAGGAAGCCCACGTGCAGCGCACGCACGACGGTGCTCGACAGCGGGCTGAACGCCGAGGTGACGAGCTGGAAGACCGAGAACAGGATCGCGCTGTAGAACACGACGCGCAGCATGCCCTTGCCCGCCTGGGCGACGGGCGAATCGACAGAGGAGCTCATGGCGGTTCCGGAGAAAGAAGCGGGATACGACCCGTCCGGGCGCGGCGAGGCCCGCCCGGACGAAGGAAGGAAGGGCTTACTTGATCAGGCCCTTCTCGCGGTAGAACTTCTCCGCGCCGGGATGAAGCGGGACCGGCAGACCGTCCACCGCCTTCTCGAGCTTGATCTGGCGACCGGCCGAGTGCGAATTGCCCAACCGCTCGAGGTTGTCGAAGATGCCCTTGGTCATCTGGTAGGCGACCTCGTCGGAGACCTTGTCGTTGGTGACGAGCAGGTTGTTGATCGCCACCGTCGGCACCTCGGCGGTCTGGCCCTCGTAGGTGCCGGCCGGCACCACGGCCGCACGATAGGCCGGGTCGCCGACCTTGGCGACCACCTCGGCCGGGACCGCCACGAAGTTCACCTTCACCGCGGCCGACAGGTCGCGCAGGGCGGCCACGCCGAGGCCGGCCGACTGCAGCGTGACGTCGATCTGGCGGTTCTTCATGAGTTCGACCGATTCGCCGAAGGGCAGGTACTCCACCTTGGCGAAGTCCGCATAGGTCAGGCCGGCGGCCTTGAGGATCGCGCGCGCGTTGATCTCGGTCCCCGAGCGCGGCGCCCCCACCGAGATGCGCTTGCCCTTCAGATCGGCGAGGGTCTGGATGTTGGCGTCGGCCAGCGCCACGATCTGGATGTAGTTGGGGTAGACCGAGGCGATCGCGCGCAGCTTGTCGAGCGGCTTGGTGAAGCCCGCGTCGGCATTGCCCTTCCAGGCGTCGGACACCGAGTCGGCGAGCGAGAAGCCGATCTCGCCGCGCCCGGCCTGCAGCAGGTTGAGGTTCTCGGCGGAGGCCTTTGTGGCCTGCACCTGGACCTTGCTGTCGGGAATGACCTCGCCATAGATCTGCGACAGGGTGACGCCGAGCGGGTAATACACCCCGCTGGTGCCGCCGGTCAGCACGTTGACGAAGGTGGCGGCCGAGGCCGCGCCGGTCATGGCGACGAATACGGTGCCGAGTGCGCACTTGCGGATCAGGGATTTCATCGATCGCTCCTCCATTTGATAAGTCTTGATTATTTACCCATCAGCGGGTCATCGCACTTTAGCAACTGCCGTGCCACCTGCGCACCACCATGGTGCTCAGCGTTTTCCCTGATCCTGCGCGGTGTTCCGGTCTTGAGGCGGAGGCCTTTGGACGGTCGTGACGCGACATTCCGGAATGCGTCACCCGCCCCTGTCCGGAAACCCGCACGGCACCGAGACCGCGTCCCGCAACCGGGGTGGCGACCCCTTTCGCGCCCCCTTCCCACACCCTGCGGTGATCTGATACAACCGGTGCCCCGCATTCCCGCCGGCGCTCGCGTCGCCCCGCACCGCACCGGCCCACGACGATGGAAACGATCGATACCGTAGTGATCGGCGCTGGCGTGGTCGGCCTCGCCTGCGCCCACAGCCTCGCCCGCGCCGGACGCGAGGTGGTGGTGATCGAGCGCGAGACCGCCTTCGGCACCGGCATCAGCGCGCGCAACAGCGAGGTGATCCACGCCGGGCTGTACTACCCGCCCGGCTCGCTCAAGGCCCGCCTGTGCGTGGAGGGCCGCCAGCGCCTGTACGCCTGGTGCGCGCAGCACGGGGTAAGCCACGCGCGCTGCGGCAAGCTGGTGGTCGCCAGCGCTGCGGCGCAGACGCCGGCGCTGCAGGCGATCGCCGAGCGCGCGCGCGCCAACGGCGTGGACGATCTGCGCCGGGTCGACGCCGTCGAGCTCGCCGCGCTGGAGCCGGCACTCGCCGGCCATGACGCGCTGCTGTCGCCCTCGACCGGCATCGTCGACAGCCACGGCCTGATGCTGTCGCTGCTCGGCGAGGCCGAGCGCCATGGCGCGATGCTGGCGCTCGGCAGCGCGGTGCTGGAGGGCCGTGCGGAGGGCGACGGCATCGTGCTGCGCGTCGGCGGCGAGACCGCCACCGAGCTGAAGGCGAAACGGGTGGTCAATGCCGCGGGGCTGGATGCACCGGCGCTCGGGCGCGCGATCGTCGCCCCTGCGGCCGCGCGCGCCCCACAGGCGCACTACGCGCGCGGGGTGTATTTCAGCTATGCCGGCAAGGCGCCGTTCTCGCGCCTGATCTATCCGATCCCGGAGCCGGGCGGGCTGGGCGTTCACCTGACCCTGGATCTGGGCGGGCAGGCGAAGTTCGGCCCCGACGTGGAATGGATCGCCACGCCGGACTACACGGTCGATCCCGCGCGGGTGGAGCGCTTCGCCAGCGCGATCCGGCGCTGGTGGCCGGACCTCGACGCGGAGCGGCTGCAGCCGGGCTATGCCGGCGTGCGTCCGAAGATCGTCGGCCCCGGCGAGGCGGACGCCGACTTCCGCATCGACGGCCCGGCGGCGCATGGCACACCGGGGCTGGTGCATCTGTACGGCATCGAATCCCCCGGCCTCACCGCGGCGCTCGCGATCGGCGAGCACGTCGCGGCGATGCTCGCCGAAGGGCGCTGAATCCGCAGCGCCCTTCGGCTCGCGAACGCGACCCCGCTCAGGCCGCGGCGTCCATCGCCGCGGCGAGGATGTCGAGGCCTTCGTCGAGCACCGCCTGCTCGATGGTCAGCGGCACCATCAGGCGCAGCACGTTGCCGTAGCTGCCGCAGGACAGCAGCAGCAGGCCGCGCTGGAGGGCCGCGGCGATCACCGCCTTGGCGATCTCGGGCGCCGGACGCGCATGGTCGCCGTCGTGGAAGAACTCGACTGCCACCATCGCGCCCAGACCGCGCACGTCGCCGATGCACTTGTGGCCCGTGGCCATTTCGCGCAGGCGGCGCTGCATGTGCTCTCCGATCGCGAGCGCGCGCTCGCACAGCTTCTCCTCTTCCAGCACGTCGAGCACGGCGAGCGCGGCGGCGCAGGCCATCGGTGCGCCGGCATAGGTGCTGCCCAGACCGCCCGGTGCGAGCGCGTCCATCACCTCGGCGCGACCGACCACCGCCGCAACCGGGAAGCCGCCCCCCAGGCCCTTGGCGAGCGTGATCAGGTCGGGAACGACCCCGGCATGCTCGACCGCGAACATCTTGCCGCAGCGCCCGATCCCGGACTGGATCTCGTCGGCGATCAGCAGGATGCCGTGCTTGTCGGCGAGCGCGCGCAGGCGCTGCAGGAACTCGGCCGGAGCGGGGTAGTAGCCGCCCTCGCCCTGCACCGGCTCGACGATGAAGGCGGCGACGCGGCGCGCCTCGATGTCGTTCTTGAACAGCAGCTCGACGCCGTGGATCGCATCGTCCACGCTGATGCCGTGCAGCGCGCAGGGGTAGGGGGCGTGGTAGATCTCGGCCGGGAAGGGGCCGACGCCGAGCTTGTAGGGATCGATCTTGCCGGTGAGGCCGAGCGTGAGCAGCGTGCGGCCGTGGAAGGCGCCGTTGAAGGCGATCACGCCCGGGCGGCCGGTGAAGGCGCGCGCGATCTTGACCGCGTTCTCG
>Ga0209573_1002696_pt1 | contig 21656 bp, 20 predicted proteins | sample TNRBio252014_DNA_FD_185870 | JGI IMG/M metagenome (GOLD analysis project Ga0209573, IMG submission 185870) | Wastewater treatment Type I Accumulibacter community from EBPR Bioreactor in Madison, WI, USA - TNR Reactor_6/25/2014_ DNA (SPAdes)... | ecosystem: Engineered > Bioreactor > EBPR >...
CTGGATGGGCAATTTCATATCAGGTAATCCCATCTGCGCCTTGATACTCCCATCTTCAAACTGCACCATGCTATGAATAATACTCTGGGGATGAATGACCACCTGAATTTGTTCTGGTTTCAGATTAAACAACCATTTGGCCTCGATCATTTCCAATCCTTTATTCATCAACGTAGCAGAATCAATCGTTATTTTCGCTCCCATGCTCCAATTGGGGTGCTGCAAAGCATGTTCTCTTTTTACGTTGACGAGATAATTAGGTTTCCGCCCGATAAAAGGTCCGCCTGATGCAGTCAAAATAACTTTATCGATCCTGTTCCTGGTTTCTCCGACCAGGCATTGAAAAATGGCAGAATGTTCAGAATCAACCGGGATGACCGGCACCCGGTTCTCCACTGCTTTACGCATAATGATATCACCTGCTACCACCAATGTTTCCTTGTTAGCAAGGGCAATGGTTTTACCATTACTTATAGCATTTAATGTTGGCTTCAAACCTGCATATCCCACAATAGCGGCCAGCATCAGGTCATAGCAATCCATGGCAGCCACTTCCTCTAATGCCTTCTCCCCGGTAAATACTTTTATATCCGTGGACGAAAGGGCTTCTTTAACCTTAGTATATTTTTTTTCATCGCCAATCACCACCACGTTGGGATTGAATTGTAATGCCTGCCTGATAAGCAAATCATCATTGCTTTGCGCAGTTAGTACCTCTGCTGAAAATTTATCTGTATTGGCGGCAATCACATCCAGTGCCTGCGTTCCGATGGAACCGGTAGAACCAAAAATGGCTATTCGCTTTATAGGTTGTTCTGCACTCATTATGCTGTCTTTGGAGTTTCAGTCCATTTTATTAATTCATCGGCAATTTTTCTGTCATTACTCAGTCGTGGTACTTTATTCTGCCCGCCTAATTTACCAATAGATTTCATGTAATCGATGAATCCATTCCTCCGCACAGCTGTTACTTTCAGCGGCTGAAGAATATTGCCACTGATCAGGTCATCATAATATACATTCTTTTGCCGTAAGACCATATCAAGCCTGGCGGTGAATGCAACTATATTCAAAGGCATTGTTTCAAACTCAATGAACCACTCATGATATGATTTACCTTCATCACTGCTTACAAAAGGAGCCACAGTAAATTCTGTGATGCGTACATTTTGTTCTTCCGTTACTTTTTTCATACTGTATTCTACTTCTTCACCGATCACATGTTCACCAAATGCAGAAATGAAATGCTTTGTTCTTCCAGATATGATCAGGCGGTAGGGATCTACAGAAACAAATTTTACGGTATCCCCGATATTATAACCCCAAAGTCCTGCATTGCTGTTAATGATCATCGCATAATTCTCACCCACTTTTACATCCTTTAATGACAATCTTATGGGGTTCTCATTAAAGATTTCGCCGGCCGGAACAAATTCAAAAAAGATGCCGCTATTGGTATTCAATAATAATCCTTCCGCTTCCTGTGAGTCCTGGAAGGCAAAAAAACCTTCGCTGGCAGGAAACAATTCAATTGTATCAACCTTTCTGCCGATACTTTCAAACAACTTGGCCTTATATGGTTCGAAATTCACACCTCCTTGTACCATCACACTAAAGTTGGGAAATAAATCACCTACTTTTTTTCCGCTTCTTTTGATCAGTTCATCAAAATACATCTGCATCCATGGTGGTATTCCGCTGATAAGGGTCATATTCTGGCTGATCGTTTCATCCACTATCTTATTCAGTTTGGTTTCCCAATCCTCGATACAATTCGTTTCATAAGAAGGCATCTGGTTGGTACGAAGATATTTGGGTACATGATGGTTCACAATCCCGCTTAAACGTCCGGTGGGTATGCCACCTACTCTTTCGAGTTCAGGAGAGCCAGACAAAAAGATCAGTTTACCGTCAGCAAATTTGGTATTCCCGGTTTCGGCCATGTAACAAAGCAGGGCATTCCGGGCCGTATTTATGTGATTTGGTATAGACTCTTTGGTGATGGGAATATATTTGGTGCCACTGGTGGTACCGGAAGTTTTAGCGAAATAAATGGGCTTCCCTTTCCATAATACATTATGCTTTCCCTCTTTTACCCGTTCGATCCAGGGCTTTAACTGTTCATAGTCTCTTACAGGCACTGCTTGCTTAAATCCTTCGTAATCAGTGATCTTATCTAAACCAGACTCCTTTCCGAAATCTGTGTTTTTTCCCATCTTCAACAGCGACTTAAGGATATTTTCCTGGTCAGCTACAGCTGTAGCCATACCTTTTCTGATACCTTTATATATATATGAAGCAAACGGTTTAGCTAAGAAAGACTTGATTTTCATACTCAAAGTAAATGGAAACCCCTTGGGGGCTACAAATATAGCAGATGCCCGGCCAAAACAGGGTCATTTAATGTTCATAAATCTTTGATTTTCCGTTTGCGGCTTCAACTTTTCCCCTTACCTTTGCCGTCCTAATTTTAAGAGTATGATAGCAGTAGTAAAAGTAGCCGGGCAGCAGTTCAAAGTGGAAAAAGACCAGACTTTGTACGTTCCTCATGTGGAAGGAAATGCCGGCGATAAACTGAACCTCGAAGTTTTACTGGTTGATACAGATGGTAAGCTTTCTGTTGGTTCTTCAGTAAGTACAAAAGTACAGGCTGAAATAGTAGACCAGGTGAAAGGTGATACCGTGATTGCTTACAAGCAAAAAAGAAGAAAAGGTTTTCACAAAAAGAAAGGTCATCGTACTGCTTATACAAAAATCAAAGTAACCAGCATTGCATAATGCAATCGAGCTAACTAAATCATTAATTTAAAAACATCCTGATATGGCACATAAGAAAGGTGAAGGTAGCGTAAAGAACGGCCGTGATTCACAAAGCAAACGTCTTGGTGTAAAGATCTTTGGTGGTCAGCCTGCTGTTTCCGGAAACATCATCGTTCGTCAGCGTGGTACAGTTTATCATCCTGGTAAGAATGTTGGTGTTGGAAGAGACTATACTTTATTCGCATTAACTGATGGTGTAGTTGAATTCCGTAAAGCTAGAAACAACAGAACTTACGTTTCTGTAGCAGTTGCCGAAGCATAAGCCTTTTTATCCATTTTGAATTTTGTGGAAAAAAAATTTGGGTAGTATAAAATAATTGTTATTTTTACTACTGTTAATCCATTTTTACTAAACATTAAATTCAAACAAAATGGCTACTAAGAAAAAAGCTGCTAAAAAAGCTGCTCCTAAAAAGAAAGCTGCTAAGAAAAAAGCTGCTAAGAAAAAGAAATAAGTTGAATACATTTTCAACGACTACAAAAGTCCTCCGGCCTCCGGAGGACTTTTTTTATTCCCGGGGTAATAACGGACTTTTATAAATTGCATACATGGATAATGCAGCTATTGCCGACAATTTTTCCCTCCTTGCCAAACTGATGGATATCCATGGTGAAAACTCCTTCAAATCGAAAACCTATGGAGTTGCAGCTTTTAATATAGAAAAGCTCCCCGTATCGTTAAAAGACACTCCAAGAGAAAAACTCTTCAGCATTAAAGGGATCGGAGAAAGTGTCGGCCGAAAAGTGATCGAAATGCTGGACACCGGAAAATTATCAGCACTTGATGAATATATCAGTAATACTCCCCAGGGAGTGATCGAAATGCTGAATATTAAAGGTATTGGCCCAAAAAAGATAAATACGATCTGGAAAGAGATGGGTATTGAATCTATCGGGGAACTTTTATATGCCTGTAATGAAAACCGGCTGACCCTTTTTAAAGGTTTTGGTGAAAAAACCCAAAAGAACGTTCAGGAATCAATTGAATTCTACTTTCAGAACCAGGGGCATTTTTTATATGCTCAACTGGAAGAAGTTTTCCCCCAGGTTGACAACTACCTAAAAAAAATATTTTCACCTGACAAAGTGCATATAACCGGAAGATACCGAAGGCAGGAACTAACCATTGATGAGTTGGAATTTGTAATCCTTGAACCAAACGAAATAATAAAACCAAAATTCCAGACGGCACAACCGCCCGAATTGCTGGAAGAAAACTCATCAGGCCTTTTATTTAAACTAAGGAACGGATTAAAACTCCGGTTATATACTGGTGGAACAAATATGGCGGAGCAGCTTTTTAAAACAACCGGTAATGCGGATTTCGTAACTGCATTTAGCAAAACATTTAAGAATATTAATTATGCAGCGGCAGGAAGCAATGAGGAAAGTATATTCAAACAAGCAGGTATTCCCTATATACTCCCCTGCCTCAGAGAATCTGCAGGTATTATCGATAAAGCAAAGCAAAATCGATTAGCAGCACTCATACAACCCGCCGATATCCGTTCCATTATCCATAGCCATAGTAACTGGAGTGATGGCAGCAATACAATTGAAGAAATGGCCAATGAATGCATTAAGCGGGGTTATGAATACCTGGTGATCTCTGATCACTCACAAACAGCCTTCTATGCCAATGGCCTGAAAGAAGATCGTATCATGGAACAACACCGGTACATTGATGCACTGAATAACAAACTGTCACCATTCAGGATATTTAAAAGTATTGAAAGTGATATACTGAATGACGGAAGCCTTGATTATCCCGATATGGTTCTAAAAACCTTCGACCTGGTGATTGCATCTGTACACAGCAACCTTGGCATGCCGGAAGAAAAAGCCAATACACGGTTAATAAAAGCTATCGAGAATCCTTATAGCACTATCCTTGGGCATATGACAGGCAGACTACTACTCAGCCGTAATGGCTATCCGGTCAACCATAAAATGATTATTGATGCCTGTGCTGCAAATAATGTGGTGATAGAATTGAATGCTCACCCAAGACGATTAGATATAGACTGGAAATGGATTGATTATGCCCTTGAAAAGAATGTGCTGCTTTCTATTAATCCGGATGCCCATACTTTGGATGGGTTTGATGATGTGAAGTACGGAGTGCTGGCAGCGCAGAAAGGAGGATTGACGAAAGAAAATAACCTGAGTAGCTTTTCGTTGCACCAATTTCAAAATTTTTTACTCAATAGAAAAAGCTGAATAGCCTCTATGGAACTTTTGTCATTTCTTAAAGAACTAGTAGCCACCTGGAATCAATCAACCATCTCCTACAAAGAATATCTTTCATCAGGCAAAACATTCCGCTTTGCCCAGCAGCTAAGGCAATGTAACAGTAAAGCACTGGAATTGCTGACAAGCCATAAACAACTACTGCCTGATGATATGCAATTCAATGCAACTACCTTGATCAATCACTATAATATATGGACTGAAAAATGGGATCGGTTAGCAGAGGAATTAACCCCTGCACCAAATGATGAATTTGCTTTTGCAAATACTGTTACTTTTCCAAAACAGGCTGCCCAGAACCTGGAAACGTTGTATGAACAATTAAAACAACGCTAATCTTGCGGAGACCTTTCTCTTCTACGCTGTTCTTCTACTTTTATATTATGCCGAATAACATCCCAGTATTCTTTACCATAGTCAACCAGTATTTCCGCCCCTGCAGGAATATCTTTAGTTGATTCGATAAATACTTTGAGACCATCTTCTGTATACTCAGCATTATTAGCAAGACCTTTTACCCTTGCCAGCCCCCTGGCATCATTCGCATAGCGGGCAAGTGCATCAGTAGTACGGCTGGCATCAATCACATGATTTCGCTTTACATAGTAGATATAGCCATTTCCTCCATCATTATGCTCTACCTCCTTCCATGTAGTGATCTCTCCCTTATATTCAACAATACGGGTGCCTTTAGGAATAAATTCCTTTGCGAAGAGACCTTTCCCTGCATTGGGAAGAGATGATCTTTTTACAATCACCTTTTTTTCTAATAATGCCATATAATAATCAATAGTCTGGTGTAAAGAAGCCGCAAATATAACAGATATGCCGAAAGTGAGAGTTCAATTTTCTGCATCAGCCGGAAGCAACTACATTTGCAGCACACCCGTCTGCAATATCATGAAAAGAGGTTTCTTTACATTATCGGCTTTTTTACTGTTTACAAGCCTGACCTATAGCCAGGGCTATATTAATCTGAAAAGAAACGATGTAATATCCGCCCTGAAGAAAAAGTTTCAACCGGCTGGTAATAACCAGGCTACTATAAGCCTTTTAAAAGATACAGTAAAAGTGATTCCGGCTGATAACAGGGCTACTGATCCGGTGTATATTTACTTATTTGATGAATCAGGCCGGTGCAAATCAGAGACAATAATAACCCGGTGCGACTCCTGCCTTTCCAGGTTACTGCAAGCAGCGCTTGCACAAAAAAAATATGAGTGGAAAAAGATCAATGAGAATCAATACATCTCAAAATTCGAGGACAAACTGATGATCGAACTGCCACCTGAAAACCCGGATCATTCATTCTCCTTTCTCCGGGTCGACTGGACAAGGGAACTATATGATTTGCTTATCAAAGAATAATTTTCTTTATTTCTCCAGCAGCCCGTCTGCTCTCCACTGCTTAAATACAGCAATAGTGCTATCACTAAGCTTTGTCATCTTTCTAAAAGGCATGAATCCCTTCTCCCCCGGGTTCAGTTCCATACGGCGTATCATCTCGTCAATATCTGTCTTTACGTTTGCAAAATTATCATAAGCCTTCTTATTACCTCCTTTAGCAGGAATGTGACAAGGAGAGCAGTTATCAGCTATTAGCGTCTTCAAATTGGTTTCATAATTTGACTTGGGAGCACTGGCCGTAGCCTTTTTTGATGATCCGCAATTCGATATTATTATCGTTAATGCTATAAGAACGGTGAGTATCAAAAATTTCTTCATATTGGTTAAATTTAAAACTGAATATACATTGATTATATAAAACAGGGAACAAAAATCTTATTTCCAATCGGACTAACGGTACCTACGGTTGCTTTCCTGCCTCTACTTCCGGTAACTTTGCCGCCATGTTATCAGCAACAGCTAAAACATATCGTAATGCCTATGCAGGCCTCTCGAGAGAAACATGGCTGCTATCACTGATCATGCTGATAAACAGAAGCGGTACTATGGTAGTTCCCTTCATGACACTTTACCTTACCAGCCCCGAAATGGGATACTCTGTTGGTGAAGCCGGTTTTGTATTTGGGCTATTTGGTGCAGGGGCTTTTAGTGGTGCCTGGCTGGGTGGCAGATTAACAGATAGGATTGGATTTTATCCGGTGCAACTATTTACTCTTTTTGTTGGAGGGATTATGTTTATGGTGTTAGGGCAAATGAAAACATATCCCCTTATTTGCACCTTTACGTTCCTCCTCAGTTTTGTAAATGAGGCTTTCCGACCCGCCAATTCTACCGCTATCGCATTTTATAGTAAAACAGAAAACCGTACCCGATCTTATGCTCTTAACAGGTTAGCCATAAATATTGGTTGGGCGGTAGGAAGTGGATTAGGGGGCTTCCTTGCAGATGTTAGTTATGAGCTATTGTTTTGGGTGGATGGACTTACAAATATTTCGGCTGCCTTTGTAATGTGGCTATTCTTAAAACCGGTTGCCTACAAGCCTGCAAAGCAGAAAGATAGCAAGCCGGCAACATTATCCGCCTATAATGATAAAAAGTATTTACTGTTTATTATTATCAGTATGCTTTTTGCAAGTTGCTTTTTTCAATTATTTACCAATTTGCCTGTTTATTTTAAAACCGAGCTTCATTTTTCCAAACCATTTATTGGTATGCTTATGGCCTCCAACGGTATCCTGATTGCAATAATAGAAATGGTGCTTATATACCGGTTAGAAGGGAAAAGAAATATCCTCTATTATATTACTATCGGTGTATTCATGGTCGGCGCCTCTTTCCTGATGCTGAATATTCCGGGTATTGGCCCTTTGCTGGCATTTGGAATGATTATCATGGTGACCCTTGGAGAAATACTTTCCATGCCCTTTATGAACAGTTACTGGATCAGCAGAACACAGCCATCCAATCGTGGGGAATATGCTGCACTCTACACTATGGCATGGTCAGCTGCACAAACACTTGGTCCTATGGGCGGGGCTCAATTAGTGGAATATTCCGGCTTTGATATGCTATGGTGGTCAGTTGGGGGACTATGCATCATTGCCTCTTACTTTTTCTGGAAATTAAGGAGCTGACCGCTAAAAAACCTATCTGCATTTGCCTGCATATAAACTTCACAGTTAGTAAATTTGCTGTTTATGAAAACCATAGCTGTGCTTAGTATACTGCTTCTTCTCACTTTACCAGCCTGTAAAGAGAAAGATGATCTTACTCCTGAAGAAGTAATGGCGGTTATTAACCGGTTTGATGAAGGCTGGAAAAATAAAGATGCCCGGGTGGTAGACTCTGTTCTCTCCCGGCAATACATTTACTTTACACAATCGGGAAGTACATTTGACAGAAACAGTCTTATTCAAACAGCAGATTCATCTATTTACCAACTGCAAACAATGGAAAGGCAGGAATACACCATGCAATTGGAAGGTAATACGGCTGTCGTAAACACTATTTGGAAAGGCAAAGGCTCTTACCACGGGCAAGCATTTGACGATAACCAGCGATGCAGTATTACTATAGTAAAGAATAATGGACAAGTGAAGATATTGTCGGAGCACTGTACTCCCATTAGAGAGGTTACTGCAAAGCAAAATCCACTGCTGCAGTAGCATGTAACAAAGTGGTATCAAGTAAAGGGACAACACTATCATCCTGTTTGATCAGCATAGGTATTTCTGTGCATCCCAAAATAACAGCCTGTGCCCCATCGTCAGATAATTCTTCAATCAATTGCAGGAACTTATGCTTTGTTTCAAGCAAAAACTTACCCTTGCCTAGCTCATTATATATGGCGCTATTCACAAACTCAATTCCATCGGCACCAGGAATTATTGTTTCAATATCATATTCTTCAAGTTTGTTCCTGTAAAAATCGAAAAGCATAGTATATTTTGTACCCAGTAAAGCCACTTTTTGCAGCCCCTTTTCCCTGATAGACTTTGCCACTACATCTGCAATATGGATCAGTGGGATAGTAACTGATCGCTGAACTTTTTCGGCAATATGATGCATGGTATTGGCGCCAAGCAGGATGCAATCAGCACCTGCCTTTTCAGTGCTTTGTGCGGCTTCAGAAATTATTGTTGCGATCGCATCCCAGTTGCCAGCATGGGTTAGCCTGACGATCTCGCCATAATTTACTGAATACAAAACAATCTTAGCTGCTTCATTCCCGCCTAACCGCTGGTTTGTTAACTCATTGAACAGGCGGTAGTAATCCAATGATGAAACCCAGGAAGTCCCCCCTACAAGACCGATTGTTTTCATCTGCTAAAAATAATGTAAAGACCTTGATTTAAATCTAATTTTCGGGGCAAAAGCATCCTTAATATATCAGTTTATCGTCATCTGTTGATAACAATTATAAAACCTTCAAACCCTTACATTTGCCAAAACAAAATTGTATGAAGCGTTTTTTTTCAATCATATTATTTCTGACCGTATTTATTAATATACAGGCACAGCAGGAACTTAAGCGTCCTAAAATAGTAGTGGGACTGGTAATGGACCAGATGCGCTGGGATTATCTCTATCGTTATTATGACCGTTATAGTGAAACAGGAGGTTTTAAAAGAATGCTCAACCAGGGTTTTACCTGTGAGAATACTTATATACCCTATACCCCAACTGTTACGGCTTGTGGTCATAGTACAATTTATACCGGATCGGTTCCGGCTTTAAGCGGCATTACAGGTAATTTTTGGTGGGATAACGACCAAATGAGGGGTGTTTATTGCACTGAGGATAAAACGGTAAATACCGTTGGCAGCAATTCCACTCAGGGCAAAATGAGTCCCCGGAATATGCTGGTTACCAGCATATGCGATGAACTTCGCCTTGCTACTAATTTTAAAAGTAAGGTTATAGGTGTTGCGATAAAAGATCGTGGTGGCATTTTGCCAGCCGGACATAGCGCTAATGCTGCTTACTGGTATGATAATAGTGCGGGAAAATGGATCACTTCTACTTACTACATGAACGAATTGCCAAAATGGGTTGCGGAATACAATAATCAAAAAATAGTTGATTCCTTCTACGAAAAAGGCTGGCCACTGCTTTATCCTGAAAACTCATATCTGCAAAGTACAGCTGATGAAAAAAATTATGAATCAAAACCCTTTGGTTCTAAATTCCCTTATGACCTGAAAAATTTCATTGGAAAGGATTACGGGAAGATCTCAACAACTCCGATGGGCAATAGTCTGACCTTTGATTTTGCAAAAAAAGCACTTATCAATGAACAACTGGGCGCAGATAATATAACAGACTTTCTCGCTATCAGCTTCTCATCACCTGATTACATAGGGCATACATTTGGTCCCAATTCGATTGAAGCAGAAGATGGATTCCTGAGACTCGACAGGGAGTTAGGAGAATTTTTCGATTTCCTGGATGCTAAAATTGGTAAAGGCCAGTATACAGCATTTCTATCTGCAGATCACGGAGCAGCACATGTTCCTGAGTTTATGCAGGAAAATAAGCTACCAGGAGGCAGGATATTTATGGGTACGGTCACAGGCAATCTAAACAAAGCATTGAATGAGAAGTATAAGATTTCTAATATCATTGTTAGTGATGAAAATTACCAGGTCCATCTGAATCATCCTGCTCTCGATTCAGCCAAACTTGATAAACCCGAAATTATTAACTGGATCATTCAAAAACTGTTGGCAGAGCCCGGTATTGACAGAGCTTTCTCATTAAAGGAATTGAACAATATCCCATTGCCTTCCGCCGTTAGAAAAATGCTCAATAATGGCTACTACCCAAGAAGAAACGGGGATATACAATTTATCCTGAAACCTAATTATATTGATGCCTGGAATAATACCGGTACCACCCACGGTCTATGGAATCCTTATGACACTCATATTCCATTGCTATGGTATGGCTGGGGTATCAGGCAAGGCAAGACGAACCGGGATACGTATATGACAGATATTGCGCCAACACTGGGGGCATTACTTCATATACAAATGCCAAATGGTTCAATCGGGGAAGTGATTACAGAGGTTTTGAAATGACCCTAAAACGTATGATGAGTATCAGCTGTCTTTTGTAACTTACTGTATTCAAAATAATCAACCATCAACATATCACAATATGAAAAAGGCTATCCGGATATTCTCAGTATTTCTGCTGGCAACTTCAATTGTTTCCAATGCACAAACCGGAACGGTTGATAGCATTAAATTTTTTACAGACGAGGCGTTGATCAGCATGACACTCACAACGGATATAAGGCAGTTACAAACAGAAAAGAAACAGGATGTTTTCCAGCCAGCCACCGTATCAATGAAATTCCCGGATAGTTCAATCATAGAAGAATCAATTATGGTAGGTGCCAGGGGGAAATTCAGGAGAAGTTATTGCCGTATACCGCCTATGATGCTTAATTTTCGGAATACCACTTCCCCCCGTCTTAACCCATTGGGAAAATTGAAGCTGGTGATCGGATGTGGTATCAAGGAAGAAGATGAAGAGTTATTACTGAAAGAATTTCTGGTATATAAGATCTACAATATCCTGGAAGACAGAAGTTTTCGGGTAAGGTTGCTCAATGTAAATTATAATGACTCAAGAGGAAAAGTAAAATCATTCAGCCAATATGCTTTCCTGATAGAAGATGATGGTGATATGGCCCGACGGAATGGCTGCAGGAAAAAGGCGGATGCAAAGTTTTTAACAGAAGCTACCAACCGGGATATGATGACAATGGTAGCCCTTTTTCAGTATATGATCGGAAATACAGACTGGGCCGTACCGAACAATCACAATATCAAGCTTATTTACGAAAGAGGTAATGAAGCAGCCCCTCCTATCGTTGTTCCTTATGATTTTGATTATTGCGGACTGGTAAATGCTGGATATGCTATTCCCAATGAAATAATCGGCACAGAGAAGGTTACTGAAAGAGTGTACCGTGGCTTTCCAAGAACATTGGAAGAAATACAGATAACACTTGATATCTTCAGAAGTAAGAAAGATAGCATCTTTTCTTTGATAAATAATTTTCCTCTGCTGGGAAACAGAGCTAAAAAAGAGATGAATAACTACCTGGAAGAGTTTTTCAGGATGATCAATAATAAAGGAGAAGTAAAATCAGTCTTTGTCGACAATGCAAGAACCAGCTGATTTTATTTGTCCTTGTACCCTTTACAAAAAAATAGGAATCCCCATACATTCGTAACAAATTAACTTAAACCAATGGATCTGAAAGAACAATTTGAACAGGCCGTTGCAGAAAGCAAAAGTCTCCCGGAAAGGTCAGGTAATGACACCTTACTTCAATTATACTCTCTTTACAAACAAGCCAGTGAAGGTGATATAAATGCTGATCCGCCTTCTAATCCTTTTGATTTTGTAGCAAAAGCAAAATATGAAGCCTGGGCAGGCCTGAAAGGCAAATCATCAACTGAGGCAATGACAGAATATGTTGAATTGATAAAGAAACTAAAGGGATAAGCAGGTTAACTATGAACGGCAAGCCGGGAGTAGACCTCATCAAATCTCTTTCCTATTACTGAATAGCTGAATTTATTTGATGCCTCTTCTGCTATTTTCTTCCTGTCATAGGCAGCATACCCTGTCATTATTTGCCGCATAGCTAAAGTAAGCGCTTTTTCATCTTTTGGTTTTATCAATACCGAATTGGTTTCATTTACCAATTCAGGTATCCCACCTACATTTGTGACAATAACCGGCAGACCGCAACACAAAGCTTCCCCTATCACACAAGGTGAATTTTCTATATTACTGAATAAGATAAAGCAATCCGCTTTCTGCATTTCTGCTGCCACCTCCTGGTAGGGCATTTCACGGCGAAAAGAAACTGCCTTACCGGGCAGGTTGAGTTTCATAGCATACTCCCTTAGTGAATTGTCAGTGTCGCCCACAATGACCAATTCAACATTACTGTTTTGATCAAGTAATGACTGAAAAGACCTCAGTATTCCTTCTGCATTCTTCAGTGGTGCCATGTTTGATACATGAATGAAGCGAAACACATTATTTTCTTTCTCTTTGTAGTAAAAGAAATCTGTATCTGTTGCGTTTGGAATTATATGGGAGTTGATCCTGAGTACAAGTTTATTCACCCCGGCTGCAAGAAAATAACTGACACTATGAAAAATATCAGCATTTTTAAATACATTTCTTGTTAACTGCTTAAAAGCTCTTGATTTACCTGCATAGTTATTTACTTCTACACTATTGTATATTCCCCAGTGCTCTGTAATAACATAAGGAATGCCATACTTTCTTTTTAGCCATAATGCAAATAGTCCGGCTTTTACCGGAACATGCACATGTACAATATCAGGCTCTCCGTACTTGTCCAGGTAGTGGTTAATTGCTTTTTTAAAAAGGAAGAACCACCGGTAATGCGACAAAAGCTTACCCGGGTAAGAAGAAGGTCCTTTATAGTACAAAATATGCTCTGTTAATCCTCCTGATGTATTTAATTCCTGTTCAGTTCGGCGGATTTTCCCTGTATCATCACCGGCTACATGAATGACGCAAATATCATTGTATAATGCTGCGGCACGGGCATGGCGCTGTACAAAATCGCCGTTAAAAGGTTCCGTTTTACCAGGATACCAACTACAAAGCCAGAGTATTTTTTTCCGTGACATGCAATAAAAATAGCCTATTAATTTGTAACAGGCACAAGGCGAATGAACTCCTTCCGGTTCATATAATAGAACATTAATAAATAAACTACAGGAAAAAAACTGAATACTTTTAGCGCTAATACTCCTGTATAGAATCCAGAAAGATATAATATTACCAGTACTGCAAAACCAATGATCAGTTGCGCATCATTAATAGCACAAACAACTTTAAAACAATACGTATGCAGATCTTTATACACCAGCTTTAGTGGTTTAGTAATGTGATACCCATCAGTAATTACTATCCGCGGGTTATTTGCCTGGACAGTTATTACAACCGGTTTACTATCAGGTAAAGTATATATTTCCTTCCCATTAATAACAGCCCTTATTTTCAGGAAACTGAGAAGTACCTGATTCTTCCGCTGCAGCACTATATGATAAGGACTCGCTATAATTAAATAATTAACAAGTTGAAATACTACGGCTCTTGACCCCGGTTTATTTCAATGATTTTATGATCTCAATAAAATCAGCAGCAACCAGCGAAGCCCCTCCTACCAATCCTCCATCCACATCCGGGCAACTGAATAATTCTTTTGCATTATTCGCCTTCACGCTACCACCATAAAGAATAGGGATTTCATTAGCAATTTCACTCCCATACTGAGCAGCAATTACAGAACGAAGAAACTGATGAATTTCCTGTGCCTGACCGGTAGAAGCTGTTTTGCCGGTCCCGATAGCCCAGATAGGCTCATATGCAATAATAATTTCCCTGATCTTATCGGCCGGCAAATGAAATATTGATTCCTTTAACTGTGTTGCTACAAAATCATTCTGTGTACCTGCTTCCCGTATTGTCAGCGGCTCACCACAACAAAAAATAGGTACTATATGATTATCATAACACAGGTTAACCTTTTCGGCAAGCATAGCATTTGTTTCGGCATTATACTCTCTTCTTTCACTATGACCAATGACACAATAGTTAACCCCGATAGAATGAAGCATTTCCACAGAGACTTCGCCAGTATAAGCACCTGATTTTTTGTGATGACAATTTTGGGCTGCAGCATGGTAGTTTCTTGCATCTTCTACCTCACTACGGGTCATTAATAAGTAAGGAAAGGGAACGGCAAAAATAGTATGCTGGTGGGAAGACAGGCCAATCTTTGCATCCAGAATATCATCCAATAATTTTTCTCCTTGCTGATAGGTAAGATTCATCTTCCAGTTAGCTGCAGCTATTTGTTTCCTCATTGTACAGTTTTAAAATTTGTCAAAGATATATTTCAATATGCTTTTTTCATCATTGGTTATTTCCTGCCCTTTTAGCTTTTTCCAATCCTCGATATCCAGTACGGCTTTTTCAAACTCATACCGTTTAACCCCCTCGCTCCCCCATGAATAATTGGGAATATATTTAGGGGTAAGCCCGGACCCAAAAACATTACAACTTACGCCGATAACGGTACCTGTATTTATAGCAGTATTTATAGCAGTTCTTGAATAATCACCCATCATAACGCCACATTTTATACCGGCATTCATTTCCCCTTTAGGTGTCCACACTTTTACGTCACTTGCATTATTTTTTAGGTTAGAATTAGAAGTACCTGCTCCCATATTACACCATTCTCCAATTACAGAATCACCAAGATACCCGTCATGTGCTTTATTACTATACCCGAATAAAACAGAGTTTTTAACTTCCCCGCCTGCCACTGATTGAGGTCCCAGCGTAGTAGCCCCATAAATCTTTGCCCCCATTTTCAGGCAAGCTTTTTCACACATGGCAAATGGTCCGCGGATGATGCAGCCTTCCATTATTTCAGCATCCTTACCTATATAAACAGGTCCTGCAGACGCATTAATGATACAATATTCCACTACAGCACCTTTTTCAACAAAAACCTGCGAAGGCTTTATCACTTTATTGGTTTTGGAAAGAGTTTGTGATTTTCGTTTAGCAGTAAGCAGTTTGAAATCCTGGCGAATAGCCCAATCATTTAGCTGAAAAATATCCCAGGGATACTGTATCGTTTTTATATCCTCCTTGAATTGAACAGCCTGGCCAACTTTTATTTTGTATTTATCAGCGATTTCATTTTTTGTAATCCGGAATGCAATACTATTTCCGCCGGAAGTAGCGATAAATTCACCATTTTTTAGCTGCAGAATTGCCTTTACCAATTTTGGAGTAGGCAATACATTTCCATGTATCATAAAGCAAACATCATCGCCAATCACTTCATCTATATTAACCGAACGCTCAAGATCTTTATAATCGTCTTCCTTCTTATCGAAAGAAGTTAGCCCGAGCATTAGTTCCCATTTTTCTCGTATAGTAAGAATACCAACACGAATGTCTTGTATTTGTCTTGTTAACGTAAAAGGATGAAGGTTTTCCGGCTGGCAGAATTCTTCAGTAAAAATGATCTTGTTCATGGAGTTTTGAATAGGTGTAAAAATAAACAACCTCCCGGAGAACCGGGAGGTCTAAAGTATAGCCATGAAAAACAAAACTCCTCGCTTTCGCTCAGAGTAGTGTCACAAGTTAATATTATTCTGCTTTTTTTGCGTATTTCTTCTTGAATTTGTCGATACGGCCCGCTGTATCCACCAGCATATTCTTACCGGTAAAGAAAGGATGTGATGTGCTTGAAATCTCCAGTTTGATCAGCGGGTATTCATTACCATCTTCCCATTTTACTGTCTCTTTTGAAACTGCAGTAGAACGGCTCAGGAAAGAATGACCATTACTCATGTCTTTGAAAACTACTAACCGATAACTATCGGGGTGGATTCCTTTTTTCATAACTCTATGATTTTTAAGGCTGCACGGGTTTTGCCGTACAGATGAAAAGATAAATTTTGGATCGCAAAGATAGACCCGGCAAGGCTTATATCCAAATCTTATTACCAATAATCAAGAGGTCGGAAAAGACGAAAGCACCAAGTGAGCTTACATTCCAGCTTTCGCCTTCTGTTTACTTACCCGATGCTTTCTGGATTGATTTCCACCTTATTACAGGTTTCTTTCTATCCTTTGCATTTCCGTTTTATTGCTAAAACTTCGTGCAGTTGTATGTCAAATATACTTTCTGAAAATAGCTGTTTCCAAATATTTAACCATTTTGATATGCACCTGTTTTGCACCCCTTAATGCACAGAAAACAGGCCTTATGCAGATTTTAATCCCGCATATTGACATATTGTAAAGGAATTCCAAGGCTGGAAGTTTTACACAGCTGGATCACAGACTGCAAGTCATCAATTTTTTTTCCGGTTACCCTTACCAGGTCGTCGTTAATAGAAGCCTGCACTTTAAGTCCGGAATCTTTTATCAGCTTAACTATTTTCTTTGCATCTTCCTGCGTAAGCCCATTTCTCACTTTCACCTCTTTCTTCCATACTTTACCACTTTGAGCTCCCTCCTTGGAGGCATCAAAGGCCTCCGGAGCTATTCCCTGCTTATGAGCACGGCTAATCAGCACGTCAATCAATTGCCGCATTTTCATATCATCATCTGTTTCCAGTTTAATAAGAAAATCTTTTTTATCAAGATTAATGACTACATGTGATCCTTTAAAGTCAAATCGGTTAGTGATTTCTTTGGTAGTTACGTTCACAGCGTTGTCCAATGCCTGAGCATCTACTTTACTTACAATATCAAAGGATGGCATAGTGGTATGTTTTGGTTATATACAAATATAAAAAGTCCCTCTTTAAAAAGAGGGACGTCTCGCACAATATATGATATGAGAAAACTGCGGGTTGAAGAACTTACTGACCACCCTGCCCTACCCGGTTCTGTTCATCCTGCGATGCACTGTTACGGCGGCGGGGAGAGTTTTGCTGTCCATTTTTACCAAACCTGTAAGTGAATGAGACTGTAACCTGCCGGTTATCCCAGCGGTTCTGCACTCTTGAATCAATAACATCATATTCGGTTCGCCCTTTATACCGTTGTAACCAGAATGGGTCACGAAGGTTGAGACGAACAGTTCCTTTGCCTTTCATTACCTGCTTCTGACCTCCAAAACTTAGCACATACATCGGCTCATTTATACTTAACTGATCAACACCCCTGGCCCGGTAAAATCCTGTCATTTCCAAAGTAAAGCCTTGCTTGATGGTAAAGGTCTGGGTCATATTGATCATAAACGACGTATATGACAGATCAAGGGGCTTACCTTCATATACCCCTTCATAATGATTATTGAAGATATTGGTGAAAATATTAGATGTCCACCATTTAGTAACAGGTATAGGTGCAGTAATAGCTATCCCGATATTCCGGAACCTGGCCACATTATCCGACGTAAGGAATACCAGGTCTCCATCCGCCTTTAGTATTTGTGAGATAACATTATTTGTAGTGTTGTAATTCAGCGTAGTGATCAGCTTTCCTTTAAAGGAATGACTTAGTTCAATATTATGAGTGAACTGAGGCAGCAGGAATGGATTTCCTTTTCTGTATGAAAGTGAATCAAGAAAATAGATAAACGGATTCAGGTCCTGGTAATTAGGTCTGGTAATTCTCCGGCTGTAAGAAACTGTAAGCTGGTTATCCTTATCAGCTGCGTAGCTGATAAATGCACTCGGGAAAAGATTAGTAAAGTTTCTTTTGAACGAAGAGTCATTAGTCACCTGGTATCCTTTTGCAACAGTATTTTCCAGTCTGAGACCTCCCTGGAATGACCATTTTTTGATTTGTGTATTGGCATTAAAGTAAACAGCATTAATATTCTCATCATAGATAAAATGGTTGGATCTGCCATCAGCGATCCATTTAGTACCATCCCATCGCTCATAATTCACCAGGTTATCATTTGTTACATAACTACTCTTTATACCCGCTTCAATTCTCCCTCCTTTTTTGAAAGGATGAACATAATCTGATTTGGCTGAGTAGATTTTTATTGCTGAAGGCAAATATCCTTTAAGTATCAACTGGCTGCCTATAGGTTGTTCTGATCCATCAAAAAAATCGGTGGTCAGGGTCATCCTCGATGTATTATCATAAGCAATGAAATCAAGGTCAGCTGACAACTCACGGCCCGCAGAATCAAACTGGTGACGGTAATTAAAATTGGAAGTAAAATTTCTGAATTTTATTCTGTTATCTGTCTGAGAAACCATCATTGATAATAGCTGGTAATTTTCATCTGCTGTGGTTGTAACTGTTTGAGGAGTAGGATGTCCTGAAAAAGTAAACCCGCTTACGACAATACCAAATGTATTTTTCTTATCAGCAAAGTAATCAAGTCCCAGTTTTAGAGTATGGTTGTTATTTCCAAATTTGAATTTTGTTTCCACATCGTTATAGCCCAATACCGTCTTATTATTATCCAGTTTTGTTCTTGAAATGGATAATGAGCTTCCGCCGCGGAAAGCATTAGGGTTATAATTACCAAAAAAATTAATCTTATTCTTTCTGTAATTAAAATTGAAACTATTCTGTGATTTTGGCATCACATAAAAAGTTCCGTTCTGCTCAAAAAAACTTGTGGTTAGGCCTACCATTATAGAACCGTTAAACCCTGCTGTTCTCCCTTTTTTTGTTTTAATATTGATGACGCCGGAATTACCCGCTGCATCAAACTTAGCAGAAGGATTGGTCATTATCTCTATTTGGTCTATGGCTGAGGCCGGCATATTCTTTAGCAAATTAGCAAGGTCAGAAGGTGAAAGGAAAGTCGGTTTGCCATCCATCATAACGATCACACCAGCTTTACCCCGCAGGCTGATTGCTCCGTCATTATTCACCATTATACCTGGAGATTTTTCCAATACTTCCAACGCCGTAGCTCCTGCATTGGTTGGTGAAGCATCTACATTCACTACAGTTTTATCAATCTTAGTCTCAATAAATGGCTTCTTAGCCGTTATAGTTACATCACTAAGATTCTTTGAAGCATGGGGCATTTGTAAAACAGCTACCTGGATGGCATTACTGGCTTCGCTAACAGAAAACCTACTACTGTAGGTCATTTCAAAACCAACGGAAGAAGTTAAAATGAGGTATTCCCCATCAGCAATACTCTCAAACTCATATTTTCCATCTTTACCTGTAACAGCTGTTTTTACTAAAGATGAGTCTGCTAGCTTTAATAATGATACCGAAACAGCCGCAAGAGGCTTGCTTGACTGATCCTGTACCTGGCCGGAAACTTTGCCTGTTTTGTTTTGAGCGATAATGTTTGCATTGCAAACAAAGAAGATGCAACAGAAGGTTAGATACTTTCTCATATTCATGGCTAATGGTTGGTGATTGAATCTGGAATGAAGATGCAACAGAAATAAGGATAACAGAAAAGAAATATGACAAGTTTCGTAGTTGTCGTGACAAAGGGTAGGTATCAATTATCAATACACAAGCGGCAAATTTGATCACTCATAGAACAGATATGTTAATACTGTATTAACATATAAAAAAAACAATCCTTCTGTGAATCACAGAAGGATTGTTTTAATAAGGTTTAATAATTAAAGGTTCCTGTTAATTATCTCCGCCCGCATTTACACGGTTCTGCTCCTCTGAGGCACCGCCTGTTTTTCTTTTCTGACTATTACCATTCACTTTTCCTTTACTGAAACGATAAGTGAAACCAAGCGCTACCTGCCTTGAATCCCTTTGCTGCTGGAAGGCTGCGTCAATATTGCTGTATTTTATATCGCCGCTGATCTTTTGCGAGTAAAGAATATCACGGACATTAAATCGCAGAGATCCTTTACCCTTCAAAATCTGCTTGCTAACTCCCATATTCATCATACCAAACCCGCCAATCCTGAATACACCATCTACACCACCAGTTCTGTAGAAACCGCTTAACTCGGCACTCCATGTTTTAGCAAATTTGAATTGATTGGATGCATTGAACTGACCTGTTGTGGCACTGATGTCAATCGGATCTCCATTTGCCAGGCCTTTAAACCGGTTGTTATAAACATTAGCATACACATTGCCGCTCCACCATTTTGTGATTTGCCCGCCTGCACTCACTGAAATACCATATTGGCTTTGCCTGGCTATATTTGATTTTTTTACAAATGTTTCGTTCTTCTCAGTATTCTGTTCGAGCACTTCGTTGATAATATCTGTAGTGTTTGTGTAGTTAAGGGTTGTTGTCAGGAATCCTCTAAAAGTGTGGGTTAATTCAATGTTATGAGAAAACTGAGGTCTCAGGTTCGGATTACCCTGCTCAAAGGTATACCTGTCAAGGAACATGATAAAAGGATTCAGGTCCTCATAATCAGGGCGGTCAATCCTTCTGCCATAATTGATACCCAACGTATGTTTGTCATTAATGGTATACTGCAAGAACGCTGTAGGGAAAAGCTGTGTGTAGTTACGTTTGAACTTTTCACCACTGGTCACCTGGTTTCCTTTTGCACTTGTATTCTCTAACCTCAATCCAAACTGGCCAAATATTTTCTTGCTCAACGGTCTGCTGTAGTTAACATAAGCTGCATTCACATTCTCATCATAAATGAAATGATTGCTGCGACCAATATCCCGGACTCTCACTCCATAATTTATACTGTCATAAATGGCATTGTTATCCGTATTTACAAAGCTGGTCTTAATCCCGGCTTCAAACTTGGCTCCCTTTTTTAATGGATGAGTATAATCCATTTTTGCCGTATAGATATTTATATCCTGTGGCAAACTACCCAACAATGTATCTGCTTTAAAGGTAGGCACACCTCCTGCATCAAAGTAGGCATTTATCAGATCCTGACTGTTGGTACTGCGGTATGTAAGATAATCCACATCTGCTGTTAGCTCCCTCCCGGTTGAATCAAATACATGACGAAAATTTAAATTACTGCTGAAATTCTTCCACTTTCTGTCATTGCTGGTACTTGCCAGTGTGCGGCTCTGCAATAGCATGGCAGGATCAAAAATCATCACATCACTGCGGTTACTGAACTGCCCGGGGTTATAAAAGCCGGTAAACACTACTCCCACTGTTGTTTTCTTTGAAGCAAAATAATCCA
>Ga0209573_1002697_pt1 | contig 21640 bp, 10 predicted proteins | sample TNRBio252014_DNA_FD_185870 | JGI IMG/M metagenome (GOLD analysis project Ga0209573, IMG submission 185870) | Wastewater treatment Type I Accumulibacter community from EBPR Bioreactor in Madison, WI, USA - TNR Reactor_6/25/2014_ DNA (SPAdes)... | ecosystem: Engineered > Bioreactor > EBPR >...
GTGTCCGAGGGGGCTCCGTGCTCATGCTTGCAATTGAACCACGCTTCGCGAGCTGTGTCCAGCACTACCTGCAAGCAAGAATTCCAGATTCAGCGAACGGCCATGCCCGGGGTTTTTGAGGAGTTACAGCGCGGTATGACTATGGCCAGGCAGGTTGAGAGCATTGCGGCGACCAGGGCTTCGTACGTCTTCCTGGCCGCTTCTTTCACGTTAACGGTCATGACATGTCGAGACACCCCTGATCATGAAAGTCATGACCGCCCCCCTCTTCCCCCGGCCCTTCTCCCGCCAGGGGAGAAGGGAGTTTCGTGAGTCGCATACGCGACTTTCACATTAATGCGGAGGGAAAACTTTATCACGCAGCTTCAAGTAGGAGTTTTGGTGCAACAGCTTCTTTACGTTTCCTGGGTCTCTGATCAGCACAAACAGGCGAAAGGCAACCTGGCACAAGAGGTTAACCACCCAGAGCACCGCCCGGTTCTCCAGATTCATCCGGATTAAGTAAGGCTCAATTCTCATTCGCTCAGCCCAATGGACGGTACCAGCAGGCGCAAGAGATGAGCCAAAGCATACGCGCACCAAGGTTAGGTATTGCCGGAAAGCGCTCTCGTACCCGATCATTTTGCACCGTTGTCGGATGGCATTCCAATCTAGCAGATTTCCGTAGGTATGGCTGGCCAAGGCGAACTCGAACGACTGCCTTAACGACACGTTCTTCATTTCATACCTTGTGTCGTGCAGAAAGGCGTGGATGAAGTTGTGAACGATCAAATGGACCGGGGCGGGCAACAGACATTCGCCTCCACGCCACCTTAGCGGCGTTGCTTCACGGAACATCTCATCCGTCCCCAACAATCGAGCATAATGCAACGGAACCGGGTGCAGATGCAGCTCGATGGTTACTGGCCAATCAGGGTGGTAGATGGGCGGGTAGTGATGGTGAGAGAGATGCTTGGGCTCTTCTATATTCTCCGGTTTACCATTGCCATTCGCTAGCCGGTAACCTTCCGCGGCAAGTCGATCGAGGATTTCCGGCAAGTGCTCGGACGGAATAAGAACATCAATATCCGTAATCATCCGTTCGCCAGGCGTTGGATACAGTCCGCCCACGATCACCGCCGCCCCCTTGAGCAGGAGCGGCCGTACCCCGACTGAGTTCAGTGCCGGAATAAATTGAGCCAGTTGTTCTTCACACCGAGCATTCTTGTCGAGGTTGAGCGTATAGACCGCCTCGATATACTCGGCTACGTCGACCGGCAGCGCCGAAAACACGTTCTGCTCGCGTAGCGCCCAACGAAGTTGGGGCGTCACTAGGTGCTCACCCGACAGGCGTAGCACTCTCTCCCACTGTGCCGGGCTTGCTGGCAAGTCGGATGAATTCAGTGGGTGCCCGAGTGCACCACTCAAACACCGGCAAAGAGTTGCTGTAGTACGTTTCATCAATCGCCTTTGCAGGTAAACCGAAAAATAACTCTGCCCTTTCGCCTGTACCGTGCGAAATGAGCATGATACCGCGGGCGGGAGTACAGTGCGAAATGTGTAATTTGCATACTCAGGCCCAGCCGCGATGTTCGGTTTCGGCGACCATGGCGCTCGTAGAGACCGGGCCCCGTGGGTTTCGTGCCGCGGTCAGATTTGCTGAAGGTCTCGTCAGTAATGCGGCGCCATCCGAGCCCGCACCTCATTGCCAGGAGGGAAGGGCCTTTGCACTGGGATGGCATATGTCAGAGGCAAACCTAACTAGTGCGTGACCGAAAACCCCTTCATCCGGCCAGTAGCAAGGGATTGGGCGGATTTCCGAGCGATAAAGAATTGATAGCCGGATGATTTGTGGTGAAAACCAACGGTGCCTTGACGCTCCCCGGAACTGACCCGCTCTTGCTCACCAAAGCTGACCCATCAAGCGTGACCCAGTGAGCCCTGGTTGAGGTCCGCAGCGATTCCCGGGAACCGAACTTCGTAGCCCCCCACGCTCGGTCGGTAGGCCACGCCGGTTGGCCATGCGTCAGCGGGCGGAAGCCCGGTTGCCCGCTCTGCTGATCGCGCGCTGAAGCCCCCTTCGCCAAGCTCGCCGTGTCCCTCCGGCAACCTTGCATGAAATCACTGAACGTCCTTGGTAACGTTGGTTGCGAGTTCAACGCGATGAGGAGAGCAGCTGATGGACGATATGGTGAAGGTGACGCAAGCAAGGCACAGCGAGAGCCTGGAAGAGGTACGTGAGCGCTTCAAGTGCTGGCGAGACGGACGTGGGCGCGGCGAGCACATCCCTCGCGAGTTGTGGGCGGCGGCGGTGGCGATTGCCCGTGAACACGGGCTGCCCGTCGCCGTGCGGGAACTGCAGGTTGACGCCGATCGCTTGAAGAGACGCCAGCAGGCGCAGGGTGAGGCGGATCGCCCGTTGCCCGCCAGCAGAAGAGAGACGCAGTTCGTCGAGTTGACGGTTGCGGCCAACCGTGAGCCCACCGATCGGGTGCGGTGCGAGTGCGTGATAGAACTCGAGAACACGCGCGGCACGAAGATGCGGGTGGAACTTAATGGCCAGGGCCTGGCCAGTCTGGCCGGCTTGTGCAGCGCCTTCTGGAGTGCGGCATGATTCAGATCACGCCGCACATGCGGATCCTGGTCGCGGTCGAGCCGATCGATTTCCGAGCCGGCATTGATGGGCTGGCAGGCGCCTGCCGACAACGCCTGGAAGCCGATCCATTCAGCGGTGGTCTGTTCGTCTTCCGCAACCGCACGCGCACCGCCATCAAGATCCTCGTTTACGACGGCCAGGGTTTCTGGCTGTGCCAGAAACGTCTATCGAGCGGGCGCTTCGCCTTCTGGCCCGACGGCACGGCGCCGACCCAAGAACTCGAGGCCTGCGCGCTGCAAGTGCTGTTGATGGCCGGCGACCCCGCGCAGGCGCGTGCAGCACCGGCCTGGCGTCGTTTGGCGGCGTAGCGTCGTGAGCTGTCGCTTTGGCCGACGGCTCACGCGGCAGCGGTCAATTGCTCGCGGTAGTTCCAGGGCAGCCACAAGGCGGCCTCGGCCAGGACCTCCCTGGCATGACCATGCAAGGCCTGCAGATACGCGAACGGATTGACCCGGCAGAGCTGACACGTATGAATCAGGCTCATGTAGATATCGCCGACCTCGGCCCCCTTGGGGGTCTTGTAGAACAGCGAATTCTTGCGATGCAGGATCGCCCGCTTGAGAGCCCTTTCGCAAAGGTTGTTGTCCAGCGGGGCCCCGGCCTGACGCAGAAAGAGCGTCAGCCCGTCCCAGTGCGTGAGCAGATAATTCAAGGCCTTTCCCAGGCTGCTGTTGGGCTCGACCAAGCGCTGTGTGAATTGCTCGTTGAGCCATTTCTTCAGTTCCTGCAGCGGCGGGGCGCTGTGCGCCTGATGGTAGAGGAGGCGTTGCCCGGGAGACAACGTCTCCTCGCGACAGTGCGCATCGTTGGCGTAGACCTTGGCCAGAACCTCGATCACGTAGCGGCACGGCTGCGGGAAATGCGCGAACACCTCGACCACCTGGCGTCGGCCGTGGGTCAGGCATTTGCCGATGATCCTCGCAAACTCGCCGACGAAGTTGCAGGCCAGGGCATCGCTCATCTGCATCGGCGGCGCCAAGGCCGGGCTGCGCTGCGCCAGCACGTCCGACAGGTTCTGACCGGCATGCTGATGGCCGGTAAAGTACAGCGCCACCCGCTGCCCGTGTTCGAGGACGGCGACAATGCCCGAGGTGTTGATGGCCTTGGCCGCGGGCGTCTGACCCGCGGCTTCGAGCTGGCGGCGTGCGGCGATCAGCGACAGGATCTTCGCCGGGGTATCGTCGCAGTGCAGCAAATCGCCTTGTCCAGCCTGGCGGCTCAGTTCGGCGAAGACGGCGCGCGGCGCCGGCACGGCCTGGAGCACGATGTCCCACTGGGTTGCATCCGACAGTGGAACATTGAGACTCGCTTGCAGACCTTCGATCCGGTAGAACGGCAGGCCGCTGCCGTAGCGCAGCAGGGCGAGCAGACTCGCACAGCTGGGGTCGTACTTCCCTGCGCCACTGCCCGCGGGCAGCGGTGCGGTGAAGGTCGCATCGCACAGCCGGCAGCGCAAATGTTGCAGCTTGTGGATCGTGGCGACCAGCGGCGGCTGCCCGATCACCTTGACGACGGTCTTGGGCGGCGCGTCATAGACCTTGCCGGTGACGCATGCAGGACAGGGGTCGCCCGGCTTCAGATCGGGGACAAGCCCTTCGATGACCGGCGAGTCCACATACGTCGCTGCGCTGTTGCGGCCGTGACCCGGCTTCGGCGCGGCGGGTTTCTTCGCTGCGGGACGGGCGGCGACCGGCGCCGTCTCGCCAGTCGAGGTCGCCGCTTGCTCGGTCGCGGCGTTGTCGTCCGGCCCCACGGTCTGCTCCAACAACTTGCGTTTGCGCTCGCTGGTAGCGCCGAACAACATTTTGCGAAAGCGCGCCAGCGACGTCTTCGCGTTCTGCAAGGCCTGCATCACGAAGCTGAAGGTCGTCAGCACCTGCTCGAGCAACTCGTATTGCGGCACCGGGAACGTCGGTCTGGCGAGGGCGAGAAGTTCGTCGAGTTGCGCCTGGGTGGCATTGACGTGCTCGGGGGCGCTCATCCGCTCACCTGCGACAGGCGCTGGCGAAAGTCCTTGACCAAGGCATAGCCCAGCACTTCCTTGATCGAACGATTGGCGGCGTGGGTCGGTGCGTCCTTGCCCCGCCCGGTGGTCGTTCCCAGGAACTGCCAGTTGGCGGCGCGGTAGCAGGTCCCGCGAAAGCGCTGTGGCTCAATGAAGGTTTCGAGAAAGTAGATCGGGTGCCCGTACATCGACTGCCAATCGGCGGACAGCCGGCGCGCCATCTGCCCGAGCAGGTGCGAGGCTAGATGCGGCACCGTCACCCAGGGCAGAATCAGAAAGCGCGTGTTGTAGGCGAGCAGCCGGATATTCTGCCGCCGTGCCTGCGGCCCCCAGCCGATGAACCGGTCACGGCTGCCCAGATGTCGCGGCGCCGAGCACCACGCCAGGCAGGCCACCGGTCGCCCCCGGGCATAAACCAGATACTTCAGATGCTCGCCCACCGGCTGGCTATAGCCCAGATAGTGGTGATGCTCGAGAAGGCTGTTGAACAAGCGTTCCTCAGGGGTGCGTCTGACCTGGCGCACCTCCAGCGGCCCAAGCTCAGCGAAGATTGCCTGCAGGGGCGTCTCATCGACGCGCACTAGCGCCGGCTGCCGGCGATCGGCCAGCGGATTGCGCACCACCCTGCGCACCGGGGGCAGTTCGATCAGCTCCTCGCGATGCAGCATCAGCATCATCCCGCGGCACACCATGTCGCGCAACGCGCCATTGGTCTGCACCCAATTCCACACTTCACACAATCGCTTCGACAACCCCCTGCGGCTCAAGCCGGGATGGTCGGCGATCAACTGGCGAATGAACACAAGGTCGTCTTCGGAGATCGGCCGGTGTCGGTAGATCAGTGTCGTTTGCATGCACCGCAAGGTAAACCAACAGGCGTTGGAACGCAAGTGGAAAATGCAGGCAACCTCTTCTCCGACGCCTTCTAGCCTATTTCGTTGGCAATTTCATGCAGACTTGCCGGATGGACACCCGAAGCACGGTGGAAGGATGTGCCCGAAACAAGCTGTCGGCGTTGGCGCCGGTTTTTCGGCCTGACGTGACCAGGTCAATCACTTCCTTTTGTTGTTGAGAGGTGAGCTTCGCGCGGCGGCCCCCAATCCGGCCTTGCTGCCGCGCGGCGTCGAGGCCCGTCCGGGTGCGCTCGCGCAGCATGGCGCGTTCGAACTCGGCGAACGAGCCAACAATTTGCATCATCATTCTTTCGGCGGGCGTGGAGGTATTTTCAGCTACTGCATCAACCTCGACCGCAAGGCCGATGACTACGTCGGTGACATTTTCGGCCGACGTTATACAGTGATCGACGACATCGAGCGCTTGCCGGAGCGGTTGCCGGAGCTGTTCATGGCGCTGACGCGGTAGGGTGCAACACCGTTTACCGCGCCGCGTCACGCACTCTTGCGGGCTCCCCTCACAAAGCCGGAGGAGGTCACGCTCAGCCCCGCGAGGCCGGACAACAGGAGTAGCAAGGTTCCGGGAAGGGGAACCGGAGTTCCGTCATCGGCGGTGATGGCGAAGGAAAAATTACCACTGGTATCTTTGTCCCAAGGGTCGCCGTATGCCGCGCGATAGAAATTGTCGCCAGTGGCGTCGCTCAACAGCCAGTACCAGTTGGCGTTCGGGTCACCGACATCGAAGTCATTCACCACGGAGAGATAGAACGTGCTTCCGCCGGCAAGGGGGAGGGCACCTGGTAAGCCCAGCTCGTAGCGATACACGGCGGCCCCCGTGATATCCGTCAGCGAAGTCGTCGTCCGCGTCGGAGCCTGCGTGAATTCGGCCATAGGGTTGATTGCCGGACGCCCAGTTCCGTCATCGGCGCTGAAACCAACACGAAACTCATCGAGCGGCAGCGTGGTCGGTGCCGCCGAGTAAGCACCCCACCAGACCACGCCGGACACCAGCGCGTCGGCCGAAAGAACGAAATCGTCGGCTGATTGCGCGGCGGAAGTGCTCGGGAACGCATCGTTGCCGGCTAGCGGCGCCTGCTGGAATACCACGCTCGCCGAGGCAACACTGGCCAGACTGAGCCCCAGGACCAGTGCCACAGTCGAGCGAGCGAGCCGCTGTGGCAGATGCGGATTTCTCTCGCGCAGGAAATCGGTCATTGCATCGTGGTTCTTCATCACACCCCTCCATCAAGGAACTGCCCAGGACAACAACCCATTACCAGTTACACCAGAAGCATATCCACTGAGCCGGACACGAACTGCACGGAATCAACGAGGTAATCGCTGCCGTGCAGGCTGCCATTTGTTGCAAAGGGACTGGCCCCGAAACCACTGCTGTCGGCGTTGCCGTAGCCACCGTAGACGAAATCCTCGCCACGTTGAGCACCTGCCGAGAGAATCGCCTGCTTGAAACCGTCGGCTAGTGAAAGCGAGATCTGTTTCGTCCCGTCCGCCTGGTCAGCGTAGAAGAACAACTCTTCCACCAGATCGTCGTCCGCGTCGAGCAGTTGCAGACGACCCGCCTCGTTCAGCCCGGTGCCGTCGTCGTCGCGAAGAAACCGGCTCAGCTGGAATGTGATCTGGTTGGCTTCCTCATCAAGTACGAAACGCAGCGCCTCAGTCCCATCAATCTCCTGCAGGACGGAGCTGCTCGGCAGCGTCTGGCCGCTGACGCCGAGGTCGCCTGCGGAAACGTCACCCCCTGCCAGGACACCGCTGCCGGAGCTGCCAAAGAGCACATCAGTGAAAGGCTCGGCCTCGTCATCCAGGTTGGCCTTGTGCGAGATACTCACGCCGTCGTGGCTCCAGCTTCGTTCCCACGCTCCAGCGTCGGAGCGCGGCGGACGTGCGGGAGCGTCGCCAATGCTGAATGCAGCGGAGTCGTCGTTGAAGATCACACCCGCGGCGCTACCGGTGGCAATGGTGCCGTTTACCGGATCGTGCAGCGTGACCGCGAAAGCTTCATGGGACTCGATCCGCGTATCGCCCGTGACATCGATGCTGAGCAGTTGTTCTGCGCTCCCCGCTGCAAACACGATAGTCCCAACGGGCAGGACGCCGCCGGCAAAATCATCGGCCGTCGCCGCGCCGGAGACGCCGTACTGGACCCTTGTCTCGGTGCTCAAATCACCGCTACGACTGATGACGAAAGTGAAGGCCGTGAAACCTGTATCGCCCTCGGCCCGTTGCGCATGCACGGGGGCAATACTCAAGATGGGTGGCGGCAGCGTATCGTCGTTCTCGATCGTGCCGACCGCGGAAGCGACCGCGAGGGTCGCGTTGGCGGGGTTGGTCAGGGTGACACTGAAGCCTTCGTCGGGCTCGATGGCGTTGTCTCCACTCACCTCGACAGAGATCAGTTTTTCGTCTTCGCCGGCCGCAAACAACACCGATCCCGCCGGGAAAGCGCCGCCAAAGTCGGTACCACTCGCCGGGTCGACTCCAAAACCGGCCACGAGATAATCGACAGTTGTCTCGGCGCCGGTATCGCCGATACGGCTCACAGCAAAGGTAAACACGGTGTTGCCGCCGTCACCCTCGGTCTTGACCGCATCACGAGCGGTGATCGCCAGTTCCGGGGGTGGCAACGAGTCATCGTTCTCGATCGTGCCGGTAGCACTGGCGGTGGTGACGGTGCCATTGGTCGCATCCCCGAGCGTCACCACGAAACCCTCATCGTCTTCTACCGTGGTGTCAACGCTCACCGCGATGCTGAGCAGCTTTTCATCCTCGCCGGCCGCAAAGCTGATCCTGCCGGTGGGGAGTATTCCACCGAAATCGTCCGCATCGACCGGGTTGGGACCGGCACCGGCTACGGTATAGCCGACCGTGCTTGTCCGGCCGAGATCTCCGGTACGCGTCACGGCAAAGGTCAGCATGGTCGTTCCGCTGTCACCCTCGGCCTTGACTGCGTCGCGAGTGACGATTGCCAATTCCGGTGGCGGTGGCAGGTCGTCGTTCAGGATGATGCCATCGGCACTGGCGGTAGTGATCGTTCCGTTGACGACATTGCCAAGCGTTACCGTAAAGGCTTCATCGGGTTCAACGCCTGTATCACCACTCACGGCAATAGTGATCAGTTTCTCGGTTTCGCTGGCAGCAAAGATCACACTGCCGGTTGGAAAAGCACCGCCAAAGTCGGTCGCGTCGGCCACTTCAACGCCAAGACCGGTGACAAAATAATCAACAGCCGTCTGGGCGCTGGTATCGCCGGTGCGACTAACGACGAAGGTGAAGGCAGTCGTGTCGCTGTTACCTTCGGTCTTGACGGCATCGAAGCCGCTGATCGCCAAATTCGGCGGCGGTGGAACGTCGTCGTTAAGAATGATGCCCGTAGCCGTCTCGGAACCGATGCTGGCGTTAGTCGCATCGGCAAGCTTCACCACGAAATGCTTGTCGGGCTCGGTGGTGCGATCTCCGCGGACCTCAATGGCAATGCTCTTGCGAGTTTCGCCGGCAAGGAAGCTCAAGCTACCTCTTGGGTACACCCCACCGCCGAAATCGTTGCTTTCTGCCGCATCCGGTCCAATACCCAGAACCGAGTAGTCAACAAGGGTTTCGGTCGTCCCGTTGCCCGACCGGATAACCTCGAAGGCCAGCGTCGTGAGACCGGCGTCGCCCTCTGCAGCGATCCCCGTCAGGGCGATGATATCGAGACGTACCGGCAGGTCGCCATCATCGTTTTCGATCGTCGCCGTAGCGCTCGGAGCGGAAAATAGCACACTGTCCCTGTCGGCAGCGTCGACGCTCAAGCGGACGGCAAAGACCTCGCTGTATTCAGCGAGGGTGTCGGCGGCGATGATCACTTCGATCGCTTTCAACGCCTCGCCGTCGTCGAATTTGAGGAACCCAGAGGGTAAGGTGCCTCCGAAGTCATCGGCATTCGCCGGATGGTCTCCAGATGGAAGCACCTGGTAGTTGACGGTCAGTTCACCCGCCACGCTGCTGCTTCGGTAAACCTCGAAGTGTACCGAGGTATTGCCGGTATCCCCTTCCCAGTGCACGCTGTCTGGGCCGACCACCGTGAGGATCGGCAGTGGCGACGGCGCATCGATGATCTCCACCACCGAAGTGACGGGAACGGGGATCGTCGCCCCAAGCAGATAGGACGTATCGCCGGTAAGGGCCAGGTCGAGGATCGCCGCAGCGCGCAGCGCGGGCTCGCTGATACCGGCCTCGTCGACGAGCGCCGTTGCCCTCGTGACGACCTCCTCGGGCAACATGTCGAGAGTGACGATCTGGCGTGGGAAAGCGCGATCGGTGAGTGTTGCCGTGCTCTCGCCGGCGTCGTAGTCGAAGAGGGATGTTGCCTCGGTCACCCGCCAGGAATCGGCATAGGCCCCATAGAGGTCGGCGAAGGACACCGGCTGCGTAAGCACTGTGCCGTCGGCCAATGCCAAGTCGTCCGTCGGGTCACCGTTAAAGTTGCCGAGTAGGCCGTAGAGGGCCCCCGCGTAGGCAGGGTCGACTGTCAGAACCAGGTCGAGACGACCGGCCACCGGCTGCACGATCATGCCTGCTCCGCCGGGATCGGTCAGCGTATAGGTGCTGCCGTCGTATTCGACGAATCCACTGCCGATAGGCAGGACACCCACGTCGTCGGGAACCGTTGTGGCCACTCCGCCCACGCGCAGCGTCGCCTCGGCTCCAGCGGTGATCGTTACCCGGTGGCCATCGATCAGCACCGCCACCGCAGTGATATTGGAGGCCAGATCGCCAACTGCGGTCGTGCGAATCTGCACTGCGACATCGGTGCCGTCGGCGCTCTGCATCGCCACAAACTCGCCAACCGCCTGGAAGTCGCAGGCGAGGCCATCGAGCGTGACCAGATGGGGATCACCGCGCAACACCGGTCTCGGCCACGGCGGCACGGGGTCATCGTTGCTGATCGTGCCCACAGCCTGCCGGTTACCGAAGGTCAGCCCCGTTCCAGGATCGCTCAGCGTGACGTAAAAGGTCTCGTTGGGCTCCTTGTCATTGTCGCGATTGACGTTAACCTGGATCGTCTGCTTACCTTCCCCGTCAGCAAAATGTAGGGTAGGAAAGCTCCCCAGACCCGCGATGTCGCTGCCATCTACAGGGCTGATCGGCCCCGGGGTTACCGTGTACGACAGGTCGAGTTCACCCTTGGTGTTGCTACGCGTAACCATGAACTTGAATGGCGTTGTGCCGCCATTACTTCCCTCCGATCGGCCGACACCGGAGATCGAGACCCGCTGCGCGTCATCGTCCTGGATGGTGCCAACTGCCAACCTGTTGTTGAAGGTCCAGCCTTCAGTCTCGCCCAGCGCGACGAAGAAAGTCTCATCCGACTCTATGGTGTTATCCGGTTGTACCTTAACGGTGATGACTGCGCTGCCAATTCCATCTCCGAAGATAAGTCTGTCGTGGTAAGACAGTCCGGGCACATCGCTGCCGTCTGCTGGACGGCTCGGTCCCGGGGTGACCCCGTACGGCACTTCGAGCGAACCTTCAGTGTTGCTGCGTGTGACTGTGAAGTTGAACTCGGTAAGGATAATCGGGTCTTTTGTGTCCGTCCCTTCCTGCTTGCTCACCGCCGAGACAATCGAGAGCTTCCTGCTATCGTCATCCATGATCGTTCCACGGGCAGTGTCCGTACCGATCGTCGGCGAAGCGGACACGCCACCAGCTTGCCGTTGCGGATGCGACAACTTAACGTCGAAAATCTCGTTCGCCTCGGGAATGGTTTCACCCTTAACCGGAACATGAATCGTCTTGGTCAGGACTCCATCAGCCGCAAAGTCGACCGTTCCGATGATGCGCCCATCGAAGTCGGCCGTCCGATCGGCCCATGGTCCCCCCGATGAGCCAACGGTGACGGCCCAGTCGACACTACACTCGATATCGCCGGCGTGGACGTTCCCACCACGGGTAACGGTAAACGTGAAATCGGTTGTCTTCTTGTCACCCTCCAACTGGCTCGCGTTCTGCGGCGCAATCGAGAAGACGAGATCATCGTCGTTGCGTATTAGGCCAAACGCGGCATCCGGCTGACCGATCTGAAAGTCGTTGGTAGGGTCGGAGAGGGTCACCAGGAAGCCCTCGTCCTCTTCATCCTGGTCATCCGGAGCGACGTGGATGGTCACAATCTTCGATGGCTCGTTCTCGGCGAAGTGAAGCGTATCGGTGGTAAGTCCGATGAAATCGTCTGGTACAGTTGCCGTGTGGGGGTGCGTGCCCGAACCGCTAACCGCGTACTTCACCGAGAAGGCGTCCTGCGACTTGCCGGATCGGCTAACCTCGAACGTGAACTCGGTCGGCGTCACCGGAGCGCTCGTGGCAGTTCCCTCGTCCTTGTCAGCGTCGATGGCCGTGATCGACACCTCCCCGTCACCATCGTCGTCCTTGATCGTTCCCCGAGCGGTGTCCTTGGTCAGTACGGCGTTGAGTGGTTTATCGAGTATCACCGGGAAGGTCTCAGACGGCTCGAAATCCGGGTCGTCGACGATGGCGACCTTTATCGTTTGCGGATCCGTGCTGCCCCTGTGGAAGAACACCGTGCCTTGCAGCACCTTGCCAAGGTCGGTGTCGCTAGCCTGTCCGTAGGCAGCCGGACTCGGCAATTCCACTCTCCAGTTCGCTGCTGAATCATAGTCCAAATCGCCCGTGCGAATGACCTTGAAAACGATCTCACCGTCTGACTCGCGCGCCGTCGCATCGCTCACCGACAAGCGTGGCAACGTGTCATCGTCCTGGATAATCCCGACGGCCTCTCTCTTGTCAGGGACAATCGTCGCATTCTTTATTGCCGACAGCGTGATCTTGAAACCTTCGTCGTTCTCGTTTTTCTGGTTGTCGCCCTGCACACGGATCCGGATATCCTGCGATGTTTGATCCTTCTGGAAGGTAAGCTCGCGAGATAGCGGGAATACCCCCCCCTCGAAGTCGTCGGGATCGGCACCGTCCGTACCATCCGGTGCGATCGTGCACTGGACTACCGAAGTTTTTTCCAGATCGCCCCAGCGAATCACCGTGTAAACGTATTCCGTGACCGAACCGGCATCCCCTTCATACTTGCTGATTGCGGATGGAACGATCCAGACAAGGACGTCTGATGCTTCGTAAGTAATGAGAGTATGAAGCGGCTCGGATGGGGCGCTGTGCGTAGCGACGAACTTCCCTGCCGAGAAATCACCATCTAATTTGATGGCGGTTTCGAATGTGCCACTCGTGTCGGAGTCGACCAATAACAAGCCCGCTGTATAATCGAGTTGGCCACTACCAAACAAGACCCCATCAAAACGTATTATGTCCTGAGGACTAAAGTCGCTGATCGTATCTCCATTCAGAGTTGCTTGACTACCAACGAAAATATCTTTACCGTTGCCACCGATCAAAACATCGGCCCCCACCCCTCCATCAACAGTGTCGTTTCCGCCACCACCATCTATTGTGTCACTCCCCGAAAAACCAAAAATTACATCCGACCTATCTCTCCCAACAAGGTGGTCGTTGAGATAGTCCCCGAGGATTACAGCCGACGAACCGAGGTGATCATTTCGGCTCCCGGGATTATCAACTACAGTTCCACTGTAGGAATCAACAAGTACAACCGTATCAATCCCTATGTAACCAGAAGCGTCAGATAATGTAACTGCATCGACTATTCTGTCGAGCGCGGAAAAATTATGGGAAGCTCGAGTATAAGGCCCCCACCAGTAGTTCCAGATGTGTCCATGATCGAAATACACGAAATGGTCTGTCGAGGACGCGGTGCCGACTCGAGTCGATTTGGCGTAACTCGTGTCACTAATCCATTCACGGAAAACGGGGTCATTCTCGTATCCAATATGTAGGATGTTTTTTTCTGTGGCAGAACGAGAAACCTCGAACGAGGAAAATCCTACATAACGTGCACTATCAAATACTGTCCCGTCACCATTCGAAAACTCGAAAATCTCATTAGTTTGGCCCCCGCCGCGACTATGGCCTGTGACCCATACGTCTGGCCTATCAATCGAGCTCTCTACGAAAGAGTTGATGGCATCCAAAAGCATAGCTACAGAGTCGTACAAGTGCCCATGTACATAGGTTGGATAAACATATCCTCCTGGAGCTGCTAAGGCAATACTATCGATCTTCCCAAGAGTTAAGTGCGCGGCAACAAGTATTTTCGGCGGATCGCCAGACCCTCCGAGATCAGAATACTGACTCTTCCCGATGAAGAACCCATCGGAATCGAAACCTTTATCTCTCGTTGTAGGATCGAGGTTTCGTATAGGGTCGAACGCCTTATCAGCAAACGCGGGGAGGGCAACTAGTCGTTCCCAACCCCCCGGCAAAGCGGCGAGCCCGTAAGCGCTCTTCGTTAACTGATACACTGTATGCAAATCCTCGCCCGAGATTCCTGCGTCGACTAGCAACGTACGATTCGTAATCGTTCCGACTGCACCATGGCTAGCAACGGTCGCGGCTACTGGCGTAGAAAGCGCAACTGTAAAGTCCTCCGAAAATTCCGAGTGAGCATCTTTCGCTACATCCACCGTGATGCTCTTCAATGCCTCGCCTGGCGCGAAAAAGACGGTGCCAATCGTCGGCCCGTCGAAGTCGCGCCAATCCGTGGGGTTGTCGCCCCAGCCGCTCACAGCGTAGTCCACCGACGAGGTGCCGCCCAAATCCCCGCTCCGTGTCACCTCGAAGGTAAAAGGCGTCACTCCGAACTCGCCTTCCGGCTTTTCTGCATCAAGCGCCTTGATCGAGATCACCGGCAGTTCCGCGATGTAACGAATGCTGGTGCTCGCCGCATCGTTGGGATCGCTTGGTGTTGCCTCAAACCGGCCAGTGAAGCTACCGTCGAGGGCGATGGAGACATTTGTTGTACCGTCGCCAGAGGGATCGATCACGAGCTTGCCATCAGAAAACACGACGCCGTCGCCGGTAAACCGTGCGCCGCTGACCACGATCACATCGTCGGGCGCAAGGTCGGCGATACTGTCGCCATCGAGGTGCGCGAGCGTTCCGATGAAGGTATCCGCGCCGTCACCACCGGCCAGCAGGTCCGCGCCAAGGTTGCCATCAAGAACATCGTCGCCAGCACTGCCGCTCAAGGTGTCAGCGAGCACCGTACCGCGCAGCACGTCGTCCGCCGCGGTGCCGGTCAAGCTGAATGTCTCGAAGTTCCGCGCCGAAACCTGGTTGGCGGTCCCCACCTGCTGGCGAATGAACCACTCGACCGCCAGCGCCGGATCATCAATGGGCGTACCTCCTGCGTCGTAGGCATCCATAAGGATGCCGTCTCCCGGGCCGGCTACCGCTACCGTCGACCACTCGATCACCAGCCGGTCGGTGCCCGCGCCGCCATCGAGCGCATCACTACCCGTCCCAGGATCAAAGAAATTGTCACCGCCATTGCCGATCAGCACGTCGTTGTACGAGCTACCAATGATCAGCTCAATCCTTGATAGCGTGTCCTGACCACCCATGCCATCCTGAAAAGCCGTACCAGGACGTAGATCGACCACTACACCACCCGTTGCAGCCGAATAGTCGACGGTATCGAAGCCGGCGCCGCCGTCAAAGGCGTTATTGCCGGGGCCGCCGCGAAACACATCGTTATAGTTGCTACCGATAACGTTCTCGACGCTGGCAAGGATGTTTTGAAAGCCGTAGCCGTTATTGATGACCAGCCCGAGGCTCATATCAACCAGAACAGCTGCCGGCGCCCCTGCACAACTGACTGTATCGCTGCCGTCGTCACCATCCAGGCGATCACCATCTCGAACCAAAAATGTGTCATCGCCGGCCCCACCGTTCAGCACATCAACGCCGTTCCCGCCGTCGAGATAGTCGTCTCCGTTCCCACCTTCGAGCAGGTCGTCCCCGTCCCCTCCCACCAGGTAGTCAGAACCGCCGCCACCGCGCAGCACGTCCGCCAGCGCCCCGCCGACCAGCCAGTCGTCGTAGGGGGTGCCGGTCACTTCCAGATGTTCGATGCCGCTATAGGTCACGCCGAAGACATTGCTCAGGTAGTAGTAGTACGAGTTGATGTCGCCACCGATGCGGATCTTTACCGTGCCGTCCGGCACGACGCCGTCCCAGTTGATCGCCCCCAATAGGTCGCCCGTGGCGTCGTAGGCATATTCACGGAGTTTGCGGGTATCCCCAGAAAAATCCAGCACCAGACGGTCGACACCCGCGCCTCCATCCACCGTGTCGTAACCCCCATCCTTGTGGTAAATCACATCGTCCCCGGCCCCGGCGTTCACCACGTCGTTGCCGCTACCGCTGTCGATCGTGTCATTGCCGTCGCCGGCATCGATCACGTCATTGCCGCCCCCACTGTTGATCACATCGTTGCCGTCGCCGGTGATCCAGTAGTCACTGCCTCCCGTGCGGGTGTTGTCCAATGCGTCGTTGCCGGCGCCCAAGGTCAGATTGAAACCTTCGATGCCGGTATAGATCGTGCCCCCCGGCAAGACCGTCGTGACCGCCGGATCGTTGTCGAGAGCGAAGTCGCCCGAGAACCACGAGAGGTCCGCCACCAAGGTATCAGTGCCATCGCCCCCATCTACTTGGTCGTGGTTGCGACTGTCTCCGACTTTGAACGTGTCATCGCCGGCCCCACCGTTCAGCACATCAACGCCGTTCCCGCCGTCGAGATAGTCGTCTCCGTTCCCACCTTCGAGCAGGTCGTCCCCGTCCCCTCCCACCAGGTAGTCAGAACCGCCGCCACCGCGCAGCACGTCCGCCAGCGCCCCGCCGACCAGCCAGTCGTCGTAGGGGGTGCCGGTCACTTCCAGATGTTCGATGCCGCTATAGGTCACGCCGAAGACATTGCTCAGGTAGTAGTAGTACGAGTTGATGTCGCCACCGATGCGGATCTTTACCGTGCCGTCCGGCACGACGCCGTCCCAGTTGATCGCCCCCAATAGGTCGCCCGTGGCGTCGTAGGCATATTCACGGAGTTTGCGGGTATCCCCAGAAAAATCCAGCACCAGACGGTCGACACCCGCGCCTCCATCCACCGTGTCGTAACCCCCATCCTTGTGGTAAATCACATCGTCGCCGGCACCGGCGTTTATCGTGTCGTTGCCGCCGCCGGCGTCAATCACGTCGTCGCCATCGGTGCCAGCAATAAGGTCGTTGCCATAGGTGCCGTTTATCAGATTGCTTGTCATGGCCATCTCCAAGATGTAGGAGGCAATTAACATCGCCGGCATGGTTCATGTCGCTTGCCACAAGTGGCCCATCGCGCAAATGCGCCACAGGCTTGACGATCGAGACATTTCCAGCTGTTCGGGCTACCTGGCAAGGCAACGAATGCTTGTTGCTCCAGGTCACTGCCTTTGGCGTGCGAACGAATGGGTGGTGTAAGGCGTAACGAGCATCGCCAATGAAGCGATTCCAGGAGAGGCTGGAAGGACGCAATCACCCGTGTCACCCGGATCTCGGATCCTGTGCATACGGATCGAAGTCATTATTTCCCACCCAGCACCGGTGAAGGTGAGCACAGCAAGATGGGGATCGCGCAGAGGCAGCATGGTTAGCGAAAGGACAACGACCCATTTCAGCTCCCTTCGAAGCACGAACGCTTGGGACGAAGAAAATTTGACGGCATAATCCCGAGTCCACGGACGAACCTCGATATCTTTGCCTGAGCAACGCCGGTTCCAACGAAAGATGGAGGCTGGCCAATGTCGAACCGCTCCGTGCAAGTTCTCCGACGACCCTGTGCGGCACGTCGTGTGACGCTTTCCATGGATCACCCTCACGAACGATGGCGCTCAAAGCGCAGCAGAAAAACACAGTCAATATCGCATAGCCCTTCTTACAGCTTGCATACACGCGGACAAACTTTCGCAATAAATTTGTGCTCATGAGCAAGATATTGCGTGTCAGTGGTGCAATTCGAAGAAACGAAGCAGGTGAGGAGGAGTTGCTTTTCGTCAGTTGCGACGGCGATCCTCCGGGTCCACGGGCAGACCTTCGATGGATTTTCGGATCGACTCCGTCCTGGCTGACGGCTCCACCTGCAGCGCAGTGCGCAACAGGTCGCGGCAGTGACAGTACACACGCAGTGCCTCGGCGCGCTCGCCCAGGTTCTGGAAACAGACCATGAGGCGCCGGTAGTACCGCTCGGACAGTGGCTCCAGGGCAATGGCATGTTGATAGTGTTTGGCCGCCTTGCGCCAAAGTTCGCTGGCTTCGAGGCGTCTGCCCAGTTCATCCACTAGGTTCAGCAGACGACAACGCAAACGCTCCTGATATCGTAAGGCCCACGGATGAGGGTTTTCCCGTTCCAAAAAATCGCCGTGGTAGAGATCCAGCAAGCGATCTCGTTGCGCCAGGAGGTCATCGAGGTCGGCTCCCCATGCGTGGGGTATTTTGTCTCTTGTCGTGCCGAGCAGCCGTTGGAAGCACCACAGGTCGACCCAACACACCATCGGGTTCAGCGTCAGCCGACCGCCCTCAATGATTAGCGATGCGTCGGTGCCGAGAAGTCGGCGCAATCGCAGAAGGGTGGCATCGAAGACGCCACGTCCACTCTTGCTCTCGGCCTCAGGCCAGAGGCTGTCGATCAACCTGGGGATCGCGACTTGACGCCCTCCGAACGAAAGCAGCGCCTGCAACAGCTCGACCGGTTTGTGCTGCAACTGGCTGGTTGCGGCAATGGGCCTGCCATCGACGATCAGGCTGAAGCGCCCGAGGGCGTAGATTCTGACCGGCCATGGCCAGCAGTCTGCTTCGAGACACGGCGGCTTGAGGCAACGCTTCCGGATCAGGCGGCGGGCGTACTCCGGGGCAATTCCGTGCACCAGGGCAAAGGAGCAAAGCCGTCCCATCACCGCCGGGCGGAAGCTGTTGTGGTTGAGGTAGTCACTCGCGGCGCCAATGCTGAATGCCCTCTCCAGCGCCTCGGCGCAACCCTGCTCATCGCCGACATCGAGGGCAAACAGAGCCGCGCACAGGTCGGCCTGGAAAGTCAGGATGCCACTGGCCATCGCCGTGGCGACCTCGCGAGCGCGCGCCAGCACCGGCCATGCCTCGGGCGTCCGACCCAGGGCATGTAGCACCTGCGCCCTGACGAGTTCCCCCAGCGCCTCCTGCTGCGGCCCGCCGTAGCGCCGGGAAATCGCATTGGCGGTTTCGATGTGGGTCAATGCCTGCGCACCTTCCCCATCATCCAGTCTGGCGAGGCCGGCGAGGTAGTGAAAGTGTGCGACGTCGATCTTGCGCTTTGTGTCGAGGGACTTTTCAAGTCGCGCGAGAGCGGCACGACCGCGGCTGAGGTCACCGTTGTTCAGGCGCGCGTAGACCTGCAAGGCGCCGAGCATGAAATCCCACATGCGCAAGCGGTTCTCGCGCGCCAGTCTGCTGCCGGTCTCGGCGGCTGCGGCTGCTTGTTCGCTCTCACCGCGGCTCCAGTGGTGCATCGAGCGGAGGGCCCAGAGCAGCGCCCCGGTGAGCGGCGGGAGCGTTGTTCCTGCCGCGGGTTCGATCGCCTTCATCAGTCGATCGAGTTGGGAATTCAGGCCGACCGCGACCGTGTAGTGTATTTGCAGGTTGCAGCCGAGCAGGATGCGCTGGCTGGGGTCTGCACAGGCCTCGATCTGCAACAAGAGGCGGTCCGCCCAATCATGAATTGCCGGGTCCTGCGGGCGACGGAAGAGCAAGGCGCCGAACATGCTGGCGGTGAAGCGCGCAGCGAGCTCATCGGCCGGCGCGCCGAATTCATCGAGGAGAGACTGCGCCTCGTCCAGCCATTGATCGAGCTTGCTGAAGTCCGCCCATTCCAGGCAGATCAGATCGACGTTTGCCGACCAGGCGAGAAGGCAACCGCGACCACTGCCACGTTCTCTGAACAGCTGGTAGGCACGGGCGAAGCGTTGCTGGCCGGCGGGCGGATCGAACGGGAGCACAGCTGCACCCTGCCAGTAGCTGAGCCACGGATCGTCGGCCACGGTCTCGTCGGGGAGTGCGTCGAGCCAGGCCGACACGGTCCGATGCCAGCCCCGGTCGAGAAGATTCGACGCATTTTCGACGATCAAATGCTGCAACTCGTCCCATCGACGGCCAGCCATCAAGACCTGCGCAGCGGTGTCGACGTCGCCGCTTTTCGCCAGGAGCTCGGCAGCCTGACAGACGACCCCATCTCGCTCTTTGCCCGGCAAATCGGACTCGGCGCGCAGGAGCAGGAATTCGCGCAGCAGGGGATGAAACTCGTACTGCAATTCACCATCGACTTCATGCGCGGAAGTAAAGATGTTTTCGGCGTGCATCGTTGCGAGCATCTCTAGGGCTGCCGGGTTGTCGGCAAGGGCGCAAGCCATCGCCGGCGTTATGCGCGGCAAGTGGGCCAGCTTGAGGAGAAAGCCACGAACTTCTTCGGACTGGCAGTCGAAGACTTCTTTCGCCAGGTAATCGAAAAGTCCGCTGCCACTGGCGAGGCGCCGTTTGCCAGCGGGAAAGGACTCGGGGTTGTCGAGCTGCAGCAACAGCTTGAGCCCGGCTGGCCAGCCGCCGGTCACCTGGTGCAAGTGGCGCATCTGGTCGACACTGCGCGTCCGGCCCGCGGCGGAGGAAAGTCGCTGCACCGCGATGGATTCATCCTCGGTAAACATGAGCTCGTCCGCATCGAGCACGGCCAGATCGCCGTTGGCCCGCAGACGCACGCTATCGCCGCCTGGCCGTGTACGGCTGGCAACGATCACCCGGACGTTTTCCGGCGCTTCGCGGATCGCTGCCCGCAGGAGCTTGCGAAAACCTGCGGAAGAAAGCGCTTCCTGAGTGTTGTCCAGCACCAGGACGCGAAAACTCCTGGTACAAGCGTAGAGTGCCGCGAAGAAGCGGCTGAAGAAGGATGTCTCGGCAGCCTTCAGCCGCGGCGGAAGCGCAGGGAGTTCACTGCCGGCCCGCGGAGCAATGCGGCTCACAGCGAGGCTGAGGTAATGGCAACAGGCGGCGGGATCGCCATCACCGGCGTCAACGTGGTACCAGAGGGCTGGAAGCTTCCGCGCACTGAGGTAGCTGGCGATCAGGGTTGTCTTGCCAGCGCCGGCAGCACCGCTCACCCACACCGCCGGATGTTCCAGACATTCGTCGAGGCGCTTGAACAAGCGCTCGCGAGGATGAACGCGAGCGAGCCGCGGACGGCTCAACTTCGCCAAGCCTGGAGACCTCCCCCTGACGGGCATCCGATTTTCGCTCTTCTTTCTGTACCGGCAGTCCCGATACCGTATTGAGTGCTGAAAGACCTTGGAAAGAACATAGCATTGCGGCGAACAGCAGGCAAGGCGACCCGAGCGCCGCAATGTCTGGCAGCAGCCATCCCATACGCGCTTGCTGAACGAAGCGCAGCTGTTCGTGTAGATATACACTCTGGCTTGTATAGCATCACTCAGCGAGGTGCGTCATGCAGGTCAGCAAGTGGGGCAATAGTCTCGCGGTTCGGATTCCCGCTGCCGTTGTCGAGGCCATGCGTTTGAAAGAGGGCGACGAGATCGAGATTGAGGTGGCGGGTCCGCAGACTTTCGCGATTGCCAGGAAAGCCGACGTCGCCGAACTCCTCGTCCGGCTCCGGAAATTCCGTGGTCGCTTGCCGGCCGACTTCAAGTTCGACCGGCTCGAAGCCAATGAGCGAAGCTGAGCACTTCGTCGATACCAATGTGCTGTTGTACCTGCTTTCATCCGACGAAGCGAAAGCACGGCGAGCCGAAGAGATCATCCAGGCGGGCGGCATCATCAGCATGTAGGTCCCCAACGAATTCGCCTCGGTGACTTCGCGCAAGCTGAAGATGTCGCTTTCCGAGATCCGCGAGGTGCTGGCGACGATCCGGAAAGTCCTGCGTGTTCAGCCGCGAACGGTCATGACCGTTTCCCCCTCTTCCCCGACCCTTCTCCCGCGAGGGGAGAAGGGAGTTTCGTGAGTCGCTTGTGCGACTTGCACATTAACGGAGGCCTCGCATGCCTTGGGTGTGGAGATTGCCGAGCGCTACCGATTGTCGATATTCGATGGGATGATCCTTGCGTCGGCCTTGCTTGCCGGCAGCTCGGTCCTGTGGTCCGAAGACATGCAGCACGAGCTGCTCA